>Ga0265338_10001987_pt1 | contig 31806 bp, 28 predicted proteins | sample 42126metaG_FD_193579 | JGI IMG/M metagenome (GOLD analysis project Ga0265338, IMG submission 193579) | Rhizosphere microbial communities from Carex aquatilis grown in University of Washington, Seatle, WA, United States - 4-21-26 metaG | ecosystem: Host-associated > Plants > Roots > Rhizosphere...
CCACCACCACTCCCGCCCAACCCCCCGCCCCCACCATCATCCGCGGCACCGCACCTTCCACCGACACCCACATCCCCCTCTCCGCCCAACAACCCCCCGCCCCCACCCTCGACCACGAATGGCAATCCCTCCACCGCCTCAGCGTCCGCCTCAACATCCTCATCCTGCTTTCTGGGCTTGTTCTTCTTTTTTTGGTGGTCCACGCCCGCGTCGTGTAATCCCATCCCCCTTGGTGTCTTGGTGCCTTGGTGGTGAACCCCTTCGCACTGCCCCTTTCATCCCGGGACCGAACCCAAATTCTCCCCAAAACCACCCCTCCCGGCCCGTTTTCCACTCAATAACCCCCTTCAACTTGGGTTCGCTTCGTCGAGCGAACCCAAATCACTTTTTCCACAACCACCTCTCACCGCGCCACTTCCGCTGTTTCAAGATGGGTTCGGTTTTCCAAAACGTACTTTTATAGAGAAGCCCCCATCAACCGCGTTATCGGCCGTTGGTAGGGACGTCTCTCCGAGACGTCCGCTCCGCTTCTTTTTCTCCAATCCTTTATCAAAGAACTGGCGGTACTCTACCCCCCTCCGCCCACCCTGTCCACCAAATAATATCGTTTTCCGATAGGCCCGCCGTTTGCCGGTGTAGCGTGCGGTGTCCCCACCGCATCCGGATCCCGCCCCTGTAGCCGCGGGCGCTGACCGCGGGCCGTTCTCCCCGCCGGTGTAGCGTCGGCTGTCACTAGCCGACTCCGTCTGCTGGTGTAGCGTGCGGTGTCCCCACCGCATCCGGATCCCGCCCCTGTAGCCGCGGGCGCTGACCGCAGGCCGTTCTCCTCGCCGTTGTAGCGTACGCTGTCCCCAGTCGATTCGGCCAGCCGTGTTCCCCTCCACCGGAGGGGCTTGTCCCGATTCCTTATCGGGGCAGGGGTGGGTCGCCATCCACGTCGCTCCGGTGTAGCCACGCCGCCCGCCCTCGTGTCGTGTACGGGGTCCCCAGCCGATTCGACCCTCATCCCGAGCTTCGAGGGGCCAAACAAACCCTCGCCTAACGCTTGCATGCATAACGTCCCACTTGCTAAACTAACCTTCGCACCTGCTAGGTGAGCACTCCGTGTTGTGAGGCGATGAACGGCTTATGAACGTACAGACGCAACTTCTCCCTGTCGTGCTCGTGCTCTATCCTTCCTTCTTGGTAATCATTATCGTTCTCATTTACGCCATGCTTCTTCGGCGGAAAGTGAGAGTTCCTGTCAAAGACAAGCTGCTGCGATCTCCAGGAGAAACATTGCGACGGAAACTGGAGAAGTTCGATGAGCAATGGGTTGCATCATTCTTCGAAATTCTTATTTTCGGGCCGGCCTGTTTCCTGACATTCAGGCTCTTCGCCATGATGCGACCGCAGTCCCCTCGCTTAGTCACCGAGTTTTATCTGTTTCAGGGGTTTGTGATTGTTGCCGTCGTTATTGTTTCATGGAAGACAATTGCCGCATTGCGGCGTGCCAGAAACGACTCTCTGGGTTTCCGTGGCGAGCGGGCTGTAGGAGAGGAACTGAACAAACTCATGCTGGATGGCTGCCTCGTGTATCACGACGTTCCCGGTGAGGGCGCGTGGAACGTCGATCACGTCGTCGTCGCTCCGACCGGCGTGTATGCCATCGAAACCAAGACTCGCAGCAAGGACAAGTGCGCGAAAGACCGCAAGGACTACGAAGTCGTCTACGACGGTCACACCCTGCAATTTCCGAACTGGAACGACACGCACGGGATTGACCAAGCGAAGGCGAATGCAAAATGGCTGGCCAAACATCTCAGCAACGCTCTCGCAGAGGAAATCAAGTCGATACCGATTCTGACCTTGCCGGGCTGGTACGTCACCAGTAGCGTCCGACCTTCCGGCAATGAGTTGCGCGTGCTGAACCACAAACAGATTCGCTCCGTCATCATCGACGGCCGCACCCCGGTCCTCGACGACAAACGCATCAAACAAATCGGCTACCAGCTCGAACTGAAATGCCGGGACGTGGAGTTTTGAAATGATGATGGAAGCTCGTGGCTAAGCGTAGGCTGGAGTATGATGGATGACCACGTATGGACGCAATTCAACGCTATATAGAATGTAACAAGCTCCTCCGGGAAATGACCGACAAGGCATTTAGCGCGCTAGAAGCGGCGAACATGAGCCGGGACGAAGTCTTTACAATAGAAGCATACCTCAAAAAGGATTTCAAAAAGCTGAAGAAGCTATGGCCCAATGGGCTTGAAAGTGAAAACCTGAACAAACTCGAAGCAAATCTCTTTTCGGGCAGCCAAAGGGACTACGACGAGATGACAGCCGACGAATTGCCGGACATCGCTGAAGAACTCGACTCATATTTTCAAACACAGTGCGTGGCGCCAGCGTCGCACAGTATAGAGGGAATGCTCCACCCGGGGATTATAAAGAGTTCTTACACACAATTCAGGAATGGGCAGTATCGAGACGCGGTCCTAAACGCCGTTGTCGCCGTCTTTGATCTGATTCGGGAGAGAACTGGTTTGGACAAGGATGGCGCAGAGCTTGTGGGGGTTGCGCTCTCACTGGACAAGCCGATGCTAATCTTATCCTCGTTGGAAACTGAGTCGGGCAGGAATGAGCAAAAGGGGTTCATTCAAATATTGCAGGGGACGTATCAGGGTATTAGAAATCCGAAGGCGCACTCCCTCTGGTCAGACCTTAATGAACTGACTGCAAGTCAGTACCTAGTGTTCGCAAGCTTGCTTGTGCGCCGCGTGGAAGAATCACGCATACCCAAAGCCAAAACGGTAGTGCGACCAAATCAGACCCGTAAACGCAAGGCTACTCAACGAATGCGGGTTCGAGTCATGGATAACTCAATAGTGGTGGCATTTGCTGATAGCGCCTCAGACTGGTTGCTGCCGCCGCACGAGGACAAGGAAGGAATAAGACGAGTTCGTGATGCAGCTGTGAACTTCGCAACTGCATGCGGAGCGACTCTTGGGCAACGGAACGCCGTAAAGAAGGCGTTGACTGACGCGGGTTATTACGTCTCAAGATGAGACTCCAACCCCTCACCGCGTGTCGCGTCGCAGTTTGAACGAAGGCGGACCCGTCGCGCCATCTCATCGCCCACTTGGTGCCTTGGTCGTGAACACCCACCACTGCACTCAGGGGTAGATCTGCTCGATCTTGCCTTGCACCGACACAGTGAATCCTGAACCCGATTTTGCGCGTTCGGCGTGTTCCATGATGGCCAGTAGGCAGTGACTCAGCTTGGAGTGCTGCTCCAACGGCGGAATGTTCGTCCAGCCAGGCTTAAGGAAGAAGACCGTTAATCCACTCTGGTGCCACGCAGCACGTTCGTGCGCACTGCGAGCGATACGGACGTCTCCGGAGATGACAACCCAGTCGCCTTCTTCGCCCAATTTCTGCAACCATTCCACATCGGGCATGTCGGCTTGAAACTTGTCTCGCAAATGAATGGCCGTATGTCCATCGGGTTCAACAATTGCATGTAGGGCCCGGGCATGCCGGACCGCGAGACAATTATCGAGAAAGAACCTCACGCGGCGAGCTTCTGTTCGAACTCTACGGCATCATTCACTTCGGGTCGTCCAACTTCATACCAAGCGGCAACCTCGCGAACGGAACCGGCAGCCCTGACAGCTCGACTGAGTATCGTTGTCGGCACGCCGCTTCGCGAGACGATGGGCTGGCCGAAGCTACGTCGCGGATCGAGGACGACAGACCGACTCTTGCCCATCGGCCACCACTGGGATGGCATCTCGCCTTCGGCAAACTCCAAATCCTTCATGAATGGGCGGATAATCCTGCCGAACATACGTTGATCGCGGGCGATCTCCCACAACGTTGGCTCATCGTCCACCTGTGGAATCTCCAGGATGATAGCGCGGCCAGCTACCTTGAATCGATTCGTGCAAAACGGATGGGAAAGCTTGAGGGCTTGCTGTGCGCGGTCATGGGCTCGCCGCAGAGTCTTCCAGCTGACCCCCTTCTGCAGAAAAGCGTCCACGCAACGAATCTCCACCAGATCGAGAAAGCCAATGGCCATGGCGTGATCTATCGGATCAAGTTGTCCGTGCCAGATCGGTGCGGAATGGTGCCGCCCATGTTTCGCTTTGAACTCGTAGCCCCGCAACCAACGGCGAATACGCCATGGGGAAACGCCGGTGAGCCGTGCAGCTTCCGGAATCGTATAAATACCTGTCTGCAGCAGCGTAATCATCTCCTTCATGTAACAATACTCGCGGAGAAGGGGAAAATGCAAATGCAAATGCCTTTCATGGGCGCTTCTTTGAAGTCCAACCCCTCACCGCGCGTCTCGCCGTAGTTTCAACGAAGGCGGACGTGTCGCGCCGAAGCTTTAGCGAAGGCGGATCGCCCTTGAACGTCGAGCGTTGGCTGTTGAGTGTTGAACGTTGATTCCTCCCCGCCGCTTCGTACCTTGGTGGTGAACACTCCGCGCCCTCTCTCTCCTCCGTCACCAACCCCGATACATAGGTATCTTATGCATCAACCTCTTCGCCCCACCCCCTCCACTCTCAACCCCTGATACATACCTTGGTTATGTATCCGCGCCCCTCATGTCTTGGTGTCCTTTACGGTGAGCACGGTTTCCGCTTCCCCTTGAAAGTTGAAAGTTGACTGTTGGACGTTGGATGTTCATTCCTCTCCGCCTTCCCCCTTGCGGCAGAAGCTCGGACGCGGTATGTTTGATCCATGTTGGACTGGACACAATGCCCCGTCGTGGAACGCGTACCGGGAAAAGTCAGCGGCGCTTGGCTTTTCAAAGGCTCCCGCGTGCCCGTCCGCGCTCTCTTCGAGAACCTTGAAGGCGGCGCCAGCGTCGAACAGTTTCTCGAATGGTTCCCCGGCGTCAACCGCGATCAGGTTGTCGCCGTCTTAAAATTCGCCGAGTCCTCCTTGGCCGAAGCCATCGCCTGACCCAATCTATCTGGTCGCGCGTCGCCCCTCTTGGTGCCTTGGTGGTAAACCTCCGCGCCTGCTTGTCCGCCCCGTTCCCTTCGTGCCTTACCCAACGAGCCCTTGCCTGATTCGTCTCCTTAACGAACCAGGCAAACTCTCTCCCCCCTTGGTGCCTGCGTGTCTTGGTGGTGAACACTCCAGCTTTGTGCTCTTGGTGTCTTGGTGACTTGGTGGTGAAACTCCGCGCCCTCTCTCTCCTCCGTCACCAATCCCCGATACATAGGTATCTTATGCATCAACCTCTTCGCGCCAACCCCTCCACTCCCAATCCCTGATGCATACCTTGGTTATGTATCCGCCTCCTTGTCCGCCTCGTTGATCGTTGAGCGTTGACTGTTGAACGTTGGAAGTTGATTCTCCTCCTCCCCCAGTAGGGTTTCACCCCATAGCCAACCACCACCCCATCGCGTACCGTTATTGCAGAAACCGATGGCAAATGAATTGCCGTCACAACTGAAAGAAACACTATGCACCTCCTACTATTCTCGCCCATCCTGGCCAACTTCTACTACATTGGCGGCGGCGGAGCCGGCCTCCTCCTCGTCATCATTGTTCTCGTCCTCGTCCTTCGCTAAATGAAGACCAACACGAATCGCATCGTTTTCTTCGTGAGCGCGGGTTTCGCGATTGTCGCCCTATACGCCTCGACCATAGGAGCCACACCGGACATCCTCACACCCCAAAACGATCCCACCAACCATCCGGCCGTCTACCCGAATACAGGCCAGCCGATCCAGTTGACCGCCACCGACCCAACCCTTCCAATGCCCTAAGCCAGCCCGTTTGTTTTCTTGGTGTCTTCGTGTCTTGGTCGTGAAGTTCCCAAAGGCCCCCCGCTTGCGACGAGTCGTCCGTTCTACTTGTCCGGATGCACGTCCACCACTTGGCCGGGGTTGAGCGTCGGCAGCAGGGTAAGCACTTTCGCCATCAACGGCAGCGTGTGATGAAGTTGCGTGCTGGGAGCGTGGAGAACCACAATGGCGATCTCGAAGCTGCTCACCGCTTGCTGGAAGCCCAGATTGCGGTCGCCGGTGATGAATACATCAAACTCCTTCTCGGCCAGCGCCAGCAGCGCGCCGTTCTTGATGCCGCCCCAACCCTTCTTTTGCGCCGAGACGGCGTAGTGACCAGTCAACGCGCGTGACAAACGCCAGTTCAAGCATTCGTCAATCAGGATGCGCATCAGTTACACGGTTTCAAGCATCGTCCGCTTGCCGGCTTCGATCACCGCAATCGCCTGCTCACGTTTGACCGTCGGGAATGCATCGAGAAAATCTTCAATGGACTCGCCGCCCTCCAGATAGTCCACCAGATTCTGCAGCGGGACACGCGTGCCCACAAACACCGGTGTGCCCCCCATGATCTCCGGGTCCGAGTGAACCACGCCTTTAAGCTTTTCGAGATTCATAGAGGCCTAATCGGACGATTGCGCTGTCAGTCATAACTTCCTCGAAACATAGCCCATTCCTGCCTTCGCGACAAGCCGGGAAGCTCCCCCCGTCGTGTTCTTCGTGGTGGGCATTTGTCTCCTGTCTCATCCCGTGAACGTTGAGAGTTGGCTGTTGGACGTTGGATGTTGATTCCCTTCCTCCCCCGAATCCTCTTGCCGCCAGCCCCGCCAGTGCTACCATCCCGCATCGTAAGGAGAACTTCCGATGAATGCCTCGTCTTTCGTCTGCGCCATTCTTGTCGTCTCCGCCGCGAATGCCTTTGCCCAACAAACCAACACCGCCGTCCCTGCGACCGTTCCCGCCGCCACCAATCCCGCGCTTCCGACCACGTTCACCATCGACGGCATCACCTACGACCAAATCCGCTGGGGCCGCGTCACCCCCGGCACCGTCACCCTCTTTCACAAATCAGGCGTCGCCACCATTCCCTTGGCCGAACTGCCCCCCGATCTCCAAAAACAATTCAATTACAACCCGCAACGCGCCGCCGAATGGCAAGCCGCCCAACACGCCGCGCAAGCTGATGCCGCCGTACATGACGGCGAGGTCATGAAACGCATCGCCGAGGCCAACCGACAAGCTGCCATCACCGCCCAACACGCCGCCGCCGCCACCGAATGGCAATTGACCGTTGAGAAAATCCTGCCCGAGGGCGTCCTTGCCAAAGGGTACAAGACCAGCGATTACCAGGCATTGAACCCCAAGCCCTCTGCCCATGAGCATCGGCCGCCCATAGTCCATGTCTGCCTCGTTGAACATCCCAAGATCGGCACGCTTGGCGAAGGCGAGAAGTTCACCGCCACCGCCTATCAGGATGGCGTGTTCACCGTCACGACCCACACCACCACCCACACCCTGCAACGCTGGGTCTACTTTGACCCGACCGCGCCCCAGACGACCCGGTCCCAGCCCGTTCTGTAAGCCATGGCCGCGCCGTCGGAAAAACGGTGAGCTGACCTTCGCGGTTACGGTACCACCCGCACCCGATAGAATCGCTGCCCCGACGTCCCCATTGCCACCGTCGCCGACAGGTTACTGCTACTGGCCGTCATCGCCCCGCCCAGATTGCTCCAATTCGTCGGCGTCATGCTCGGCGAGAACTGCACCTGATACACCAACCCCGACACCGTGCTCCACGTCAACGCGATCGTGTTCGTCGTCGTGCGCGCTACCGATTGGAATACCGGCTTCGGAATCGGCACCACGTTCACATCGTCCAAGCCGAAGTAACAATAATCGTCTCGAAACCCGAACTGCAGCACTGTGCTATTGCTGGTCGCGACCACCACGTACTGGTAATACGTCCAATCCAATGCCGGCCCGTTGAATTCGGTCGAAACCGTCGCCCCGTTCCATGACACCACAAACTCATTCGGAATCGTCCCAAATCCCAGGTCCACGGTCTCCAGCCAAAAGGAAAGCAGGTACGCCTGTCCCGCAAACGTCGGCACCGCTTGCGAAAGATAGGCCACCGAGCTCGCCTCGCTCAATGCCGCCGCAAAATCCCCCTCGTACGGCGTGACGGCCAGCGACCCGTCATCGACCAGACTCGAGCTACTAGACAGATCGCCCGACAACGTCCAGCCCGTAAAGTCCCCCGTCTCAAATCCGCCATTCTCCACCAGCGGCTGTCCCACCTGCAGAGTAAACTGCCGATGCAGCACCCCGCCGCTGGTCAGATTCGTAAATCCCACAATCCCGTTGTACACGCCGGCCCCAAGGCCGTTCGCCGCCGCATTCAAACTCACCGTCACCGTCTTTGCTGGCCCGCCCGCCGTCAACGTCCCGCTGCTCGGCGACGCGCTCAGCCACGCTGTCGTATTCACTACCGACCAACTGATCGTCGTCGTCCCCGCGTTGCTCAACCCATAACTCTGCGACGTCACATTGAACGGCCCACCCACCGCCCCGCTCGCCGTGAATCCCGTCACCGGCCTGATCCGCAACGCGTCACGCCGCCGCGTCAGATCGGTGATCAGATTGATCCCCGGCGTCCCCCAACCAGTGCACAAATCGTAACCGGCCACCGCCGTATATTGGTTCGGACTCGCGATCCATTCGTTGTTCCCAGTGGTGATGTCTTGGAAATCCAGCGTGTAATCCTGTTCCGTCCCGATGATGTACACCGCCGGGTTGATGAACCCCACCGGGCCATTCGTCCCCGCCTGTTCGTTCACCAACGCGATAAACGCCGCCCACAACGGCGCCGCACAACTGGTCCCGCTCACGCCACCGGTATCTCCGTAATCAATGCCATTATTGGCGATGACCTCCACATTGTCCGCCGTCAACGCCACATCGGGAACGTTCCGCATCGTCGTTGATCCACCGTTGCCGCTCATGTCCACGCCCCGCTGCCAATCCGGAATCGGGTACGTCGTGCTGATCCCGCCGCCGCTGCCAATGCCGTTCAGGATCGAATTCCAAGCCGTTTCCGACACGTACGGCCCCAACGGACCCGTCGTCGTCAAGGTCGTCCCGCCGACGCTCGTGAGGTACGGGTCATCGGCCGGAAAGTTGGTGACCGTGGACGTGTAATATGCGTCGCTGTCGCCCGACGCCGCAAAAAACGATTGGCCTTGCATCGCCATCTGTTGGAGAATTTGGTCCGCATTCGTATCGGGACCGCCGCCCCAACCCCACGAACAACTCAATTGCCGGGCAGAGTTGTCCGTCGCCATCTTGTTCAGGATGTCGTTCGGGATTCCATTCGATCCTGCTTCATACAGGATCACCTTCGACAATCCCGGCGCCATCGAGATGGACATTTCAATGTCCAACGACACCTCGGCGACAAAATCCTCGTTGGTGCTTGGCGTTCCATCAAACCCATCGAGGTACACATTCTGCAGCGTCACGCTCGGCAGTCCGGCCGCGCTCTCGTACGCCGCGATGTCGCTGGGGTAATACCCATCGAATTGCACCAGCCCGATCGTCTGTCCCGTGCCAGTCAGCGACACCCCGGGAATATACGCCTCGCGAAAGTCGTATCCCATGTAGGTGCCGCTCGATCCCGAACCATCCGCCGGCCGGGCGTGTGCTTTCGCTTGTCGCGGCGCCAGTTTCAGGTTGGCGGGATGCGGCCGCGAAAAATTGTCCAAGCCACTCACGTCCAGCACTGGAACTTGGAGGTCGACCGACGGCGCGACATCCGGCGCATAAAACCTCCGGCCTTCCCTCGGGTGCTGGTACACCCGCATCGTCACGTGCAACGCTTTCTCGATGTCCGCCACCGATGCGTTCACGTCCAACAACACCCGATTCGGATGTGTCGCCGTGACCTTGAACCCGCTCCGATTGGCAAAATCAATCACCGCCCGGTAATCCTGCTCGGTCGGGCCGAATTTCTCCGTGAACTTCTCCGGCGTCAGGTACTGGCGATATTGGGGACTCGACGGATCATAAATATCATGGAGCAGCTTCGTCAGCTCCTCCTGGTTGCGCAACGGCAACCCGATCGCCAGGTTCAACCGTGTCTCTCCCGGCAGCCGATCCACCGGTTGCGCGTGCGCCGCCACCGGCACGTGGCTTGGCAAACTCCGCCGTTGCTGCGCCTGCGCCGTGGTTCCCAGCAACCAGAAAGCCAGGCAGATTACGGCAATACGCGTAGTAGGCTTGTCGAAGGACGACCTGCGAATCCACAGAACGAGATGGCGATTTCCCGGATGCTGCCCCATGATCAATGCCAATGTGCTTCAGGATGGCCCTGTCAGCAACCGAAATCGCGGCCAACATCTCACACGCTACCAAACACGCGCGCGGTCACCCGTAATCTGCATCCCCGCTTAGCCTTGAACCATCCCGCGAAAAGCATCGTAGAAGCCGAACGCTTCGATTTCCATGCGCATGGATCGCGGCATTAGCCACACCGCGAATGACAGCGTTCAATCCCGGGGCTATCCCCTCCGCCAAGCCATCCTCAAGCCATAGCAGTGATCAAAATCACTCAGGCTGTCTAATAAGTAAGCAGTGGCGACAACCCATTAACACTCTTTTTGCAGCCGGGCTCGGGCATTTAATTAGCGCGTTGGTTTATAGGCCGTTATTGTTGCGCCATGAAACATGAAGGAATGAATGCAGTTCGCGGCGCAAGCCGAACCGGGGCCGGTTCAGGCCGGCGATTCGGGAGCATCGGCCTCGATCGCGAATTGGGCGTTCCGCTCATGGCAACAACCGCGAAAGGGGTTTCAGTATGAATCTCGCAATCTGGCTGCCGGCGATGTTTGGGTTGGGCCTTGTGTCGATGGCCCTGTGTTTCCTGTTTCTCAAGGCATGTGAAAAAATCTGAGGTGATGACCATGATCTATCTGACCCTGACAATCTCCGCGTTGCTGTTCATCTATTTGTGGGTGGCCCTGATTCGGCCCGAGTGGTTCTGAGCCAACACGACCGCGAACCAAAAAAGGAGCGATAATCATGACTCTGCAAATCTGGCTTCTCCCCATTATCATTCTCGTCGTCACGACGATCCTCGCGATTCCCTTGGGCCGTTACCTGGCGTGGATCATGAACGGAAAATACAAACCGCTGTCGGTGTTTGGCTGGTTCGAGCGGCGCCTGGATAGCGGCCCGCAAAACTGGAAGCAATACACCGTTTCTATTTTGCTGTTCAATACGGTGCTGTTCGTATTCGGCTTCGCCATCCTCTCGCTTCAGCCCTGGCTGCCACTGAATCCCGACGCCAAGGGAATGATCGCGCCGACCACGATCTTTCACAGCGTCATCTCGTTCATGACCAATACGGACCTGCAGCATTATTCCGGCGACCAGGTATTTTCGAACTTCAGCCAGATCTTCTTTTGCCTGGCGAACTTCTTCCTGTCGGCCTCAATCGGGTTCTGCGCATTGACGGCCATCATCCGCGCGTTCCGCGGCGATTCGCACGTCGGCAATTTCTTCGTGGATATGTGGCGGGTGGTGGTCTACATGTTCCTGCCCATCGCCTTCCTCCTCGGGATTGTGTTTCTGCAACAGGGCAGCCCGATGACCTACCAAAGCTCGTACCACGCCACTACCCTGGAGCCGGCGTCCATGGGGACGACCGACAAGGGCGACGCGAAACCGCAGAACATTGTCGTGGGTCCACTGGCGGCCTTCGTGCCCATGAAGCAATTGGGCACCAACGGCGGCGGATTCTACGGGATGAACTCCGCGCATCCGTTTGAGAACCCGACCGCGCTTACCAATTTCCTGTCTTGCGTGGCAATGATGCTGTTTCCCTACGCGCTGGTGCTGATGTACGGGCGGATGCTGCAACGCCACAAACATGCGCTGGTCATCTTTGGGGTCATGATGGTGCTGATGATCGGCACCATCATCTGGCCGATTTACTACGACACGCTCAAACCCAACCCCGGATTGACCGCACATCCGGTGGCGCGGACGTATGAGATTGCCAGCGCCTCCGCCCCCGGTGGGAAACGGACGGTGACCCTGCCCGCAGTGGCCGGGCTTCCTGTCGATCAACATCTGGGTAATCTCGAGGGCAAGGAAATGCGCTTTGGGACATCCGCCGGTGCCACGTTTGCGGCGCTGACCGTGGACGTGACCGACGGGGCGATCAATTGCGAACACGACAGTCTCAATCCGATTGCCGCGTTATCGCCCATGGTCGGCATGTGGCTGAACTGCATCTATGGAGGCAAAGGCGTCGGCATGATCAACATGCTGCTGTTTGTGATCGTGGGAATCTTTGTGGCGGGCCAGATGGTGGGACGGACACCCGAGTATCTGGGCAAGAAAATCGGTGCCCGCGAGGTCAAATTGGCGGTCATCGCAATCCTGGTGCATCCACTGATGATTCTGTTTCCCACCGGGCTGTTTGCGGCCACCGATTGGGGGATGAAAGCCACGAGCAATCCAGGACCGCACGGATTTTCCCAGATGTTCTACCAATTCTCGTCAGCCTCCGCCAATAACGGCTCGGCGTTCGACGGACTCGGTGTGACCTATGGATTTGCCAACAACCCCAGTCCCAACCAGGCTGTCCCTTGGGATATCGCGGCGGCGTTGGTGATTATCATCAGCCGGTTTCTGCCGATTATCGCGCCCATCGCCATGGCGGGCTATCTCGGCATGAAAAAACCCGCCCCATTCGGCTTGGGGACCTTGCGCGATGACACGATGACCTTCGGCTGGTTGCTGTTTGCCACGGTTCTCATTATCGGGGCATTACTGTTTCTGCCCATCGCCGTGCTCGGGCCGGCGGCCGAGCATCTGGGACCGATCCCCTTTGGCGGGTAAACGAGACGATTCGACTGCGCATGAAAGGAACGATACTATGAATAACGTTGCCAATAGCCCTGAACCTATAGCTGCCAGGAAATCGGCCAGCGTCGGGATAAAACCGATTGGCGAAATCCAACTCCCGACCGGGTTTTCGCCTCGTCATAAGCGCCAAAAGGTGTTTCTGACCCAGGGGGCCGTCGGGCAAGCCCTCAAGCAGTCGTTCGTTATGTTGCGCCCGGACATCCAATGGAAGAACCCCGTGATGTTTGTGGTCGAAGTCGGCGCGGTGCTGACGTTGTTGTACCTCCTGCAGGCCATCTTCGGGCACTCGGCCAGCCAGGTGTCGGTGAGTTATTTCATTGCGCTGGATGCGTGGTTGTTCGCGACCGTGCTGTTCGCGAACTTCGCGACAGCTCTGGCCGAAGCGCGCGGGAAGGCCCAGGCCGAATCTCTGCGTCGGGCGCGTCACGATACGATTGCCAATCGCGTGACGACCACGGGGGTGGAGAAGGTCTCTTCATCGGTGCTGAAACAGGGAGACCGTGTCGTGGTGCAGGAGGGTGAAACGATCCCCGGCGATGGCGAAATCATCGAAGGCATCGCCTCGGTGGATGAATCGGCCATCACGGGAGAATCCGCGCCGGTCATTCGCGAGTCGGGCGGTGACCGCTCCGGCGTGACCGGGGGAACGGTGGTGCTGTCGGACCGCATCGTGGTGAAGATCACGAGCAGCGCCGGCGATTCGTTCCTGGAACGCATGATCCGGCTGGTGGAAGGCGCCATCCGTCAACGGACTCCCAACGAGATCGCGCTCACCATGGCGCTGTCCGCCTTTACATTGATCTTCCTGATTGTGGTGATTCCGCTTTGGCCCATGGCGTGGAACGCCGAGCAATACATGATGGGTTATTTGGGTATCACCGACCCGTTGCACAGCCTGGGCACTGACGTTCCCACTTTGATCGCGCTGTTGGTCTGTCTGATTCCCACCACCATTGGCGCGCTGCTGGCGGCCATCGGCATTGCCGGCATGGACCGCGCCCTGCAAAACAACATCATTGCGAAGAGCGGCAAGGCGGTCGAGCTGGCGGGAGACATCGATGTGGTGCTCTTGGACAAGACGGGCACGATCACCATGGGCAACCGCCACGCCACAAAATTCATCCCGGTCGGCTCCTATTCCGCGGAGGACGTTGGACGGTTGGCGGCTCTGGCATCTGCGGCGGATCAGACACCCGAGGGAAAGAGCATCGTGAAGTTATTTGAACAGCAGGATCATGTCGCCGTCGGCCAGCCGCACGGCCCCACACCCCTGCCACGCGACGCCAAACCCATTGCGTTCACAGCGCAGACGCGCATGAGCGGCGTCGACCTGCCGGATGGACGGCGCATCCGAAAAGGAGCGGCGGATGCCATAGTTAAATTCGTTACGGAGAAGAATGGTGACATGCCCGGCGACCTCAAGACTCTCGTGGACAGTGTTGCTTCGAAGGGCGCCACGCCACTGGCGGTGTGCGAGGATCGGAAAATCGTCGGGATCGTGGTGTTGGAAGACATCTTGAAGCCAGCCATGAAGGAGCGTTTTGCGCGACTGAGGAAGATGGGGCTGCGGACGGTCATGATTACCGGGGACAATCCGCTTACGGCTGCCACCATCGCCGCGAATGCGGGCGTGGATGACTTCATCGCGCAGGCGACTCCGGAAAGCAAACTGGCCTACCTCCGCAAGGAGCAGGCCGAAGGCAAACTGGTCGCCATGATGGGGGACGGCACGAATGACGCCCCGGCCCTGGCCCAGGCGGACGTGGCGCTGGCGATGAATGCCGGCACGCAGGCAGCCAAGGAAGCGGCCAACATGGTGGACCTGGACAGTGACCCCACCAAGTTGATTGAAGTTGTCGAAATCGGGAAGCAACTCCTGATGACGCGTGGCGCACTCACCACATTCTCCATCGCTAACGACGTAGCGAAATACTTTGCGATTATCCCGGCGCTGTTTGCCGGGACATTGCCGTGGTTGAAGGCGGTGGACGTTATGCATTTGCACTCGCCGACTTCGGCCATTCTCTCCGCGGTCATCTTCAATGCGTTGATCATCCCCGCGCTCATTCCCGTCGCTCTCCGTGGAGTGAAGTATGAACCGCTTGGCGCGGATGCATTGTTGCGCAAGAACCTGTTCATCTGGGGGCTGGGAGGTGTGATCATCCCGTTCATTGGAATCAAACTGATCGACATGGCGATGGTTGGTATGCACATGGCCAGTTAAGGAGACTTGAATATGAAATACATAACCAAAAGCATCTGGTTGCTGTTGTTCGCGGTCGTTCTCTGTTGCGGCGTCTATCCGGCGCTGCTGTGGGCAATTGGGCAAACGGTTTTCCCGTTTCAGGCCAATGGCAGCCTGGTGAAGGACGCGGATGGCCACGTGGTGGGTTCCTTGCTGATCGCGCAACCGTTCACCAAGGATGAATACTTCCAGCCGCGCCCGTCGGCTTGTTCCTATGATGCGTCCGCCTCGGCGTCGTCGGCACTGGCGGCCTCGAACTACGCGCTTCGCAATCGCGTTGCCACCACGCTCGGCCCGATCGTTACGTACAAGGGCGGAGCCAAAGCCGGCCAACCGGTCGCTCCCGACATTGAGACCTGGTTCCAGCAGGACCAGTATCAAGGCGGCTCTAATGTTGTTGCGCAATGGGCCGACACTCACAACAGCCTCGCCCAAGCATGGGTTGCTGCCGACCCGACCCATGCTTCGTACGTGTCCAACTGGGCGATTGCGCATGCCCCGGTGGTAGCCCAATTCATCAAAGATAATCCGAGCACGCCCCAACCACAGCCCGGCGATCTGGCAGTGGTATTCTTCGAGAACTTCTCCAAGGAGAATCCTGGCCGGTTTCTCTCGGCCGTTACGACCAATGGGGCCGACGGCAAACCAGTCACGTACATTCAGCCGGTCAAAGACGGCTCGGACGTTCAGTCGACGTTCTTTGATATGTGGCGTCAAGACCATGCGAACGTCGAACTTCAGGACGTGCCCGGCGACATGTTGACTACGTCCGGGTCCGGGCTGGATCCTCATATTACCCTTCAAAACGCCGAGTATCAGTTGGATCGCGTGGCCTCGAAATGGGCTGCTGATACCAAACGCGACCCGGCAACCGTGCACGCCGAGATTGAAAAGATTCTACAAGACCAGGCGCTCGCACCATTTGGCGGGCTTGCCGGCGAGAAAATGATCAACGTTCTTCAGGTCAACCTCGAACTCCACAAGCGTTACGGGGCGCCGTCGTAATTGAGACCGGTTACCCTCGCCAGGAATCGTGGACGTGTCCGGAGGGCAGAGCTTCGATGTCACGGAATGGATCAGAAGTGAAACCGCAAAGGATTCTGGTTCCGGTTGATCTCTCGGAATCGATGGCGAGGACGTTACAGTACGCGGCCGCGCTGGCGCGGGAGGTTGGCGCCACGATCACGTTGCTGCACGTCGTGAGACCGAATCGATCGCGCCTCGTGCACTGGATCACTCGCGCCGAATCTGCCGAAGAGATGCGGGATGCAGGCGAGTGCCAATTAAGCCAACTGATCGACGTGCTGTGGGGAGACGAAATCAAAGCCGAAGTGCTGGTTGCCATCGGCGAACCCCACCGGCAAATCGTCAACGAAGCCAAAGAGACAAAGGCGGATCTCGTCCTCATGGGCAGTCACAAGGCCGTTGGCGCTTGGGGACCGTTCCGTCGTAACACGACGGCAAACGTGGTCCGGAACGCATCCTGTCCGGTGGTGGTTGTACCATTGTTCGAACACGGCTTTCCAATGGGCAGTCCTGTGCTGCGCAGATTCGGTAACTAGCCAATCCATTGGTTGATAAGAAGATAACCTCCAGAACCCAATTCGTTGTCATCGACGTTTTTTTAACATCTTTCCGCCTCCATTTAATTACCTGGCTTGGTTGTTCGATGTCATAGTTGCAGCATGAAGACGGACCCGATCGTGCGCTCTCGAAGACGTTGCTTGCCGCCAAGGTGTGGCCGAATACTACCCCGCCAGCAACAGTCACCAGTGACGTGCCCATGCCTTCGAGGTAGAGGACAAGTATGATCGCCCCCACGACCCGTCAGCGGAACCCTGCCGACCCGCGGGAGTCAGCTGCAGCCGGCGCACCTAACTCCCCGCACACCGCCCTGGTCATCGATGATGAACGACCAATTCGCCGTTTGCTGCGACTGTTGTTGGAAGCGCAGGGCTATCAGGTCTGTGAAGCTGAGACGGGTAATCTGGGCCTTCAACAGGCTGCCTCGCGCCGACCCGATGTCATAGTGCTCGACCTCGGGTTGCCCGACATGGACGGCTTCACCGTTCTCAAGCGGCTCAGAGAATGGACCCGCACGCCCGTCCTGGTACTGACCGTCCGAGACAGTGAAGCGGACAAAGTGACCGCTTTGGACAATGGCGCTGACGACTACCTGACCAAGCCATTCGGCGCCGAGGAATTGCTAGCCCGGCTGCGGGCGTTGCGGCGACACTCTCCCGAAGCGCACGAGGAGCCGACCTATGTTTGTCGCGATCTGATCGTCGACATTAAGGTGCGCCAGGTGACGGTAAAGGGCAAAGAGGTGCATCTGACCGCGACCGAGTACGCGTTGCTCCATGAATTGGTCCGTCACGCCGGCAAGGTGGTCTCGCAACAACATCTGCTCCGCGCCGTCTGGGGACCAGATGCGGATAACCAGTTGCAGTATCTCCGGGTGTACATCACTCATTTGCGCCGGAAGCTGGAGACACCCACCAGCGGGAGACTGATCGAGACGCAACCCGGCATCGGTTATCGTTTGGTCGCCGGGGATTGAGGACGTTTACCAAGGAGGCCGACCCTTCCGTTTTATCGGTGTGTGATCACTGACCGTCAGGGTTTACCGAATCACCTCGCAACTCCACGGCCATGGGGTTCGGGTCCAACAACTCTTCCAGCCCTTTTTGCAGTGTCACGTCATCAGGCAGATGTCGGAACTCGTACGTCTTGGTCACCGAATCGACCCGCGTCTTCATCAGCAGCACGCGTTTGTTGTAGTGCAGCGCCAACTCCGAAATCGCCCACCGTTTGCCATCCACGTGTCGTTGCTCCAGCATGATGCCCCCGCCGCGTTGAATGCTACCCAGGATCCCCCAGCCAAAATTCACGTCCCGAAAAAACCTCGCATCGATCCGCACCAGCCGCGCTGACACCGGATCGATCCACGCATAACCCCGCATCCCCTGCAACGGCCGCAATTCCATCGATGGGGGAACGTACTGCGGACGCGGATGAAATTTCACCCGGATCATTCCGCGATACGGCCCACGTTGTTCCGTGTCCGCATACTGGCAAATGAAAGCCTCCGGGAACGCCGCAATCATCTTCCGCATGCTCTCCCGGTGGGAAAACTCTTCTTTTTGAAACGCGTCCAAACGATCGGGATTCTTGAGCAGCACCCGTAACTTCTCGTCCTCTCGCTCCTGCTCCGCGGCGGTCAGCGGTTTCCCGTTCTTGAAAATGACACGCCCCACCAGCCAATCCCGCGTCTCCACCATGTCCCGCGTTTCCGAACCCTTCGACGTTTCCTCCTCGAAACGATACCGATAATGCCCGCCATCGTTCACCGCCGCCAACTCGTTCGACACGGTCTGCCGCACCAAATCGTCCGCCGAAGGTTTATCCCCTCGTGTCTGGGCGCCCATTGGTACCGTAGTCGCCAATAGTACGAACAACACCGTCACGCCGTCCCGAATCCCCAGTGTGAGTTTGAATGTCATCTTGCCTCTTCGGCTCAACGCCCGTGGTCACTTCCATAATATCCATCAAGGGAGCCATACGCAATGGGCGGATGTACGGGTCGTGTCATCGGAACATAACCGACCATTCAAGAGGGTTCCACCGACGAGAAGAGGTTCGAAACTACCGGGCGGAAGGGATCGCCTCCGCCACTCAGCCCAACTCTCACATTCCGTAAACCCTTAAACGGTCCGGACGCCGTTACGAGCGCCCGGACCGATGGGTGTTGCCTGCATCGTCTCGAAGCCTGCAATGCACTAGGGACTGCGCCGCACTTGACCCGACGGTTGCCGCGCCGGATTATTCTGGTGTTGCCTCGTGGGATCGTCCTGCGGTTGCTCCGCCGGGTTGTCCTGCTGGCGCTGACCTTCATCCGGCTGACGCTGCCGATTGGGGTCGCCTTGGTGTTGGCGGCTTGGATTTTGCTGCCGGCCAGGGTTCCCCTGACGTTCCTGACCTTGGCCTTGCTCCCTCCGCTGGGGACGATTCGTGCTGCCCAATCGCTGGGTTTCGGCATGCTGCCGCGTCTCTTCGTCAGGCTGCTCGGCGGATTGCTCTTTGCATCTTCGCTCGTGCGCCCGCAATTCACCTTCGCTGTCAAACTTCATTCCGCATTCCGAGCAGGTGTACTGTGTCGTCGTTTGTGACATGACCGCATCTCCTTCTTGGTTGGATGGTGTTGCTTGTTGTTTCTCGATGGAACAATGGGCCGAGGGAAACCTAAGCCGCTTCCTGGCCCTCGAATTTTCCGCCCAAATCCAACGCGTCCGAAACCTCCGTCAACTTCGCATCGGCGTTCTTTTCTTCCTCCAAAGTTTCACCCAGCAGCTCCGCGGCGTTGCTGTAATCAAGCCGTGTGGCGTATCGCCGCGCGCACCCGTACCCCGCCACCTCATAATGCTCCACCCGCTGCGCCGCCGAGATGATCCCCGCGTCCAGCACCGCTTCTTCGCCATCCTTTCCCATCATCTTGCGGCCTTCCGCGAGCAGTCCCTCCATCCCGTCGCAATGGGTGGCGCGCGCCGGTTCGCCGATGTCCGCAAACACCAGCTCCAGGCGTTTCACGTGGCCACGCGTTTCTTCCAGGTGCGAAGTAATCGCCTGCTTCAGTTCCGGCGAAGAAACAGTAGCGGCGATCTTCGGCAACGTCTTCACAAGTTGGTGCTCAGCATCGTACAAATCCCGCAATTCCTCCACGAACAGGCTGCGCAATGATCGCAGCCCTCCATTGGATCGTTTTGCGGGCTTCTTGGAACGTGATTGTCGGCGTTGATTGGTTTGCTTTTTCCGCTTCATGGAAACTCCCCCTTGGTTACTCGATTTCTCGGTCACTCAGTTGAATGTTTCGGTTACTGACTCTTTGACCGTAATCCCAACGGTCACACCTCACAATCAGCACCTCTACCGGTCCTCACCTAGGAAACATTCTCACGCGCGGATGGGAAAAACTTCCGCTGGTCTTAAAACCAGATTCGGAAAGCGTCTGCTGTTCGGCTAGCCGCAGTGCCGGTAAGAGAGTAGGTGACCTCCTCTTTACCTGTGGAAAAACTTCTGCCATACTGCGCCGCATGATTCGTCTATTGAAGGTCGTAGCGGCGGGCGCACTTATCTCCATACTCCTGGCCGTCGACGCCACCTTTGCCGCTGACCCGACCGACCCGGTTCGCCAGGCCATCGACACCGCCGTCGCCCGTGTCAAGCCGGCCTTGGTCCGCATCCAGGTCGTCGCCACGCAGTATTACCAGGGCCGCGAAGTGAAATACGAAGGGAGCGGCAGCGGCGTCATCATCAGCAAGGAAGGCCACGTCATCACCAACCATCACGTCGCCGGCCACGCCACCCGCATCGTCGTCATCCTTCCCAGCAACGAGGAAGTCCCCGCCGAATTGGTCGGCACCGACCCGTTGGCGGACATCTCGGTCTTATTACTCAAACCCGAAACCCCGCGCGAATTCACCCCGGTCGAGTTCGGTGATTCCAGCCAGTTGCAGGTCGGCGACGCCGTCCTCGCCATGGGCAGCCCGCTCGCGATGTCGCAGTCCGTCACGCTCGGTATCGTCAGCAATATCAAAATGGTCATGCCCCAGGCGTTCTCGATGTCCCGCTTCACGCTCGACGGCGAAGACGTCGGCTCGCTCGTCCGTTGGATTGGTCACGACGCCGACATTTATCCTGGCAACTCCGGCGGCCCGCTCGTCGACATGAAAGGTCACGTCGTCGGCATCAACGAAATCAGTTTCGGCCTTAGCGGCGCCATCCCGGGCAATCTCGCCCAGCGCGTCGCGCATCAATTGATCGACAAAGGCCGCGTCAGCCGCAGTTGGCTCGGCATCGAGATTCAGCCGTTGCTCAAAAAGGACAAGGAAGAACACGGCGTGCTCATTTCCGACGTGGTTGACGATGGCCCGGCCGACAAGGCGGGAATCCAATCCGGCGATGTCCTCGTCAAAATCGCGGGCAAAGATGTCCTTGTGCGTTATGCCGAGGAAATCCCGCTTCTCAACCAGATGGTCTCCGAGTTGCCCGTCGGTCAGGGCTATGAAGCCGTCGTCGAACGCGACGGCAAACCGAAAACCCTCAAAATCACCACTGCCGAACGCGAGCAAATCCAGCGAAAGACCTTCGAGCTGAAACAGTGGGGCATCACCGTCCGCGATATTTCCGCGCTGGCTGCTCGCGAGTTCCGCCTCAAGAACCGCGACGGTGTCATGGTCACCTCCACCCGTCCCGGCGGCCCGTCCGACAACGCCAAGCCGTCCCTCGGCACCGGCGATGTCCTCCAGGAAATCAACGGCCAGCCCATCCACAATGTCGCCGACATGATGGCCGTCACCGATAAGATCACCGCGGGCAAATCGAAACCCATCGCCACCAGCCTCGGGTTCCTCCGCCGCACCGAGCAGTTGCTCACCGTCGTCAAAGTCGGCATCAAGGAACTCGAAGACCCCGGTCTCGAAGCCCAAAAAGCCTGGCTGCCCATCGCCTCGCAGGCCATCACCCGCGAAATGGCCGAGCAACTCGGCACTCCCGGATTGAACGGCGTCCGCATCACCCAGGTCTACACCAACAGCACCGCCGCGAAAGCGGGCCTGAAAGTCGGCGATCTCCTGTTGGCCCTCGACGGCGAACCCATCGCCGCCTCGCAGCCGGGCGACGAGGAAGTTCTCAACACCATGGTTCGCCAGTACAAGATCGGCACGACCGCCGCGCTCTCCGTCCAGCGCGGCCCGGACAAACTCAGTCTGCCGGTCGAGCTGGTCCGCTCACCGAAGCTCGAACGCGAAATGAAAAAGTATCGCGACGAAGATTTTGAGTTCACCGCCCGCGACACGACGTTCTTCGACAAGGATCAGGAGCAATGGTCGCAGGAACAACCCGGCACGCTGGTCACCGAGGTCAAGGAAGGCGGTTGGGCTGCCATTGGCCGACTCGCCACCGGCGATCTCATCACCGCCGTTGACGACCAGCCCGTCACCGATGTGTCGTCCCTGAAGGAAACCCTCAAACGCGTCGAGGCCGCCAAACCCAAATCCACTGTCCTCCGCGTCGTCCGCGGGATTCACACGATGTTCCTCGAGTTGGAACCCAACTGGGACGGGCACAAGCTCGTCACGAAAGGAAATCTCTAGCATGAACAAATCTTTCACGCTGATCGTATCCCTGGCGCTCGCGCTCGCGCCGTTCGCCGCCCGCGCCGACGACGCCGCCAAGGCCGGCCGCGATGTCCTCGCGAAATCGCGCGACGCTGTCGTTACGGTCAAGCTCGCCATCAAACAGAGCATGTCGTTCAATGGTCGCGATCAAAAATCGGAATCCAAATCGGAGACCACCGGCACCATCATCGATCCTTCGGGCCTGACTGTCGTCTCGCTGGCGACCACCGACCCCAGCGGCGCCATCAAGGATACCTACATGCGCGCCATCGCCGCCCGCGGCGGTGACATGTCGCAGTTCAAGTTCGATAGTGAACTCAGCGACGTGAAAATCGTGCTCTCCGACGGATCCGAGATGGCCGCCGATGTCGTGTTGCGCGACAAAGACCTCGACCTGGCCTATCTGCGCCCGTCCGACAAACCCGCCAAACCGCTTCCGTTCATCGACCTCAAGCACGATGGCAAAGCGCAGATCCTCGATGAAGTCATTGTCGTGAACCGCCTGAACCAGGCCGCCAACCGCGCCCCCGCGATTTCCATCGGTCGCATCGAGGCCATCGTCGACAAACCGCGCACCTTCTATCTCCTCGGCCAATCGATGTGGGCCTACTCGCTCGGCGCCCCGGTCTTTACGCTCGACGGCAAACTCGTCGGCATCATCTTCCTTCGCACCGCCAAGAGCCAGGCCGACCCCATGAGCGGGTTCATGTTCAGCAATCTCAGCCAGATGGGCATGATGCCCGCCGTCCTGCCGTCCTCCGACATCCTCGACGAGGTCAAACAGGCCCTCGAAGCCAAACTGCCCGCGCCCGAGGAAAAACCCGCCGCCACCGACAAACCAGCCACGCCCGAGAAGCCTACACCTCCGCCAAAAACCGACTAGTTGTAGCCGCGCCCTGCTCGCGAGACGTGTTCGGAGTTGCCAAGCGCTATCTCTTGCCCGTTCCCTTCAGCCTGCCCGGTCCACAATCCGGGTAGCGTGAGTGTCCTTTTCTGCTTTCATTACGGTTGCCTCAGAGGTCTAATAGTTCACGCAAGCCTGGCCGACGCGAAGGGAATCGTGCATCTGACAAGTCGCATCTCGTACCGGAACACATGAGATTCTTGGTTCTCGTAATCCTGCTTTGGGCCGCTACGGCTAACGCCGAAGACAAGCGGGTCCTCGCTGACCACATTTCAGACAATCGCAAGGTACAATTGGTTGCTGCCAAGATCAGCATCCGACGCGGTCAAAACTTGGACGCCAAGTTCATCGAGCTGGGTAGCCAGTCAAACCAGGAATTCGTGGTCACGTTTCCCTCGCACAGCCACACGACTTACGAGGTTACGCTCATGTCGATTATCGACTCTTGCGTGGATTGGAAGGCGCCCATGGATCCTTACACGTGGCACGACGCCACATGCGACGTCGCCTTTTCTGTGCCAAAGGATGCCGGCGGCTATCACGGGGATTCGGAACACTACGATCACTGGTTCTTGCTCTCAATCAAGATTCCCCCGCAATCCAATCAGCACGTGAGCGAAGAAGTGCCGTTGTCTATTGTCCGTCGAGTTCCCACCGCCCTTCAATCGTTGAAACCCGGCATGACGCCGACGGAAGTCCTCCATGTACTTGATCTAGCGGACTATCCAGAGGGGACCGTTGGTTCTGGGTCGCCGAGCGACTACGGGTTCACCCTGCCGTTGCGTACCAACTGCTTCGTAACATTGAGGTACGACCGGACCAAACAACCACCGTCCTTTAACAAAGGTGAACTGTTCGGTGAAGGATGGCAGGATTTGCACAAATGAAGCGGCACCTCAACCGCCACTTTCGCTAATCGTCCAAAGCGGAAAGGAAACCGCGTCCTACGGCTTCACTTCCGTCACGTCGATGTTCTTCCGCTCAAACTGACCGAGCCCAAGGTGGCTCGCCGTGATGATATGACCGGCATGTGGACCGATTGGCGGGACTTTGGCGTCACGACGTTTGATCTCCAACGCGTCGACGCACAGGGAATCCACCGCAACCGGGTCCGTGCTGAAATACAGCGCCCCGTAGTTCCATGAATACTGCGGCTTGAATCCCGGTCCGCCCGCGTACCCGGCGATCAACCCATCCATCACGTTCAACACCAGTTTCTGCCGGACCTGCGGCATCGCGCAAATCTGCGCAATCATCGGGTCGCCGTTCTGCCCTTGTCCCTCGAACCTCCGCTGATTGTCCACCATGCCGACGGAAAGATTGTACAAGCAACCCGCCAACCCGCACGCATCGTGGTCCTGCAGCACGGGCACATTGATCAGCTTGGTGATGGTCGTTGTCACCAGCTTCGGCAGATGGGAACGTTTGCTCAACGGTTCCACTTTCCCGAACAGTAAATCGCCCCAGATCAGTCTGCCGGCGATATTGCTCTCAAGGAAAACATTTGGGTCCCACCCTGTCCCATCGATCACCGATACTTCCTGTATCAGGTTGGTCACGCCCGCCTTGCGGTATCCGGCCGCCCGCATCTGCAACGGATCGCGGTCGAATACATAAATGTTCATGGCCGACACACCCGCCGCCCGCAACCCATGCACGATCGCTTCCACCACCACGCGCCGCGTCGATTGCAACGGGCCGGACTGCGTGCTGATCTTGATCCCCACCACGTCATTGCTCGAAGCGAAGTGCCGCCACACCGCCGCTTCGTCGCCTTCGCCCGTCAGCGCCATGATGCCCGCCACCATCATCGCGCGCGCTTTCGCGTCGTCCACCACGAACCCGCTCACCGCGTCGGCATTGCGCACCAGCACGACGCGGCTCTTCTCAACCACGGGAGCTAGGGAATTGGTCTCTTCCGCGCGCGCGCCGATGACCAGCGCGCCAGCCAACAATGCGGCTACGAGTTTGCCGATGAAATGTCCGCGGCGCATGGGCAGGTTCCTGCCGCGCGCCTAAAACTTCATCGACAACAGGAATTCTGCGTTGGATCGGGTCTTCTTGAGCTTCTCAGTGACCAGTTCCATCGCTTCCACGGGTGGCACGCCCGCCAGCGCCTTGCGCAGTATGTAAATGCGTTCGAGTTCGTCAGGATGATACAGCAACTCTTCCTTGCGCGTGCCGCTCCGCTCGACGTTGATCGCCGGGAAAATGCGCTTCTCGACGAGATGACGGTCCAGGCACAGTTCCATGTTGCCCGTGCCCTTGAACTCTTCAAAGATGACCTCATCCATCCGCGAGCCGGTGTCCACCAGCGCCGTGGCAATGATCGTCAGCGAACCGCCTTCCTCGACATTGCGCGCCGCGCCAAAGAATCGCTTCGGCTTGTGCAATGCGTTGGCGTCCACGCCGCCCGATAGAATCTTGCCCGAGTGCGGTTGCAACGTGTTGTACGCGCGCGCCAATCGCGTGATCGAGTCGAGCAGGATCACCACGTCTTTCTTGTGCTCGACGAGCCGTTTGGCTTTTTCCAACACCATCTCGGCCACCTGCGCGTGGCGTTCGGGCGCTTCGTCGAACGTCGAGCTGATGATCTCGGCTTTCACCGTCCGTTTGAAGTCGGTCACTTCCTCGGGTCGCTCGTCGATCAGCAACACGATCAGGATCGCCTCGGGACTGTTGGTCAGGATCGAATTGGCGATCTTCTGGAGCAGGATCGTCTTGCCCGTGCGCGGCGGCGCCACGATCAACCCGCGCTGTCCTTTCCCGATCGGTGTGAACAAATCCATCACGCGACTTTCGATTTCCTCCGACACCGTTTCGAGAATGAACCGGCCGGTCGGGAAGAAAGGCGTGAGATTATCGAACATAATCTTGTCTTTCGCCTTGTCGGGATTTTCACGGTTCACCGCCTCCACCTTCAGCAGCGCGAAAAACCGTTCCTTGTCCTTGGGCGGTCGCACCTGGCCCGCCACAAGGTCGCCCGTCTGTAACTCGAACCGCCGGATCTGCGACGGCGACACATAGATGTCCTCGGGGCAGGGGAGATAATTGTACGCCGGCGACCGCAGGAACCCGAATCCGTCGGGCAAAATCTCCAGCACGCCTTCGCCAAACATCGCGCCGTTGCGCTCGGCATTCTTTTTCAGGATCTCGAAAATGATCTCGTACTTCTTGAGTACCGCCACAGTTTCCACGCCGCCGTCCCGCGCCATCTTCTGCAAGCGCGGCATGGTCATGTTCTGGAGGTCCGCCAGGTTCATGGTCTGCCCCGGCGGCAACTCATTGCGTGCCGCCGGTGCCGCGTCTTCCTTGTCCGTGGCGACAGCGACGGCCACACCGCCGTTCTTCTCGGTGTCCTCCGCTTTGGTTTCCGTCGCGACGGCTCCGGAATCCGCGGAATCCACCGTCACTTTCGGTTCATCGATTTTGCCTGCCCCATGCTTATCGGGGTTAGTTTTTGCTCGAGGCATGATAACTCTCCTTGATGTTCGCCCAAATCATTCCCGCTTGCTCCGAGAGCGCTCGCAATCCACCGTCATTCCAAATCACAAAATCCGCCCGGTCCATCTTCGTCGACAGCGGCCACTGCGCGCCGATCCGCGCCCGGGCTTGCAACTCCGTAAACCCTTTTCCCGCCAACCGCGTGAGCTGGGTCGGTTCGCTGCATCCCACCACCACCACGCAATCAAACCGTGTTTCTACCGCCACTTCGTACAACAACGGGATGGTTACCACGACCACCTCCGCCTCGCCGTCGCGCGTCAACTTCTCGACTTCTTCCGTCCACATCCGATCCACAGCTGGATGTATGATGCTGTTCAGCACCGTTCGCTTCCCTTCGTCGGCGAACACGATGTCCCCCAACTTCCGGCGATTCACGGTCCGGTCCTTGTTCAAAATCCCTTTGCCAAACGTCTTCACAACCTCCTGCCAGGCAGGCGTTTCCGGTTCAATCGCCCGATGCGCCAACTCGTCGGCATCGATCACTGCCGCCCCGGATCGTTTCCATTGTTCAAGCGTCTTGGATTTCCCCGTGGCAATCCCGCCCGTGAGACCCACTTTGATAAGCCGTCTCATAACGCGGTTTTCCCAACCGATTTCCTGGGGATGATAAACACTTGCGTGTCTGGTGATTTCGGGATTGGCTAACGACAAGGAGCCAGGCAACGTTTTCGCCTACGCCGTGAAAATACTCCTCCCACACTGCCGCGTCAAGTGCCCAATTCACTTTTTTATGGACAGCCAACCGTCTCAATCCGACGGGTCCCGATCCGCCAGACTCTTCCCGGCTTACGGCACCAGCCGCACGCGATAATAACGCGTCGGGGAATTGATCGCCGCGCCGGCATCGAGATAGTTCGTGATGACGCTGACGCTGCCGTTAACCACAAATATATCTGCAAAATTGTTCGAATAGCTGCCATCAACATCGCCCGTCGTCGACTGCAACGCGTTGGTCTTGCCGAGCGCCGCGCCCCATGTCACGCGGATGTTGTTGCCTTCTCTCGTGATTGCCCTGATGTCGGCGACCGGATTACTGCCAGCCAGATATTCCTGCAGGTTGCTCATGCCATCACCGTCGGCGTCCTCGTTGCCGAGGTTCGGATCAAATGGATCGAGGCCGTACTGCTGTTTCCAGCCATTCGGGATGCCGTCGCCGACGGCGCTCAAGTTCGGGTCAAGCACGAGCGTGTCAACGATCAACGTGCCGCCATTGCGCACGAACCGCGCACAGGCATTCGTGATCACCAGGATGTCGGCCTGCACCGTGCCGCTGTTGAGAATCAACTCCCCGTCTCGCACTTCCAACACAGCATCATGCGTCACGTTGGTAACCGCGAGGACGCCGCCGCCATCCAACTGAACGAGGTTATCACAGGTGGCCGAGTCCACCCCCACAATCAGGTTGGTCGCGCAAACAACGGAGCCGGAAATAATAAGTGAGTTGGCCGATCCCAGTTCGCCCACATGCAATACCCCCGCTCGCCAACTAGTGGCGACCAGGCCGTTCATGTCACCCAGCACCCGCACCGTATTGCTTCTACTCCTGAAACTGTAGCCGATATAGGCGTCCGTGTTGAATACGCCTACGGTGAACTGAATGACCAGGCTGTTGCTCGAGCCGTCCTGGCCCACGTACAGGTTGTTCGCATTGCTCCAGACCGAGCCGACATCACTCACCGATACGCTGTTCTTACCGCTGCCACCAGTGCCGATAATGCCGTCGCTATTGGCCACCAGTCCGCCGCCATTGATCGTCAGGCTGTCGCTTGAGCCACTCCCTCCAAGGACCATGTTGAAACTATTCCTCCAAGCCGAGTGAAGACCGCTCACGAACACGCTGTTGTTGCTGCCGCCGGGGGAAGAACTACTGACAACGCCCGCACCATCAAATACCTGGCCGCCATTGCTGATGATGAGACTGTTGCCGGTGCCGCTCCGGCCCACGAACAGGTTGCCGCTGCTATTGCTCCAGACCGAGCCGCTGCCAGTGACCACCACGCGGTTGTTGACGCTGCTGGCATTGTCACCCACCGTGCCCCCATTATTGATCACCCGACCGCCATTGCTGATGATGAGACTGTTGCCGCCGCTGGTAAAGCCCACCTCGACGATAAAGCCATTGCTCCAAATCGAGCCGGGATCCGTAACCAGGACGTGGTTGTTGCTACTGCCTAAATTGAAACCCACAAAACCGCCACCGAAGTGATTCTCCACATAGCCACCGTTGCTAATCACTAGGCTGTTGCCCGGCGATGAAACGCCGACATTCAGAGTATAGGTATTGCGCCAGGCCGAGCCGCTTCCACCCACCACCACGGAATTGTTCGAGGCGGTCGCGTCGTTGCCGATGTATCCAGTGAGATTGTAAACCGTGCCGCTATTGAGAATGAGTAGGCTATTGCGCGCGCCGTCGTTGCCCACGTACAGGTCGTTGCGGTTCGTCCAGACCGAGCCGGCGCCGTTGACCATCGCCGTATTGCTATTGGCGCTAATTTGAAAGCCCACGTAGGCGTAACCGTCGAAGACTTTCCCACCATTGCTGATCGCCAAACTGCAGCCCGAAGCCGTTTCCCCGACGTTCATGTCGCCGAGATTCGTCCACACCGACCCGCTACCGCTCACCAGCGCGCTGTTATTGGAGCCGCTGGGAGCCCCCGCGGATCCGAGGAACGCGTTATTGTTGATCAACAGGCCGCCGTTGTTGACCGCCACGCGATTGCCCGCCTGGTACCCACCGACCATCAGGTCCCCACCGTTACTCCAGACCGAGCCGCTGCCGGTCACCAGCGCGCTGTTGTTGCTGATCCTGGGCATCGGGCCACCACCGACGTTCGCTGGTCCAGCGTTCAACACCTGCCCCCCGTTGCTGACCACCAGGCTGTTGCCGAAACCGAAGTCGCCGACGATCAGGAAGCCGTTACTCCAGATCGACCCGCTATCCGTGACGAGCACGATGTTGTTGCTGCTTTTCGAACCGATGCCCAGGTAACCGATCTGATCGTTCAGCACGCCATGGCTCTGGATTACTAAGACATCCGCCGAATTCGTGTCGCCAACGTAGTAAGTGCCCGGCCAATTGCTGGTGACCCCGCTGATGGTGTTGGTCTGGAAATCAGCGGTGTACTGCGCCCATATCGTTGGTGTAGTGGCTGTGCTCAGGGCAATGGCCCCGACAACCAAGATGTGCCTTGGGATATTCATCGTCCGGTTCTCACTCCCGCCCGAAACCCCATCCTAGCCTGTGGCACTGAAAGACTAGCAGTTTCCACGTTTGCGAACAAGCATGTTATCCGCGGCTCTGCCACCAGCTTTTGCTTTCCAGCGTCCCACCGGTACGCTAAGGTGCTCCGCCATGCAATCGATGCGCGATGACCTCGAGGAAGTCCTTCTCACCGAAGAGCGGATCCAGCAGCGCCTCGATGAACTGGCCTTGGAAATCCAGCGGGACTACGCCGGCAAGGATCTCACCGTCGTCGCGATCCTGACGGGCAGCGTCATGTTCATCGCCGATCTGCTCCGCCGTCTCCCAATGCAACTCCGACTCGATTATATCGGCGTGTCCAGTTACCACGGCGAGACACGGTCCACGGGAGAATTGATCGTGACCAAGGCGCTGAAACTCGATGTGCGCGACCGCGACGTGCTGGTGGTGGACGACATCCTCGACACAGGTCTGACCCTCGTGAACATCCGCGCCATGATCCAGAAACTGCAACCGCGCAGTGTGAAATTCTGCACGTTGCTGGAGAAGGATATCCCGCATCGGGAGAACTTCCAGGCCGACTATGTCGCGTTTCATATCCCCAACAAATTCGTTGTCGGCTACGGCCTCGATTATCGCGAGCGCTATCGCAATCTGCCCTACGTCGGCACGCTGCGACCCGAGGCGATTGCTGCGAAGTTGTGAAGATCACTGTCCAGTTTTTCAGTTTCCTCCGTCAACTCGCGGGCCAGACCGAGATCGTGCTCGAGTTGCCCGACGATTCCACTGTGGCCGACGCGCTCACCCAGCTCCAAACCAGATTCCCGCGCCTCAAGGAAGCGGAAAAAACCACGCTCATTGCCATCGGCGTCGAGTTCGCCACCCGGTCAGGCAAGCTCCACGACGGCGATGTCCTGTCGTTGATGCCACCGTTGCAGGGTGGGGCGGGGCCGACCGCGGACGAGTTGCTGCTCACCGATAAGCCGATCGATCCGGCGGAAGCGGAATTAGGCCGGTTCGATGGCGAAGTGGGCGGCGTCGTGACGTTTTGGGGAATCGTGCGCGGGACGGAGGACGGCCAGTCAATTCGCGCGCTGGAATACTCCGCCTATCGCGAAATGGTCGAGCACCAGTTCCACAAGCTCTTCGCTGAGACACATCAGCGCTGGCCGCTGACACGGATTCGGGTCGTCCACCGAGTCGGCGTAATCGACGTCGGCGAGGCGTCGTTGCTGGTGCGGGTCGAGGCGGCCCATCGCGGCGAGGCGTTCGCCGCCGCGCAGTTCATCATAGACCAGTTGAAGCAGAGAGTGCCGATTTGGAAGAAAGCTTTGCCACCGTCGCCACCCGCGCCAGGCCCGGCCTGACGCTGGGAACCGCAATGGGAAGGTCGAGGTGGATCCGCGTGCCCTTGTTCACTTCGCTTTCGATCTCGAGCTTCCCGCCATGCACATCAATGATGCGCTGGGTGTACGTCAGCCCGAGCCCGACGCCATCCGTCTTCTTGGTAAAGAACGGCTCGCAGGCCCGCTGACGCACTTCGGCGCTCATGCCTTCGCCTTCGTCCGCCACCGTGACCCGCACCATGTCATTCTGGCAACGCGTGGTGACCACGACGATCCGGCCGTCATCCAGCGAGGCGTCCATCGCATTCTTTAGAATCGCGACCAGCGCCTGCTCAAACAGCGGGCGGTCCATTTGCACATCGGGCAGGTCGTCGGCAGGTTCAAAATCAACGGTGATGCCCCGCTCCAGGAATAGCGGGTTCAACAACGATACGGAGTCGCGGATCACGGGCTCGATTGCTTGCTGGCAGGCTTTGAGTTCGAGCGGCCGCGACGCATTGACCAGGCTCGTGACCCAACGATCCATCGCGTTGGCCGACGCGATCACGTGGTCGAACGTCGCCTTGGTGCCAGGGTCGATATTCTCCCCGCTACGTTTGCGCTGCGCCATGGTGCGTATGGACTGCACGAGATTGCGCAAATTCTGGCCTACCCGCGTGGAAGCTTCCCCTGCCGCGGATAACCGTTCGGCGCGCAACGCCCGGTTCT
>Ga0265338_10001988_pt1 | contig 31801 bp, 26 predicted proteins | sample 42126metaG_FD_193579 | JGI IMG/M metagenome (GOLD analysis project Ga0265338, IMG submission 193579) | Rhizosphere microbial communities from Carex aquatilis grown in University of Washington, Seatle, WA, United States - 4-21-26 metaG | ecosystem: Host-associated > Plants > Roots > Rhizosphere...
TGGCGTCCGGCGCCAGCCGGATGCCCACGGCGGCGGCGGGCCGGCCGTCCACGCGCGCCTGGATGGAATAATCCGCGCCGCCCAGCTCGACCCGGGCCACGTCGCGCAGATACACCCGCGAACCATCCGGATTCACCCGCAGGAGAATGGTTTCAAACTGCTTGACGGTGGCCAGCGTGCTTTGGCCTTGCAGGGTTATGTTGATTTCCTGCCCTTTCACGGACGGAGGCGAACCCAGCTGGCCGACCGGAACCTGGATGTTCTGGGATTGAACCGCGTTAATGACGTCGTTAACGCTGAGGTTGTAACTTTCGAGTTTTTGCGGATTCAGCCAGAGGCGCATGGCGTTCTCGGTGCCGAATTGGTCCGCTTCGCCCACGCCGGTAACGCGGCGGATGGGGTCGAGCACGCTCGACGCAATGTAATTGCCCAGGGCGATGGCGCTGATGCTGTTGTTCGTGGACGAAAGCGTGAAGAACATCAGGAAATTGCGCGTGGATTTGACCACCGTGATTCCCTGTTGCTGGACCGTCTGCGGTAAATTGGGAATGGCCAGTTGCAACTTGTTCTGCACTTGCACCTGGGCGATGTCCGGATCGGTGCCGGATTGGAAATAAAGCGTCACGGTGGACTGGCCGCTGGCGCTGCTGCTGGACGAGATGTACAGCAGGTTATCAATGCCGTTCATCTGCTGTTCAATCACGGAGGTGACGGTGTCCTGCACTATTTCGGCCGAGGCGCCCGCATAAACGGCGTTGACGGAGATGGACGGCGGCGCAACGCTGGGATACTGCGCGACCGGCAGATGGGTGATGGCCAGGATGCCGCCCATCATGATGAGCAGGGAAAGCACCCACGCAAAAATCGGGCGGTCTATGAAAAATCGCGGCATGGTTTCGTCAGGTTATTTTCCCTGAGGCTGCGCCGGTGTAGCGGTGTTTGTATTGCCGGCCGGATTGAACGGCACGGGTTTGGCCACCATTCCCGGCTGAACTTTTTGCACGCCTTCGACTATGACCTGGTCGCCCGCTTTCAAGCCGTCCGTGACCACCCATTTATTCCCGACGGCCTGGCCGATTTTAATCGTCCTGAGTTCCACTTTGCCGTCAGGCCCGACGACCATGGCGCTCGCAACGCCGTTGGCGCCCACGCTGACGCCGCGTTGCGGAACGGTGATGGCCTGGTTGTCCACCGCCTGCTCCAGTACCCCGCGAGCAAACATTCCCGGCAGGAGAAAATGGTCGGGATTCGGAAACTCAGCGCGCAAAGTCACCATTCCGCTGCCGGGATCCACCGTGACATCGGAGAACAATAATTTCCCGGGCTGCTGATAGGTCGTTCCATCATCCAGGACCAGCGTCACTTTCGCTTCGCCGGGGGCGGCGCTTTTGAGCGCGCCGCTCTGCATCTGGCGTTGCAGTTGCAGCAATTCGGTGCTCGATTCGGTGAAATCGCAATAAATCGGGTCCAGTTGCGTGACCAGGGCCATTTCCGTCGTCGCCGCCTGGCTCACCAGCGCGCCTTCGGTGACGAGCGCCGCGCCGATGTGACCGGAAATCGGCGCCGTGACGGTACAATAACCAAAATTGACCGCAGCGATTTCTTGCGCGGCCTGGGCCTGGGCCGCCACTGAAACGGCATTGTCGTACTCCTGCTTGCTCACAGCATTTATGCCCACCAGCGGCTGGTAACGTTGCACCAGCAGATGCGCCTGTAGCAGGTTGGCGTTTGCGCTGTCGAGCGTGGCCTTGTAGGGCGCGGGGTCAATCTGGTAAAGCACTTCGCCATTCGTGACGTCCGCGCCTTCACGAAAATTCCGGCGCAGCACGATGCCGTCCACGCGCGCGCGAACCTGCGCCACGCGCACCGGGTCAATGCGCCCGGGCAGTTCGGTCGTCAGCGCCACAGATTCCGGCGCGAGGGTGACCACTGCGACCTCCGGCGGAGGCGGGGCGCCGGTTTGTGGCTTGCGGCCGCAGCCGGAAAACAGCGCCGCTGCCGCCAACACGACAGACAGCCTCCTTAAAATATTTTTCAACTTTCGAGTGTTCACAATTTTTTACCTTCTCCTTTTCTTCGCCGCCGCCCCGGCCAGAAACAACTCTACAATGCGCTCGGCGGCCCGCCGATTCAAACGGTAATTGGGCATCAATAAATGCGTGGTGACGTAAAGGTGCGCCTGCCCGTAAAAGCCGTAGGCCAGATCCCGGCTGTCAAAACGGCCATCGAGTTCGCCGGCGGCCTGGGCCTGTTTGATGATCGAATGCATGAACTCGAGATTGCGTTGGCAGCGCTCGAGATAGCGCAATTCCGGCGGCATTTCGCCCGGCGCGGAAAACGCGGTGGCGAACGCAATACGCGTCAGCTCGCGGTTCTTGTGAAAGTAATCGAACAAGGCGGCGAGAATCTCGATCAGTTGGGAGCGGATACCCCGCCCGCGCGCCGCCGCCTGCTGCACCACCTGAAACCGCTCGTCGTGCGCTTCGCTGACGAGCGCCTGGAACAATCCGGCCTTGTCGCGGAAATGATAATACAGCGCCGGCTTGGACACCTTCGCATCGCCGACGATTTGCTGGACGGAGGTGGCGGCGTAACCGCCGTTGGCGAAACGTTTGAGCGCCGCCCGGAGAATCTGCCGCCGTGTTTCGGGACCGTGTTTGGCCATAAACCTACCGAACGGTAGGTAATAAACGGCGGGTTGTCAAACGGATTTATTCCTGCGATCCCCGCGTTAACCGGTTGAACGGCCGCGGAAGGGAACGCCGCGTTCACGCGGCAGCATCGCCGAAACGGGCCCGCCGCCGGCTGAAGCCGGCGTTCCTTCGCTCTGACGTCAATTGACGACCGGCCTTGAAAATGAAGTCAGAACGCGCTTTCCATTTGGACGGACGGTCGTTACTATCATCGAAACAAAAACAACCGTAACCATCAAAATCCCATGGCTAAATTATTTCTCGGACTCGATTCCAGCACCCAAAGCCTGAGCGCGGTCGTCATTGACTACGACAGCCGCAAGGTCGTTTATGACAAATCCCTGAATTTCGACCGCGCGCTGCCGCAGTACAAAACCCAGAACGGCGTTCTGCCCAATCCCGACCCGCTGGTCAAACACAGTTCGCCCCTGTTGTGGATTGACGCGCTTGATCTGCTTTTCGCTGGAATGAAAAAGGACGGCGTCGCATTGGGAGATATTCTGACCATCAGTGGCAGCGGACAGCAACACGGCTCGGTTTATCTGAACAACCAGACCGCGGCCGCCCTGGCCGGGCTGAATCCTTCCAAATCCCTGGTCGAAAATCTGCGCGGTGTTTTCTCGCGCAAAACGTCGCCCATCTGGATGGATTCCTCGACCGCCGCCGAGTGCGCCGAAATCCGCAAGTCCTTGGGCGGCATCAAGGCCACCGCGCAAAAGACCGGTTCGGACGCCTTCGAGCGTTTTACCGGCCCGCAAATCCGCAAGTTTTACAAGACCGAACCGGACGCCTACGCGCAAACCGCCAGCATCGCGCTGGTCAGTTCGTTCATGGCGTCGGTGCTCGCGGGAAAAATCGTGCCGATTGACCACGGTGATGGCGCGGGTATGAACCTGATGGACATCAAGAAAAAAGTCTGGCACCCGGACGCGCTCAAGGCCACCGCGCCGGACCTGGACAAGAAACTGCCGCCGGTCGTCGCGTCCTCGACGCTGGCCGGCACGGTCAGCCCGTATTTCGTGAAAAAATTCGGCGTCAATCCCAAGGCGCAAATCCAGGTCTGGTCCGGCGATAATCCGTGCAGCGTCATCGGCCTCGGCCTCATCAAGGCCGGCCAGGTCGCCATCAGTCTCGGCACCAGCGACACGTTTTTTGGCTCAATGAAAGCCTGCCAGACCGACGATCACGGCGAAGGCCACGTGTTCGGCTCGCCCAATGGCGATTACATGACGCTGATTTGTTTCAAGAACGGCTCGCTGGCGCGCGAAAAAGTCCGGGAACTATACGGCATCAAAGATTGGAACGAATTCGCCAAACAGGTGGCCGCCACGCCGCCCGGCGGCAAAGGCGGAGTCTTGCTGCCGTGGTTTGAATCGGAAATTGTTCCGCGTGTGAACAAGCCCGGCGTCCATCGGTACGATTTGGACGAAAAAGACGTCGCCGCGAATTGCCGCGCAATTTTCGAGGCGCAGATGATGTCCATGCGCCTGCACTCACAATGGATGAAGGTGTCGCCGGAAGAGATCTACGCCACGGGCGGCGCGTCGAACGACAAGGCGCTGTTGCAGGTGCTGGCCGATGTGATGAACTGCCGGGTATTACGGATTGAGGTTTCCAAGAGCGCGGCGCTGGGCGCGGCGTTGCGGGCGGCGCACGGCTGGCTGGTCGCGTCGGGCGAAAAACCCAAATGGGAAGATATTGTCGCCGGTTTCTGCAATCCGATTCCTAACAGCGAAGTCCGTCCGAACCCGGCCGCGGCGGCGGTGTACGACAAATTTGTCAAAAAATACGCCGAATGCGAACAAAAGGCCCTGGCTGGGATTCGGTCGTGATTTGAAAGCTGCCTTTTTTTGACGATTCAAACAGGAGCGGACGCAAGTCCGCTCCATTTTTTTGAGGAGGTCAGAGCCGGGTGATGTCGCCGGCTGAGGATAAAATTTGAAACGTCGAGCTTGTGACTCGATGCCAAATGCGCCGGCATCAGAATCAGGGTTTGGTGGGACAAAACCGGCCGCGAATTAAGAACGAATTTGTCCCGTCGTTTGTTCAATCGCGGGATTCGCAGGATTAACGCCGGATTATTCCCAAAAATTTGAATACCTGATTCACCTTGCCAACCTGTTGGTGTTCCATTTCAACTTCGCGTTGGATTCACAGCGCACACAACAAAACACCGGCAATGCCCTGCGGCCTGGCAATCAAACGCATGACCTTTCAGGACTTGCCCTGGCTGCCAGACTGAATCATGCGCCGCTCTTGTTACCTGCTTCTGCTGGCGACCACACCGATGTTGCATTAATGTTGGGTTCCCCACCACGAATACCAACGACTTAAGCTGATGGAAGTATAGCTACCAGGGTAAGTTCGGATGGTTTGACTCAAGTTCGTTTGACCAAGCATGAACTTATTCAAAAAGTATTGAAGCTCTGACTCCTGGTCGGATGGAAAACTGCAGTGTCCATGCCCCCCGTCAACATTAAAGCCGAACCTGTCACCTATGCCAAAAGTCTGATAAACCCGCGCACAAGCCTGGCCACAGACATAGGCCGACGGATTTGACAGCCAGGTAAAATCCGTGTTTGCCGTGCAATATAACGCACGAGGCGCGCACATGGCCATTAACTCGTGGTGGTCTTCTGGCAGGTACGAAACATTGTTGGCGGAAAATTGCAGCATGGAATCCTCAAACCAATTGTAATCTGTATTATCGATAAGTTCCACGGTGGAAGTGTCGGTATGCGAGTAACGCCACGACGTGTCGCCACCGCCACCCGACTCCTGGGCAATTGTAAGCGCGACACGCTCGTCAAACGCCCCGGCAAAGAGCGCCAATTTGCCGGCATAGGAACAACCGGTTACACAAATATGCTTTAGATCTATGGGGAGAGTATTCGTAACCAGTGTCAAGCCATCAATTACACGGCTGACTCCCCAAGCCCATGCACTGTATTGTCCCGTGTTACTAATATTCAGACCAGGACCGTAAAGTGTGTGGTAGGGGTCTGTATTTGACGGGCTGTTATAAGGCGATACCTGGCTTTCGCTGTATGCGATTCCTACAATACCGCGACTGGTAAAGTCGCTGAATGTCAGGCTGCCATAAGAACTATCCATGCCGATGCATACCGGATAGGGTGCGGTCGCCGCGGCGGGGATGCTGACTGGAGAAGTCAGCGTGAGCGTGTTTGTCCCCACCGTTACATGCACTGTAAGTGTGCCACTACTGCCGGGAGTGGTGCCTCCGGAGTAGCTGGCAGTAACTTGTGATGCAATATCAACCGCCGGCTTGGGTCCAATCTCATAATTTTCGATCTGCGCTGCGATCTCATTGCGACGGTGTTCCCAGTCTGCGAAATTGGTGCTGCGGGTTTGCCCCAGGGGGACAGCGGCCCACGCGAATGGATCGGGCAGAGGGCCAATGGACGTGGAATTGGCCAACGTCGGTAATGGCGGCGGCGGGTAATTCGTGCCCGTGTTCTCAATCGCATAGACGAATGGAAGGGGCCCGGAGAGGACCCGATAGAATCCTTGCGAACTCGCCGGAGTGTTCGTGAGGCTCACCGGGCCATTCGGCGTGTTGGTCCGCAGCGGTATCCACGTCACCGGCGGAATCAAATTGCTTGCCCATTCCGCCACATACTGGTTGCCCAGAGTTCCGGTATAACTGATGGTCAAATCGCCATTGCTCAGAATTTTTGGCACCGAGACCTGGCCATCTGCGTCAGCCATGCTGCTGATGGGCGTTCCGACCATCACCACCGCCAGGGCGGCAATGGAACAATACGTTTTTATAATCGTTCCGGAAAAACTTGAACGTCCACACTCATGTCCGATGCAGGGTTCCCGTTCCATTTTGTTTTGGTTTGTTTGCGGGATTTGCATTGTGGTTTCTTCCTGGTTTTCCGGGGAGTTAAAACCGGGTTTCACAGGGGGCATGCCAAAATAGCAAAGGCGCCTCGCGATGTCAATATTTACCTCTTGAACTTTAACGCCTTACGGCAAACCAATGTACTCCATTTGCATGCTGCCGGGAACCAGCTTATTCCACCACGCGTTTGCCTTTTTTGCGATTCTGGTATTGCTCCTGAATCCATTTGTAGGTCACGGCCAGGCCCTTGTCCAATGGCGTGTTCGGCTCCCAGCCAAAAACTTTCTTGATGAACGTGTTGTCGCTGTTGCGGCCGGCCACGCCGCGCGGAGCGGTCAAATCATATTCCCGTTTCAGCTTCACGCCGGCAATCTTTTCAACCTTCGAAAGCAGCTCGTTGACGGAAACCAGTTCGCTGGTGCCCAGGTTGATGGGCGTGGCAATCAAATCATCGCAGTGCATGATCATGTCGATGCCTTTCACGCAGTCGTCAATGTACATGAAACTGCGCGTCGGCGTGCCGTCGCCCCAGAGGGTGATGCTCTTCCTGCCGGTATCGATGGCCTCGATGACCTTGCGGCACAGCGCGGCCGGGGCCTTCTCGCGTCCGCCGTCCCAGGTGCCGTTCGGGCCATAAACATTGTGGAACCGGGCGATCAGGGTTTTCATCCCGCGTTCGGCCCAGTATTCCTGGCAGAACATTTCGGAAACGAGCTTCTCCCAACCGTAACCGCGCTCGGCCATCGCCGGGTAGGCGTCGGATTCCTTCAGCGCGCGGACTTTGGGGTCCTGCTGCAGGTCGGTGTTGTAGGCGCAGGCGGACGAGGAATAAAAGTAGCGGCGGACCCCGGCGCGATAAGCGGCTTCGACCATGTGGGTGTTGATGAGAATGCTGCGCAGGCATTCGACGCGGAACCGCTCAATGAACCCCATCCCGCCCATGTCGGCGGCGAGTTGATAGACTTCCACCGCTCCCTCGCACACGCGCCGGCAATTCTCTTCCTGGCTCACATCGAGACTGAGCGATTCGACGCCGGGCACCTTTTGATACCATTCGTAAAGCGGTTTCTTGTCCACGGCGCGAATTCGCGTAAAACCCTTCCTGGTGAAATAGAGCGCGAGATTGCCGCCGATGAAGCCGCCGGCGCCGGTGATGAGGATCAAGTCGTCCTTTTTCTGGGGCGGGTCTTTCTCAACGAGTCGTTTTGTTTCCATATGATTTTATTTCCACAATCCTGTTCCGTCGAAGTCCTGAAACGCCGGGGAGTCAGCTTCTTCAGTTTTGATGGCTTATCCTAGGCAAACCCGACCGCATCGACAAGGAAAAATGCGGCGGCTGCTTCGCAATGGGACAAAAAAGTCCGGAAAAAATACGATCATGCAAATCGGAACGACAAATCGCGCTTGCCATCAACGGACACGGCATCCATATTGCTCGGACAAATTTATGGCTGACGCTGCAAACAAGTATCCCGAAAATGTCCCCGGAAAATATTACGTGGACAACCAGTGCATTGATTGCGACCTGTGTCGTGAGACGGCGCCGGACAACTTCAAACGCAATGACGACGGCGGTTATTCGTTCGTCTATAAACAGCCTGCCTCGCCCGAAGAGGAAGCGCGCTGCAAAGAAGCCAAAGAAGGCTGCCCGGTGGAAGCCATCGGCGACAACGGCGCCTAGTCTGTTCAAAAACTGTCGCATCGCAGGAGACGAGACGGGTCTCAAATTAAACAGGAGCGCGGACAGCCATGTCCGCGAGTTGCGAAAGCCTTTAAGAATCTCCAAAATCCGAAAATGATATACGCGGACTCAGCGGTCCGCGCTCCGGGTTTTTGGGCAACACGCTCTTACGTCATCTCCTACTGCTCAGGCGCGGCCGGCGCCATGTCGCGCGTGTAGTAAAGAATCCGTCCGCAATTCGTGCAGGTGACGATATCCTGGTCGCCCATGCACTGGACCAGGATTTGCGGTGGCAATTTCATGTGGCAACCGCCGCACACGCCGTTGTCCACGCCCACGACAACGTGCTCGCCCTTGCTGCGGACCAGCCGTTCGTAGCGCACGCGTCCGAATTCCTCCACCGCCGCCGCGAGTTCTGCCCGGCCCTGCTGCTGTTCGGCCAGTTCCTTTTTTAAATTCTCCTCGCGCTGGTCCAATTGCGCGACCTGTTCGTCCATCAGCTTTTTCGCCTCTGCGGCCTCGCGGGAAACGCGGACGGTTTCCTTTTGCACCTGTTCGGTCTGCTCCATCAACTCGATTTCCGAGTCCTCGATTTTCGTGATGTCGGCCTTGCACGCATCAATCTCGTGGGCCAGCGCGCGATATTCCTCGTTTTTTCGCGTCTGCAATTGCTGGTTGGCGTACTTTTCGATCTGCTGCTTCTTGGATTCGACGTCGAGTTCGAGCCGTTTGCGGTCGGCCTCGATCTGTTTGGAACGCGTCTTGAGAGTATCGAGCTGGGATTGGGCGGCGGCGGCTTTGGCGCGGAGGCTTTCGCGTTCGGGTCCGATGTGGGCGAGTTCCGCCTGCACGTGCCGGATTTTTTGGTCACGGTCCTGCAGCACCAACAACTTCTCAATCGTCTCCAGCATTGGACCGGAGATTAACCGCCAGAGCAGCCCAAGTCAATTCAGGGTAGTGGTTGGAAGCGGCACATTTTTGTCGGAGAGATGTGAATCATTTATCACTGGTCTTATCTCTGATCCCAAATAGCAGCACAAGTGGAATGAAAATCATAAGGGGTAAGAAACAGCAGTATGAAATGATAATGATGGCAACCACTTCTGCGCCGGTATATCCCTTTGCTTCGGCCAATGCGACACAACCCTGCACGTAGAGGATGGAGCCAACTGCGCCCAGCACAACAGCGCCAACGGCAACCACACCATCCGGAATTCCATGCTTTCTTAATATGATCAGAACGATAAAGGCGACATTCAGCAAAATTCCTAAGCTGATAAGTTTGATGGCTCGATTTTTGTAGCGTTGTCTCATTTTGCCCTCCGCTTAGCTGCACAAGTCTGAGCCACAACCGTCTTAAAATCAAGGTAGCGGGGCATTTCTAAATGTGATCGTTCAATGTCCGTTCCCATCGTCGTGATTGCACTTAGCGATTCCACGGCAAATTGATTTTACGCTTCCGCCGCTAAACGCTAATCTGTCGTCATGCGTTTCATCGGCAATGTCATCGAAAAATTGCAGCGGCATCCCAAACGGGTGGTTTTCCCCGAAGGCACGGAACCGCGCATCCTGCAGGCGGCCCGGCAGTTTCATGCGCTCCGGCTCGGCGCGCCCATCGTCCTTGGCAACCACGCAAAGATTAAGGAAACCGCCGAAGGGCTGAACATCCCGCTCGACGGCATCCGCGTCCTGGATCCGGCCACGAGCGAGGAGATGGAAAATTTCGCCCGGCGTTTTCATATGCTTTACCGCGACAAAGGGATTCGCGCCACCGAGGCGCGCGAGGCGCTGCTCCAGCCCAATTTTTTCGGCGCAATGATGATTGCCATGCACCAGGCGGACGGCATGGTTTCCGGCGCGGCACACACCACTGCCAGCGTCCTGCGGCCGTTGTTGCAAATCGTCAAGGCCGCGCCCGGCATGGCCACGGTGTCGAGTTGCATGATCATGGAAGTTGCCGACACGCGCCTGGGCGAAGACGGCGTGCTGTTCATGGCTGATTGCGGCGTGGTGCCCGACCCGAGCGTCGAGGAATTGTCCGACATTGCCATCGCCACCGCGCAACTCGCCCGCCATCTGCTGAACGTGCGCCCGCGCGTGGCGTTGTTGTCGTTTTCCACCAAAGGCAGCGCGACCCATCCGTCCGTCGGCAAGGTGCAGGCGGCTACGGCCCTGGCCAAATTCAAGGCCGAGCAATCGTTGCTGGAAGCCGATTTCGACGGTGAATTGCAGGTGGATGCCGCGCTGGTGCCGGAAATCGCCGAACGCAAATCGCTCGACAGCAAAATCGCCGGGCGCGCTAACGTGCTGATTTTTCCCGAGCTCAATTCCGGCAACATCGCCAGCAAACTCGTCCGGCTCCTCGGCCACGCCAATGCCTACGGCCACATCCTGATTGGCCTGAACCGCCCCGCCGCGGACGTGACGCGCGGGTCGAACGCGCACGACATCCTCGGCGTCGCCGCCATCATTGGCGTGCAGGCGACCGATTATCACAAGCTTTACCCGGGCGCCGACATCGGACTGCCCGGCGGCGACGAGCCGTAGAATATGAAACTGAATCCCGCATTGAATGACCTGCCGGTGTACCAACCAGGCCGGCCGATTGAAGAGGTCGCGCGTGAGCTGGGCCTGCCGGCTGCCAGCATCATCAAGCTCGCCTCGAACGAAAATCCGTTTGGTCCGTCGCCGCTCGCGTTGGCGGCCATGCAAAAGGCGCTGTCGGGCGTGAATTTGTATCCCGACGGCAACGCGTTTTACCTCAAACAAAAACTCGCGGCCAAGCTCGGTGTCGAACCGGCGAACCTCATCCTCGGCAACGGCTCGAACGAAATCATCGAATTCGCCGGCCACGCGCTCCTCGTGCCCGGCGCGGATGTGGTAGTGTCGCAATACTGTTTCGCGGTTTATCCCATCGTCACGAAATTGTTCGGCGCGAATCTCGTCGTCGTTCCTGCCAAAAATTACGGGCACGATTTGCCCGCGATGCTCAAGGCCATCACGCCGCGCACCCGCATCGTGTTCGTGGCGAATCCGAACAATCCCACCGGCACGCTCGCCCCGCGCGAGGAGGTCATCCGGTTTATCAACGAAGTGCCGGACGACGTGCTGCTGGTGATGGACGAGGCTTACGTTGAATTTTTGAGCGACCCGGTGGATTTCTCGCCGCTCGTCCGCAAAAATGTCCGGCCCAACCTGATTTTGATGCGGACGTTTTCGAAGATTTACGGCCTGGCCGGCCTGCGTATCGGTTACGGCATCGGGAACCCCGAATTCGTGGCCGCGCTGGAAAAAATCCGTCAGCCGTTCAACCTTAACCTGCTGGCGCAAACCGCCGCGCTCGCCGCGCTGGATGACATGGAACACGTTCGCAAAACGCGCCAGAACAATTTCGCCGGACTGGAATTTTTCGTGCGGGCGTTTCGCGATCTGAAGCTCGAATTCATTCCCTCGGCGGCCAATTTTGTTTTGGTTCGCGTTGGCAACGGCCAGAAAGTTTTCGAAGCGCTGCAAAAGCAGGGCGTGATCGTGCGCCCGATGGGTGGCTACCAATTGCCGGAATGGATCCGCATCTCCATCGGCACCCCGTTGGAAAACGAGCGGTGCCTGGAGGCGTTGAAAAAGGCGGTTAAATAGAAATTCAATAAGTTGGCCGGGTCCAATACCCCGGGACCTGTTGGAGTTCAAGCTTTAGCTTGCAGGATGGCTGACACGCTGAAGCGTGAACTCCAACGATGCCGTGCCTCTGGCGCTTTTTCCTTTTCCCTGCTTCCGTTCGCCCTCATTTTAGCGGCGTGGAACTGTCCGCCGCAGAAATCCGTGAAGCCGTGAAGCTGGCCCTGGCCGAGGACATCGGCAGAGGCGACGCCACGACCCTGGCCACCGTGCCGGAGACTGCGACGGCCAGGGCGCTTCTGCGCGCGCGCGAACCGCTGGTCGTGGCCGGACTTGCGTTTGCCGAAGCGGCGTTCACCGAAGTTTTTCAATTCATCAATCGGAGGGGCGAGCTCTGTGAGCCCCCAAAATCAACAAATGAAAAGAAATCAGGGACTCGTGTAACTCGTCCCTCCGAAGGAGAAGCAGAAATCAAAATCGAATGGCTGGTGGAAGATGGGCGGCAGGTTGGTGAGAATGAAACCTTGCTGAAAATTTCCGGCCCGGCCCGCGCCATTTTGAGCGCCGAGCGCGTTGCGTTGAATTTTGTCCAGCGCCTTTCCGGCGTCGCCACGTTCACCGCGCAATTCGTCGAAGCCGTCAAGGGAACGCCCGCGCAAATCCTGGACACGCGCAAAACCACGCCGGGCTGGCGGCATTTCGAGAAATACGCGGTCACTTGCGGCGGCGGGCACAATCATCGCTTGGGCCTGTTCGACATGGTGCTCATCAAAGACAACCACCTGGCGGCATTGCGCGGTGAAAAACCCAATGCTATTGCCGCCGCCGTCACACGCGCGCGCGAAAAATATCCAGACCTGAAAATCGAGGTCGAAGCCGACACCCTGGAGCAGGTCGAGCAAGCCGCCTATGCGTGGGCGGATATGATCCTGCTCGATAATATGAATCCAATCCAACTGCGGCTGGCGGTGCAGAAGGTCAAGGGCCGCGTGAAGACCGAGGCCAGCGGCGGCGTGAACCTGGCGAACGTCCGCGCGATTGCCGGGGCCGGCGTGGATTACATTTCCGTCGGCGCGCTCACCCATTCCGCGCGCGCGGTAGATATCGGATTGGATTTTGAGAACTGAACCACGGATAAGCACGGATGAACGCGGATAAATTTAAACGCACCCCTCGCCCCGTTTGGCGGGGAGAGGGTGGCCGCAGGCCGGGTGAGGGGATTTTATTTCCAGACATCCGTGTCCATCCGTCCCGCATTGCGGGATCCGTGGTTAAAAATTCATGACCACGGACGCAAAAATTCTGACCGCGTTGCGCGCGAATGCCGGCGGCGTGTCCGGCGCGGAAATTGCCGAGCGGCTGGGCGTCACGCGCGCGGCGATCTGGGGGCACATCGAGGATTTGCGCCAGCTTGGCTACGATATCGAGGCCAGCCCGCACTTCGGCTACCGCCTCGTAAGCGCGCCCGACGCGCTGTACGCGGACGATTTGCTCGCGCGCCTGGGCAAAGCAAAGGTCATCGGGCGCGACATCCGCGTGTTTGAGCAGACGACCTCGACCAACGACGTGATTGAAAAGCTGGCACGCGACGAGGTCAAGGAAGGTGCCGTGGTTTTTGCGGAATCGCAAACGAAGGGCCGGGGCCGGCTCGGCCGCGCGTGGATGTCACCGGCGCGGAAAGGCCTTTGGTTTTCCATTTTGCTGCGGCCGGATTTGCGTCCACAGGAGACCACGCGGCTCACCGTCGCCTCTGCGGCCGCCCTGCGGCGCGCAATTCAGTCCGAGACCGGCCTGAACCCGGAAATCAAATGGCCGAACGACATTCTGATTCGCGGACGGAAGGTCGCCGGCATCCTGACGGAATTGAGCGCGGAACTGGACAAGGTCCGGCATGTCATTCTGGGTATTGGTGTGGACGTGAATCTGGGCGCGAACGAATTTCCGGCGGAACTGCGCAAGACGGCGACATCGTTGCGGATTGAAGCCGGCCAGTCCATTTCCCGGCCGGAGCTGGCAACGGCCATTTTGCGCGAACTCGATCATGATTACGCGCGCGTCTGCGGGAATTATTTTGCTGACGTGGCCGACGAATGGGAGGCGCATTGCACGACGATCGGCCGCGCGGTGACGATTCAAATCGGCGGCCGGCGGATTCGCGGCCGGGCCGAGTCATTGGATGACGACGGCGCGCTGCTGCTGCGGACCGAGCACGGCCATTTGGAACGCATTACGGGCGGGGATGTGACGCTGGAAAAATGAAACCAAAAATTGTAGCGGCGGTCTGTGACCGTCGGGATATAATCCGGTTGAAATGGCGACGGTCATAGGCCGCCGCTACAACGAATGCTTTTACTTTTCGACATCGGCAACACGAACACGCATCTCGGACTGGCCGACGGGCGGCGCGTGATCAGGCACACGAACCTTCCCACGCCGTCCTGGTTCAAAGGCGCGGCGGAACCACTAGTGAAGAAATTTGCGGGCCGCGCCGCCTTGGAAGGAGCGGCGTTGTGCAGCGTGGTGCCGCGGGCGACGCCGCTTGTCCGCAAAACCGTCCGGCGGCTTTGGGATTTGAATATGTTCGAGCTTACGCAAAAAACGCTTTGCGGCGTGGGCATTGATTATCCGAAGCCTGGCACGATTGGGGAAGACCGCCTGGCCAATGCCGTGGCGGCGCGCCGACGTTTTGGCGCGCCGGTGGTGGTGGTGGATTTTGGGACGGCGGTGACATTTGATGTTGTCAATCGCGCGGGCAATTACGCCGGAGGCATCATCGCACCGGGGCTGGCGGCGATGACGGATTATCTGCATGAGAAAACGGCGTTGCTGCCGCGCATTAAAATTCGCGAAGTCAAAACCGCGATCGGACGAAGCACGGAGCAGGCGATGCTCATCGGCGCGGTGCGCGGCTATCGCGGTCTGGTCCGGGAACTCATAGCGGAGTTGAAGCGCGAATTGAAGGTGAAACATTTGCCGGTGGTGGCGACCGGCGGTTATGCAAAGTTGATTGCTGCGAAGCTGCCGGAAATTTCCGCGGTCGAATCCAATCTAACCCTGGAAGGTTTGCGCTTGGCGTGGAACGCCGCGCGGGTTCACGGCCAACGATAATCGAAGGTGGCGAAGATTCCGTGCGCGGTAAAGTTGTTCCGGTTGCCGCTGCTGGGTTCCGTGTATTGGGAGAAACTGTAGCGCAGGGAGCCGGAAAGCCGGCTGCTAAATCGCCGGGCCAACCCGACCAGCAGTTGATGGTGCGTGAACTCAATGCCCAGCGGGACGCCGGCGGAATTGTTTTGTCCGTAATCGGCGCGGGAAAAATTGTAGCTGGCCTGCAAATCCGTCTTCGAGTTCAGCGCGAAATTGGCAGTGGTGATGACGGTATAGACGTTGCCGCGATAGGGAACAATGGCCGGATCGCCGTTGTTGGCTGTGGTCAGCCGCGACCAGGTATAGGTAAAGGCGCTGGAAAGATAAAATCGCCGGAACGGCGTCAGGGTAGCGCCAAAACCATAAGTCTGGGCATCGTCCCTCCCGGCCAGAATGGCGCCCCCCGGTGAAACCGGATTGAGCGTGATCATATCAATGGCCGGGTCGGTTTTCGTCGAATAATCCGTGCGGGCGAGTTGACAGGAAAATGTGGTTTTGAGCCAGTTCACGGGACGCAACGTAAGTTTCGTTTCAAATGTGCCGCCGCGAATGGTACGTCCGAGAATGAAGGCCGGATAGCCGTTGGTCGGAGCACCGATGCCGCTGCCCCAGACGTCTTGAATGTGATTGTAGTCGGTATCGGTGGATTGCCAGTGATAATCGGCGCTCAAGTCCGACCAGCGCCAGGGTGAGGTGTTGAATCCGCCGCGGAGATCATATCGATCGTTCATGGCGTCGGTCTGGCGGGTCAGGGCGCCGATGGGTTCCTGCTGTTCAAATTCATCGTCGCTTTCCTGATCGAAGCGGCCATCGGCGAATACCACGGTGAAGGGAATCTTAGTGAAGCGGAGATTCACATTCTGGCTGGACTTGAACTTGTCCAGGTTGGCGCTCTCAAACGCGTCGGGGATGAAAAATTCGAGATCGGGCGCGTTGCCGAAACCTTCCTCTCGGGTCCATTCGTTTTGGGTCCCGATTGAAAAAGAGAGATATTCGACGGGGGTGAAGAGGCTGGCTACGCTGAAAATTTCCGATTCGCGCCGGAGCGTAATCGTGTCGCTGCTCCAGTTAAAACCGAAAGCGCCGTTGGTTTGGTTAAAAATATCGCTGCCTTCCAGCCGCGAATAATAAAAACCGCCCGACAGGAACCACCAGTCGCGAATCGGTTTTTCCAGCATCAGCGTGTTCATGCCTTGCACGTGATGATACTTGTCCCGGGTTTCGCTTGTGCCGGCGGCCTGAAACGCGTTGGTTTCGGCGCCGCGATTGTTTTCGTAGTAAAATTCGACGCGCGCGCTGTCCTCCAAATGCCAATCGTGAAAATCATGGGTCACATCCAATTTGATGATGTGGGTTTGCTCGTCAATCTCCTTGGTGGCGGGGGCGATATTGACGTTTTCCCCGTTCGCCTGCCCCCAGTCCAGCATGGACTTGTTGCCCTGTTTGAACTGGTATTCGTAGCCCAGCACGATTTGCGGCCAGCGCGGCAGGGTCAGGCCCAGGTCCGTCCAGATGCGTCCATTGTCCATATACAAATCGCGGTTGAAATTGAATTGCGGCGGGGCCGCCGCCGGGTCGTATCCGCCCGAATCGTCATAATATTTGCGCCATTCCTCGAATCCGGCGTGAATAAAACCCTGGTCGGTTTCATCCACAGCCAGCTTAAGCCGAAAATCGTTGTCAGGAGTGATGGCATGTCCTTCGAGCAGAAATTTCTCATTCGGCCCGGTTTGCTGGCTGAACAAAATGTCGTCCATGCCGCCGCCAAATCCTTCCTTTCGTCCTTCAAGTTCCCGGAATTTGGATTTGTCGCCTTGAACGCCGATCCAGCGCAGTGTCGGCGCGAAGTTGAGCACGAGCGGCGAAGGCAGATTGGTCGTGGTCCAGGTTGCGCCCTGGTCAATCCACGAGCGCACCAAGGCGACTTGTTGGGGTGTGAGCGGATTGCCCCGGTCAGGCGGAGGCATCTCCATATCGGGCACCTGCCGTGCCACATAATGCACCAACAAGCTTCCAAGGCTGTCCCCCGGAACGATGTCGTTGGTGTTGTTGTCGCCGCCTTTGAGCGCCGACTCGCGGTTATCGAGGCGGAAATGGCTTTTGGGCTTTTGCGGTCCGTGACAGCGCAGGCAGGACGCTTCCAGAATGGGCCGGATATCGCGGTCAAAATCAATTTGCACAGCCGTTGGTGGCGGGAGATTTGTGGAATCAACTTCAGCCGCGGCAAGCGATAGGCAAGAGGCAAAAATCAGGCGAGAAGCGTGAAGCGTGAAACGTGAAACGAAATGAGCAAGGCGCGGAAGATAGCGGGTCAGCGCGCTATGTTTCGGTGGTTTTTTTGTTTCACGTTTCACGCGTCACACTTCACGTTCAATACCTGAGTCTGGGGTCCACGTTGGAACCGTGGATGGCTGTGTGGCAGCCGGCGGTCCAACAGGTCCCTATCTGAAGCAGGTGGGTGTGGTCGGTATTGCCAATGTAAATGCTTCCAGCCGGGACGCCCGGGCCTTGGATCTGCGCATGACAGCGCAGGCAAAGATTGGGATCGCTCTCGACGAGCATTTTTTCGTTGATGGAGCCGTGCGGGTTGTGGCAGGTGGCGCAGCCTTCACGCAACGCCGGATGTTCGAAGACGAAGGGGCGTGTCTGCTCGCGATGGCATTGCGCGCAACTTTCGTCCTGCCGGGCCATCGCCAGCCCGCCCGCCGGTTTGAAGATGTCGCCGCCATGCGGATCGTGGCATGACGCACAGCTCATGTGTCCTTCGATGACCGGGTGGTGCTGCGGCAGGTTGAATTCCGCCTGAACATCGAGATGACATTGAAAACACGAGGACGGGTCCTGGCCGGGGTTGATGATGAATTTTGGGCTGCCGCCGGAGGCGATATGTTTGCTGCCGGGGCCGTGGCAGGATTCGCAGCCGGTTTGACCGGTCAGGACCGTATTTTCAAAATGGATCCGGGCATGTGGGCTGGAGGGAAATTTCCGGACGATCTCCGCGTGACAATCCGCGCAAGCCTGGTTGCCGGTGTAATGCGCGCCGGGAATTTCCAGCGGCGCCACGACCATCGGCGTGGTGGCACAGGAATTCAACAAAAATGCCACGGCCCCGCCGGCGAAGCTGACAGCAGCCGCCACGGCAAATGTTTGCACCCGTTTCAACGTTCAATTCAGTGAGACCGATTGATTTGTGACGGCGGCCGCTTTGATGATTTCCGCCACAATCTGGCCCGAAAGATCGCCGGTGGTGGGAAAAACCATCTGCAAATGGCCGCGGGGGTCAATGATGAGCGTGCGAAAATTATGATTGATGGTTCCGTCTTCGGATTGATAACTCACGCCCGATCCCCGGGCCAGTTCGCCGATTTTGTCCGCCGGGCCGGTCAGGAAACTCCAGTGTTTCGGGTCATATTGGTAACTGTTGCCATAGGCTTGCAACATCGCCGGGGTGTCAAAATCCGGGTCGAAGGATATGGAAAGAAAATGCCAGTTGGCGGGGGCGTCCGGCCTGGATTCGAGAACCTGTTCCGCTTCCTGAAAGTTTTTCGACAGGCGCGGACAATAATCCGGCAACGGACAGCGCGTGTAAAAAAACGTAATGGCCAGCGCCTGGCCGCGAAAGTCATTCAGGCTGACCGCTTGGTCCAGTTCGTTCGTGAATTTGTAGTCCAGAAGCGGATTTATGGAACCGACCGGCGGGATTTTCTCGCGGGGGGCGACGGGCGTTGTTTCTTCGCGCGGGAGCGAAACGGCGCCGATTCTGGTGATTTCATCCACCCAGCTTTCCGTGTCGGCCACGTGAAGCCGGAAAGTGATTTCATCGCCACGATGCAAGCCGGCCAGTTCCCTGGAATCTTTCACCTGGAACGGCATGGTCATGGCGGCCATGTAATTGGAAATGGTTTCGTGGCTGATAACGACCGTTTTTCCATCCGGATCCAGACCCTTTACCACCCCTTTTGTCGGAAATGTCCGCGCGCCCGCCGCTTCTTCGCCATGCAAGGGGAGAGATCCGGCGAATAGGACACCGGACACATTCAGCAACCACAAATTGAACGACAATGCGTTGATGAAGAATTGCCACATCCGCATATTTCTTGCCCATAAAAGCCTGTTTCGACTGGCCTCACCGGCGGTGCGCTGGTGACGAATCATGGATTCGGCACCCGGCCGACGCGATAGAAGGCAGGATTAACCGTTGCGTTCGTGTCCGTGAAAGTCACCGAACTGCTTCCCGCCAGGTTGGTGCCGAGTGCGGTCCAATCAGGCGAAAGCAAATTCGTGGATCTTTGGACCACGTAACTCAATCCCGTGTTCGCCGTGTAATTGAATTCGAAGTTGGCGGCCGGTTGCAGCGCCGGTGAACTGAGCACGATGGGCGCGGGATTGACCACACTGATGGGAACCGAGCTGGTCGCCGTCGAACCGGAGTTGTCCGAGGCGATGGCAAAGAGCGTGTAACCCCCTGCGGCCAGATTATTGGCCACGGCAGAATAGGGAGCCACTGTGACATTGCCCAGGCTGGTTGCGCCGACCAGGAATTGCACGTTGGTTACGGTCCCATCGCTGTCCGAAGCGTCGGATTGAATGGTGACGTTGGCCGGCGCGGCAAAGACACTGCCGGGGACGGGATTGGTGATGGCCACCGTTGGCGGCAAATTTGCCGAGGCGACCACAACCGCGCCGGTCATGCCGAAGGCAAAATGGACTCCGCAATAATACCGGTAAGTGCCGGCGGAATTGAACGTGTTGGTAAATGAATAAGGCGGGGCATTCGTGGCCGAACCCCACAAGCCGCTGGGCACGCCATTCGTTCCGCTGGTCGTGGAATGTTTTACCGTAGTACCGGTGTAATTCCAAACCCAAACCACCGAGTCACCGGTGACAATATTGGTGACAGCCGGGGTGAAGGCGATGCTGTTGTTCGTGCCGACGACGACGACCGCCACGGCGGCGTGGCTCGAAAACGAGCAGCCAAAAATCGCAATGCCGATGGACAGCAATAACGGTTGAAACAGCTTCTTTGACACATTCATGATTTCATTCCTTTGTCGATGAGAGGAACGGTGGCCGAATATGTTCCCGTAAATATTAAAGGGAACAATTGACGTCCGGGGGGCTCTTAACTTCAATGTGGCAATATGGCTGAGGCCGTGGAGTTCGAAAGGCTGGTGGCTTGTTATTACGAGCCGCTGTACCAGTTTGCCTTCAGCCTCGCGCGCGACGAAGCCGATGCTTGTGACCTTACACAACAGACTTTTTGCATCTGGGCCGTCAAAGGCCACCAATTGCGCGACGCATCCAAAGTGAAGACCTGGTTGTTTACCACCCTGCACCGCGAATTTCTCGGCGTGCGCCGGAAACAAACCCGCTTTCCTCATATCGAATTGGAGCACGCCACGGCGGAACTTCCCGTCGTGCCCCCGGTCACCGCCAACCGCCTCGATGCCGGACAGGTGCTGGAGGCGCTGGCCAGCCTGGACGAGATATATCAGGCGCCCGTCGCGCTCTTTTACCTCCAGGATTGTTCCTATAACGAAATTGCCGATATTCTTGACTTGCCGCTCGGCACCGTCAAATCCAGGCTCACGCGCGGCCTCGGCCGGTTGCACAACCTGCTGACGGAAAATACCGCCGGCCCTGAACTCCAACACCCGAAATCGTGAACCCGGACGAAGCCAAAACCATTTTATTGCTCTACCGGCCCGGCACGGCGGACGACGGCGACCCGCAAATCGCCGAGGCGCTGGCGCTGGCGCGGCGCGAGCCGGAACTGGCGCGCTGGTTGAAGGAGCATTGCGCGCGACAGGAGGCATTGCGCGCGAAATTCCGGCAAATCACTCCGCCCGACGGCTTGAAAGAACAAATCATTTCCGAACAGGCGGCCCGGGGAAAAATCGCCGTCTGGCGGCGAAACACGGCGTTCACGATGGCGGCGATCCTGGTCGCGCTGCTCGTTCTGGCGTCCTTCTGGTTCCCGCATGGGCCGAAGGACGATACATTTGCCATTTATCGGAGCCGGATGGCAGGGGTGGCTTTGCGCGGCTACGGGATGGATTTGGTAACGAACAATCCGGCGCAAATTCAGGCTTTTCTGGCGGAGAACAGCGCGCCGGCGAACTACGTTTTGCCCGCGCCGCTGGGAAAAACCGATATGGCCGGCTGCGCAATTCAAATTTGGCAGGGCGCAAAAGTTTCAATGATCTGTTTTCGCACCGGCCGGCCGCTTCCGCCGGACCAATCAAGCGATCTCTGGCTGTTCGTGGTTGACCGCGCTGCCGTGAAGGATGCGCCGGCGGCGGGCGCGCGCCAGTTTGTCCGGATCAATAAACTCATGACCGTGACATGGACGCAGGGAGACAAATTGTACGTATTGGGGACGGAAGGCGACGAACAGACTCTCCGGCGTTATTTGTGAGCAGCCTGCGGGTGTTTCCCCCGCTCAATAACGGTCCACGCTCATGTGATCCATCACCCAATTAAAATCCTGTTTTCCGCCGGGAGGAATGGGAATGGGCAGGTTCGCGGCGTCCGGAAGCGGCGGGCGACAAGTGCTGGCCTGCATCCAGCGGCGCAAGGTGCTATGGCCGTCGGCAAAGGAAAACGCGGCGCTGCCGTTGTGGTAGGAGGCCGGCAGGTCGTGCCACTCCGAATAATAATCGCGTTCGAGAAAATAGCCGTCATTGATGCTGTCCGGATGTTCGTCGAGAAACACAAAAATTTCGACGGGCTGGGCGATTTGCGTGATTTTGAAAAATTGCGTGTAACCGGGATTATTGACGTTGAACCCGTTGGTCGAAAAATTACCGGCGTTGCCGACCATCGCGTTCATGGAATAACTCCGGATGCGCGCGTCCCAACCGGCGGCCCGTTGTACCGGGCTCAACACGTCGTCGGACGGGCAGCGGTAGATTCGTGTTTGATTGCCGATATAAGCTCCGAGGCTGGCATCATTGATGGTGGCGAGATTGGTATTATCCGAACTCAAGTCCCAGGTCATGACGTTGTTGACCCAGTTCAGATCGCTGCGGAACGCCGTTCCCACCATGCCCATGTTATAGGGCAACTCGTCATCGTGATCATGGACGTAAAGCTGCCAGACCAGCAGCAATTGACGGGTGTTGCTCAGGCATTGTATGCCCTGCGCTTGCATGCGCGCCCGCGAAAGCGCCGGCAGCAAAAGCGCCGCCAGAATTGCAATGATGGCAATTACCACCAGCAACTCAATCAAGGTAAAGCCCCGCCTTCCTGCCTCTGCAGCCTGCGGCGGAATCCGGGAAATGCGCAAAACAATCATGGCGCAAACTCACATTTCAATTCATCATGAAAGTTGTCTAATTCGTATAGTTACGACGACTTTCAATCCGTGTCAATGCCGGGAAAAAATGAATGTCCTTTGAGTCCGGCAAATCCAACATTGCCCCGCCGCGCCGCTTTCTCCAAAATCCCCCTTCTTATGGCAAGCAGCCGCCGACAATATCCATTTCATTTGATTGAGCCCAAATGGCGGCAATTCTGGGACATACAGCAGACTTTTCGCGCCTTTAATCCGGGCGAACCCATCCCGAAAGGGCATCCTTTTGGACTTCGCCACGGCCTGTCCGGCACCATGGCCGACCCCAAGGGCTTGCCGCCCAAATTTTACATTCTCGACATGTTCCCTTACCCGTCCGGAGCGGGACTGCACGTCGGCCATCCGGAAGGCTACACCGCCACCGATATCCTCGCCCGTTACAAGCGCGCGCAGGGTTTTCATGTGCTGCATCCGATGGGTTGGGACGCCTTCGGCCTGCCCGCCGAGCAATACGCCGTCAAGACCGGCCAGCATCCGCGCCAGACCACCGAGGCCAACATCGCCACGTTCAAGCGCCAGATTCAATCGCTGGGTTTCAGCTATGACTGGTCGCGCGAGCTCGCCACCACCGACCCGGATTATTTCAAATGGACCCAGTGGATATTCCTGAAGCTGTACAATTCGTGGTTCAATCCCGAAACGAACAAGGCGGAGCCGATTGAAACGCTGAAATTTCCACCGGAGCTTGTAGCGTCGGGTCTGCGGCCCGATTCATCGGCGCCCAGCGCCGACACTGCACTCGAATCCAAACGGCGCGCCTATCGCGATTCGAAGCGCCTTGCCTATGTCAGCGAACAACCCGTCTGGTGGTGCGAACAACTGGGTACGGTTTTGGCCAATGAAGAAGTCGTGGATGGCAAAAGTGAAGTCGGCGGCTTCCCTGTCGTCCGCAAGCCGATGCGCCAATGGATGCTCCGCATCACCGCCTATGCCGAGCGGTTGTTGCAAGACCTTGACACGATCGACTGGAGCGATTCGCTCAAGGAAATGCAGCGCAACTGGATTGGCCGCAGCGAAGGGGCGGAGGTTGACTTTGCGATTGCGGAGTGCGGAGTGCGGAGTGCGGATTCGGAGAAGTGCATTCGCGTGTTCACCACGCGGCCCGACACACTTTTTGGTGCAACTTACATGGTGCTAGCGCCAGAGCATCATTGTATTTTAACTTGGTTTTTCGATGGAATAATCCCGGCGGCATGGTCCAAAGAAACTCCAGATTTGTGGAAAAGAGGCGCAGAAACTCCACGAAAGGCGGTTGAAGAATATCAAGACTTCACCGCAAAAAAGTCAGACCTTGAACGAACAGAGTTGGCCAAAGAAAAAACAGGTGTTTTTACGGGTGTTTATGCCATCAATCCCGTCAACGGCCAAAAGATTCCCATCTGGATCGCCGACTACGTTCTGGCCAGTTACGGCACCGGCGCCATCATGGCCGTGCCGGCCCACGACACGCGCGATTTCGAATTTGCCACGAAATTCAACTTACCCATCGTGCAGGTGGTTCAGCCAACCGATCCGAAGACCGATTGGCACGGTTTTATTGATGATGGCACCTCGGTGAATTCAACCGGCCCGAAAATTTCCATCACCGGCTTGCCCACCACCGAAGCCAAAAAGAAAATCACCGCCTGGCTCGAATCAAAGGGACTGGGCAAGAAAACCGTCAATTTCAAACTCCGTGACTGGCTGTTCAGCCGGCAGCGTTACTGGGGCGAGCCGTTCCCGATAGTTTGGAAGAAATATCCCGTTAAAAATCCTCAAGGTGAAGCTTGGAATCTTTATCACGAGGCTTTACCCGAATTGGACTTGCCGGTTCTGCCACCCGAATTGACCGATTACAAGCCGACCGCGACCGGCGAACCGCCGCTCGCGCGGGCCAAGAATTGGGTGAATTTGCACGACGGTTCCACGCGCGAGACGAACACGATGCCGCAATGGGCAGGCAGCTGCTGGTATTACCTCCGTTTTCTCGATGCGAAGAATCCGGACGCATTTGTCGGCAAAGAAGCCGAATCGTATTGGATGGGTGCAACTGGTCGAGAGTCGAGAGTCGAGAGTCGAAAGCCAGAAACTGACCAGCCCTCGTCCCTCGTCGCTCGCCCCTCGACCCCTGGGGTGGATTTGTATGTCGGCGGCACCGAACACGCCGTGCTCCATCTGCTCTACGCCCGTTTCTGGCATAAGGTTTTGTTCGATCTCGGCTATGTTTCGACGCCGGAACCGTTTTTCAAACTCGTCAATCAAGGGCTGATTCTGGGCGAGGACGGACAGAAAATGTCGAAATCGCGCGGCAACGTGGTAAATCCCGATGACGTCCTGGAAGATTTCGGTGCGGATGCGTTGCGGCTTTACGAGATGTTCATGGGGCCGCTCGAAATGGTCAAACCGTGGAGCACCAAGGGCGTCGAAGGCGTCTATCGTTTTCTCGGCCGCGTCTGGCGCCTGTTCGTAGATGAAAACAGCGAAACGGAATTTGAGCAGGCGGTGACCACGGCCAAGGACCCGGGCACCAAGGAATTGCTGGAAATCATCAAGTTGAATCCCGCAATCAAAGACGCGGCGGCGACTCCGGCGCAACTCAAGACGTTGCACGCCTGTATTAAAAAAGTCACCGAGGATCTCGATGGAATGCGCTTCAACACCGCCATCTCCGCCATGATGGTTTTCGTCAATGATGCGATTGCGTGGGAAACAAAGCCGGTGGCTGTGTTGCGCGAATTCCTGATTTTGCTCCAGCCCTTCGCGCCGCATCTGGCGGAGGAACTCTGGTTCAAAGTTCAAAGTTCAAAGTTCTCGGCTGCAACTTTGAACCTTGAACCTGGAACTTTGAACTCTTTGTCTTACCGGCCGTGGCCGAAGTTCGACCCGGCGTTGCTGGTTGAGGACACGCTGGAAATTCCCGTGCAGGTCAACGGCAAGCTGCGCGATGTCATCAAGGTCCCGGCCAGTGCCGACAACGCTGCGTTAGAAGCCGCCGCCAGAGCTTCGGAAAAAGTTCAGCCATTCATCGCCGGCAAGACGATCAAGAAAGTCATCGTGGTGCCGAAAAAACTGGTCAATTTAATCGCGGCGTAGCGGCTTTCGGCAGAAAGCCGCCATTTCAAGAGCGCCGGGATGAATTCGGCGGTCGGCCGACTCGCCGCTACGCCTTTTCCCCGCCCGCCAGGATGGTCTGGAAATGCGGTGGCGCTTCTTCGCGGGCGACCACGCTGATTTCAATTTTCCTGAACCCCGCTTCCTCCAGCCAGCGCTGTAAATCGCTTTCGGCAAAGCCGGGCCAGCGGTCGCCATAAAGCTCGCGCGCCTTGTCGAAATTATGTTTGAGCAAATCGAGGATCATGATTTGCCCGCCGCTTTTCAAAATCCTGTGCGCGACGGCAGTGGTTTGCGCGGGGACCTCGGCGTGATGCAACGCCTGGCTCAGAATCACCAGGTCAACGCTGTCGGGCTCGATCGGCGGGTTCTGCAAATCGCCGAGCCGGAATTCCAGATTTTTCAAACCGTTCTGCTTCGCCTTGGCCGCGCCGAAGGCGACAATCTTTTTCGAGTTGTCCACGGCGATGACCTTTTTGCAACGGCGCGCCAGTAATTCGCTCAACAGGCCTTCGCCCGCGCCCAGGTCGGCCACGACCAGCGGCGGCAGGATGCGCAGCAGCAGATGTCCGAACGCCTGCCAGGACCGTCCCGGTCCATAGACGCGATCAAACCGTCCGGCCACCTGGTTGAAAAAGACCTGCGCCTGTTCCCGGCGGCGGCTCAGGATGCGCTTGAGATTGATCTGGTCGCCCGCATGCTCGGGCAATTCCTTCGCGCCGCGGATGGCCAGTTGGATGAATTCACGGGCCGCGCCGTCGGCGGCCGGGTCCTGCTTGTAGAATGTCCGCTTGCCCTCGCGCCGCGATTGCACCAGTTCCGCATCCTGCAGCAGGCCGAGATGCGTGGAAATGCGCGACTGGCCGAGCTTGGTGATTTCCTGAAGTTCGTTTACGGACAATTCATTCCGCTCCAGCAATGCCACGATGCGCAGCCGCGTCGGGTCGGACAGGGCGCGCAATGATTTCAGGGTTGTCGGCATGCAATAGGCGCGTCAAAAATTCTCAAAAAACCGTTTGACGCGCGTCAATTCTGATATATCATCTTATCTTGATACGTCAATACGTATTTGTCGAAAAACAACGCCTCTAAAATTAAATGAGCAAAAACTTTATTTTTTCATCGGAGTCCGTCGGCGAAGGCCATCCGGACAAGGTGTGCGATACCATTTCGGATTATGTGCTGGACGCCTGCCTGGCGCAGGACAAATACAGCCGCGTCGCCTGCGAGACCTATGCCAAGTGCAATCTGGTCGTGGTCGGCGGCGAAATCACCACCAAGGCCAAGCTCGATTTCAGCGCCATTGCGCGTCAGGCCATCCGCGACATCGGGTATACCCATGATGACGACGTTTTTCACGCCGACAAGGTGCTCATCATGAACGCCATCACTTCGCAGTCGCCGGACATCGCGCAGGGCGTGGACGCGCGCGCGGCGGACGGCAAGGATACCGACGAACAGGGCGCCGGCGACCAGGGATTGATGTTCGGTTATGCCACCAACGAAACGCCGGAGCTGATGCCCGCGCCGATCATGTTCGCACACCAGCTTGGCCGCGAGCTGACCCGCATCCGCAAGACCGGCCGGGTCAAATGGCTCCGGCCCGATGCCAAAAGCCAGGTCTCGGTGCAGTACGTCAACGACCAGCCCGTCCGCATTACCAACGTCGTCATTTCCACCCAGCACGCCGCCAGCGCGAAACACAAGACCATCAAGGAATTTTGCATCGAGGAAATTGTAAAAAAAATCCTGCCGAAACATTTGCTCGATAAGAAAACCCAGTTTCTCATCAACCCGACCGGACGTTTCGTCGTCGGCGGCCCGCAAGGCGACACCGGTTTGACCGGACGCAAGATCATCGTGGACAGCTACGGCGGCATGGGCCGGCACGGGGGCGGCGCGTTCAGCGGCAAGGACCCGTCGAAGGTGGACCGCAGCGCGGCGTACATGGGCCGTTATGTGGCCAAAAACATTGTCGCGGCGGGCATTGCCAGCAGCGCGGAGATCCAGTTCGCCTACGCCATCGGTTATCCTGATCCGGTTTCGGTTTGTGTGAACACGTTTGGCACCGGCGTCGTGGCCGACGAGGAAATCGAGCGCGCGGTCCGTGAAGTTTTCAGCTTCAAGCCCGCGCACATCATCAAGCAGCTCAACCTGCTCCGTCCGATTTATGCCAAGACCACCAATTACGGCCACTTCGGCAAAAACGACCCGGACATCACCTGGGAAAAGGCCGACAAGGTCAAGGACCTCAAGCGCGCTTTGAATTTGAACTGATTTTCAACACGTAACTTTCAACTCTCAATCGAATATGCCCGCGATCAAACTTTCACCTCCCCGCGTCAAACCCGCCAAGGGCAACGCCAACGGTGCCACCAAAACGGATTTCAAGGTCCGCGATCTTTCGCTCGCCGAATGGGGACGCAAAACTATTCAGGTTTCCGAGCACGAAATGCCCGGCTTGATGGCCATTCGCAAAAAGTACGGCCCGCAAAAGCCGCTCAAAGGCGTGCGCATCACCGGCTCGCTCCACATGACCATCGAAACGGCGATTCTCATCGAGACGCTGGTGGAACTCGGCGCGTCCGTGCGCTGGGCAAGCTGCAACATTTTCTCGACCCAGGACCACGCCGCCGCTGCCGTTGCCGAGGCTGGCATTCCGGTCTTCGCGCACAAAGGCGAATCGCTCGAGGAATACTGGGAATTTACCCTCGCCGCACTCACGCACCCGGGCAATAAAGGCCCGCAACTCATCGTGGACGACGGCGGCGACGCCACTTTGCTCATCCACAAGGGATACGAACTCGAAAACGGCGACAATTGGGTCAACACGCCCAGTGACAACCACGAAGTGACCGTCATCAAGGCCCTCCTCAAGCGCGTCGCAAAAGAACGCCCCGGTTTCTGGCACACGGTTGTGAAAGATTGGAAAGGTGTTTCCGAAGAAACCACCACAGGCGTCCATCGCCTGTACCAGATGTTGGAACAGGGCAAACTCCTCGTGCCCGCCATCAATGTCAACGACTCGGTCACCAAGTCCAAGTTCGACAATCTTTACGGCTGCCGCGAATCGCTGGCCGATGGCATCAAGCGCGCGACCGACGTGATGGTTGCCGGCAAGGTCGCCTGTGTCTGCGGTTACGGTGACGTGGGCAAAGGCTGCTCCCATTCGCTGCGCGGATTTGGCGCGCGCGTCATTGTCACGGAGATTGATCCCATCAACGCGCTACAGGCCGCGATGGAGGGTTTTGAGGTCAAGACCGTCGAAGACACGCTCGGCGAGGCGGACATTTACGTCACCACCACCGGCAACTGCGACATCATCACCTTCGAACACATGGCGAAGATGAAAGACCAGGCCATCGTCTGCAACATCGGGCACTTCGACAACGAGATTCAGGTGGACCGCCTGAACACCACCAAAGGTGTCACCAAACTCAACATCAAGCCGCAGGTGGACAAATACACCTTCGCGGGCGGCAACAGCATTTACCTGCTCGCCGAAGGCCGGCTGGTGAACCTGGGTTGCGCCACCGGGCATCCGAGTTTCGTCATGTCCAACAGCTTCACCAACCAATGCCTCGCGCAACTGGATTTGTGGAAGAACAAGGATACCGCCAAGATCGGCGTCTATCGCCTGCCCAAGAAGCTGGACGAGGAAGTTGCCCGGCTGCACCTGGAAAAAATTGGCGTGAAGCTGACCAAACTGACAAAGAAACAGGCCGATTACCTCGGTGTGCCGCTGGACGGTCCTTACAAGCCGGAACATTACCGGTATTGAATCATCATGGCCGCGCTCGTGAAAGCGCGGCTGCATCTTCCCGTGTTCTCACGAACACGCCGCCGGAATTTGAAAGGCGAACGCGTAACCGTTCGCCTTTTTGGACGGCTTGTTTTTCCTGTCTTGGCCTCCGCATATTCAATGTTAAAGAACACCCTTTGTTTATCGATAAACTATGGTTTCATTTCAACCCGGCAAAGGGCTTTTTTCCAGTGAGCCGAAAATCTGAAAACTCATTGAAACTTTTCTTAAAGTCGGACATCTCATCTACTAACGACGATTTAGTGACATCAACGCGAAAACCCAAAAGGATATCAGATGAATCATAAACCTCAATCACCCTCTATTCATTTTACCGTTGCCATTGTTATGGGATTGGCCGCATCCGCTGTTTCAAGCTTTGCGCAGGGCGCCTCTGCAACCATTTCCGATGTCGCAGTGAGCGGCGGTTTCGATTACACCATTACACTGAATAATATCGGGGCCACCAGTCTCCACAGTTTCTGGTATGGCTGGACAACTAGCGGCAACAACCTGCCATCCAATCCAAGCAGCGCGGGAAATTCCCTCGGCTGGGCCAATACTTTGTTCGGGAATTCCATCATGTGGGGAGACAGTTCCGACACGGCATTGGCGCCGGGACATTCAGGCAGTTTCACCTTTTTCAGCTCGTCGACACCGGCGGCCATCACGACCTCGCCATCCGGGGAATCGGTTGCCTATGTTGGCAGCATTGATTTCAGCCAGGGTTCACCAGGAGACAGCACCGGTATATTTTCCCCGACCCTGGTGGCTGCGCCCGAACCTTCTTCGATGGCCCTGCTGGCCATGGTGTCACTGGGCATGCTGGCGGCCGTTAGGCGCAAGCTCCGGGCGCAATAAAAGATTGTTTCAGCAGGCCGGCCCCGTTTTATTCCGGCTTCCCGAGGTTATAATTCCCGCAAGGCTGAGGCGATGGGCAGCCGCGCCGCTCGAATGGCCGGGAACAGGCCGCCAATCAAACCAATTGCCGCCGCCCACATAATGCCACGCAGCAGCAAATGCGGCGTGACCCGGAAAGCGAACGTGATCTGGCTGAAACTCTGAAAATTCATCGTCGAGGTGTGGAAATTATTGAAGGCCAGATAGGCAAGGCTTCCGCCGATGACTCCGCCGGCCAGCGCCAGCAGCAGCGATTCGAGCATCAACGAGATGACCACCGCGCTGCCCCCGAAACCGAGCGCTCGCAGCGTCGCAATTTCCCGCGTCCGCGCCGCCACGGCGCTGTACATGGTATTCAACGCGCCGAACACCGCGCCGACGGCCATTAAAAACGCGATGAGAAAGCCGAGCGTCGTGATCAGCCGCGTCATGGTTTCGGATTGCTGGGCATAGTAATCGGTTTGCCGGGAAACCTGCACGGCGAGTTGCGGGTTGGAGGTGAGAAAATCCTTGAAAGCCTGAAACGCGCCCGGTGAATTCAACCGGACGGAGACGGACTGAAAGGAGTCGCCGCGATTATACGCCGCCTGCAACACTTTGGCGTCGCTCCAGATTTCCGATTCCGCCACGCCGCCGTTGGCGGAAAAGACGCCGACGACCGGCCATTCGTAACGGCCCACTTTTATTGTTGAGCCAACGTCCAGCCCGGCAAATTCCTGGGCCGCGCCGCTGCCGACGACGACTTCATCCTTGCCCCAGTCGAACATCCGGCCCTGGATGATTTTTAAATGATCGCGCACCAGCAACGCGGCCGGCTCCACGCCGCGCAATGGAACGTTTGCGTCCGTGCCGGTCGAGCGTTTCGGCAGATTGATGATGACGAACAGTTCCGCGGAGGCAAGTCCCGACCCGTCGGGATTGCGCGCCACGCCCGGGGCGTCGGCGATGATGCGCGTCTCGTCGCGCCCGAAGCCGCTGACCATTTCGCTGTCCGCGCCGCTGCGCAGAATGATGGCACCATCGGGCGAGCCGGAAACGGTCATCGCTTGTTTGAATCCCGCCGCGATGGAGAGCACGCCAACGAGCACGGCAACGACGCCGGCGATGCCGATGACCGTGGCCGCGACCGCGCCGCGCCGTTGCGGGAGGCTCATCAACCCGAACCTGGTGATGGACGCGATTTGCGAAAACCAGTTGAGGGGGCCGGACATGATTGGTTGAGGGTTTATGGTGGAGTATTGATAGAAAAAATCAGATGCGTCTTAAGGCATCGGCCACGCGCAGGCGCATGGCCTGGAGAGCGGGAAAAATTCCGGTGACTAATCCCAGGGCGATGCTGATGCCGAAGCCCGTGAGCAAATCGCCCGGTGGAAAAGAGAACAGCGGCAGGATGCCACCCGTCGGGTCGCCGCGCGAAATCATCAGCCACGCCAGTCCCAGGCCGAGCGTTCCGCCGAGCACCGTGAGCAGGCACGATTCCGCGAGCACGAGCAGGACGACCTGCGTGTTGGTGAAGCCGATGGCCTTGAGCACGCCCAGTTCACCGGTCCGCTCGCGCACGGCCTGCGCCATGGTGTTGCCCGTCACCAACAAGATGGTGAAGAACACCATTCCAAGAATTGACAAGACAATTAAGACTATGTTGCCGATTTGT
>Ga0265338_10001989_pt1 | contig 31798 bp, 26 predicted proteins | sample 42126metaG_FD_193579 | JGI IMG/M metagenome (GOLD analysis project Ga0265338, IMG submission 193579) | Rhizosphere microbial communities from Carex aquatilis grown in University of Washington, Seatle, WA, United States - 4-21-26 metaG | ecosystem: Host-associated > Plants > Roots > Rhizosphere...
GCAACCCGCACCCGCGCTCAACGGCGACGGCGACGGGAACGGGAACGGGACTTGGAGCTCGGTGGTGCAACTCCTCGGCTCCCCGACCGACGCCGCGCAACCCACCGATGAAACCCATGCGGCCGTCGCGACGGCCGCGGCGGTCCCGGCCGTCGCGTTCACTCCGACCGACCTCGGCGAGCACAGCGCCGGGCCCGGCGCGGCCGGTGTTGCCGGACCGTTCGCGCCGTTCGCGATCGACTCCGAGCTGCAGTCGCCGGCGCCCGGCGACGCTCCCGCGCGACCGGCGCGCTCCCGCCGCACGCTCGCGTTCGCCGCGATCGCGATCGCGCTCGTGCTCGGGCTGGCCGGCTTCGGTGTCGTGCAGCGATCGGACGCAGCCCGATCGCGCGCCCACGACGCAACGACACAACGCCGCAATCGCGCGCTCGAGGCCCAGATCCGCATCAAGACGCAACAACTGAGCGCGAGCCAGAACCACGCCAACGAGCTCAACGACCGCGTCACGACGCTCACGTCGGGCAAGCGAACCGTCGGCAACGTGCCCGGCTTGTCCCAACTCGTCGATGCCATTCCGCCGGCGACCGACGGGCTCCGGACCTGCGCGAGCTCGGCGCTCGCGGCGGCGTCGGATGCCCTCGACTTCGCGGCCGCCTTCCCCACGAGCGCGGATCGCGTCGACGCAGCCGCGTCGACCGTCGCCTCGGTCTGTGAGCGGGCCAACACCGCCGCGAACACGCTCGACGACCTCGCCGACGCCGCGAAGCGATAGCTCCGAGCGAGCTCAGATCGTGAACGCCATGCTGTCGACGATGCGTTCGCCCAGCGCGAGGTCGCCGTCGACGCGAACCACGCCGTCGGCGCGCGCCCGGTCTCCGCTCCACCGACCGCCGGCCAGGCGCGAAAACGTGCGTCGGTCCATGTGGAGCGTCACCGTCGGTGCGGCCGGAGACGCGTCGAGCAACACGGCCCGGCCCTCCGGCGGAACCTGCACGGCGGCGACGATGGGCGGGGATCCGGCCACCTCGAACACCGCGGTCGTGCCGGCCGGCGCGCCGGCCTTCTTCCCGACGACGTACGGCAACCCCTTCGGCGGGATCCGACCGAGCGACAGATCGGCCACCGGTCCTTCCAAGTAACCGGGCCGGCCGAGCGCCTCACGGATGTCCTGGTCGTGGTACCAGCAGTCGAACACGCGAATCGCCATGAACTGCCGGTACGGACCGGGGCCTTCGGGCGTGAATCCTTCCCGATCCCAATCGTCGGCGCCGAGGGCGCGCAGCGCGTCGAGCCGGCGGGCGGTGACGGCGCGGAACTCGTCGAGCACCGCGGCCCCCGACGACGCGCGGTAGCTCGCGATCCACTGCTCGTTGGCCTTGCCGATGTCGTTGCGGACGTGCGCCGCACCCTCGATCGCGGGAGCGTCCGGTTGCTCGCCCGAGAGCATCCGCTCGGTGCCGATCATGTGCGCGACGTTGTCCTGCACCGTCCATCCCGGGCAATCGGTCGGACGCGCCCATTGCTCGGCGGTGAGGTCCGCGCACAGCCCGATCGTGTCGCCCCACACGTCCTCGAACAACGCAACCAATGGCTCGGTCATGCACGAGAAGCTACCCGCGGGCCGCTCGACGGGAGACGGCGCCGATCAGCCGGAGGCGGGAACGACCACCTTCGTCGAGGGCAGGCACAGCATCGCGGTCTTCTTGATCGCCACCTTCCCGGTCCCGAACTGGTTCTTGTCGAACACGCTCTTCACCGTCGGCGTCGAGCTGACGGCGTAGCACAGCAGGTGCGCGGCCGGGTTCTGCATGTTGTAGGTGACGCCGTTCACCACCTTCGTCGTCGGGAGGCACAAGAGCTTGGGCGCCCCGACATTCACGCTGACCGCCTTGTTCGAGAACTGGTCTTGCACCTTCACCAACGGCGGCGGCTCGAACGTGTCTCCGCCGGGCATGTAGCTCGCCGTGTAGCAGGCGAAGTGGCTGAGCCCGGGTGGGGCCGCCGGCTTGTTGCCCGGCGGCGCCTTCAGGTTCGCCCACGACGGGAGGCACATCTGCGTCGTCGCGCCGGTCTGCAACTCGGCCGTACCGAACTGGTTGGTCACGACCACCGTTTCCGCGGTTGCGGGCGCGGTGACGCCCCAACACAGCAGGTGCGCGTCCGGGTTCCGGATCGGTGTGACCCCGGCCCGGACGGTCTTCTGCACGGGGTTGCAGTCGGTGTCCACGGCGCCGACCGTGGGCACGAACCCGTTCGGGCTGAACTGGTTGATCAGCCGGACGTTGCCCGGCACCTTGAAGCCGAGCGACGCCGCGGGTGTGGCGGCCGCCGAGTAACACAAGAAGTGGTCGAGCACCGGGCCGGGTTTCGTCGAGGTCACGGTCTCGACCTCGTCGCCGCAGTTGCTCGTCGACGGGAAGTTCCCGACGTCGCCGCTGTACGACGCGCGCCAGAAGTACGTGCCCGGCGTGTTGAGCGTGACCGTCCCGGAGCCGGGCACCGAGCCCCTGAAGATGGGCTCGTAACCGGCGGAGGCGACCGGAACCTGGCACCTCGGGTCCATGTACACGGAGTAGGTCATCGTCCCGCCGGCGCTGCCCGCGTTGGGCCCCGCCAGCGTCGCCAGGTCGGTGACCGGCGTTCCGGGCGGCACCGACAGGTTCGTGCCGGAGTTGCCGCCGCCCCGCAGGAACGTCGTCACGGTCGTCGGGTCTTGCCTGGAGCCGCCCCCACCCCCGCCGCCGCCCCCGCCTCCGCCCGCGGCCGGGCTGACGGTGATCGACTCGTTGGCTGTGGTGCACCCGGTCGTGAACGCGTTGTTGTTCTGGTCGCCGGCATACGAAGCGACCCAGTAGTAGGTACCGGTCGCCGGCGGCGTCCAGGTGGTCGAGTAGCTCGCCGACGACACCGAGCTCGTCGTGGTGATCACGCCGGGCCCGGAGATGCCGGTCGTGGTCGTGCAGGCGTTGTCGGAGTACAGCGTGAAGGTCACGGCCCCGGTCGGAGCGATCGAGGCGTTGTGGAACGTCGCCGTGTCGGCGACCGTGATCGTCGTGCCGGCCGTGACCGCGGTCGGGTTGGCCTGCGTCGTCATCGTGGGCGACTCGGGGCTGACGGCGATCAGCTCGTTGGTGTCGCCGCAGCCGGTCGTGAACGCGTTGTTGTTCGCGTCGCCGTTGTAGTTGGCGCGCCAGTAGTAGGTGCCGGTCGCCGGAGCGCTCCACGTTGTCGAGAACGATGCCGACGACACACCGTTCGACGTGGTGATCACGCCCGGCCCCGAGATGCCGGTCGACAGCGTGCAGTTGTTGTCGGAGTAGAGCGTGAAGGTCACCGCGCCGGTCGGCGGGACGAGTGTCGTGTTGTGGAAGGTCGCGGTGTCACCGACACTGGTGGCGGTCCCGACGGTCGTGACCGACGGTCCGGCGTCGGTCGTGATCGACGGCGATCCCGGGTTCACGACGATGAGCTCGTTGGCGCCGTTGCAGCTCGTCGTAAACGGGTTGTCGTTCGCGTCGCCGTTGTAGCTCGCCTGCCAGTAATAGGTACCCGTGGCCGGCGCCGTCCACGGCCCGGAGAAGGTCGCCGACGACACTCCCCCGGTGGTGTTCACCTGGCCGGAGCCCGAGACCCCTGCCGGAACCGTGCACGCGCTGTCGGAATAGAGCGTGAAGGTCACGAAGCCCGTCGGCGTGACCGACGGCGTCGTGCTCTGGAAGGTTGCCGTGTCGCTGACCGTGATCGGCGTGCCGACAATGGTCGACGACGGCACTGCCTGCGTGATGATCGAGGGCGACACCGGGCTGATGGTGATCGACTCGTTGGGGTCGTTGCAGCCGGTCGTGAACCGGTTGTTGTTCGCGTCACCCGGATACGAAGCGATCCAGTAGTAGGTGCCGATCGCCGGCACCGTCCACGTCGTCGAGTACTGCGCCGTCGACACTCCGGCCGACGTTCCGATCAGGCCCGGCCCGGAGATACCGGTCGAGATCGAGCAGGCGTTGTCGGAGTACAACGTGAAGAACACCGAGCCGCTCGGCGGCACCGAGGTCGTGCTGGCGAAGGTCGCCTTGTCCCCCACGATGACGGTCGATCCGACCGTGCTCGTCGTCGGGCTGGCCTGGGTCACGATCGTCGGTGATCCCGGACCGACCACGATCAACTCGTTGGCGTCGTTGCAGCCGGTCGTGAACGGGCTGTTGCTCCCGTCGCCGACGTAACTCGCGCGCCAGTAGTACGTGCCGGTCGCCGGGGCGCTCCACGTCGTCGAGTACGTCGCCGTCGACACCCCACTCGTCGTGGTGATGTTCCCGGAGCCCGTCACGCCGGTCGTCACCGTGCACAGGCTGTCGGAGTACAACGTGAAGGCGACCGAGCCGGTCGGGGCGACCGTCGCGCCGTGGAACGTCGCCGTGTCACCCACCGTGATCGCGGTGCCGACCGTGATCGCCGTCGGCGTGGCCTGCGTCGTGATCGACGGGCCGGATCGTGACCAGGCGACCGAGGCCGGGCTTGCCGAGTGGGCGCCGCAGAACGGATCGACATAGCTGGCGGTGACCGTGTCGGTCCCCGAGGTGGACGAGACATAGGAGAACTTCGCCAGACCGTTCGCGTCCGTGTTGATCACGGAGGTCGCGCCGGCATTGGGCCCGGAGGTGATCTTGAAGGTCACCGGCATGTTCGGATCAGGGGTGAAGTTGTTGATGAGCATCGCGGTCACCGTGACGGCCGGTCCGCCGACGGGCTGGGTCTGCGTCAGCGGCGCGAGGGTGATGGAATCACGGCAGAACACCCCGGCCGTGAGCTGCTCCTCGAGCGAGAAATAGGTGTTGGCGCCCGGTGCGAGCGGCGTAATGAAGTTGATCGTCCCGCTCTTGTGGTCGGGACTGATGCCGGTGAAGTAGCCGTTCGGACCGCCGTAACCCGTCAGGTCCACCGCGTTGTCCTTGTCGGGATAGCGGCCACTGTCGTAGTTCGACCCGTGCACGATGTGGGATCCGCAACTCAGACCGGCCATACCACTGGTCGAGTTGGGGTCCTGGCAGACGCCGTCGTCGTCGAGACCGAACGCCGTTTGCGTCGAAGAAAGCGGCAGGCTGGCGATCGTCGCGGTCGAGTTGTTGATGATCCCGATCAGCGTGTCCTCGACACCGTCATAAGCGCCCGGCGCCGGATCCCCCGCCTTCGTGGCGTGAGGGTCCTGGAGGATCTGAACTCCGGTGTTCGTCACGTTCACGAGCAGCGTGCAACTCGTGTTCCATCCGACCGCCGGGCACTCGCCGAAGGGCGGTGTCGGTGTGGCAGTTGCCGACGCCACATTCTGGAACAGGCCGGGTGAGGTCAGCAGCAATGCGGCCGACGCGAACACCAGCGCGACTCTCCGGAACAAGCCATGCCCGAGACGCGATCCGCCTCGTCCCCGCCTGGTTGGCTTCATAACAGGATTCCCCCCGGCTTCACTAGCCCTTTAGGGCGTCCGCCCTCGGTTCATTCACGAGAAGGACACACCCACGCCATGAAGAACCAAGCGACCCACGAACACTCGCAACCTTGACATCCGCCTGGGGAATTCGTAGCGAGAACCTGCGTTTGCTACAAGATCCAATCTCGCGGGGGGCGAACTCCGCGTTCGGAGCACCTACGAACTGAAACCAGTAGCTCGCGGGGGTGCAAGTTCAGTAGATGTGAGCTGTCGAATTCGACTTAAAGGAAAAGAGAGACGACAGAACATCTGAGAAGCCGAAAGGACGATGAAACAAAAGTGCGATGTAGCAGCTCGCCGAACAGACACATTGTCCGGCGTGACCCGCGGCCCGCACGACGGGCGCGAACGTGGCGATCTCCGGCCCGGATCAGCGCGGTGCCAGAATCAGGGGATGGCAGAGGCGATCCAGTTCTACTTCGACCCGATGTGCCCGTACGCGTACCAGACCTCGGTCTGGATCCGCGACGTACGCGACCGCGTCGGCCTCGACATCACCTGGCGGTTCTTCTCGCTCGAAGAGGTGAACCGGGTCGAGGGGAAACGCCACCCGTGGGAGCGTCCGTGGTCGTACGGCTGGGGTCAGATGCGCGTCGGCTCGCTGATCCGCCGTGAGCTCGGCAACGACGAGCTCGACCGCTGGTACGCCGCGGTCGGATCGGCGTTCTTCAACGACGGCAGCAAGACCCACGTCCCCGAAGTGCACGCCGAGCTCCTGCGCGCGCAGGGCTTCGATCCCGGTCTCGTCGAGCGCGCGATCGCCGACCCCGGCACGATCGACGACGTGCGGGCCGAACACGATCATGCGGCCGCCGCCTACGGCGCCCACGGCGTGCCCACGATCGTGTTCGGGTCGGGGTACGCCGTGTACGGACCGGTGGTCGTGCCCGCGCCCGCCGGCGACGACGCCACCGCGCTCTGGGAGCTCGTGCGGGCGATGCAACGGTTCCCGCACCTCTACGAGCTCCGCCACCCCAAGACCCACGACGACCTCGTGCACGTCGCGCAGAGCTTCCAGACCTACCTCACCACGCGCGACTGGAACACCGTCGAGAACCCGGCGCCCTGACTCCGGATCTGCGCCTGGGCGTAGAGGGTCAGTCGGGATCGGGCGGGGCCGAGACGGGAACCACTCGCAGCACGTCGCCGTCGACACCGCTCACCTTCGAGCCGCCGCCGTCGCGCGCGGCCGCCCGCACCGACGCCGAAGGCACCACGACCGCGCCGTCTTTGGAGACGAAGGCGATCGATTCCGTTGCGGGCGCGACCGACACCACCGCGCCTCGCGCCTTGTCGATCTTCGCGGCCTTCAGCCCCGAGCCGCCCCGCGCCTGCACCGGGAACTCGTCGACCGCGGTGCGCTTGGCGTAACCGGCCTCGGTCGCGATCACGACGATCTCCTCGTGCGCGACCGCGCAGCCCCCGATCACCCGGTCGCCGCCCTTCAGCTTGATCCCGCGCATGCTGCCGGCGCTGCGGCCGACCGGTCGGACTTCCCCCTCGGTGAACCGGATGCCCTGACCGGCCGCGGTCACGAGCAGCAGCTCGTAGTCGTCCCAACCGGGGAAAACGCTCACGACGGAGTCGCCGTCGGCGAGCTTCATCGCCACGATGCCGTCCTTGCGGCCGGACGCCTCGGCGAACTCCGCGAGCGGGGTGCGCTTCACCCCGCCGAGCGCGGTCACGAACACCAGATTCGGGTGCTCCTCGTGGAGCCGGGCATCGAGCGTCGCGATCAGGCGCTCGCCGTCGCCGAACTGGAAGAGGTTCTGGGCCGCCGTGAGCCGGTCCTTGGGCAGCTCGTGCACCGTCGCCCGGTACGCGCGGCCGCGGTTCGTGAAGAACATCACGCCCGCCAGCGCCGAGGTGTCGATCCGCTGCGCGATCGCGTCTCGCTCGCCCGCGTTCACAGCGCGGCCGCGGCCCTTCTCGGCGACGGCGCGCACGTAGCCGCGGGCGGTCACCGTGACCGTGTACGGCTCGTCCTCCACGAGGGCGACGACGTCGATGGTGCCGGCATCGTCGGAGACGATCTCGGCTCGGCGCGGCGCCTTGTGCGCGTCGCGGATCGCAATGAGCTCCTCGCGGATGACGCCCATGAGCACGTCGCGCTTGGCCAAGATGCGCTTCAGCTCCCTGATCGTCGCGTCCAGCTCCTTGCGCTCCTTGTCGAGCTCCTCGCGTCCGAGCCGGGTGAGGCGGCCGAGCGTCATGTCGAGAATGTGGTTGGCCTGGATCTCGGAGAACTCGAAGCCCTTCCCCATCAGCGCGTCTCGCGCCGCCGAGCGATCCTTGGCCGCGCGGATCGCCTTCACAACGGCGTCGATCATGTCGAGCGCCTTGAGCAGACCGACGACGATGTGCAGGCGCTCCTGCGCGCGATCGAGCCGGTACTGCGAGCGCCGGGTCACCACGACCACCTGGTGGTCGAGCCAGAGCTGGAGGCACTCCTGCAAATTGAGCGTGCGCGGCACGCCGTCGACGAGCGCGACGACATTCACCGGGAACGTGCTCTGCGCGGCCGTGTGCTTGAACAGGTTGTTGAGCACGATCTGGGGGTTGGCGTCGGCCCGCAGCTCGATCACGAGTCGGGTCTTGCCCTGCCCCGACTCGTTGCGGATGTCGCGGACCCCGTCGATCTTGCCCGACTCCACGAGATCGGCGAGCTTGCCGGCAATCGCGTCGACACTCGTCTGGAACGGCACTTCGGTGAGCACGATGGCCTGGCTGCCGCGGCGGCCGGCTTCGATCTCGTGCCGGGCCCGCACGCGGATCGTGCCCCGACCGGTGCGGAACGCGTCCTTGATGCCGTCGTCGCCCATGATCAGGCCGCCGGTCGGGAAGTCGGGCCCCTTCACGATCCGCATCAACTCGGTCAACGAGGTGTCGGGCTTGTCGACCAGCTTCAGCGCCGCGTTGCAGACCTCGGCGAGGTTGTGCGGCGGGATGTTGGTGGCCAGGCCGACCGCGATGCCCTGCGATCCGTTCACCAGCAGGTTCGGGAACCGCGCGGGCAGGACCACCGGCTCCTGGCGCGACGAGTCGTAGTTGGGCTCGAAGTCGACGGTGCCCTCGTCGATACCGGCGAGCAGCTCCATCGCGAGTTGCGAGAGGCGGCACTCCGTGTACCGGCTGGCGGCGGGGGGATCGGCCGGCGAGCCGAAGTTGCCGTGCTTGTCGACGAGCGGCGCGGTCAGCGAGAAGGGCTGGCCCATCCGCACGAGGGCGTCGTAGATCGCAGAGTCACCGTGCGGGTGATAGTTGGCCATGACGTCGCCGACCACCCGCGCGCACTTCACGAACGGGCGGTCGGGCCGCAGGTTCGCGTCGTGCATCGCCCAGAGGATGCGGCGCTGCGAAGGCTTGAGGCCGTCGCGCACGTCGGGCAGCGCGCGCGAGACGATCACGCTCATCGAGTACTCGAGGAACGCGGACTCGACCTCCTCCACGAGCGTGCGCGTGGGGATCGCGGCGTCGCCGGGAGCCGGCTGGCCTTGAAGTGTCAATTGATTCGCAGGGCCCTTCCGGCGAGCCATCAGATCTCTCCTCTTTGGGTCACACGTCGAGGAAACGCGCGTCTTTGGCGTTGTGTTGGATCCACGAGCGGCGCGCCTCGACGTCGTCGCCCATGAGGGTGGCGAGGCGTTCGTCGGCGGTGGCCGCGAGCTCGACGTCGAGCTGCACGAGATGGCGCGTGGCGGGATCCATACACGTCTGGCGCAGCTCGTGCGGGTCCATCTCGCCGAGCCCCTTGAACCGCGCGAACTGGAGTTGGCGCCTCGGGTGCTCGTCGATCACGCGTATCCGCGCCGCGTCGTCGGGGATGTACATCTTCTCGCTGCCGAGCTCCACCGAATAGAGCGGCGGCTGCGCCACGTAGAGCTTCCCTGTCTCCACCAGTGCGGTCATCTGCCGGTAGAAGAACGTGATCAGGAGCGTGCGGATGTGGCCGCCGTCGACGTCGGCGTCGGCGAGGATGATGATCTTGCCGTAGCGGACCTTTTCGACGTCGAAGTCGGCGCCGATGCCCGCCCCGATCGCCGCCGTGAGCGACTGGATCTCGGCGTTGGCCACCACTTTGTCCATCGATGCGCGCTCGACGTTGAGGATCTTGCCGCGCAGCGGGAGGATCGCCTGGGTGCGCGGATCGCGGGCGTCACGAGCAGATCCGCCGGCGGAGTCGCCCTCCACGATGAACAGCTCGGTGTTGTCGCGGTCGCGGGTCGCGCAGTCGGCGAGCTTGTCGGGCATGCCCACCCCGTCGAGCGCGGTCTTGCGGCGGGTCAGCTCACGCGCCTGCTTCGCTGCGTGACGCGAGCGCGCCGCGTTCGACGCCTTGCCGACGATCGCCTTCGCCGGATTGGGGTGCTCCTCGAGCCAGCGGCCGAAATGCTCGTTGGTGGCCCGCTCCACGAGCGAGCGGATCTCGGTGTTGCCGAGCTTGGCCTTGGTCTGGCCCTCGAACTGCGGGTCGGCGAGCCGCACCGACACGATCGCGGTGAGACCCTCGCGCACGTCGTCGCCCTGGAACGTGGCGTCCTTGATCTTGAGGAGGTTGCGCGCCTTCGCGTAACGGTTGATCGCCTGGGTGAGCGCGCGCTTGAAGCCCTCCGTGTGCATCCCGCCTTCAGTGGTGGAGATGCCGTTGGCGTAGCTGTGGAGTCCTTCGTTGTAACCGGTGTTCCACTGCCACGCGACCTCCACCTCGCCCTCGGGCCCGGAATCGGTGAACGACCCGACGTCGGCGAAGAGCGGCTCCTTGGCGTGGTTGAGGTGGCGCACGAAGTCGACGATGCCGGCGTCGTTGCGGAACGTGACATGGTCCTTGTGGCCCGGCCGTTCGTCGGTGAACGAGATCGTGAGGCCGCGGTTGAGGAACGCCATCACCTGGAGGCGCTCGGTGACGGTGGAGGCCTTGAACTCGATCTCCTCGAACACCTCGGGATCCGGCCAGAAGGTGATCGTCGTGCCGGTGTGGCCGCGTTTCGACGCGGCGACCGCGCGGAGCTTGCCCTGCGGCACACCGGGCTTCACCGCGCCGCCGCGGGCGCCCTTCTCGGCGGCGTACTCCTGGCGGTAGGTGCGGCCGTCGCGGTCGACCTCGAGCACCAGCCGTGACGACAACGCGTTCACGACCGACACGCCCACGCCGTGGAGGCCGCCCGACACCTTGTAGCCGCCGCCGCCGAACTTCCCACCCGCGTGCAGCGTGGTCATCACGACCTCGGCCGCCGACCGGCCCTTGTACTGCGGGTGATCATCCACCGGGATGCCGCGGCCGTCGTCGGCGACGCGCACCCCGCCGTCGGCGAGCAGGGTCACGTCGACCCGCGTGCAGTGGCCGGCCATGGCCTCGTCGATCGCGTTGTCGACGACCTCCCACACCAGGTGGTGCAGTCCCGTGGGGCCGGTCGACCCGATGTACATGCCGGGCCGCTTGCGCACCGGGTCGAGCCCCTCGAGCACCTGGATGTGCTCGGCCGAGTACCCCTCGGAGCCGGTGGATCTCGCCTTCCTCGGGGGTTTGCGGTCGCCGGTGGCCATGGATCCACCGTAGGTGACGCCTGCGACGAAAACGTGCTTCGGGACGGATCCGTTTGATACACCTAGCGCCCATGACGACCGAATTCGCGAACCCGCAGGCCCTGCTCGATGCTGTCGGCACCGATCTCGGCGCCACCGACTGGGTCACGATCACCCAGGACCAGATCAACCGGTTCGCCGAGGCGACGCTCGACAACCAGTGGATCCACGTCGACACCGAGCGGGCCAAGGCCGGTCCGTTCGGCACGCCGATCGCGCACGGCTACCTCACGATGTCGCTCGCCGCGTACTTCGGCGGGCAGCTGATCCGCGTCGGGGGCATCTCGATGGGCGTCAACTACGGCGCCGACAAGGTGCGCTTCCCGTCGCCGGTGCCGGTCGGCTCGAAGTTGCGCGGCCGCGGCGAATTGATCGACGCCAAGGAAGTGCCGGGCGGCGTGCAGACCACGGTGCGCATCACGATCGAGCGCGAGGGCGGCGACAAGCCGGCCGCGATCGTCGAGGCGATCAGCCGGTACCTCGTATGACGTCCCTTCAGGAGGCGTTCTCACTCACCGGGAAGGTCGCGATCGTTACCGGCGCCGGGCGCGGCATCGGCGCGCAGACCGCCAAGACGTACGCCGAGGCCGGCGCCGACGTCGTGCTCGCGGCCCGCACGAAGGAGCAGCTCGACGCGGTGGCCGAAGCGGTGCGGGGCTTCGGCCGGCGCGCCCTGGTGATCCCGTGCGACGTGAACGAGAACGAAGCGATCGACGACATCGTCGCGCAGACGATGTCGGAGTTCGGCCGGATCGACGTGGTCGTCAACAACGCGGGCGGCACCATGCCGCGCCCGTTCATGGACACGAGCGCGGGCTACCTCGAGCGCGCGTTCCACTTCAACTGCACCACCGCGTTCGTGCTCACCAAAGCCGCCGCGCCGCACATGCTCGCGGCCGGCTCGGGCGCCGTGGTGAACATCTCCTCCGCGATCGGGCGGCTGCGCGACCGCGGCTTCGTCGCGTACGGCACGGCGAAGGCCGCGCTCACGCACATGACGAGGTTGATGGCCGCCGATCTCGCGCCGAAGATCCGCGTCAACGCGATCGCCGTGGGCTCGGTCGCGACGAGTGCGCTCGAAGTCGTGCTCGACAACCAGGAGATCCACGACGAGATGGTGCGGCGCACGCCGGTGAAGCGGCTCGGCCTGCCGGAGGACATCGCGTACTGCGCGCTCTACCTCGCGTCGCCGGCCGGCAGCTTCGTGACCGGGAAGCTCCTCGAAGTCGACGGCGGCCTCGAAGAGGCCAACCTCGAGCTCGGCCTCCCCGACCTATAACTACTCGGCTGCGACCTCCGGCCCTCGAACGCCCGGGACCCTTCGCGAGACCGTGCGGGCCTCCGGATCTGCGCCTGACTTAGAGCTCTTCGAGCTCGTGCACCGCGTGCGGGACCTCGAAGCCGTTCTCGCCCCGTTCCCACGGCGTGACGGCGACCACCGCGGCGAGCGCGATCGGTCCGTACACGTGCGGGAACTCGCCGGCGAACGAATCGGTCGAGGCTTCCCACAGGACCTCGCTCTCGAGGGCCGCGGGATCGACGCAGAGCAGCAGCAGGTCGGGGATGTCCCGGTAGAACCAGTCGGCGACGTGCACCACTTGCGCCGGAGTCGAGCAGTGGATGAAGCCCTCGGTCTCGAGGCTGGGCGCCCGGTACTCCCCCGCGGCCTGCGCGGCCGCCCACTCCGGCTCGGTAGTGATGTGGAGGATCAAACGCGCCATAGCCGCCAGGATGGCACGCCGACCGGGCCACCGATGACCAACGGTCAGCGTCCCGGGTTCCGGGCCCGCCCGAGGTACATGTAGCTCCACGCCTTCGGCCCCTTCACGAACCGGGTCTCGAGGTCGTCGATCTCGAATCCGGCCGAGCTGACGAGCGCGCGCATGTCCCGGGCGAGATGGCACCCGCCGGCGAACCGCATCTGCCACGGCTCGAAACGATGCTGGAACGCGGCCACCTTCTCGTCGGGCGCGAGACCGTGCTCCGCGAAGTGGAGCAACGCACCGGGCTTCAGCACCCGTCGCAACTCGAGCAACGCGGCGTCGACGTCGGGGATCGTGCACAGCGTCATCGTCGAGAGCGCCGCGTCGAATCGCCGGTCGGGAAAGTCGAGCCGGGCGCCGTCGAGCTCACCGGCGTGCACCACGACGTGCGACGCGGCGATGCGCGGCCGTGCCAGCTTCAACGCCACCGCGGAAGGCTCTACGGTCCAGACTCCGGCGACTTCCTCCGGGTAGTACGGCAGGTTGAGGCCGGAGCCGAATCCGAGCTCGATCACGTCGCCGTGCAACCCGGTGGTGGTGCGCGCGCGAATGTTGTCGCCGAACTCCTTGCTGCCGAGCAAGACGTTCGTGATGCGCGGGAGCAGCTGCTCGCCGTAGAGGCCCACGCGCCGAAGGCTACGCCTGGTCGCGCAAGGCGAGGGGCGGCTCGGCGATGCCGCGGATCGCGACGACCTTGTCGCGCAAGGTTTCACCGTGCACGATCGCCACTGCCGACGGACGCACGCCGAACAGGTCGGCGATGAGGCGGACGACCGCCAGGTTGGCCTTGCCGTCGCGCGCCGGGGCGCCGACCCGGATGCGCAGCGCCTGCGCCGAGACGTCGACCAACTCCGACCGCCGGGCGCCCGGGATCACCCGCACCGTGACCTCGATGCCGCCCTCGCGTGGTGCCCACCACCCTCTGGTCATGCCGCGATCTTTGCCCATCGCGCCGAACTTTGCGCGTTTGCCTCCGAAATTCGACGTCAAACGCGCAAAGTTCGGGCGAGCGCTGCCTTCGAACCTCAGACGCGGGGCACCGACAGCGCGAGGGCGTTCTCCCGCATCACGAGGCGGACTTCTTCGTCGGTGAACCCGGGCAGGTCGTTCACGAACGACAACGGGTCGGCCAGGCCTTCGGCGTGCGGGTAGTCGGAGCCGAAGATCATCTTGTCGGCGCCGAGCTCGTCGCGGAGCTGGGGCAGGTTGTCCTCGTAGTAAGGCGAGACCCACACGTGGTCGCGCACCTGCTGCACCGGATCGACACGCTCGTAGGCCGCCGGCGTCTGCCCGTACGACTTCTCGAGCGCGTGCAGCAGGAGCGGCACCCAGTCGGAGCCGCTCTCGATCGTCGCGACGCGGAGATTCGGGTGGCGGCGGAACACACCGTGGCACACGAGCGCGGCGATCGTGTCGTAGATCGGTCGGTGGCCGCCGGTCACGTGGCGGAACGGGTCGTTGCGGAACGCCTGGAAGTCGCCGCCGCCGCCCCACTCGTCGGCATAGCGGCCGTAGCCGGAGTCACCGGAGTGGTACGCGGCGAGGATGCCGGCCTCGGCGATGCGCGACCACATGGGGTCGTACATCGGATCGCCGGGCGACCGGGAGAACGACGGGCCGCGCACCGGACCGGAACGCATCACGACGACGCGCGCGCCCTGCTCGAGCGCGTACTCGACCTCCGCCTCGGCCCGCTCCGGGTCCTGCAGGCAGACGTACGGAGCGGCGAAGATCCGCTCGCGATAGTTGAACGTCCAGTCGTCGTGCATCCACTCGTTGAAGCCGTGGAACACCGCGTGCAGCGCGTCGGGATCGTGCAACAGCGACTCTTCCACGCCGACACCGAGCGTCGGGAACAAGAAGCAGCCCGCGAGCCGCTGGCTGTCCATCAGCTCGACGCGCGCGCCGGGGTCGCGATACGCGGGATTGATCGGCTCGAGCGCGCCGAACGCCTGGCGGATGTCGTCGCCGGCGACCTTGCCGCGGAAATACTCGTCGAGACATCCCGGCCGGGCGACCGGATCGAACGTCGGGTTCGGGATGAACCGGAAGATCTTGTTGTCGACGATCATCCGCTGCTTGCCGCCGATCTCTGCCCACTGCACGAGCTTGGCGTGCCGCGCGGGAAGGTGACGGGTGAACGCGTCGGTGGCCTCGTAATAGTGGTTGTCGGCGTCGAAGGCGTCGAAGTCGACCGTCGCCATGAGCCCTCCAAACATAGAACGTGTTCTAGGTCGATGGTACCGCGCCGCCGATCCGGGCCGCCCGCAGCGCGGACCGCCGGATCTTGCCCGCGTCGTCGCGCAGCGGCTCGGTCGCGAATTCGAAGTCGCGCGGGATCTTGTAGCGCACGAGGCGCTCGGCGAGGTGGACGCGCAACTCGTCGACGTCGATCGGGGTGCCGTCGTCGGTCTGCACGATCGCGTGGATGCGGCTGCCGAGATCGTCGTCGGGGAGGCCGATGACCGCCGACGACCGCACGCGGGGATGCTCGTCGAGTGCGGCCTCGACCTCGGCCGGGTACACGTTGGAGCCGCCCGCGAGGATCATGTCGGTCTGGCGGTCGGCGAGGTACACGTAGCCGTCGGCGTCGATCGCGCCCATGTCGCCCAACGACTCCCAACCGCCCTCGATGCGCCGCGCGCTCGCGCCCACGTAGCTGTAGGTCTTGGCGTCGGGGTTGTTCGGGCGCATGAAGATCTCGCCGATCTCACCGGGATCGGCGTCGGTGCCGTCGGCGCGCAGGACCTTCATCTCGCCGGAGAGCGGCCGGCCGACCGACCCGCGGTGCGCGAGCCAGTCGGTGCCGGTGATGATCGTGGCCGCCTGCGCCTCGGTGCCCGCGTAGAGCTCCCAGATCGCTTCGGGACCGAGCCACTCGATCCACTTCTCCTTCAACCACGGCGGGCACGGCGCGCCGAGATGCCACACGACCTTCAGCGACGACACGTCGTAGCGCGCGCGTACGTCGTCGGGGAGCTTCGAGATGCGCGCCATCATCGTCGGGACGACGTACATCGTCTCGGGCCGGTGCCGGTCGACGAGCTCCAGGGTGCGCTGCGCGTCGAACTTGCCGCCGAGGATCACGTGGTTGCCGGCGAGCAGACCGGTGACCGACCACATGAACGGGCCGTTGTGGTACAGCGGCCCCGGCATCATGAGCGTCCCATCGGGCTTCAGCCTCAACAGCGGGCTGGCGTCGGGATCGATGAGCGCGGGCGCGGTGTTGAGGATCAACTTCGGCCGGCCGGTGCTCCCGCCCGAGGTCATGCCCTTCCACGGATCCGACACCGTGTCGAGCCGCACCTCGCGCGCACCCGGCGGCGCGGGGTCGGGCGTCCACCCGCGTGGCAGGCAGCGAACGCCGGGGTGCTCGGCCGGGTCGACGCCGACGATGAGTGCGGGCGCGGCGAGCTCGACGATGCCGTCGAGCTCGCGCTTCGGCAGACGCGACGAAACGGGTGTGGGTGTCGCGCCGACCTTCCAGGACGCGATCATCGCGGCGAGGAACTCGACGCAGTTGGGCAGGGCCAGCACGACGATGTCGCGTTGCCCGACTCCGAGCGCCGCGAACGCCTCGGCCGTGTCGCTCGCGAGCTGCTCGAGCTCGGCGCGGGTCACTGATCGGAACTCGTCGGTGATCGCCGGGCGATCCGGATCGGCGGCGGCGAGGTCGGCGAGCCGGCGGGGGTAGGAGACCATCGGCACGACCGGCATTCTGCCTGACGCGGCCAGGCGCAGATCCGGAGGCCCGGACCGTGGCAATAAGTTGCCCGGGCGCTCGAGGGCCGGAGGTCGAAGCCGCATTAGACGGCCACCCCGCGTAGATTGCTCCCCCATGTCGTCTCTCGAGAACACTTCAGCGATCGTCACCGGCGGAGCATCGGGCATGGGCGAGGCCACCGGCCGGCGCCTCGCGGCCGAGGGCGCGCACGTGGTGGTGGTCGACCGCGATGCCGTAAAAGGCGAGGCGGTCGCGGCCGACATCGGCGGACTCTTCTGCACCGCCGACGTCACCGACGAGGAGACCGTGCGCGCCGCGGTGATGGCCGCCACCGAGCTCGCGCCGCTGCGCACGTGCATCCACTGCGCGGGAGTGGGCTGGGCCGAGCGGACGATCAATCGCAACGGCGATCCGCACGATCTCGGCCGGTTCCGCCAGATCATCGAGATCAACCTCGTCGGCACGTTCAACGTGCTCCGGCTCGCGGCGTCGGGCATGTCGGCCAACGAGCCCGACGCCAACGGCGAGCGCGGCGTGATCGTCAACACCGCGTCGGTCGCGGCGTTCGACGGTCAGATCGGTCAGGCCGCGTACTCCGCGTCGAAGGGCGGCGTCACGTCGCTCACGCTCACGGCCGCGCGCGACCTGTCGGCAGCCGGTATCCGCGTGTGCACGATCGCGCCGGGGCTCATCGACACGCCGTTGCTCGGCACGCTCCCCGGCGACGCCCGCGCCGCGCTCGCGCAGTCGGTGCTGTTCCCCAAACGCCTCGGCACCCCCGACGACTTCGCGTCGCTCGCACTCGAGCTGGTGCGCAACCACTACCTCAACGGCGAAGTCATCCGCATGGACGCCGGCATTCGCATGCCGCCAAAATGAGCACGGGCACAACCTCTCCCGGCAGCGAGCGATCCACCATGGCTTCGGCCCCTCTCGGCTTGAGACCGTTCTCGGCGACGCCGACTGCGATCGACGGTCTCTACATCATCGAGATGAAGGAAGTCCGCGACGAGCGCGGGACCGTGCGCGAGTTCTATCGGGAGAGCGCCTTCGCGGATGCGGGGCTGACCTCGCTCGGACCGTGGCTCCAGGTGAACATCACCGAGAGCAAGCAGGGCGCGATTCGCGGACTGCACGGCGAAGACATGTTCAAGCTCGTCGCGATCGTCGCGGGCGAGGCGTTCGGCGCCTACGTCGACACCCGATCGGACTCTCCCTCACGCGGGGTCGTGGTGACCGCGCGACTCGTCCAGGGCACCCAGGTGCTCGTGCCCAAAGGCGTGTGCAACGGCTTCCAGTCGGTGAGCCCGGGCACCACGCAGTATCTCTACACCTTCGACCAGGAGTGGGCGCCGGGGATGGCCGGCAGCGCAGTGAACCCGCTCGATCCCGCGCTCGGCATCGAATGGCCGCTCCCGGTCGATCTCGACGACCCGGCGCAACTCTCCGCGAAGGACGTTGCCCTTCCCCCACTCGATCAGGTCCTGCGCGACGCCGCGTCCTGACCCGAACTGGAACACTGGCACGATGGCCGACTCTCCCGCTCCCGACATCGACCTGCTCGACGGCGCGTTCTACGCCGGCGATCCGCACCCGACCTACAGCTGGATGCGCGCCAACGCGCCCGTGTACTACGACGCCGCGCACAACGTGTGGGGGCTCGCGAGCTACGCGGCCGTGCTCGGCGCGTCGAAGGATCCGTCGACGTTCTCCAACGCGGGTGGGATCCGGCCCGACTCGGGACCGATCCCGATGATGATCGACATGGACGATCCCGAGCACTGGAAGCGCCGCAAGCTCGTGAACCGCGGCTTCACGCCCGGCCGCGTACGCGACCGCGAGAGCTACATCCGCGACAAGTGCGACGCGATCATCGACCGCGTGAGCGAGCAGGGCGAGTGCGACTTCGTGCGCGACGTCGCCGCCCCCCTGCCGATGGTGCTGATCGGCGACATGCTCGGCGTCGACCCCGAAGACCGCGACGACCTCCTCCGCTGGTCCGACGACATGGTGAGCGCGCAGAGCGGGAGCGCGACCGAGAAGCAATTCCTCGGCGCGATGCACGCGATGGAGGAGTACACGGCCTTCTGCACGCATGCGGTCGCGCAGCGCCAGGAGCACCCCACCGACGACCTCATGAGCGTCCTCGTGCACGCCGAGGTCGACGGCGACCGCCTCGAGCCCGACGCGGTGCTGCACGAGTCGCTGCTCATCCTCGTGGGTGGCGACGAGACTTCACGTCACGTGATCAGCGGCGGCATGGAGCAGCTGCTCCTGCACCCCGAGCAGCGCCGGCTCCTCCTCGACGATCCCGGCAAGATCCCGACCGCGGTCGAGGAGATGCTCCGCTGGGTGAGCCCGATCAAGAACATGTGCCGCACGGTGACGCACGACACCGAGTTCCTGGGCGAGAAGCTCCTCGAAGGCCAGAAGTGCATGCTGCTCTACGAGTCGGCCAACCGCGACGAGACGAAGTTCGACGATCCGTTCCGTTTCGACGTCGAGCGCCAACCGAACGAGCACGTGGCCTTCGGCTTCGGTTCGCACTTCTGCCTGGGCCAGGCCCTCGCCCGGTTGGAGCTGCGGGTCATGTTCGAGCAGCTGCTCATCCGGCTCCCCGACCTCGAGCTCGCCGTGGATCCGGCCGACCTGCCCCGCCGGCCCGCCAACTTCATCAGCGGCTTGGAGTCGATGCCCGTGCGGTTCTCGCCCTCGGCCCCGCTCAACCGGAGCACCCTATGAGTGATGCAGACGCGAACCGGGCGTTGATCGAGCGGTTCTGGGTGACGTTGTACGAGCGCGACTTCGACGGCGTGGGCGCGTTCTTCGCCGACGACGGCGAGTACACCGACATGCCGACCCCGCCCGAAGACGTCGCGCGCGGCCCGGCGATGATCGCGGCGCGGCTCCGCCTCGGGCTCGAGCCGCTCGCTTCCCTCTCGCACACGATCAAGACGATCATCGTCGACGGCGACACCACGGCCACCGAGCACGTGGAGCACTGGGAATGGCCCACCGGCGAGAAGGTCTCGTTCCCGTTCGTGTCGATGCACGAGATCCGCGACGGCAAGCTCGTGCGGTGGTGGGACTACTGGGACCTCAGCACGCTGATGAACGCCGCCCCCGCGTGGTGGGTCGAGCACATCATGACCGAGTCGGCCGACGTCGGCCTCCGCGACCCCGACTGAAGCCGAACTGGTTCGAGGTTGGGTTATTTGGGTTGGAAGCGGACGGCGCCGTCGAGGCGGATGGTCTCGCCGTTGAGGTAGCCGTTCTCGATGATCTGCTGCGCGAGCTTCGCGTACTCGTCGGGCTCGCCGAGCCGCTTGGGGAACGGGACCGTCGCCGCGAGGCCCTCGCGGATCGACTCGGGCGCCATCATCATCGGCGGCGTGCCGATCGTGCCCGGCGCGATCGTGCAGACCCGCACGCCGACCGCGGCGAGATCGCGTGCCGCGATGATCGTCATGCCGATCACTCCGGCCTTCGCCGAGCCGTACGCGATCTGGCCGATCTGGCCCTCGTAGCCGGCGATCGAGGCGGTCTGCACGCACACACCGCGCTCGCCGCCCGCGTCGGGCTCGTTGGTGGCCATCTGCGCGGCCGCGAGCCGGAGCACGTTGAACGTGCCGACGAGATTCAGCTCGACGGTGCGCCGGAACGCGTCGAGCGCGTGGGGCGTGCCGTCGCGACCGACCGTACGGCCGGCGATGCCTCCGCCCGCGCAGTGCACCGACATCGCGAGCCGCCCGAGCTCGGCGCCGGCCGCGACCGCGGCTGCAACGTCGTCTTCCGAGGTCACGTCGCACTTCACGAACATCGCCTTCGCGCCAAGCTCGCTCGAGATCGCCTCGCCGGCCTCGGCGCTCAGGTCGGCCAACACGATCGACGCGCCCGCGGCGTGCAGTCGCCGCGCGGTCGCGGCGCCGAGTCCGGATGCCGCGCCGGTTACGAGGGCGACGTTGCCGTTGATCTCCACTGATTCCCCTTCATCCCGAAGCGATCGGCCACGAGCGCGATCCGCTCCGGCTCCCCGCTGACGACCACGTACTCGACGTTGCGCAAGTGCGAGACCTTGCCCACTTTCTCACCTTGCGGGTTGTGAATGCCGATCTGGGCGCCCACGTAACGCCGGGAGTCGAAGGCGAAGGTGCAGGCGGCTCCACCCCGCGCCGCGACCATCGCCTCGAGTTGCTCGATAGTGACCCACGACTCGTCGTTGTAGGAGACCGCGACCACGGCGGCGTCGACGTCGCGGATCACACCGGCCAGCGAGTCGGCCATGCGGCGGCGCTCGTTGAACGGGCTGTGCGTCTCGGGGTCGCGCGCGTCCACGCGCTTGCACGCGACGCCGTAGTGCACGGGCGCGTCCCACGCGACCAGCGTCTCCCAGATGTGGTAGTTGGTGAAGTACCGGTGTTGGTTGTAGGGAGGATCGAGGTACGCGAAGTCGAACGGACCGAGCTGCGCAGCCAGCTCGCACGCATCGCCCCGCACCGCCGCGCCGCCGCCCGCCAGCAGCTCGGGCGGGCGCAGCTCGAGCGCGCGAAACGACCGGGGCGACCACTGCTTCACGTAGGCCATCTGCACGCCCGTGGTGGAGTCGACGCGGTCGGCCGCCTCGATCAGGCTCGTGAGCAGCAACGGGTACAGCGAGCTCGCGGAGTACTCGCCCTCGATGGCGTCGCGGATGGCGTCGATGCGCCGGCCGTTGAACGGCTGGAAGAAACGTGATTTCTCACAGAACGTCTCGGTCACGTACCCGTCGGCGCCGGGTCGCGCCGAGAGGTCTTGCAGCGCGTCGTGGAGCTCGGCGGCGTCGACCGCGGCGGCGTCGGTCTCGATGTAGCAGCGGGCGAACACCTCGGCGTAGCGCGCGGTGTCGACCGCGGTCACGTGCATCCCGCGCCGCTTCAACTCCTGTGCCACCCGGGTCGTGCCGGTGAACAGATCGAGCGCGCGTCGGGCACTCACCGCGTCGGCGAGCTCACCGAGCACGGGCACGAGTCGTCGTTTCGAGCCGATGTACTTGATCATTGGGTCCGCACGGTATGCGACGGCGCGCCGCGAATCGCGCGTCCTCGCGTCACCGGCGCGAGCGCGGCTTCCAGCGCGGCCGCCTGCGCGCTCGAGAGATGCCGCCCGAAGTGCTCTCGGAGCGCCTCGGTGTACACGGCGTCGGCCCGGTTGAAGCGAGCTCGACCGGCGCGGGTCATCACGAGCACGGTCGCGCGACCGTCGCCCGGATCGGTGCGCCGCGCGACCAGACCGTCGGCTTCCATGCGTTGCACGAGGCGGCTGAGGCCGGGCTGGCTGTATCGCGGGTGCATCAAGTCGTGCAGCTCGCTCAGCCGGAGCCGGCCGGGCGGCTCCGCGCGCGCGAGGTACGCGAGCGCGGAGAACACGCCGGAGTCGAGCCCGGCCTCGACTTCGAGCGCGCGAACGACGTCGTGCAACACCGACTGGTACACGGCCACCAGCTCGCTCCACGCCCGGAGTTGTCGGTCGTCAGGCACTTCGGGGGTCGTCGAGCACCAGCTCGAACTCGCCCGCGATGCGCCGCTGCAGCGAGTCGTTGATCGTCGCGCGGAGCTCGGCGGGGGGAAGCACGCACTCCTCGCATTCGACGGTGTCGAGCACGAGCCGCAGGCGGATGCGCGCGGTCTTCGGGTTGGCCTCCACGAGCACGAGGTCGGCGCCGTCGGCGCGCAGGAAGCGGCCCAACTCGTCGACGGCAGCCGCCACGGCCGCGTCGTCGATCACGGGCGCAGCACCGGGTGGCTCTGCATCTGGCTCTCACCGAAGCTCGGGAGCGCGACCGCGTGCAGGCTGCCCAGGCCGCCGCACACGAACGGGACGATCTGGTCGGGCCGGCCGACGAGGTGAACCCGGCCGTCGGCGTCGACCCGGCCCTTGGCCCGCAGGATCCGCTGGTTGGGCTCCGGCCACAACTCGATCGGCTGCCACGCGTTGTCGCGCAGGAACTCCTGCATCGACTCGACCTCGGGGAACGCGGCGCCGAATCGCTCGGCCCACATCGGGTTGATCGCGACCACCACCTCGCCGTTCTGCGCGTTCCCGAGATACATGTTGGAGAGCGGGAAGGCCAGGCTCTTCGCGATGAGGTACACGAGGTCGCGAGCGTCGTCGTTGTGAATGTCGGCGAGGGGAAACGTTCCCTTGCCGCCGTGTACGGTCACGACGTCCTGGTCGGACGAGTAGCCGCGTCGCTCCGCGAGGCTCGGCCACGGAGACCGCTCCTCCCATTCGCCGATGCAGAACCCGAAGCGCGCCGGCTGGCCGAACACCGTCTTGGTGGTCTCGCCCGCGCGTTGACCGCCGATGTTGCGCAGGCACAGCGAGACCGCGCGCCCGATCGTCATCGAACCCCGGCCCGCCGCACCACCCATGCAGCCGGCGCGGTAGTCGATGCCGAGCTCGTCGCGGCACGGGCCGTTCACGAGCAACATCGGAAACACCGACGACGTGGTGGTCGTGAGGCCGAACGCGTTCCACTCGGGCTCCGAGATCGCCTCGAGTGCGGCAATGACCAGCGGAAACGCGGCCGGCTCGCAACCGGCCATCGCCGCGTTCACGGCGATGAGCTCCAGCGTCGCGACGCCGTTGCTCGGCGGCAGCACGCACAGCGCGTGATCGGCCGGATACGGCGTCGCCGCGAGGAGGGCCTCGACCGCGTCGTCGGTGGCGGGCAGCATCGGCACGCCGTCGCTCCATCGTTCCGCGATCGCGCGCTCGTACTGCTCGCGCGGGTCGGCGCTGAGCTCGACCTGCTCGGTCGTCAAGGTCATGAGCTCACCCCGAGCAGCGCGAGCACCTGCGGGTAGAACTCGTCGGCGATCGAACGCAGCTCCGCTTCGGGACGCGCCTCGAGCGGGTACGGCAGCACGAGCACCTTCAGGTCACCGTGGCCGAGATGGGTCGCGACATTGTGGCCGTGCACCTCGAACTCCTCGGTGACGATCGCCACCACCGGCTTGCCCTTCTGCTCGACGACCACGGAGTCCTTGATCGTGAACGTCGTGCACGAACCGCACGTGCCGAGCCCGACGATCGCGCACTCCACCGTGTTCGCCAGCTCCTCGATGTGCTTGCGGTCGTTGGCGCCGGTCTGGCCGACCATGCCGCCCGTCTCCACCAGCGAGGTGGTCGCGCCGTCGCGCCGCAGGTACTCGTCCCACACGGCGGCGATGAGCCGCCACGAACGCCACGCACCGTCGGTGCGGATGCCGACGTGCACCCCGGCAACCGGCCGATCGAGGGTGAAGGTGGCCGCCCGCACCTCCCCCGCCGGAGTAGCCGTCGGGCGCCGAACCAGAACCGTGTCAGAGGTCATGACCAGAGCCTAAACTTATATGCGCACGCATACAATATTTATGCGGCTGCGACCTCCGGATCTGCGCCCGGCCCTCCATGCAGCTGCGACCTCCGGCCCTCATACGCCGGGCTGGCGGCCTTCGGTGCGCGTTCGGCGGCGGGAGACGCGGAACCCCACGTAGGCGAAGGGCCCGAGCACCATCGGGAGCCAGTACTCGGCGAGGCGGTAGAGCAGGGTCGCCAGCACTGCGGCGCTGGCCGCGATGCCCGCGAGGGTCAGCACCCCGGTGAGACCGGCCTCCACGAACCCGAGGCCGCCCGGCGTGATCGGGATGAGCGCCAACACCACGCTCGACACGTACGCGACGACGATCAACGACGGGCTGGGATGCGCACCGACCGCGGCAACCGCGGCGAGCAGTGCCAGATAGTCGAACGCGACGCGGCCCACGCTCAACAACACCGCGCGCCGCCAGTGCTGACCGAGCGTGCGCGCCATCGTGTTGCGTTCGTCGACGAGACGCTCCGGGAGGCCCGACTTCGGCGCGCGGTGCCGGTGCAGGCGATTGCTCAACGACTCGACGACTCGGCCGGCCCCACGCAACGGACCGTCGAAGACCGCGAGCACGGCGACGATCGCGAGGATCGCAACGAACGCGAGCGCACCGATCAGCAACGCGTGCGAGAGACCCGGCGACAGCTGCAAGATGCCCAACAGCACCGCGGGCAGCAACAGCACCGGCACGATCGCAACCGTGGCGAACTGCAGGAGCGTGAACGCCGTCATGCCCGACGCGGCCGTTGCCGTGTCGATGCCCGCGTCGCCGAGCATGCGTACCTGCAACGTGGCGCCCGCGGCCGCGCCCGCGGGAAGGATCGAGCTCAGCGCATTGGCGGCGAGCTGCGACGTCGCGATCGCAAACCACTGCGTGGTGCGCGTCGCGAGCCGGAGCAGCATCCACACCATCACGAAGCTCGTGCCCTCGCAGACGAGCACCACCGCGATCCACACGATGCCCACCGACGACACCCGCGGGAACGCCGAGAAGGCGTAGATGACCTTCGGGAGCACGAAGTAGAACGCCACCCCCGTGACCGTCACCTCGAGCAGGCCGCCGATCACCCGCCGCCGGGTCGAGGTGCCCGGCTCGGGCACGCCACCGGAGCCGGGCGCGGACGCGGCGTCGGGCTCGGACTCGGTGGTCATTCCGACAAGCTTGGCCGTTGAGGTCGCCCCGGCGCTGTATCGCAGGCCCGCAGGCTCCTGTCTCACCCCCGTGACAGGATCTCCCCGTGCAGCACGGAAGCAGCTCCCGATGACCGAACTCCGAGATCAGGCCCGCTCCGCGCTGCGCGAGCTGGTCGGCGACGACGCCGACTTCCGGGGCGACCAGTTCCGAGCCATCCACGCGCTCGTGGAGGAGCAGCGGCGCAGCCTCGTGGTGCAGCGGACCGGCTGGGGCAAGAGCGCCGTCTACTTCGTCGCCACCAAGCTGCTCCGCGATCGAGGGCGGGGCCCGACCCTGTTGGTCTCGCCGCTCCTGTCGCTGATGCGCAACCAGATCGACGCCGGTCAGCTGGGCGGCGTGCGCGCCGGGCGCATCACGAGTGACAACACCGACGACTGGGATCAGATCGTCGGCGCGCTCGAGCGCGACGAGATCGACCTGTTGCTCGTAGCGCCCGAGCGATTCGCGAATCCGCGATTCCGCGATTCCATGCTGCCGCTGATCGCGTCGCGCGTCGGGCTGCTCGTGATCGACGAGGCGCACTGCATCAGCGACTGGGGTCACGACTTCCGGCCCGACTACCGGCGGATCACCGGTGTGCTCGATCTCCTCCCGCCCGGCGTTCCCGTGCTGTGCACGACTGCGACTGCCAACGACCGCGTCGTGGAAGACATCGTCGATCAGCTGGGCGAGGATCTCTTCGTGCTGCGCGGGCCACTCGACCGCGAGAGCCTCGCGCTCGACGTCGTGCACCTCCCGCGTCCGGCCGACCGGCTCGCGTGGCTCGCCGAGACGATCCCGAAGCTCCCCGGAACCGGCATCGTGTACACGCTCACCGTCGAGGACGCGCGGCGCGTGACCGGGTGGCTGCGCGGGCACGGGATCGACGCCCGGGCGTACTTCGGCGACGAGTCCACCGAGACCAAGATCGAGATCGAGCGCCAGCTCCAGGCCAACGAGCTCAAATGCGTGGTCGCCACCTCGGCCCTCGGGATGGGGTATGACAAGCCGAACCTGGCGTTCGTGGTGCACTTCCAGATGCCGGGCTCCGCGGTCGCGTACTACCAACAGGTCGGCCGGGCGGGCCGGTCGATCGAGCAGGCCTTCGCGATCGCGCTCTCCGGCCGCGAAGACCGTCAGATCCAGGACTGGTTCATCAACGCTGCGTTCCCTTCGCGTGAGCACGCCGAGGAGGTGGTGAACCTCATCGCCGAGCACGGGGGCTGGGTCAAGCTCGCCGAGCTCGAACGGGCCGTGAACCTGCGGCGCAGCCGGCTCACCAACATGCTGAAGGTCCTCGAGGTCGAGGGGGTGGTCGCGCGCGACGGGCAGAAGTGGAAACGCACGCAGACGCCCTGGGAGTACCCCTCCGCACGCGTCGACGCGGTGACCGCCCGCCGCCACGACGAGCAGGAGCGCATGCGCGAGTTCCTCGACGGGTCGGGCTGCCTCATGGAGTTCCTCCGTCGCGAGCTCGACGATCCCGGCGCCGCGCCGTGCGGGCGTTGCGCGCGCTGCCTCGGGCACGGTTTGTTCTCGCACGGCGTCGACGAGGCGCTGGCCCGCGACGCGCTGCACTTCCTCCGCGACCAATCGTTCGCACTCGAGCCCCGCAAGCAGTGGCCCGACGGCTCGCGCATCCCGGTGAGCGAGCGGGCCGAGCCCGGACGCGTCCTCAGTCTCTCGGGCGACGGCGGATGGGGTCGCGCCGTGGTCGCGCAGAAGCTCGCCGGCACCTATCACGACGAGCTGGCCGAAGCCCTCGCCGAGTTGACGCGCGGCAAAGCGGCCGACCCGCCCCCGACCTGGGTCACGTGCGTTCCTTCCCTCCGTCACCCGGATCTGGTGCCGTCGCTCGCGGCGCGCGTCGCGGCCCGTCTGCAGCTGCCGTTCGTCGCGGCCGTGGCGAAGTCGCGCGAGACCGCACCGCAGGCCGAGATGGGCAACTCTTCCCAGCAGTTCGCCAACGTGTCGGGCGCGTTCGCCGTCTCGGGGCCGGTTCCCGCGGGCGCCGCGTACCTTGTCGACGACATCGTCGACTCGCGCTGGACCGTCACCGTCGTTGCGTCGCTGCTCCGGCAAGCCGGTGCCGGGCCGGTGTTCCCGCTGGCGCTGACGCAGGCCCGCAGCGACTGACCGCGACGCGAGTCACGCGCGTGCGGTCGCCGTCAGATCGGCGTGTTCGTCACCCGGGCGTGATGTAGGAACGCCAGCGTGCCGTTCGGGCCGATGCAGCGTTCGGTGAGGTCGGCTTCGCACACCGGGCAGACCGTCACGTTCCTGATCTCGACCGACTCGCCCATCGAAATGTCGTCACGAACGTCGGTGGGATCGTGATCGACCGGTGCGGTCGGGGTGGCCATGAGCGCATCCAGTCCCGACTGCGGGAGGTCGCCCGCCGCATGCGCGAGGAACGCGCACGTCTGCTCGAGGTCGACACTCCGACGGAACGGCGGCATCGCCGCGAGCAGGTGCGTCTTGTACTGCCGAGTCGCGAGCCTCGAGTCGAACACCGCCACGACACCCCGATCGGTGCGCCGGCGGATCAACCGACCGGCGCCCTGCGCCAACACGAGCGCGGCCGCCGGGATGTCGACGGTGATGAACGCGTCGAGGCCTCGCGCTTGCGCGCGCGCCCGGCGCGCGGCGTGCATCGGATCGTCGGGCACCGGGAACGGGATCTTGTCGATCACCACCAGCACGCAACCGACTCCGGCGGCGTCGATACCACCCCAGAACGATCTCGTGCCGACGAGCACCGAGGTCTCGTCGTCGAGGAACGCGCGCGCGAGCCGGCCGCTGTCGGCGTCACCCTGTACGAGCACCTCGTGGGTCGTACGCGACTTCAGCACTTCGGCGAAGTGCGCGACGTTCGCGTGCGACGTGCACAGCACGAGCGCACGACCACCCGCGGCGTTGACGAGCCGGCAACACCGCTCGGCCGACTCCTCTAGCCACGCGACGCGCTCCCGTCCGGGATCGGGCAGGTCCTTGCCGACGTAGAGCAGGCCCTGTTCCCGCCAGTCGAACGATGACGGCGCCTGCAACGCGACGTACCCGCGACCCGCCTCCGACGTCAGGCGACCGTCGTCGTCGCGGTCTCCCCAGTGGCCGGGCGACGATCCCGGTTGCAGCCCGAGTTGGAATGCCACCGCCGCGAACGGCAACTCCCCGCCGAGCGTCGCCGAGACCGCGATCACCGGCCGTTGGTCGAGGAGCCGGTAGCCGATCGTCGCGCCCGGCTCGACCGGAGCGATCCGCAGCCGCCGGCTGCGGCCGATCGCCTCGACCCACACGACGTCGTCGGCTTCGGGCGCCGCGAGCCGGCGCAGCACCTCGAGCCGGCCGGTCGCGAGCTGCGCGGTGCGCTTGGCGTAGTCGTCGGATTTCTCGAGCTTGGCGTGCGCGGCCGCGAGCCGCTCGGCCCCCGAGACCAGCGCGCCGGCCAGCTCCTCGTCGCGGCCGGCGTCGATCGCGCCGCTGCGACCCTCGACGACCTTCGAGAGGGTCCGGCCCGCTTCGGTGAGCGCGTCGACAGTCGCCCGCTCGACTCCGGCCCGGCCCAGCATCCCGGCGAGACGAGTGAGCGCGTCGGCGGCGATCTCGCCCGCGAACGCGTTCGTCGCGTTGTCGGCGAACGAGTGGGCTTCGTCGAGGATCACGACGTCGTGGTCGGGGAGCACCCTGCCTTCGGCCGCGAGGTGCGCGCAGTAGAGCGCGTGGTTCACCACCAGGATCGACGCGCCCTGAGCCCGGTCGCGCGCGTGTTCCGCGAAGCACTCGCTCCCGTCGGCGCAATCGGCACGCCCCGGGCACTCCGCGCTCGTGCAGCTGACCGCCGCCCACGTCGCGTTCGGGATCTCTTCCTCGAGCTCGGCGCGGTCACCCGTGTCGGACGCCTCCGCGAAGGCCCGTAGCCGACCGAGCTGTTGGGGAAACGCGATACCCACCGGCTGCTCGAAGAGCGCGTCGGGCGCGGCCGCGGCGCGCAGCTTGGCCCGGCAGAGGTAGTTCGAGCGCCCCTTCAGCAGCTCGAACGTGAACGGGATCCCCACGTGCTCCTGCAACGCGGGGAGATCCTTCGAGACGAGCTGGCTCTGCAGCGCGATCGTCGACGTCGCGACGACGACCTTGAGACCCGACGCGACCGCGGGCGCCAAGTAGGCGAGGCTCTTCCCCGATCCGGTCGGCGCCTCGGCCACCAAGTGGTGACCGCCGTCGATCGCGTCCGCCACTGCCCGGGCCAGGGTGCGCTGGCCGTCGCGTCGCTCGCCCCCGAGTCCGTCGATCGCGGCGTCGAGCAGGTCGAGCGGCTCCGCGTGCCACTTGATACCTCCATCCGGCCCGGGCGACATGGCGGCCACGCTAGGCCGAGCCGATACGGCGGTCGTACGCTCCCCCGCATGCGACGCCGCCGAGCCCTCCGCACCGCGCTCGCGTTCGTCACGGCAATGGGCGGTCTCGCCGCGTGCTCGAGCGCCGGCTCGACCGCATCGTCAGCGACGAAGACGACACCTTCCGCGAGGCCCGCGATCACGCCCGGCTCCCCGACCACCACCGCGCCTCGCTTGTGTCACCCCGCGCCCGGCTACGGCGCGGGCACGACCACGCATCACATCGTCGTCGCCGGCGCGCAACGCGCGTTCTTGGTGCACATGCCGCCGCACCCGACCGCGGGCATGCGACTCGTCGTCGACTTCCACGGCGCCTCCTCCGACATGTATCAACAAGACGTCTACAGCGGCTTCGACCCCGTCGCGGATCAGCACGGTTTCGTGGTCGCGACCCCCAACGGCATCGACGCCCCGATCCGTCAGTGGCGCTTCCTCGGCACGCAGGACGACGTGAACTTCGCGACCGCGATGGTCCGAACGCTCGCGCGGGTCGCTTGCGTGAACCGCGCGCACGCGTACGCGGTCGGGATATCGAGTGGCGGCGCGATGTCGGCATCGCTCGCGTGCCAGGCATCCGACACCTTCGCCGGGTTCGGGCTCGTCTCGGCCGACTTCTACCTGGCGCCGATCTGCGACAAAGCGCAGCGCCGTCCGATCCTGATCTTCCACGGCACCGCCGACCCGGTCGTGCCCTACTCCGGCGGTCATGTCGGGGGGCCGTCGGGCACGCCCGTGCAGCCCGCCGAGACCAGTGCCGCGCTGTGGGCCGCGCACAACGGGTGCAGACCCGGGATCGTCGAGACCCGACTCAGCAGTCAGGTCGTTCGCTTGAGCTGGAAGGGCTGCGCGGTGCCGGTCGTGATGTACCGCATCGTCGGCGGCGGGCACACGTGGCCCGGCGCCGCGATCAAGGTGAAGGCCCTCGGCCTCACCACCGAACAGGTGAGCGCGACCGCCGAGATGTGGAAGCTCTTCTCGGCGACGACGTAACCGGCGGCGGGCAGCGGGCCGCAGGTGGCGGCCGCATCAACATGAAGAAGCGGACCGATCCGGGCGCGAGCGGGGGACTCCCCGTCCGGATCGGTCCGCGCGGACAGCGCAGCCGATCGGCCGCACCGGTCCAGAACGACATCAGCCAGGGCCGGACACGAAGTCTCGAAACATGCGCGTGGTCCACGCGACTGTGAGGGAGGTCATCGGCAGCAATCCTGGTCGGCGATTCACACTTGTGTGCGCTACCAGGGTCCGGAGCAACGCTCCCCGACGCCGCCGTGGTGTTTCGGCCGGTGTCGAACGCGGTACGGGAAGTACGCCGCGTCAGTGGAGAGGGTACACGCGTTGCGTTGAAAACTCAAGGCAATACTCGTTCGAACGCCCACAAATCTGACAAATGCGGCTGCAGAAAGTCGCGGGAAATTCGAAAGTCAGGCAAGCATCACCGTGGTACTGAGCCCACCGGAGCCGACAACGAGGTTGGAATTCGTCCCCGTGAGCGGCGACTTCGTGCACTGCACGCCGATCGTTCCGACGAGCACCTGCGCGGTGAGTTGGCCGCTCCCGTCGGTGTAGCCGACGAAGTTGGAACCGCCACCGGTGACGACGTAGGTCGCGGCGCCCGACACCACGCTGTTGTCGGAAGTCTTGCGCGCGGTGATGCTGACGGCCGCCGCGTTCACCGCGATCGTCGTCGGGCCGTTGACCGCGTTCGCCGACGACACTTGATACGTGCCCAGCCACCGGAACTGCACGTCGTAGCTGCCGTCGAGCAACTGCTGCACGACCTGACCCGATGCGTTCGGGTACCCCGAGAAGTACCAACCCGACGAACCCGCCGGCCGCACCCAGATCGCACTGTCCTGCCCCGACAACCCCGACCCCGTCGACGCCAACAAGCTGAGCGTCGCGGCCTCGCCCTGGAAGGTCACGGTCGTGCTGGACGTGATCGGCACTGCCGACTGGACCTGGTACACACCGAACCAACGGGCCTGGAAGTCGTACGACGACGACAACAACTCCTGCACGACCTGGCCCGAGCCGTTCGGATACCCCGAGAAGTACCAACCCGACGAACCCGCCGGCCGCACCCAGATCGCACTGTCCTGCCCCGAGAGCCCCGACCCCGTCGACGAACGCATGTACTCCGTGGCCGCGACGGTCTGCCACGTCACGGTCGAGTTCGACGCGATCGACACCGCCGACTTCACCTCGTACACACCGAACCAACGCGCCTGGAAGTCGTACGACGACGCCAACAACTCCTGCACCACTTGGCCCGATGCGTTGGGATA
>Ga0265338_10001990_pt1 | contig 31793 bp, 28 predicted proteins | sample 42126metaG_FD_193579 | JGI IMG/M metagenome (GOLD analysis project Ga0265338, IMG submission 193579) | Rhizosphere microbial communities from Carex aquatilis grown in University of Washington, Seatle, WA, United States - 4-21-26 metaG | ecosystem: Host-associated > Plants > Roots > Rhizosphere...
TCCGTCGAAGAAATAGCCGTCCTTGAACACATCCGCGGTGAGCTTGGCGATCGGCATCGTGGTGTGCTGCCAGATGCCCAGCAGGTCGACGAACTTGAAGTCGACCATCTTCGCGCCGTTCTTCTCGGCATACTTCAGAGCCTCAGCTGCTGTCATGGATCTACCCCTTGTGCCTGGTGAGTTGGGTGTTGAGTGAATGAAATGTCACTGCTCTCGCTCCTGCTACAGAGCGTCCTCGCCACGCTCGCCGGTGCGAATACGAATCGCCTCCTCGACTGGCGTCACGAAGATCTTCCCGTCGCCGATGCGTCCGGTTCGGGCCACGGCCAAGATGGCCTCGACGACGTCGCGGACGATGTCGTCCTTGACCACGATCTCGACGCGAACCTTGGGGACGAAGTCCACAACGTACGCCGAGCCTCGGTAGACTTCCTTCTTCCCGCCGGTGCGGCCAAAGCCCTTGACCTCGTACACGGTCATGCCCTGGACACCAATCTCGCGAAGGCGGTCCTTCACGTCGTCGAGCTTGAACGGCTTGATGATGGCTTCGATTTTCTTCATGACGTTTAGGGCAACCTACCTCCGCGATTGTTTCCATCAGGTTTCGTACCCGTTAAATCGTCGTAACCTATGAAAACTACTAATAACAGACGCCTTTTCGAACCGAGTCAGGAGTGCTATTTTGGCTCGGTTCGCAGCGCTCCGATCAGCTCCTGAACGTCGCTGATCCCGTCGGCGCGAAGGCGCGTTTCCAGATCGCGCACGATACGCCCCGAAGCGTCCGGATCCACGAAACTCTGGGTGCCGACCTGCACGGTGCTCGCGCCGGCGAGGAAGAACTCGATCACGTCGGTTTCGTCCTGGATGCCGCCAATGCCGGAAATCGGCAGCGGGACGCCGGCGCGACGCACCTGATAAACCATGCGCAGCGCGATCGGCTTGATCGCCGGTCCGGAGAGCCCGCCGAAGATCGTGGCGATCTTGGGCCGCCGCGTCCGCGCATCGATCGCCATGCCCGTGATGGTGTTGATGATCGACAGGCCGTCGGCGCCGTTGTCGGCGCACGCCTTGGCCAGCGCCACGATGTCCGACGTGTTGGGCGTGAGCTTGATCCACAGCGGCTTCTTGATCGCCGCGCGGCATTGCCGCACCAGATCGCCCAGCACGCGCGGATCGGTGCCGAACTCGATGCCACCCGCTTTGATATTGGGGCAAGAGACGTTCATTTCCAGCGCGTCAACGCCATCGAGGCGGGCGAGCCGTTCGCAGCAGTCGACGTACTCGTCGAAGGTGACGCCGAAGAAGTTCACCAGCACGCGCGTGCCGCAGGCGCGCAGGTACGGCAGCTTGTCGCTGGCGAAACCTTCGACGCCGACGTTCTCGAGGCCGATCGAGTTCAGCATCCCCGATGCGGTCTCGCAGATGCGCGGCGTGGCGTTGCCGAACCGGGGCGACGGCGAGATCCCCTTGGTGACCAGCCCGCCGATGGCGCCGAGATCGGTCAGGTTCTCGAACTCCTTGCCATAGCCGAACGTCCCCGACGCGGTCAGGATCGGATTGCGGAACGAGACGCCGCCCGCGGTGACGGCGAGCGAGACCGGCGCGTCCATCCCCAGCGATTTCGGCGCGCTCACGGCGCCCGCCCCATCGGCAGGCAGGCCTCCGCCGGCCGTGGTGGATCACCTTTGCCCACGTCGAGCACGTCCGCCGCATCGAAGACCGGCCCGTTGCTGCACACGTACCGGAACGGCCGCGAGCGGGCCGGGATGGCGCACCCGAGGCAGACGCCGATCCCGCATGCCATCTGCTCTTCCAGCGAGATGAAGCAGGGGATGCCCCGATCACGCGCGATGCGGCCGACCGCCCAGAGCATCGCGTTCGGGCCGCATCCCATGATCCGGACCGACTGCCCGCGATGGTGGTCGAGGCGGGCCTCGAGCGCGGCCGTGACCAGCCCCTTTCGCCCCACGGAGCCGTCCTCGGTGGTCAGGTGCAGGTCCAGCCCGAGCGCTTTCATCTCGGACAGCAACACCAGGTCGGCGCTCCCACGCCCGCCGTACAGCATCTCGCTGTGGCTGACCAGGCCCGCCTGCGACGCCCAGGCGCCCTGCATGAACATGGGGGGCAGCCCCACGCCACCAGCCACGAGCAGGTCGATGTGCTCGGGCGACGGCGTCGGGAAGCTGGTGCCGAGGGGCCCCAGCACCGAGACCTTCTCGCCGGCGCCCGCGCGCTCGAGCAGCGCCGTGCCCCGCCCCACCGTCTTGGCCAGCACCTCGGCCGTGCCGCCGGCCGGGTCGACCGACAGCAGCGAAAAGGCACGCGGAAGCAACGGATCGCGCTCCCAATCACCCCGCAGCATGACGAATTGACCCGGCCGAGCCTCGCTCAGCGACGGGCAGCCCTCGAGCTCGATGACGAAGTAGCCGCCTCCGAGCGACCGGTTTTCCAAAATTTCGGCTTCGAAATAGCGCATCGGGGACTGGGGCGCTATTTACCCTGTTCCACACCCGGTTGGCGCCGAAATTCTTCCTATTTCTTGCAGGCCTACCGTTACTGTGTTAGTAGCCGAAATCTAACGAGGCGAACTGATGGACTTCATGTTCGAGGACGAGGTCGACGAGGTCGGCTCAGACGTTGAGGCATATTGCCCCAAGTGCAAGGGTGATACCACTCACGTGGTCATTTCGAAGTACGAAGACGAGATTCGCCGTGTTCAGTGCAATCCATGCGGCGATGTCCACTCTTTCCGCAAGCCCCGCGGCGATGTGGAGGACGACGTCCCCGAGCCGATCGCCGCCAAAAAGCGCGCGATGATGAAGAAGGTGACTTGGGAAGAGTTCTTCCACAAGCACGGGGAAAAGGGCGGAAAGCCCTATGAATTTCGCGAGCTCTACCACGATAACGCCATCGTGACCCACCCCAAGTTCGGGCGCGGGTTCGTCTCGGAGGTGCTCTCCGACAGCAAGGTGGAGATCACGTTCAAGGACTCGCGGCGCGTGCTGGTGCACAACCGCAAGGACATGCCCGGTCTCCCCCTGGCCGCCGAGGGCGACGGCCGCCCATCGAACGCCAAGGTCCCGGCGCCCGCCAAGGCGGCGCCCGCCAAGGGCAAGGCGGCGGCGGCCAAGGACGTCGCGCCAGCCAAGGAAACCGCCAAGGAGAGCGCGAAAGAGAGCGCCAAGGACAGCGCCAAAGAAAAAGAGCGGGACAAGGACAAGGATCGGGACAAGGACGACCACGCTCACAAGGCGTCATCGAAGGATGACCACGCCCACAAGGCTTCGGCCTCGAAGGCCGCGCCGCCCAAGGCCAACATCTCGCCGGCCGCCGTGGCCAAGAGCCGCAAGGCGGTGGCCCAGGCCCACGCGCGGCCCGCCAAGAGCGGGTCGAGCCATGCGCGCACGGCCAAGCCAGCGCGCGCGGTCACCGATTCGTCGGCCAAGCGCGCGGGCAAGGTGGCCGCCAAGTCAGCCGCCAAAAAGAGCAAGAAGTAGTCCGCCCGGCCTGGCGCGCGGTCAGCCGCGCGATCTCACTGAAAGAGCAGGACGTAGAGATCGTAGAGCGCGTGGGTGTAGACCGCGACGGCGAAGCCGCGCGTCCAGAAGATCGTCGCGAAGCAGAGCCCGGCCAGGAACCGAAAGGTGAAGATCCCCAGGTGCAGCGGGTCGCCGTAGGGCGGGATGTGATGCATCGCCGAGAACAGCAGCGACGAGACGATGAACGCGGTCGTCACGGCGAGCCACCGGCGAAGGCCACAGACCCTGTGCAGCAGGGCGACGATCCCACCGACGAGCCCCAGGCGAAAGACCGTCTCCTCGTAGACACCGGCGCCGATCGACATCACCGCGCGCGTTCCCAGCCCTTGGCTGGCGATGAGGCCCCCTCCCCCCGCCAGCTGCGGTGAGATCCGGAACAGCTTGGTCATCACCAGAACGATCAGCGAGCCCATGGTCAGCGCATAGATCGCGCTCTCGATCAGCACCGGCACGATCAAGCCGGGATCGAAGCGCTGCTTCCGGCGCAGCACGGCAACCGCGATCGCGAACAGGACCGTGACCACGGCTGTGTATCCGAGGTAGGCGGTCGTGGTGAGACCCACCTTTCGAAACAGGAAGACGGTCAGGAAGTCGGCTCCGTTGAGCAGCGGCAGCGTGAACAGGACGCCGATCTGGTAGATGACGAACAGCGGAAAGATCAGCACCAGGCTGGTGAGCAGATTCCGCGGACCGTGGATCGCCTTGACCCGCTTCACGACTTCTCTTCTAGCTCCTTAATCGCGTCGGCGAGCTCCTTTTTCATGCACGCCGTGCCTGCCCCGCCGCCGCTCAGGCGTGACATGAGACGCCCGAGCCCGCTCCCGCCGCGTGATCGCAATGACTTGAGCGCCGGCAACGCGCGCGGGTCGCCGGCCCTGCGTAGCTGCTCGACCAGGTCCTTGCGCTCCTCGCAGGTCGGCGCCTTCTTCAGCTCCAGCATCAGCAGACTGACGCGGTCGACGCGCTCGTCCTTGCCCATCTCGTGCAGGGCCGCCGCCGCCCGGCGCCGGCGCGGGAGATCCGAGCCCTCGTTGGCGACCTTTTCCAGCAGGTCGGCCGCGGGCGCGCCGATCTTGTCGATGATCAGGTCCAGCGCCGCCTGCGCGTGCCGGGGCTCGCCGAGCGCGGTGTCGACGTGCGCCAGCAGCACCGGGTCGCCGCGAAACCCGGGATCGAGGGTGATCGCCTGGCGGTACGACGCGAGTCCGTCGGCGTGGCGGTTGTCGGAGAACGCGACGCGCCCGAGCATGTAGTGCACGCGTGCGTCCTGCGGCCGCTTCGCCAGCTGCTCCTCCAGCGTCAGGCGCGCCGCCGCCGTGTTGCCCGCCTCGAGCAACGCCTCGACCTTCTTGAGCTCGGTCGCCAGCGCCGGTTCCGCCGGCGCGGGCTCGACTGGCGTCGACGTCAGCGCCGATGGGCCCGCCCCCTTGTGATGCACGCGCACGCGGTAGCCGAGGACGCCCAGCACGGTCAGAGCGCCGAGCGCCAGCACCACGGCTGCCGCCCGAGCGCGCCGCCACGGCGCCGGCCTGGGCACGCCGATCGGGACCGTCTCGCCCGTCGTGCTGGCCGCCGGCGCGTCGAGCGCGATGTGGGGCGACGTCGCGTCGATCTCGAGCGGCAGCGCCGGATCGACCACCGCCTCCGAATCCTCGAGGGCTTGCAGGAACGCCGTCGCGCTGGCGAAGCGGTTCTCGCGATGCTTCTCCAGCGCCTGAAGCACGACCTGCTCCAGCGCGAACGGCACGTCGACCGTCGGGTCGACCTCGCGGATGCGCGGCGGCGCGTGCGAAAGGTGCATCGAGATGATCTTCACCTTGTCCTCTGATTCAAACGGACGTCGACCCGCCAACATTTCGTAGAGGATCACGCCCGCCGCATAAAGGTCCGCGCGCGCGTCGACGGATTCGCCCACCGCCTGCTCCGGTGACAGATATTCAGGGGTGCCGAAGATCACCCCGGCCTGCGTCAAGACCTCCTGCCCCGAGGCGGGCTCGGTGACCTTGGCGATGCCGAAGTCGAGGATCTTCACGACATCGCGCTGTCCGTCGCGCTCGACCAGCATGATGTTGTCGGGCTTGAGGTCGCGGTGCACCACGCCGGCCCCGTGCGCGTGATCGAGCCCGCGCAGGATCTGCCGGATGATCCCCAGCGCGCGCTCGCGCGGCAGCGGCCCGCCGTTGATCGCGGTGGTCAGCGAATCGCCGGCCAGGAACTCCATCGCCAGGAACAGCGATCCGTCGGGGGTGCGCCCGAAGTCGGTGACCGTGATGATGTTGGGGTGCGCGAGGCGGCTCGCCGACTCCGCCTCCCGTTCGAAGCGGCGCGCGAACTCCTCGCGGCCGCCGAGCTCGGACAGCAGCACCTTGATCGCGAGATCGCGCCTCATCATGGTGTGCTCGGCGCGATACACCGCGCCCATGCCGCCGACGCCGATGCGGCTCACGATGCGGTAGCGCTCGCCGACGACGGCGCCGATCAGCGGATCGACCACGGTGGCGCCGCAGCGCGGACAAAACGTGTCCTCGAGCTGGACCTCGAACGAGCAGGCGTTACAAGAGGCCAGGGGCTTCTCAGGGCGCGCTCGAGCGCCCCGCCCCCGTCTTCAGCGCGCCGGCCGCGCTGGTTCTCGCGTCGCTCTTCGAATCGGCCTTGGTTTCAGGCTTCGCGGCGCCTCGCTTCGCGATCGCCGGCTCGTCATCGGGCGGACGCACCACCGCGACCACCTCGCGTCGCGGCTCGATGAACTTGCGCGCCACGCGCTGCACGTCGGCGGGCGTGATGCGGCCGATGGCGTCGCCGTAGCGGCGAAACTCGCGCGCGCCCTGGCCGTAGACTTCGCCGGACGCCAGCGCGGCAGCGATCGCGCTACGGGGCTCGAGCGCGACGGCGTGCGCGCCGACCAGGTACCGCCGGGCCCGCGCCACTTCGTCGGCGGTCACGCCGCGCTCGACGACACGCGCCAGCTCGGCGCGGGCCGCGGCCACCGACGCGTCGAGGTTCTGCGATCGGCACTCGAACGCGACGGCCAGCGAGCCGGGCTCGATACCGGCGAACGAGCGCGCCGTCGATCCACGCACGAACGGACGCTGATCGCGAAACGCGCTCGCCAGGCGTCCGCTCGGCCCCGACAAGATCTCTGCCAGCACCTCGAGCGTGTAGCGATCCGGATCCCGCAGCGTCGTCCCCGGATAGCCGAGCACGACCTGCGCGTCGTCGGCCGGCAGTGCGCGGAAGACCTCGACCGCCTCGCCCCGCGCTGGCTCGACGACGACCGGCGCCGTCTCCGGCGCGGCGCTGCCGTCGCCGAGCAGGGCCTGGAGCTTGGCGACCACGCGCGCCGGCACGACATTGCCGACGACCGCGACCGTCAACCCGGCGACGCCGTAGTAGCGGCGATAGTGATCGAGCAGGCGGCGGCGCGAGAGCGCGGCCACGACGTCGACGCTGCCGAGCTCGGGCAGGCGGTACGGATGCCGCGTCCAGAGCGCGGACGCGAACAGCTGGTGCGCCGCGCTGGTCGCGTCGCGATCCTGCGCGCGGATCTGATCGAGCACGCCGCGCCGCTGCCGCTCGAGCTCGTCCTCGGCGAAGAGCGGGTTGACCAGGCAGTCGGCCAGCAGCTCGAGGCCCCGCTCCCAGGCCGTGCCCGCGAACTCGGCGCGCAGGCCGAGCGCGTTGCGCGTCGAGAAGCCGGCGAGCGTGCCCGGAAGCGCGGCGAGCTCGGCGCCGAGCTGCCAGGCGGCGCGGCTCTTGGTGCCGCGCGCGAGCATCGCCGCAATCAGGTTCGAGATCCCGTTCGAGTGCGCGTCCTCGTAGCGCTGGCCCCCCGCCCACATCGCCTGCACGTCTACCAGGCCCGCGCTCGGGTCGCGCAGCACCAGCACGCGCAAGCCCGACGGCAGCACGACGCGCACGACCTCGTCGGTCGGCCGCGCGATCGGAACGACGGCGAAACGACGATCGGCGCGCGCTTCTCCCGCCGCCCAGACGGCATCGAGGCGCGCGGCGAGCTTCAGCGGATCGACCGCCCCGTGCCCGCCGGTCACGCCGCGCGACGACACCAGCGCCGCACCGGCGACCGCGGGGCCGCGCAGATAGCGCGCGGCGACCGCACGCAGGTCGGCCGGCGTGAGCGCGGCGACGCGCGCGCGGTAAGCCTGGTCGTGCGCGATGTCGCCGCCGATGCTCGCGAAGAAGCCGAGCTTGCGCGCGTAGCCCGCCGGCGATTCTTGATCGCGCACGACGGCGGCCAGCGCCTGCGTTCGCGCGGCCTCCAGCTCGGCGGGCGACACCTCTTCGCGCGCGAGGCGCAGCACCTCATCGAGCAGCGCGCGCGCGGACTCCTCGAGGCGCCCCGGCACCGGCGCCACCTCGGCAGCGACGACGAAGAGGCCGCCATCGCGCGACGCGAACGCGTACGCGCTGGCGGCGCTCGCCAGCTGCCGGCTGCGCACCAGCCGCTGCTCGAGCCGCGCGCCCGCTCCCGGACGCTGGCCCAGGATCGCCGACAGAAGATCCAGCGCGGCCACGTCGTCGTGCGTGACCGCCGGCGTGTGAAACGCAAGCTGGAGTTGCGACGCCGCGAGATCGCGCGCCAGCACCACCGTGCGGGGCGCCGCCTGCGCCGGCTCGGGCCGGCGCGCCGCGGGCGCCTCGCCGCTGCGCAACGACGCCAGCGCCGCGGTGATCTTGTTCTTCAGCGCTGGCGCGCTGAAATCGCCGACGGCCACCAGCGTCAGGTTGCGGCCGCCGTAGATGCGCTGATACGCGGCGACGAGCTGCTCGCGCGTCAGCGACGCGATGGTGGTTTCGGTGCCCAACACCGGCCGTGCGTAGGGATGAACCGTGAACGCCGCGCGAAACAGCGCCTGCGTCGCCGCGCGCTCGGGGCTCTCGTCGGCCTGCGTGAGCTCGATGGCCACCAGCTTGCGCGCGCGCTCGACCTCCGCGGCGTCGAACGTCGCGTTGGTCAGCACGTCGGCCAGGATGTCGACGCCGGTGTCGATGTACGGCGCTGCGAGCAGCAGCTGATACGCGGTCTGGTCGAAGCTGGTCCAGGCGCGGAACGTGCCGCCGATCGCGTCGAGCTCGCGCGCGATCTGCCCGGCGCTGCGCTTCTTCGTGCTCGCGAACAGCGTGTGCTCGTAAAGGTGAGCCAGGCCGGCCATCTCGGGTGGATCATCGGCGGATCCCACGCCGACCCACAGCTGCAGCGCGACCACGGGCGCGACGTGACTCTCCTCGAGGATCAAGCGCAGCCCGCTCGGCAGCGCGGTCTCGACGCGCGTCTCGGGCCCGCTGGGCGGCAGCGGCGCTGCCGGACCGGCCGGATCGCCGACGGCGATCGGCTCCTTCGGAGATCGACATCCTCCGGCAGCCAGGCCAGCCGTCGCCGTCAGGGCGACCAGCGGCAAGATCGAGTGCAAATCCAGGGGCAAAACCAGTCTCACGGCGCGACCGCGAGCCTACCAGCTATTGGGCGTCTCGGTGCGCCTTCTCCCGACCTCGACCGCTCGTTCCTTCGAAGGTCCCCATCTTGAACACGCGAAAGAGCACGGCGAGCGACGGAACCAGCACGGGAACCCCCGCCGCCAGCACGATCAGGAGCCAGATGCGCGTCTCGTGAGCCGCGGCGGCGTTCCAGATCGTGAGATCGGGTACGAGCAGGAACGGATATTGCGACGCCACCCAGCCGGCGAGGATCGCGACGGTCTGGACCACGACCAGCACCCGCGCCGTGCGGAGGCGCCCGCGCACGAGGGCCACGAGCGCGCCGATCGCGACCAGCGCGGTCAGGCCGTGCAGCGGCCAGGTCCATGGGCGCCGGGTCAGCCCGTCGCGAATCAGCGGTGCGCCGCTGCCCGAGAGCAGGAACGCCAGCAGCGCGCAGCCGCCGACGGCGACGCCGGCCGCGAACGCGCGCAGGCGAAAGTCCCACTGCAGCTCCGGATCGTCCTCGAGCTCGACAGCGAGATAGGTCGCGGCCAGGAACGCGCACAACGCCAGCGCGTAGAGGCCGACCGCAAACGGAAACGGCGCCAGCCACGGGCGCACGAAGCCGCCGGCGACCAGGCCGTGCTCGACGCGGATGCGGCCCGACGCGATGGCGCCCACGGTCATGCCAAGCAGCAGTGGCGAGATCAGGCTCGCGAGCGAGAAGATCCAACCCCAGCGGTGCTGTCCTCGTTCGCCGCGACCATCGCCCGGATCGCCCGCGCCCGCGCCGCCGGTGAAGCTGCGGAACGCGAAGGCCGAGCCGCGAAACACCACGCCGACGAGAAACAGCGTCAGCGGCACGTGCAGCGACGTCGAGAGCGCGGCGAACGCGGCCGGAAACGCCGTGAAGATCACCACGACGACCAGGATCAGCCAGACGTGGTTGGCCTCCCAGATGGGACCGATCGCGTGCTCGATCGCCTGGCGCTGGCGCGCGCGACGCGGGCCGAATGCCAGGAGATCCCAGACGCCGCCGCCGAAGTCGGCGCCCGCCAGAACCACATAGAGCATGAGCGCGACGACGATGACGCCGCCGAGCAGAACTTCAGACGGCACGGCCGGGCTCGGGCGCAGAAACGCCGGCGTGATGGCTCGAGACGATCTGACGCCACAGCAAGTAGACGACGACCGCGCCCAAAAACAGATAGGTGATGGTGAACAGCCAGAACGGCGCCGCCTTGTACGGGAAGCTGGTCACGGCGTCGGCGGTGCGCATCGCGCCGCGCACGATCCAGGGTTGGCGGCCCCACTCGGTGACGAGCCAGCCCGATTCGAGCGCCACGACGCCGAGCGGCCCCGACGCGACCAGCAGCCGCAGGAACCAGCGGGCGTCGGGCAGCGCGCGCCGCCGCAGCGCCAGCGCCGCTGCCAGCACCGCGATCAACGCCATCGCCGTGCCGGTGCCAACCATGGCGTCGAAGGCCAGGTGCAGCTCGCGCACCGGCGGCCAGTCGGCGCGCGGAAACGCGTCGAGCCCGATGACCGGCGCGTCGACATCGTTGAACGCCAGGAACGAAAGCCCGCCGGGGATGCGGATCGCGCCGTCGACGCGTCGGCGATCGACGTCGGCGAAGCCGCCCACCTCCAGCGGTGCGCGCGGCCCGCTGGTGAAATGCGCTTCGGCGCCCGCGAGCTTGATCGGCTGCTGGCGCGCGATCGCCTTCGCCGAGGCGTCGCCCGATATCGGCTGCGCCACCGCGGCCAGCCCGCCCAGCGACAGCGCGATCGCGAGCGCCTTGCGGTGCAGGCCACTCGTGCGATCGCGCAGCAGCAGCGCGGCGTGGATCGCGACCATCGCGAACGCCGTCGCTTGATACGACGCCAGCAGCACGTGGAGCACCTGGTGGCGCCAGGGCGGGCTCCACATCGCCGCGATCGGGTCGTAGCCGGTGAGATGCCCCGCGATGTCGAGGGTCAACCCGGCCGGCTGGTTCATGAACGCGTTCACCAGCGTGACGAAGAACGCCGACGCCGCGCCGCTCGCCGCGACGACGATCCCCGCGAACAGGTGAAAGCGCTCCGACACCCGACCGCGGCCGTAGAGATAGATGCCCAGGAAGATCGCCTCGGTGAAGAACGCGAAACCTTCGAGCGCGAAGGGCAATCCGATCACCGGGCCGAACGTCCCCATGAACGTCGGCCACAGCAGCCCGAGCTCGAACGACAGGACCGTCCCCGACACGGCACCGACCGCGAACAGGATGCCGGTCCCCTTGGCCAGCAGCTTGGTCAGCGTCAGGTAGTCCGGATCGCGCGTGCGTATCCAGAGCACGTCGGCGATCACCATGAGCAAGGGCAGAGCGATCCCGACCGCCGCGAACACGATGTGGAATGCGAGCGACAGCCCCATCTGCGCGCGCGCGTAAAGCAGCGGTGTCATTCGCGCACGAGATTACTCCACGCGCGCCTCGAGCGCGGGCGGCGGAAGAACCGATTTGATGACGGCGCGGACGAGCACAGACCCGAGCGTCGCTGCGCCCGCGATCGCGAGCGTCGGCGCGTCGCCCAGCTTCGCCGCTACCGTGGCGTGAATGAACGGCAGCGCGAAGCCGATGTAGGTCATCACGTAGTAGATCCCGACCGCAGCGCCGCGGGATTCCTTCGAGACGCGCTGGGAGATCTCGAGCAGGCCGGTCGTCATCACCAGTCCATAGCCAGCGCCCACGAGGATGGCGACCGCGAACGCCTGGGCTGGCGAGCCGGCGTCGACGGCATGCGCGGCGAGAAAGATCCCGAGCGCGCCGAGGCCGAGCCCGACCAGATCTCCCCGACGCGCGAGCCGCCTGGTGAAAGGCTGGACGGCGACACCGGCCGCGAGCGTGGTTGCGATGACCAGGCCCGAATAGATCGCCAGCCGCGTCACGTGCGTGCGCATCAGTCCGGGCAAGATCGCGATCGTCACCGCCGGGAAGCCGAACGCCCACGGCGCGACCGGCAGCCACTGGGCCAGCACGGCCCACTCGCGGCGGCCGAGCCCACGCCGGTGGCTCGATGCCGACGCGGCTCCAGCGCGCACGCCTGGAGCGGTCTCGGGGACCGGCCGCGCGGCCACGCATGCCGCAGCCATCGCGATCGCGTGGAGCACATAGGGCCAGACCATCGGGGCCGGCGCGAACTCAGCGATCAGTCCCGAGACCAGCGGGCCCGCGCCGAAGCCGGCGGAGAGCGCGAGGGTCGCGCGCCGCGCGCCCGCCCAGGACGGCGAGAGCTCCTGCACCCAGACGCTGCCCGGGCTCATCACCGATCCCGTCGCCAGACCGTAGAGCAGGCGCCCCGCCAGCAAAACGCCGAAGCCGCGCGCGCCGAAGGCCAGCACCCCGCTGGCCACGATCGCGAGCCAGCTCGCGGGCAACACCACCGCGCGCCGCCCGCGCCGATCCGACACGCGCCCCGCGAGCACCAGGCCGGGTACGAGCCCGAGCGCGTAGGCGCCGAACAAGATCCCCAGCGCCTGCGGCAGCAGGCCGAGGTTCTTGCGGTACACCACCAGCAACGTCGAAAAGTGGTTCGCGCCCCACCCGGTCGTGAACAGCAGCAGCGCGACGCGCAGATTCATCGCCAACGGCTCCGTCGCGTGTCGGCGCGCTCCGCGCGCCTGCGAAGCCGCGCGCGCGGATTCTTGTTACTGTCGGCGCCGTGCGAACCACGGCGAACGTCCTGCTCGGGCTGGTGGCGGCGCTTCATGTCTATTTTCTCGTGCTGGAGATGTTCCTGTGGCGCAAGCCGCTCGGCCGCCGCGTCTTCCGAACCACGCCCGCGCAGGCCGATGCGACCGCGACGCTGGCGGCGAATCAGGGACTCTACAACGGCTTCCTCGCCGCCGGGCTGGTCTGGTCGCTGGTCGCGCCATCGCCGTTGCGCCCGGCGCTGGCGACGTTCTTTTGTGCGTGCGTGATTGTCGCCGGGATCTTTGGCGCGGTGACCGTCAGCCGGCGCATCCTGATCGTGCAAGCGTTGCCTGCGGCGCTGGCGCTCGCCGCGGTCTGGTTGACCTGACGAGCTCCCCGGGCTATGCGCCCTTCTTCTGACAGTTGAACATCCACCGGATGCCGTACGCGTCCGTGAGCATGCCGAAGCGCGCGCCCCAGAAGGTGTCGTTGAGCGGCATGGTCACCTTGCCGCCCGCCGCCAGCGCGTCGAACTTTTCGTTCATCTCGCCAGCGTCGTCGAAGTCGAGCGTGATGTGCACGTTGCCGTCGGCGCCGACGGGCTGGTTCGGCATCGTGTCGCTGAGCATGACCATGCCCCCGCCCAGGTGCAGCACCGCGTGCATGATGCGGTCCTTGTCGGCGGGCGCGACCGGCATGCCCCCGGCCCCGTCGCCGAAGCGCATGACGTTCTCGACCTTGGCGCCGAGCGCGCTCTCATAGAGCTTGATCGCCTTCTCGGCGGTTCCGTTGAAGTTCAGGTATGGGTTGAGCTGTTTGATGGCCATCGCTGCCTCCTCCGAGGCCACCGGTATAGGCGATCCCGCGCCGCGCGTCGCGCATGAAGTGCGGGCGACGGTGTGGAGATTGGGGGACGAAACACGTGCGCACCATCCCGGGACAGGAGAAACCGCGCGCGGCAGCGACGGGCGGCCGAAACACCCAGCGCCCGTCGCCGTGAGCGCGCGCAACTACGGATGCGACTACGGGCAGGTGCTGGCGCTGAACGTCGTCGAGGTGACCAGGTTCGGCACGCGGCCCGCCAGGAAGGAGAACTGGTTGTTGACCGCGGTGTTCTGGGCCGCGGTCAGGGCGGGCGCTCCCGCGTCGGACAGGGCCTGGGCGATCGCGCTTTCGTAGGTGGCCGACAACGCTCCGACGTCCGCCGTCGTGAACGTGCGGCCGGCGAACGCGCGCGGGATCAGCTGAAACGTCAGCGGCCCCGCCTCGGTGCCGGTGGCCGGGCAGCCGAAGACGTAGAGCGTGAAGTTGAGCAGGTCATTGATGTACGTGGTGATGTCCGACGACGTGAGCGCGTTCGGTCCGGTGAACCAATGACCGAAGCGGCAGTCGGTGAAGATCAGGTTGGCGAAGTCGAAGGCGATGGACGACCCCCACACCGACGAGCGATCGAACGCGCAGTCCGGCGAGGAGATGTTGTTGCACGTGGACGGCTCGCTGAACCCAAAGTCCGTGTCCAGGGTCGGGCACAACGCCAGCGGCGCAATCGGGCAATTGCCGCTACCCGTGAAATTCTGGACTTTGTTCGTCGTGATGCTGTTCAGGTTGGCGATCGAGGGACTGAACGAGCTGCAACCACCGGTCGCGTAGAGGCTATACGAACCTGGATTGACCTTGAAGCTGTACGCGCCGGCCTCATCGGTGACCCGGAATCCCTGCGCGCTGCCGCTCAGCGTGACCTGGACCCCGGCGACGGCGTGCCCTCCCGAGGTCACGCTGCCGCTGATCGTCAGCGACCCCGAGAGCCCACCCGAGAACGTCTGTACGTTGCAGAACCCGCCGCTCCCGATGAAGTTGGCGGTGGCGTTCGCCGTCAGGTTGTTCAGGTTGGTCTGGCTCGGTTCAAAGGTCGAGCAAAAGCCTCCCGGGGTTACTGTGTATGACCCCGGTGCGACATTGAACGAATAGTTGCCCGCGAAGTCGGTCGTGGTCGTTGCCTGCGCGCCGCCCGTCAACGTGACCTGGACGTCGCCGAGCGTGACCCCGGAGATGTCGCTCACCACGCCGCTGATGACGATGGTCGATAGCGCGGAGCTGCGCGACGCCAGCGCCTCGGGCGCCGGCGGTTGCTGAACGCCGTCGCACGCCGCCAACGACAGACCCGAAACAACCAACACCGCAAAGATCGTCGAAGCTCGTTTCGTTCGCTCGTTGCGCGAAATGGTTCCCATGGTCGCTCCTTTGCGCTCGCATTCATTTGCGGGCGGCGTGTCTATACGCGACGACGTCGCCCGCGCTTCGACATTTTCGCGAACAGATCGCTTATTTCGCCGACGATTTGCGCGCGGTCACGATGCACATTCGTTGCGCTCACCGACGGGCGTGGGAGCCGTCACCCCACGCTTCCGGAATCTCGATCGATGAGCGATCGCGGTCGTGATAACCTGTTCGCGTCGTGACAACGTCGAGTGGCAACGATAGAGACGCCTCGCTTCGCCAATCAGCGGGCTGGATCGCGATCGGCATCGCCGCGGTCCTGGCGACCTGGGTTGCGTCCTCGACCTGGGAGCGCGTGCGGACGCGGCCGCCCGATCGCGCATTGCAGGTCACCGGATCCGCGAAGCGGCGTATCACGTCCGACCTGATCGAATGGACGGGGCGGATCGAGGTCGACAACCCGACCGATCGTACCGCCGCCTATCGCACGCTGCGCGGCCACATGGACAAGGTGCTGGCTTACCTGCGCGATCAGGGCGTCAAGGACGCGGAGGTGCGGCCGTCGTCGGTATCCGTCGACGAGCTCTACGAGACCGAATTCCAGGGCAAGGGCGAGAACCGGATCGAGAAGCGGACCTTCAAGGGCTACCGCACCAACCAGAGCGTCACCGCACGTTCGGCGGACGTCGCGCGCATCGAACGTGTCTCGCGAGAGGTGAGCCAGCTGATGGAGCAAGGCATCTCGATCACCTCCGCGGCGCCGTCCTACTACTACACCAAGCTCGGCGAGCTGAAGATCGAGATGCTCGCCGAGGCGGCGAAGGACGGCCGCAATCGCGCCGAGAACATGATCCGCTCCGCGGGCGGCGCATCGATCAAGCGCCTGCGCTCCGCCGACATGGGCATCATCAACATCAACCCGGCCAACTCGACGGAGACCTCGGCGCAGGGCAACAACGACACCACGTCGTTCGAGAAGGACATCATCGCCATCGTCCACGTGACCTACGAATTGAACTAGCCGCTCGGTCGCGCCGGAGGCGCGGGCGCGGTAGATTTGCCGTCCGCATGGACGCTCAGGTGACCGACACCCAGGCCGACACCCAGGTCGCCATCGTCGGAGCGGGCCCAGCCGGTTTGGTGCTGTCGCATCTGCTGCAGCGCGAAGGGATCGCTTCGCTGGTCCTCGAGAGCCGCAGCCGGGAGTACGTTCAACAGCGCGTGCGCGCCGGTGTCCTCGAGCAAGGAACCGTCGACTTGCTCGACGAGCTCGGCCTGGGGGAGCGGTTGCACCGCGAAGGGTTGATCCACCATGGCCTCTTGCTCACGCTCGACGAGCGCCGCCATCGCATCGCGCTCACCGAGCTCACCGGCGGGCGCGCGCTCACGGTCTACGGCCAGCAAGAGGTCGTGAAGGACCTGATCGCGGCGCGGCTCGCGCGCGGCGGCGCGATCCAGTTCGACGTCGAAGACGTCCGGCTCGACGGCCTCGAAAGCGAAAAGCCGCGCGTGCGCTACCGCCGCGGCGGCGTCGCGCACGAGCTGCGCTGCGACTTCATCGCCGGCTGCGACGGCTTTCACGGCATCTCGCGGCCGTCGATTCCGCCCGGCGTGCTCACGGTCTACGAACGCCACTACCCGTTCGCGTGGCTCGGCATCCTGGCGGCGGTCGCGCCATCGACCGAGGAGCTGATCTACGCCCGCCACCCGCGCGGCTTCGCGCTGCACAGCTTGCGCTCGCCGGAGCTGAGCCGGCTCTATCTCCAGGTCGATCGCAACACGGAGCTCGACGACTGGTCCGACGACCGCATCTGGGACGAGCTGCGCCTGCGCCTGGCCGCCGACGGCTTCGCGTTGCGCGATGGCCCGGTGATCGAGAAGAGCATCGCCCTGCACCACAGCTTCGTCGTCGAGCCCATGCAGTTCGGCAGGCTCTTTCTCGCCGGCGACGCCGCGCACATCGTGCCGCCGACCGGCGCCAAGGGGCTGAACCTGGCGGTCGCCGACGTCTGGGTGCTGGCGCGCGCGCTCGCCGGGTTCTTCCGCCACGCCGATGTCGACGGGTTGCAGCGCTACAGCGAGCGCTGCTTGCGCCGCGTGTGGCGCGCGCAGGAGTTCTCGTCGACGCTGACCACCCTGCTCCACCGCTTGCCCGACGCCGATCCGTTTGCCGACCGCGTCACGCGCGCGCAGCTCGCGTGGCTCTGCTCGTCGGAGACGGCGGCCCGCGCGTTCGCCGAGAACTACGTCGGCCTGCCGCTCGGGCACTTCGTCTAGCGTGCGCGGCCACGCTCGGACCCGCGGGGAAGCCGCGCGTGGCGGCGTCAGGGCGCGATCTTGAGGCGGAACAGGCCGTACGGCAGCGTGCGCGTGTCGACGCCGTGGTTGAACGGCGGCGCGGTCTGCACCTGCGATGTGCTGATGTACAGATAGCCGTCTCGCGACACGGCGTAGCTGTCCGGCCAGATGAGGCGCGGATCCTCGACCAGCACGACCTTCTTGAGATCCGGCGTGATCTTCAAGATCGTATCGTGCTCCATGTCGCCGACGTAGAGGTTGCCCTTCTTGTCGAACTCCATGCCGTCGGTGATCGACACGTGCCCGAGATCGACGACGGCTTTCACCAGCTCGGCGTCGGTCAGCTTGGCGTTGCGCAGATCGGCGGTCTTGATCTTGTAGAGCTTGTCGTCGGTCAGCGGCTTGAAGAACAGCCATGCGCGGTCCGGCGACAGCGCGATGCCGTCGGAGTTCACCTTGAGGGGCTTGCCCCCCGGCGCGACCTCGCGCCCGCCAATCATGAAGTGGTACGCCGGATCGGTCTGCGTCGGCGGCGCGCCCTTCAGCACCAGGCGCGCCTTGCCCGACTTGAGGTCCACGACGACGATGCCGCCCTCGTTGGAGTTGGTCAGGTACGCGACCTGGCGCCTGGTGTCGACGCGAACGTCGTTGATGTAGCTGTCCTTGTCGGTGACGCCCTTCATGGGGTAGATGCGCTCGACCTTGTTGGTGGCGAGATTGATGCGCACCAGCTTGTCGCTCTCCTGATAGACGCCGCCGAATGAAGGGTTGGCAGGATCGACGACCCAGAGCTTGTCCTGGTCGTCGACATAGACCGCCTGCACCGAAACGAACTTCTTGCCGCCGTCCTCGCCGGGCTTCCAGCTGTTCCACTCATCGTCGGGATAGGGCCTGGATTCGGTCTTGCCGGTGACCTCGACGACGCAATACTTGTGGACCGGCGACCAGATCGGATAGTTGGTAAAGAGGCGGTGCTTCGTCGACACGGCCACGCCGGTCAGCTGGTACTTCGAATCCGCGAAGAGCTCCTCCAACCTGGGATCGGGTTTGACCGCCGCCTTGGCGTCGGGTTTTGCGGCAGCGGGCGGCGGTTGGGTCTCGGCCGCCCCTGCACGCGGGGCGCCGAGACCGAACGCCACCAGAATCACCATCGACTGCCCCACACGGATCGTTCGCTTCGCGCTCATCATGCCGCTCCTTTTCTTCGCAGGTTCACCGAGACCGGACTGCCTGTTTTAACGCGGCCGCACCGGTCCCGACCAGGCCGAAGGAGTGTCGACCGCGGCAAGGCTCAGGTCGGGCGTGTTGCCAGGCGGGGCGTGCGTGGACCGTGGCGGATCGCGCCCTCGACGGGAGCGTAGGCGAGCTCACTGCCGTCGCGCGCCGCGCGCAGCAGGACCGCCCCGCGGCTCATGTCGCCGCGGCCGACGAACGACGGCGGAAACAGCAAGTGATCGCCGAACACGCGCGTCAGCGGCCGGACGTACTTGTTCGAGGCGACGCTGCCCAGCAACACGAAGCGCGTGGTCGCGCCGTAACCGCGCTCCAGCTCCTCGGCGTGGCGCACCAGCGGCGCCGTGAAGGCATCGTTGCTCTCGTCGATGTCCACGCCCGCCCAGCGCTGCGCGCGCTCCAGCGTCAGCGCCGTGTCGACGGAGACCAGGCCCTCGCTCGGGCTGATCACCAGCGCTGGCTCGAGCTCGGCGGGAGCGCGGCCGAACGCGGCGGCATACGCGGCCTTGCCGCGAAAGTAGAGGCTGCTGATGAAGCTGAATACCTCGCGCAGCTGCGCGCCGTCGGGAGAGCGCATCTGAAGCGCCAGCGGCGACGCCGCGCCCGGCCGCAGCAAGAGTGCGCCGCGCTCGCCGCCCAGGTTCGCCGGCGAGAGGATGAAGATCGTGTGCGCGAAGGCGTCCGAAGGGATGCGCGGATTCTAGCAGAGCCGCAACCCGACGCCCGCGTGGCTCAGCGGCGGGAATTCGAGGCGGCTCGTGCGTTAGTTCTTCGAACCCGCGACGCTTCGTCGCGGCACATACCAGGAGGGAAGATGCGGAGAGCGTCGCAGGGGATCTTGTTTTCGTTGGTCTTGGCCTCGAGCGTGCGAGCACAGGCACAAGAGGAGGAGCCCCCGATCGGATTCGGCGACAAGGGCCACTTCGCGATCGCGGCCGAGCGCATGTTCGGGTACGTCCACGTCAGTCACGAGACGACGGTCCTCGGTATGAGCACGACGACGACGTTCAATTCGATCTCACTGCTGGGCAGCCCGGTCGGCAGCGCCCTCAGCTTCTATACGGTCCCGCGCGTCGGGTTCGACGCATTCGTCGCGCCCTCGGTCTCCGTCGGCGGTTCGCTGACGTATTTTCGCATCTCCTCATCCGCATCCATCAACGGCAACGACAACGCGCTGAGCGGCTTCCTGGTCGCGCCTCGCCTCGGCTACGCCGCGCGCTTGGCGCCTTCGGTCTGGCTATGGCCTCGCGCCGGAATCACCTACGTTCGTGCCTCGGAATCTTCTCAGACGATCAGTCTGTTCGCCGCTACCATCGAGGCGCCGCTGGTTCTGGCCTTGGCCCCGCATGCCCTCGTCTCGATTGGCCCGACCGTCGACGTGGGCCTGTCGGGATCCAGCAAGATCGATGACAGCACCGTCACCACCACCAGCGAGGACATCAAGGAGACCGACATCGGATTTCAGGCGAGCTTGCTGCTGTACTTCTGAGCGACCGGTTCGTTGACATCTTCGGGCCGCCACGTATCGTCGCGAGCCCGAATGTCTCTTCACGGCGTTGCGGTCACCGCGACGGGCGCGGAGCGGCTGCGCGCACGCCACCCGCAGCTGCCGCTGACCGATCTCGCGGGCGGCGGCGCCGGCCTCGAGCCGGGGCGGCCGCTGCGGCTGCTCGCGCCCGAAGGCCAGGCGCTGGCTGCGGGCGCCGTCGATCCGGAGAGCGAGCTGGTTCGGATCTGGAGCGCGCCCGACGGCGGCACGGGCAGCGGCACCGACGGCGGGTCCGCGATCCACGCCTTCGACGCCGCCTTCTTCCGCGCGCACGTGCGCCGCGCGCTGGCGGCACGCCGGAGGTTGGGCCTCGCCGACGGGGAGTCGGCGTACCGCTTGCTCAACGCCGAGGGCGATGGCCTGTCCGGGCTGGCGATCGACGTCTACGGCCCGTACGCGGTGGTCACGGCGCTGTCGCGTGGCCTCGGCAACCACGCGCGCGCGCTGGCGACCGCCGCGCTGGCGGTGCTGCCCGAGACCGATCTTCCGCTACGGGGAGCCGTGCTGAAGGTGCGCCTGAAAGCGCAGGGCTCGAGCCCCGAGCGCGCCAAGGACCAGGTCATCGGCGAGGAGCCGCCCGCGAAGCTGATCGTACGCGAGAACGGCGTGCCCTACGAAGTGCACCTGCGCGGCGGCATCAACGTCGGACTCTTCTGCGACATGCGCGATCACCGCGCCGGGCTCGCGCGGTTCGTGCGCGATCGCCGCGTGCTCAATACGTTCGCGTACACGGGTGCCCTGTCGCTGGCCGCCGCGCGCGCCGGCGCTGCCGCGATCACCAGCGTCGATCTCGCCGGCGGTCCGCTCGCGTGGGCGCGCGAGAACTTCCGGCTCTCGGGCCTGGATCCCGATGAGCCGCGCTATCGCTGGGAGACGTCGGACGTGTTCCGCTTCCTCGACGCCGAGCGCGAGCGCGGCGCGACCCATGACGTCGTCATCCTGGACCCGCCCACGGTGTCGGGCGCGCGCGCGACGTCCTGGGCGCAGAAGCGCGACTACCCCGATCTGATCGCCGCCGCGTGCGCGCTCCTGCCCGAAGAGGGCGGTCACCTGTGGGTCTCGTCGAATACGCATCGCGGCCCGAGCGTGCTCAAGCACGTCGAGGCTGGCCTGGCGCTCGCGAGGCGCCCCGCGGCGCTGCTCGAGCTCGGCGGCCTTCCGCCCGACTTCCCCACGCCGGTCGGCTGGCCCGCCGCGCGCTACCTCGAGGTCTGCCAGCTCGCCGTCGGCGCCGGCCGGGCCCCATCAACGTCACGCGGTGTCGCCGGACGACGCTAGGTGATCATTCCTCGGCGGGCTCGCGGGCAGCGGCGTCGAACCGCTGTGGCACGAGCGGCTCGAGCCGCAGCAGGTCCCACTCGACGCCGTCGGAAGAAAAGGGCCGGGGCGCGACGGGGTGGCCCAGCCACGACGCGGTGACGCGCGACCAGAACGTCAGAGCGCCGGCGTTCGCGCGCCGGATGCGGATCTCCCACGGGCCAGGGAACATGCTGAACAGCGCGAGGGCGGCCGCCGCACCCACGCCTCCCCGGCGCGCGCCGCGTATCACGAAGAACTCGGCGACGTCCATGATGTCGGAGGCGGTGCTGACCCGAGACCCCCGGCGCGCCAGCGCGAAACCGCTGAGCTTCCCGTTCGAGCGAATGAAGAACGGAAAGTGATCGTCGCGGGCCCACCATTGATCGCTGACCCGCACGTCGAACCGGCCGTTCGGCTGCAGATCGATCGGCACGTACTCGCTGAAGTCGTGGACGTAGAGCTCGAACAGGTTCCGCAGCACGGGAGCCTGGGCCCGGGTGATCGGTTCGAGCGCGACCATTCTGAAATCCCGCGCCATGATGTCACGTGCGGCCTGCGCCGAGAAGCCCAACCGCGGCGACGCCGTTCGGGGGCACCTTGACGATTGCCCGCAGTGTGGCCTGCTTCCATTGACGACACAGGGAGGCATCGACATGGCGACCAGAAGCGAGCGGTTCAAGGCCGAGATGCAACGGGAAGCTCATGCGAACAAAGTGACCAAACCGCCGCGCGTGCCGGCGCTGAAGCGCGCCGCGCTGGCGGCGCTCATCGAAGTGCATACCGGCGAGGCCAGTCCGCGCGCGCGCCTCTCGCACAACGAAGCGCCGCGCGCGGCAAAGAACAGCTCCTACGAGCTCGAGGCCTCGCCGGCGTCGTCGCGGCCGTCGCGGAAGTCGACGCGGCGGAGCCCGACGCACGTCAAGACCGACAGCGCGCTGCGCATCGCCGCGATGAACAGGAACGCATCGCCGCAAGCGCGCTCCCAGCGCCGGGGTGGGAAGACGGGCCCTCGGTGATGACGTTTTTCGTGGGAAGAACCGTCGCGCTCACCGTTTTGGGGGCGTGACCGCGAGTCCCCGCCGGCCGGCCGGCTCTGTTTTGCTCGGCGTCGCCTTGACGCTGGCCGGCACGCTGGCGCGCGCCGACGACAAGAAACCCGGCCTGTTCGACTTCCAGGGTTGGAAGACCCCCGCCGGCCACGAGCGCGACGCTGCGCGCCACCTGTTGCCGGGCCTATTCGATCTGCTGCCCGCGCCCGGACGTCCCGCCGAGATGCGCGTCGTGAGCCTGCGCATCTACGCCGACGACGACTACCGCACGCTCCTCAGCTGGCAGAAGCGGCTACGCGCGCAGATCGAGCGCATCAACGCCGTCGTCGAGCCGGTCTTCGCGGTGCACTTCGAGATCGAGAGCGTCAACGACTGGAAGCGCTCGCATCGCGGGATGGCGCTCGACCCGATCCTCGGCGAGCTGCAAGCGCTGGATCCGGCGCGCGAGGTCAGCTGTGTGATCGGCCTGGTGACACCGATGCGCGGGGTCACCACGTCGGCGCACCAGGTCGGCGACGCCGCGCTGCTCTCGCGCCACTTCGTGCTGCGTGGCATGGACGACGAGCAAGAGATCCTCGCGCTCGACCGCGAGTTCACCCTGCTCGACCCTGCCGAACGGCAGTCGGTTTATGCCCAGCGCAAGGCGCACAAGGAAGTCGTCGTCTTCCTGCACGAGTGGGGACACACGCTGGGGCTGCTGCACCACGACGATCCGGCCATCATCATGAACCCGGCGTACAGCGCGCATCAGGCGGCGTTCAGCCCGTTCGAGCAAAGCCAGATCAACCTGGTGCTCGGGCGCCGCTTCGAGCGCCCGGCGGAGGCGTACCCCGAGCTCGCGGCGCTCGAGTCGTTTCTGGCGGACGTCCCGTCAGACGAAGGGTCCGACAAGGATCGTGCGCTCCTCCTCGACCTCACCCGCCAGCGCGCGCGAGGCGTCGCGGGAACGCCGGTCGCCGGGGCCGTCGACGCCAGCGGCGTCACGGCCGAGCAGATCGACCAGTACAACCGCGCGGTCGTGGCGGCCAACGCCGGGCGCACCGAGGAAGCCTGGGGCGACCTCGCGCCGGTGATCGCGCAGCTCAAGAAGGCCAAGCTGCCGAAGGACCCCGCGTTCCTTCGCCAGGCCGCCGCGTTCGCCGCGAAGCTGGGCGCGCTGAGCGCGGCCGAGGCTCTGATGGCGCGGCTCGATCGGACGACGTCCGAGGTGACCAACCTCGCGACCGAGATCGAGTCGACGCGCCACCGGGTCGCGCTGCCACCCAGCGCCGAAAAGGCCGGCGTTCCGCCGGAGCGCGAGGTCGCGTACGTCGCCGGATACTATGAAGTCGCCCGGTTGCTCTCCAGCGCCAACACCGCGGCGGCGCGCGAGCGCTTCCAGCGCTTCTCCGGCGATTTTCCCGACGCGCCGGCCACCGACGTCCTCGCGTGCGAGCTGGACATGAGCGCGAAAAACGCGAAGAAGCGCGCGGCCGCCGCCAAGCGCTGCGAGGCGGCGCTCGCGAAGTACGACGCCGCCGAACGCGCGCTCGTCCTGCTCGGCGCCATCGCATCGAACGCGGGACGCGGCACCGTGGCTGAAAAGTACCTGCAGCGCGCGATCCGGGTCGAGCCTGCCGAGCCCGGGCCCTGGCGCATGCTCGGGCAGCTCTATCGAAGCACCCATGCGCAATCGAGCCTGTCCGAGCTCGAGAGCCGCCACCAGGCGCTGTTCTCCACGCCGCTACCCAGGTAACGCGCCACCCGCCCACGCGCGCGAAGAGTGCGCGTCACGAGCAGGTACCCGGCGTGCAAATCGCCACGCTAGAATCGCCGGCGTCGCCCGCGTCTCCAGCGTCGGCGCCGGGCGCCGGCGGCATGCACACGCGATACGGCTCCGCCGGCTGTCCCGGGCAGGTCATGGTCTGAATCTGAACGACGCCCCCGTCTGCCCCCGCGACTGCGTTGGTCATGACCGTGGCGACGACGTGGCCGGCGCCGTCGAGAAAGAGATCGGTCGCGACCAGGCCCGCCGTCGAGCGGACACCCGACGTCTGCTGGGTCATGCAGGTCTGCCCGTCCTTGATGCGCTCGCTGGTCGACGACACGAACGCGCCAGCGTCGAAGCTTCCGGAGATCTTGGTCGTCAGCAGCTTCGCGCCACCGGCGAAGCACTGGTTGGCGACGTTGATCGTCGTCCCGTCGGCGTTGGTGGCCAGCGACGTTTGAACGACACAGCCGGCCGTGCTCACGCCGTCGCTGCAACCGGCGATGAGCGCGCCGAGCTGCAGATTGCACGGCGTGCAAGGCACGGCCCCGTCCGGCGTCGCGTCGAGGCGACCGTCCGCGCCGTCGCGCACCGACGAGCCGGTGTCGGATTGATCAATCGCTGCGTCGGCGCTCGACGCATCGGCGGCCACACTCGCGTCGGGGCCGCCGTCGGTCGCGCTCGCATCCGCGTAACCGTCGCGCCCCCCGTCGCTGGTTGCGTGTCCACCGCCGCACCCGGCGATCGCCACGAGCAGTGACAAAACCAACCATCTCCGTCGAGCCACCGCGCGAAACGTAGGTACGGGACTCGATGTGTCAAGCAGCCGCGAGCGGCCGCGCGCCGGGAGCCGTCTCGGGATGCGGCTGGTAACGGCGCGTGGGCGCCGCGAAGCCGCACGAGGTCCCGTCGACGACCGCGACCTCGGCTTCCCAGGGCAGCCGGTAGCGCCCGGCGACCAGATCGCGCATGAAAGTGTACGGGCAGTCGCCGGCGCCACCGTCGACGGCGACGTAGCCGCGGTGAGCGAGCTGGTAGATATTGTTCTCCACGCCCCACTCGCGGCGCGCCTCGCGCACCAGATCCGGCCGCACCTCGGCGGTGATGATCTCGTCGGGCCGGCCGCCGCCCGTCGCCAGCGGAACACCGTCGAAGCCGACGATCATCCCCTCGCCCATCGAGTCGAACGTGCCGTCGGAGCCGCACAAGCAGACCGACGCGGTCACCGCCAGGTTGCTGAACGCGTTCGCCTGGTTGGTGATGCGCCAGCTGTGGCGGATCGGCGCGGTGTAGCCGGCGGTCCGCAAGATGATCTCGGCGCCCTTGTAAGCGCACTCGCGCGCCATCTCGGGGAACATTCCGTCGTGGCAGATGATGAGACCGATGCGGCTGCCGCGCGGGCCCTCGCACACCGGAATGCCGACGTCGCCGGGCTCCCACGGCTCGACGGGAACCCAGGGGTGCAGCTTGCGGTAGTAGAGCCGCAGCTCACCCTGGTCGTCCAGGATGATCCCGGTGTTGTAGGGGTTGCCGTGCGGGTTCGCCTCCATGATCGAGAAGCAACCCCAGATGCGGTTCTCGCGGCAGGCGGCGCGAAAGGCGGCGACCTCGGGGCCGTCCATGCGGCACATCAGCTCGGGCGCCGTGCTCATCGACAGGCCGTGCAGCGAATACTCCGGGAACACGACCAGATCCATGCCGGGCAAGTTGCGCCGCGCCTTCGCGACCATCGCCACGATGCGCTCCGTCTGCGCCGCCAGCTCCGCCGGATCACGCACCGTCGGCAGCTGCAGCTGCACCATCCCCAGCACAACGCCCGCCGGGGATCGATTGAGACCTCCGAGTCCGCTCATGCCCGTGAGTTGGCCACGCGGCGCGCGACGTTGTGGTTTCCGATCGGTCGAGGTTTTGTAACTTGCGGCCGCCCCCGAGGGCGGCGCCGATCAGGCGCGGACGGAGATGTGACCGTCGTCGGTCTTGGTCATCTGCGGGCCGCTCTGGTCGATCAGACGAACGGCCGACTCACCTTGCACGCGCTGGGCATCCTGCGCTTTGCGCAGCACCCGGACCGAATAGTTCTGGTCCACCTGCCCCGCTTCAACCCCACTTACCGCGCTCGATGTATCAACGGCCATGCACTGTCCCTCGGCAGAACTTGCCGGCGTCTTGAGCCACGACCCGGCAAGATTCGCCCAATGCTAGGCAACTCCGCGCCAGCGCTGGATCTTTTTTCGGCCCTCCCGCGCTTTTCCGCGCATTGGGCCTCAAGATTTTCCCGGATGTGCCGATTCTGACCACGACGGGGACCCCTGTCCGGAGGAAGTCGGCATGTCCATCTCCATCAACAGCAGTCAGAGCTCGCTGTTCGCGCAGAGGAGCCTGCTCAGCACCGAGAACGCCACCCAGAAGACACTGTCCCACCTGTCTTCGGGCAAGAAGATTAACAGCGCGGCGGACAATGCCGCCAACCTGGCGATCGCGGTCCAGATGTCCGCGCAGCTCGGCAGCTCGAATCAGGACGTCAGCAACGCCGGCGACGCGCTCGACATCGCCGATACCGCCGACGCCGCGCTCGGCAACACGACGGACATCCTGTCGCGGCTCGACGCGCTGGCGATGGAGTCGGGAGACGGCGCGCTCAACGCCTCCGATCGCGCCGACATTCAGGACGAAGCCAGTGGGCTGACCGCGCAGCTGAACAGCATCGCCGGCGGCACCGAATTCAACGGTACCCCGCTGCTGAGCGGCAACGCCAATCTCACCTTCCAGGTCGGGACCGGCAACGTTCCCGCGAGCGATCGCCTCACGCTGACCACCGGCAACGCCAGCGCGGCGGCGCTGGGCGTGAGCAGCCTCGACCTCAGCACGCCGTCGGGGGCGGCGAACGCGCTCGACAGCATCGGCTCGGCGATGCAGGCCGCATCGTCGCTGCGGTCGACGCTGGGCGCACAGGCCAACCGCGCCTCGTCCGCGGCGTCGCAGGCCCAGCAGACGTCGCTCAGCCTGTCTGCCTCGAAGAGCAACATCATGGACGCCGACATCGCGTCCGAGGCGTCGGATCTCAGCAGCGAGATGATCCTGGGCCAGGCCGGCGCGGCGGTGCTCGCGCAGGCCAACCAGAATCAGCAGTCGGCGCTGCGGCTGCTCGCGGCCGGCTAACCGATCAGACGCAGCGTCGGTGGCGACGTCCGCGGCGTGCCCGTGAGGGGCGGCGCTGCGACTGTCGCCGCAGCCTCGAGCGGGATGTAGTCACGCTCCAGATCGACCGGCTGCTTGCACAGCTCGCGCACGGCGGCCGGCAACTTCGCGTCCTCGGGGAGCCCCCACTTCTCGCAGAACCGCCGGCGGCTTTCTGCGGCGACCTGGCCGCGATCGATCCCCAGCGCCTTCCAGGTCGCGGCGCCCGCGTGGTGCACGAAGGCGTCGAACGCGATCGCCATGCGGAATCCGGCGCGATAGGCGCGGATGCAGTAGTCGTCGTCGGTGTGGATCGATGAACCCAGGCGTGGGTCGAGACCGCCGATGCGATTCATCACGGCGCGCTTCATGACCAGGCAAATGCCCGAGATCGGCTGGGTGATCGCGAACTCGCCCGCGTGGTTGGTCGCCCACGACTCGGCGAACGCCGCCATCTCGGCGAGCCCGTGATACGTGCGCATGCCGCCCCCCTGCAAGCCGGCGCAGGCGCTGAGCGCCGGTCCCACCAGGGCGACCGCCGGGTGGAGCGCCATCAGCGCCAGCTGCTTGCCGAGCCAGTCGGGCGTCACCACGACGTCGTTGTGCAGGATCGCGACGTATTCGCCGCGCGCAGCGGCGAGCCCTCGATTGCAGGCCGTCGCGTATCCGGTGTCGCGTTCATTGCGCAACCGGGTCACAAAGGCACGTTGCGCGCGCAATCTCGCAACCAGGCCGTCGTAGTCATCCGAGGATCCGTTGTCGACCAGGATGATTTCGAACGACCGGTGCGTGTGGGCCAGGATCGACGCCAGGCAATCGGCGGTGACCGTCAGGTTGTCGCGCGCGACGATGACGATGCTGGTGAGCTCGGTCTGGGCGCTGCTGAGCCGGCCGATCAGCGGGCCGCGGTTTTCGCGGTACGCTCGCTCGTAGGCGATATTCTGGCTCGATTGCATGGTGTAGCCGGTCATGAGGTCGGCGTCGGCGTCACCGGCAATCTGATCCAGTCGGTAGACGCCGACGTCGCGTGCCCGCCCGAGCGCCAGCCCCTGCGCGCGCAGCTCGTTCGCCAGACGTCCGCGGTCCTCGCCGAGCAGTGCCTCGGGAACGCGGCGGCTGATCTCGAGCAGCCGCTCGCGGGGCGCGTACACCAGCATGGTCAGGGGATACGCTATCTCCTCGACGTCGCCGGGGTTGGCGGCGCGCGGGTGCGCCACGCCCGACGCGACGTTGCCGCCGGGGCCGGGCGCCGTCAGCTCCAGCGGGTAGAAGAGCTGGTGCGCCGGCAGCCCCTCGACCGGCATCAAGGTGGGAACCACCGCGCCCAGCTTGGGGTGGGCGTGGAGATGCGCGGACAGCCGCGCCAGCCAGTCGCCGACGACGCGCAGGCTGGGGGCCATGACCGCGGCGTGCGGACGGGTCGCCGCCTCGAGCCCCTGTCGCGTCGCCTGCACCAGGCTGGTCGGCGCCGGATTGCGAATCAAGCGGAACCGCCGCGGGTACTCCGCGACGAACTGCTTGGCGAAATCGCCCGCCGGACCGACCGAGCCATCGTCGACGATGATCACTTCGTCCTGATCGCCGGTCGTGTAGCGCAGGTTCTCCAGGCACGGCACCAGGCTCCAGAGCGCGTCGCGCATCGGCACGACCACGCTGGCGGCGGCGCGCTGGGGGTCGACGGCCATCGGCTGGATCTCGCGCCGGAAATCGATGTCGAAGGTCTTCAGAGACCCCTGCCAGCGCTGGTTCAAGCGAGCGAGGTTGTTCGAATCGGCGTTGAAACGCCCTTCCGACACCGACTCGTAGTGGACAGCGACGCTGTCGGGTGTGTAGACGATCCTCGCGCCGGTCTGCGAGACCTTGAGACAGAGGTCGACGTCCTCGTAGCCGTTGACGTAGCCCTCGTCGAACGTGCCGACCGCGCGAAACACCTCGCCCCGGATCAGCATGCAGGCGGCGGTCACCGCGCGCAGGTTCATCCGCTGCCGGCTCTCGGACTCCGGACGTCGATACTGCAAGTGAAGCGGGGTCACCGGCAACGGCGCGGCGTAGGCGAAGATCACGCCGCCGTGCTGGAGCGTGCCGTCGGGGAACAGCAGCTTGCTGCCGACCACGGCGACGTCCGGCTCGCCGTCGAGAATCTCGACCATCGACGACAACCAGCGGGCTCGCACCTCGGTGTCGTTGTTGAGAAACATCAAATATTTTCCGCGCGCCATCGCCGCGCCCTGATTGCACGCCCTGGCGAACCCGAGGTTCTTGTCATTGCGCTGAACGCGAACGCCATCCAGCAGCGGTAACGCCTGTGCGGTGTCGTCGCTCGAGGCGTTGTCGACGACGATGACCTCGTGCGCGACGTCGCGGGTGTTGACGGCGACCGCCATCAAGCACTTGAACGTGTACTCCCATTTGTTGAAGACCGGGATGATGACCGAGACCGTGAGCGGCTGGATGTGGGACATCGCGGACCTCATCTCCGCAATCCGCGTACCAAGGGCGGCCCCCACCGCCCGCGAGAAAGCAGCGCGTGACGCCAAGAACCAGCGTCAGAAATCCGCTACGCGTCAGATCGGTGACGCTCCGACACCTCTACGGCACCGGGCAGATGGCGCTCGGTCCGCACTCTTCTAGCAAGAACTGGCTGAAGACACGGCTCATGTTGAGGAGCTTGGGTGCGAGCAAAGTCGGCCTGACGTCTCGCGGGGCCGGAACGCCCCCGGTCGACACAGCCTGCGTGTTGTGGCAGCTGAAGCAGTTATTGAAGTTGCCCGGCGCCTGCGTGAACGACTCGATGGCCGGGTTCGACAGTCGATCCTGGCCGCCGAGGATCGAGTACGGACTGTCGCTGCCATCGATCACGATCGAGTCGGTGAACACCGAAGGTTGCACGGGCCCGACGGACTTGCCGTCCTGATCGACATGGTCGCCCGTCACGAACGGACTGGTCAAATCGTTCTGCAACGGCTCGTCGACTCCAAAATAGGACGGCTTGTCCATCCACATGGCGCCCATCAGGCGGTACGCGCCGCGCGGGTCGGCGGCCGCCGGACCCTGAAATAGCGCCGCCACGTTGTTGTTGAGCCGCGTCACCTCCTCGCGCTCCAGGGTCGTCGCCGAGCTGGACGCAGGGAACATCCGGTAGACGGAGGTCGTCTGAGCAAATCGCTGCGCGGCCTCGTCGAGCTGGAGCTGGCTTTCGGAATACGGTGTGTCGGACAGGTTCGCCGCCATTCCACCGTGATAGAGCAACATGGACACGTCGCTGGGCGCATTTGGAGCGAGCGGGACGGGGTTCGACGTGGCCACCGGCGCGACATCGGAAGAACCGTCCGCGCCGACATGCTGGAACGTGGCCCAGACCCGCTCGGGATGCCCGGGCAAACCGAAAGCGACATCGAGCGCGATCAATGCGACGCGAATCTGTCGCGGATGATCGCGATCCTCGGAGATCGTGCCAGTCGCGGCGCTGGCGTGCAAGCTCGAGACCCAGGCTTCGGTGGTGATGAACCGCGAAAAATCGCCGCTCACGCCGTCCGCCGGATCGATGTCGATCCAGGCGGAGCGGAACGCGCCGACGCCCGGCGTGAGCGCGAGGTTCGGATCGGCGTTCTGGACTGCCGGCGCAGTTTGCAGTCCTTGCGTGTGAACGAAAGCAACGAACCCCGCATCAAGGTGAATCCCGTAGTAGACCGCGTGTCCCGATTGATCGATCAGGATCGAATCGGGTCCCGGCTGCTTCAGGTAACCCAGCCAGGCGCGCTGCCCGGTCCCGCGATGCATCCCCGCCGGTGCCAGCGCAGCTGCCGTCAGGGGTTGCGCGCGCGTGAACGTATCGTCGATGGTCGCGTAGCTGGCGAGCGCGGGGTCGCCGCCACCGGCGGGAGGCTGCGTGGCGGCCAGGAAGTAGCGAAACGCGGCCTGGTAAAAGCCGCACTCCGATGCGGGGTGCGGCGGCGGTTCCGTGAGATTCACCGGCGTTCCGACCGTCAACCAATCCATTTCCGCGGGGCAATCGGGCGTCGAACCCACGCCGCCGCCCGCACCGCCGGTTCCATCCGGGAAATGCAGCGTTTGCGCCATGCATGCGAGCCCGACACACGCCGCCGACGTCCCGACGCTCAGTATGAACAGCGCCGCTCTCTTCTCATTTGTCATTTGTGTCCCCTCTCGAGAGATTGGTTCCCGATCGAGGCGGGATGAGTGTTCACGTCGTCCCTTTCGCGCCCACGTCGCGCGCGCCGTTCATCGACGGGTCTCGAGCGCGTCGCGCGCGCGCGCGCGGATCGTCAGCGTTGCGCCGGTGGCGGCGAGGTCCTGGAGCTCGTCGCGTGCGGGCGTCGCCCGTCCGCGTGACAGCCAGAGCTGGGCGCGCGCCAATCGCGCGGCGTCGCGCGTGCGCGCGTCGTTCAACGCCGCGAGGCGGTTCAACGCGCTCTCGGCCGCGCTGGTGTCGCCCGCTCGGAGCGCCGCCGCGACCGGCTCCCAGGTCGCTGCATCGCCGACTCCGAGTCGAGGCTCGAGCCCCTCGGCCGCGGGAGCCGCGGCGGGGGCAGCCACGCGCGGGCGGATGGGCGCCCA
>Ga0265338_10001991_pt1 | contig 31759 bp, 26 predicted proteins | sample 42126metaG_FD_193579 | JGI IMG/M metagenome (GOLD analysis project Ga0265338, IMG submission 193579) | Rhizosphere microbial communities from Carex aquatilis grown in University of Washington, Seatle, WA, United States - 4-21-26 metaG | ecosystem: Host-associated > Plants > Roots > Rhizosphere...
TTGACCGCTGACACCGCCAGGCAAGAAAGACCCCTAGTGCCGGCAACGGCCCGCGACTGGATACTGTGGGCCGTTGCCGGCGGCGGAGTGGAAATGCTACCGGCAGCGTACAGATCGTCCCGTTCGGGAGGCCCTCAGGCCGCGCGGCGCCGTTGGGCAACTCACCGGGAGCTGGCAGCTTGAGTCCGAGCTCGACGAAGAACGCGTCGCGGCCGCGAGGTCTCGACCACGATGCCCACGTGCTCCATGCGTTGGATCGTCATGCGCCCGACGGTAGCAACACGACGGCCCCAGCTAGGGCGTCCCTCGGTTGCCGATCGGCTGGTGGGAACGCGCCGCTCGTTGGCCTGAAGAGACCAGCGATGAGTTGCTCGGCTCAAGCGGGTCATGCTGGGTACGCGAGCCTATGGAGGACGCTCAGTGAGACGACTGTTCCTACATAGCTCGGCGCCCCCGCACGTGGGCGGCCTGGCGGACTAGGTGGTCGCGCTCGGCGACGTTCGTGGCCCGGCGGGCCGCCGCGGCGTATGCCGCGGCGGCGGCGGGCAGGTCGCCGCCGAGCTCGTGCAGGTGGCCGCGGACGGCGTGCCAGCGGTGCCGCTCGCCGATCACGTCGCGCAGCCGGTCGGTCTCGCGCAGCCCGGCGGCGGCGCCGAGGACGTGGCCGACCGCGACCGCGCGCCCGAGCACTGCGGCGGGGTCCTGGCGCACCGGGTCGTCGGTGAGGGCGACGAGGTCGTCGTACCAGGCCAGGATCTGCGGCCAGTCGGTCTCCTCTGCGCTTGCCGCGTCGTCGTGCAGGGCGGCGATGGCGGCCTCGACCTGGTAGCGGCCGGGGCGCGCAGCGGCCAGCGCCGACTGCAGGACGCGCACGCCTTCGGCGATCTCGCGGGTGTCCCACAGGCCGCGGTCCTGCCGGTCGAGCGGGACGATCCGGCCCTCGGGGTCGAGTCGCGCCGGGAGGCGGGCGTGGTTGAGGAGCATCAGCGCGAGCAGCCCGCGCGCCTCCGGTTCCTCGGTGGCGAGGGTGAGCTGGCGGGCGAGCCGGATCGCCTCGCCGGCCAGGTCGACCCGGCCCGCGTGGCCGGCCGTGTAGACGAGGTAGAGCACGCGCAGCACGACGGCGAGGTCGCCGGGCTGGTCCAGGCGGCGCCTCTGCAGGGCGCGCTTGGCCCGGCTGATCCGCTGCGCCATCGTCGCCTCCGGGACGTAGAAGGCGTCGGCGATCTCCCGGGTGGTGAGGCCGCCGACGGCGCGCAGGGCCAGTGCCACCTGGGAGGCGGGCGTGAGGTCGGGGTGGCAGCAGCAGAAGAGCAGGAAGAGGGTGTCGTCGCCCGCCTCGGTGGCGGCGGGCCGCGGCTCGTCGTACGTCGCCTCCTCGCGGTGGTGACGGGCGGCCTCGCTGCGGCGGGCGTCGACGAGCCGCCGGGTCGCGACCGTGGTCAGCCACGCGCGCGGGTCGCGCGGCGGGTGCTCGGGCCACACCCGCAGCGCCTCCAGCAGCGCTTCCTGGAGCGCGTCCTCGGCGGCGTCGAAGTCCTCGCCCCGCCGGACCAGGCCCGCGAGCACCCGCGGGACGAGGACGCGCAGCGCGCCCTCGTCCCGCCCTCGCACCGGCTCGCCGGTCACGGCGGGTCAGTCGTCCGAGGGCGCCCCGGACATGACCTCCCGGACGTCGATCCACTCATACAGCGGCTTCCCGCCCGGGCCGGGCTCGGAGGAGACGTAGGCCGCGAGCTCGACCGCGCGCTCATGCGACTCGACGTCGATCATGTACCAGCCCGCCACGAGATCGGTGGTCTCGGGCAGCGGGCCGTCGGTGGTGACGGGCGCGGCGTCCGGGCCGCCGTAGCGCACCCAGGTCCGCGCCGGTGTGAGCGCCTGCGCGTCGACGTACTCGCCGTTCTCCTCGAGCAGCTCGCTGACGTGCTTGAGGAAGCCCATGTGCGCCTCGACGTCCTCGGGGGCCCACTGGTCCATGGGGGGCACGGCACGGTGCGGCTCCGGGCCGCCGCGGTAGTGCTTGAGGAGCAGGTACTTCGGCATCGTGGTCTCCTGTGTCTTGGGCCGCGCCTGTCGTGGCCCTTCACCTGGTGAGCGGAGCCGGTCAGAGCTTCTCGACATGAAATCACTCAGCTAGCTCCAAGACCGTCGCGTAGGGGGAACGGCGTCAGGTCGGCGTGGCTGCTGAGGGCCCACCGAACCGCTAGGCACGGCCGACGGATTCTGGGCACCCACCGGCCGAGGCGCGCAGATCGGGGCGGTCTGCCGTGCAACGATCACCGCAGGACAATCCCCATGTCTACCGGAGTCGACCCTCTGCAGTGACCCGGGTGTAGTAGTTCCGGCCGGCTACTCGAGGAGGCGGCGACCGATCGCACTCGGCTCGCGCCCGGCGAGCAGCCAGCCCCCGACAACTGCTGCGACCGGCATGCCGACGAGAATGAGTAGCAGGTTGGCCACTGGGATGCTAGTCAGCGACGACAGCGTGTCTAGCTGGCTGGCCCGGAAGAAGCCAATCGCTGCGATGTACCCGGCCACGATGCAGGTAGGCGCCGCGCCTGCGTCTGAGCGTGAAGGTCAGCGGGGACGCAATCGTGATGGCGACCTAGTCGCTGGAGCCCGCGGCCCTGCGTTTGTAAACGGCACGAAAGATGAGCCCGATGGCGACCGCAATGGCGGCCACCCCGATCCCGCCAATGATCGAGGCGACCGCCGAGGCTCCGGTCGCGATGGCAATGACGAAGTAGATCACCCCGGCGACCAGGCCCGGGATCACCACAGTGGTCATGGAGGCATTGATCTTCATGCGATAGCCCTTCTCGCTGCGAGGGCTATCTAGCCCTGCATGCAGGCTACGCGCATCGATCAATGCGAAGGGGATGATGGGCCGACGTATTCGCCCTGACGAGACGTCCCGCATCCGGAACCCCTCACGACGCAGATCGAGCCGGTTTATTGGACGATAGGTCGCTCCCGTCGTGTCACAAGCGGATCCCCTGCCGGGGTTCCATGTCTTCGGGGCCGTAGCGGCTCATGAAGGTGGCGACGCCCTGGGTGACCACGGCCTGGGTGGCCACGCCCTGGGTGGCCACGGCCTGGAGTTCGTCGTCGCGATGGGGGTGGGCTCCGGCTTGCCGGGGGAGTCGGTTGGGGGCGACCCCGAGCCAGGTCAACCGCTCGGCGGCGAGGTCGGGGTCGTCGATGCGGGGGAATGCGTGCCTCGCCGGGTCGGAGCGTTGATCACGCATGGTGTGGGCGTGTGATGGCCCGGCGGCTGCTTATCCCGGGTTACCTGGCCTAAGGCTGGTGCTGGGCTGGAATTAGGGCATTCGCCCGATGCGGGGCCAGGGGTCTTACGGCGATGGTTGGGGCATGGCCGCAGAGGCGGCCGGTGAGAAGAGAGGGGCATGGCAATGACCGCGATTGGGCGGATCGTGCGGCGTGTGGCCAGCGTGATGGATGACCTGAACTACGCGCAGCGCAGGGCCACGGAACTGTTCCTGGGCCTTGGCGGAAACCGGCGTTAGGCACCAGGGGCAGATCCCCGGCCAGGTGCCAGCGTCGATAGACCGGCCATTGCAGCACCGAGACCCCGCCGGCCCCCGGCAGGCAGCGGCATCAGTACTCCGGGGGCGGCGCGAGGATTTCCACTCCGTGCGAATGTCCGGCCGGGATGATGACGGATAGGTCGATGGCCCCGGCGTCGGGAGGCTGGTCCAGTGACGCCGCGGGCACACAGCAGGCGCGGTAGAAGGCCTCGTGCTGCGGTGTGGCGATGATCAGGAAACGGGTGAGGGCGGACTCCGCGCGCCAGGCGTGCGGTTCACCGGCGGCGACGTAGACGATATCCCCGGGGCCTGCATCGATGCGCTGCCCGCCGGCTAGCAGCGCCAGCCAGCCATCCAGGACGATGAAGGTTTCCTCGTCGTCGCTATGCCGGTGCAGTGGCGTCCCGGTGCTGTGGGTCATTCTCACCTCGATGAGGGAGAAACTCCCGGCCGTGGCCACGGCCGGCACCCTGATGATCCACAGTCCGCCGAGGCCCCACAGGGCCTCTCCGGTGTCTCCCAGCGCCGCGACGTTGATTGCTGCGGGTAGCTCCGGCAACGTTGGCTCCTTCCGATTGTGCCGGGCCGGCGTCGCGGCCACCCAGTGGCAGTGGCGGCGGCCCGCCCAGGTAATACTCCAGCAGCCCGCTACCAGGCGGTGTGCCCGCCATCAGCGCTGAGCACTGCGCCCGTGACGAACGAGGATTCGTCACTGGCCAGGTAGAGCACCAGGCTGGCCACCTCGCTGGGGGCAGCGAACCGCTTGAAGAGCTGCCGTCCGGTGAGGCGGCTCAGCGCATCGTCGCGGTCGGGGAAGGAGGCCACCACCGCCTCCGCCATCGGGGTGTCGATGCCGCCGGGGCAGATGGCGTTGCACCTGATCCCCAGCTCGGCCAGTTCGTAGGCGGCGCCCCGGGTGAGACCGAGCACGGCCGCCTTGGAAGCGGAGTAGGCGGCCAGGCTGGGGAGCGCCACGAGGGCGCCGACCGAGGACATGTTGATGATCGACCCGCCGCCTGCCGCGCGCATGGACGGCAGCCGCCTGGATGGCCAGCAGTTGGCCGAGGCAATTCACGTGCATGACGAGGTCGAAATCCGCGGCGGTGATGCTGGCCAGCGGCATGGCGGGGGAGATGCCCGCGACATTGCATCGTCAGCGGCCTGGCGGCCGGATTTGCCACCGGGACCGCGACAGCCGCACTGGCGGACCTCCAGCCGCACGGGGACCGCCAGGCCGCCTTCCTGCACGGAATCCTCGCCACGGCGACCTGGCGCTGATCGGGGCGGCGTCCTTCCTGATCTTCATCGTCGCGGCGGTCAGCCAGGCGGTGCCCGCGCGGCCGTGGGGCTCATCTTCCGCAGCGGCCTGAGTGAGATCAACCGGCTCGCCGAGCCATCGTGCTAGCGGCCTTCGCCGTCGTCCGGCGTGCTTACGGCGCAGCGCCTGCGCCTCGGCGTGACCCGCACAATCAAAGGAAAATGCTCGCGGGGCCGGTGCGGAACCATGTCTAGGATCCAGGAGCACACGTCAGCCGTACCGCTGTCCCCCGCGGCCATCCGCCGCCATGTCCTGCTCGGCGCGGCGACACGGTCATTTACTTCGCGCCTACCCTGCTGGCGTCGACTGGGCTCGGCACCTCGGCGGCGCTGCTGGCCAATGTCGTCAACGGTGCCGTGAACGTCTTGATGACGATCGTCGCGATCCGGCTCCTGGGCCGCACGGGCCGCCGCCCGCTGCTGCTCAGTGGTACCACGGGGATGGCGGCCGGGATGATCGTGGTTGCCCTGACCTTCCTCATCGGCGGCGGCCACCTGCATGGGGGTGCCGCCTACATCGCGATCGCCGGGCTGCTCATCTACTTCCAGCGGCAGGTTCCCGAGACCAGGAACCGCAGCCTGCAAGATATCGAACGCGATCTCGGCCTCCCGGGCAGTTCAATAGCCGGCACCACTGCTCAGCCAGTCGCAGGCCGGGTATGAGACATGCCTAAGGGGTAGGCGGTCACGGTTGCCGTTGTCAGTGGCAACACGCGCCCCGGCCAGCGGCCGGCCGGGTCCCGGCTAGCTGCAATGTGTTTCCGTGGCCCTGCCGCGAGGCTGGAGCCAGTGACATGGCCCTCGCCGGCGGCGGGGCGGGCCACAAAAGAGAAGAGAAAGGATCTGTGATGGCAGGAATGGACGGCAGGGCGGCCCAGGCGACGGTTGCAGTGATCGGTGCCGGCATCATGGGGTCGGCGATGGCCCGCAATCTGGTGGCCGCGGGCCAGGCCACGAGGGTGTGGGACCGGTCGGTGTCGGAGACCGGCCCGCTGGCCGAGGCGGGTGCGGTGGTCGCGGCGTCGGCGCGGGACGCGGTCCAGGGCGCGGGGGTGGTGATCACCATGCTGCCCACGGCGGATGCCGTGGAGTCGGTGATCTTCGGCGGCGGTGCGGCCGACGCGTTCGCCGACGGATGTGTGTGGGCGCAGATGGGCACGATCGGCGTCGAGGCGACCCTGCGCATCAGGGACCGGCTGGCCGCGACGCTCCCCGGCGTCACCTTTCTGGACGCCCCGGTGTCGGGCAGCAAGGGACCGGCCGAGCAGGGCCAGCTGCTGATCCTGGCGTCAGGGCCCGCCGCGGCGGCCGAGGCGGTGCGCCCGGTGTTCGACGCCATCGGCCGCAAGACCGTGTGGCTGGGAGAGGTCGGCCAGGGCAGCCAGGTGAAGCTGGTCGTCAACGCCTACCTGTCCATCCTCATCGAGGGCGTGGCGGAGACCATGGAGCTCGCCGACCGCCTCGGCATCAGTCACCAGCAGCTCGCGGAAGTCATCGAGGGCGGCCCGCTGGACGCACCGCTCGCCGGGGCAAAGCTCCACAAAATGGACCGGCAGGACTATGCCGCGGAGTTCCCCCTCGAGTGGGCGCTGAAGGACGTCGACCTTGCGATTACGGCCGCGAACGGTGACACGCTGCCGCTGCTGACCGCCCTGTCCGGCCAGTGGCATGCGGCCGTGGCCGCCGGGCACGGCCGCCAGGACATCAGCGCCGCCCGCCTGGCCCTGGGCCGCTCGAGCCGCCAGGGCTAGGAACGCGGGCGACCGAGCGAGAGGAAGCCGAGAGGAGCACCTTTCCGCGCGACGCTGGCCAGGGCCGCGCCCGCCAGCGCGCTGACGGCGGGCCTGGCGCTGGTCCCGGCGACCGCGACCGTCATGGCCACCTCCATCTTCCTCACCAGGCGGCTGCTCCCCCGGCTGGGCGTCAAGCGGATGCTGCTGCTCGGCCTGACCGCCATCGGCCTCGGCCCGGCCTGGCTGTCCCAGATCACCGCGAGCGGCAGCTATCAGGTCAACGTGCTGACGGCGTTCGGGCGGGGCATCGCGTTCCCGACCGTATCCATTGCCGCCACCGCGGACGTACCTGCCCGCCAGCAAGGCGTAGCGGGCAGCCTGTTCGTCACCGCCCAGCAGGTCGGCGCTGCGGCCGGGCTCGCATTGGCCCACGAGCGGGGCGTCGTCTCCCTCAGCCTCGCGCTGCAAGCCGTGCGGACTACAGTCCCGGCGCAGCTCGGCGAACTCGACGGCGAGCTAGCGCACGTTGCCGAGGGGCTGGCGAGCGTGCTGGAGGACCTGCAGGAGATGGCGCGGCATCCATCCCGCGAATCCGGGCCCGGGGCGCCCTGGGACCGGCGCTGAAGACGCTCGGGCGGCGCGGCACGGTTCCGGTCGAGCTCGACATGCAGGCTGAGGCGCGGCTGCGGGAGCGGGTGGAAGTCGCCGCCTACTATGTGGTCGCAGAGGCTCTGACGAATGTCGCCAAGCACGCGCACGCCTCGGTCATTCACGTCAACGCGGAGGCGGTCGGCCGTGCCGTTCGCCTGTGCGTCCGTGACGACGGGGTCGGCGGGGCCGATCCGGCCCAGGGCACCGGACTCTTGAAGGACCTGCCCGCAGTCCCGGAGTCTGCGGTCACCGGGAGGAGGGGCAGAAGCGGCCAGGGCGCCCTAATTGGCGCCGATGACCTTGAAGTCCTGGTTGACGAAGATGTGGTGCGGCCAGTTGACGCCGATGTAGTGGACCTCGTACTCGCCGTTGCTCAGCTTCACAACACGGTCGACGATGCCCCCCGGGTAGGCGGCCAGCGCGGCTTCCGTCGCCTTATTCGCCGCCGTTCCGCTGACGATCGTCCCCGACCCCTGACTGTAATTCGCCGGGATCTGGCCGACCTGCTTTGACGTGGTCGGTGCACCGCGCTGGAAGGGGATCACCTTTGCCGCCGGGGAAGCCGCAGATCCGCCGCTAGCCGGTTGCACGATGACCTGCGTGGCCGTGATGGTCGTTCCGCTGGTCGTCCCCAGTACGAGGACGGGCTCGCCGGTTGTGATGGCACTCGCCGAGGCCGGGCTCGTTCCCGTCTGGTATGTCGTGGAGGACGCCTCGCCGACGGTCACCCTCTGACCCGCTGATGTCGTCATTGTGAAGCCCGGCGTGGACACGCTGGCGACCGTGCCGGATGCCCCCCCTGCGGCCGGTCCAGACCGGGCGTTGGATCCCCCGCCGTCGGATCCGGGACCGCCAGGGGAGCCATTGCCAGCAGCGGCTGAGCTGCTGGTGGCAGCGGCTGGGCTGCTGCTGGAGGTTGCGCTGACGATCCCGTAGGAACCGCCCGCGACCGCGATGACCGCGGCGCCGGCCATGATGGACCTGGTGAGTTTGCGGGAAACCATGGTCGAGCTCCTTCGTCGATGGCCTAGATCTGAGAGTGGCAGCCGACACTGGAACTGCGATGGAAGCAACCCGGAAGGCTGCCGAGAGGTTGGCCGGCACAGGCTGAGGCTTAGCTCTGAGGCTCAGCTGAGGGTTAAGCCCGCGGTACTGGCTGCGCTAATTGCCAGATCCGAACCTGGTGACCCAGTGCAGCAGCAAAGTGCGGCAACCGGATCGTACGAAGAGGCGCTGGCCCGGATGCTGACGGACCCGGCAATCGAGGTTAGTCACCGGGTGGATATCGCAAATTCGCTGTTTAACACACGCGGACCGGCCGGATCGGGAGCACTCAGGAAGGAATTCTTCGACGCTCTTGAGAGAGCCCCGAATACCACCAGCAAAAGAAACACGGCACCAGAATACGATCTCATATGCGCCTGTGCTGCAGCTCTCGCGCGACGTGAAGGCAGCAAGGCTACCGATGTGCGGCGTCCCTGTGCCCTTCTGCAGATGATGCTGGTCCTGGATGCCGGAGCGTTTGTGGCGGTGGAACGTGGTGACCGGGATGTGGTGGCGCTGGCGAAGCGGGAGCGCATGGTCGGCTGCCCGTCGCGTACCAGCGGGGAAGTAGTGGCCCAGGTCTGGCGCGGTGGAGGCGGGCGGCAGGCGGAACTCGTCCGGCTGCTCGCCGGGTCCAGGTGCGGGCTGGCCGTAGAGGGCCTCGGCTTTCCCGGAGACGGCCAAGTACTCATCGGGGCGCATCACCCATGCGGTACTGGTGGGTGCACTCGTCCAGCGTGCGTTTCAGGTCGTCATCGAGCATGAACCCGGCGGCGGCCAGGCTGGAGTCGAGTTGCTCGGGGCGGCTTGCCCCGATGATGGGCGCGGTGATCGCTTTGTTCGCCAGGACCCAGGCGACCGAGAGGGTCACGAGGCTCACCCCAGCTTCCTGCGCCAGATGGCGGAGCACTTCGACCGTGTCGAACTCGCGATCGTGCCAGTAGCGGTCCTGGTAGGCCTCCGCGGCGTTGCCGAGGGTGAAACGGGTGCCTTCTGGAGGCGGCGCAGCCCGGGAGTGCTTGCCTGACAGCAGCCCGCCAGCAATGGGATTGTAGGGAATGACGCCGACGCCCTCCTCGCCGCAGAACGGGAGCATCTCCCGCTCTATCTGGCGGAAAAGCAGGTTGTACCGGGGCTGGACGGAGTCGAAGCGGGCCAGGTGGAGCGTCTCGCTCCGGCCGATGGCCCGTACCAGCTGATAGGTCAGGAAGTTTGAGCAGCCGACGTAGCGGACCTTCCCCTGGTGGACAAGGTCGTCGAGGGCGCCCAGCGTCTCGTCGATCGGCGTTTCCGGGTCATATCCGTGCAGCTGGTACAGGTCGATGTAGTCGGTCTGCAAGCGCCGCAGGGAGGCGTCGACAGCGGCCAGGATGTGCTTACGGGAGTTGCCTGCGTCGAAAGGCGCTGGTCCCGTCGGGGCGAAGCACTTGGTGGCAACGATGAAACGGTCCCGCTTCCCCTGGAGCCAGCGGCCGAGGATCTCCTCGGTAACCCCCCGGGTGGTGAGATCCCCGCCCAGCGGGTAGGCATCGGAGGTGTCGAGGAAGTCAATACCGCCCTCGGCCGCCCGGTCCAGAATGGCGACAGCGGTGGGCTCGTCGCGCTGCAGCCCGAAGGTCATCGTCCCCAGGCAGAGCCTCGAGACCTGGAGGCCGGTCCGGCCTAGTCGGGTATGTTCCATGGCCGCACGTTACCGTTCCGGCCGGCATCAGCCCGCGCCAACGCCGGCACAGCGGGCGCCACGGTGGGAGGCGCTCCAAGCTCACGCTCTGCGAGAGGAGTCTGGTGTGAGGGTGCTGGTGATGTGCTTCGATGGCGCACATGGCGCACGACCTTGTCCACCCGCCCAAGGCGCGTCGCGGCGACCAGATTGCCGTCCTCTCACCCTCGTTCGCAGCGCCCGGCGCCTTTCCTGCGGTGCACGAGCAGGCAATGCGCCGGCTCACCGAAGTGACCGGCCTTATCCCGGTCGAGTACCCGACGACCCGCAAGGTAGGAGCGACCCCGCTGGCACGTGCCGCCGATATCAACGCCGCCTTCGCTGACCCGGCGATCCGCGGCATCCTTACGGTCGTCGGCGGGGAGGATCAGATCACTGTCATCCCGCATCTGGATGCCGGGCTCGCCCGGCGCGACCCCAAGCCATTCCTCGGGACGAGCGACAACACCAACCTGCATCACTGGCTCTGGGCCAATGGCGTCACGAGCTTTTACGGCGGGTCGTCCCAGGTGCACCTGGGCCCCGGCCCCGGTGTCGACGACGTCCACGCGCGGTCGCTGCGAGCCGCGCTGATCACCGGCGGGACGCTCGAGATCACCGACCCGGGCGAGTCGGAGGATGTCGGTATCGACTGGGGCGAACCGCGCGCCCTGAACTCCTTCGGTGAGCGTGCGGCGACCGAACCGTGGAGCTGGCACGGCCCGGCGCGTTCAGTGACCGGCCGCACCTGGGGCGGTTGCCTCGAGGTCATCGAATGGATCCTTACCGCAGGGCGATTCCCATTCAATCCGGACGTCCTCGAGGCCAGCGTGCTCATCATCGAAACCTCAGAGGAACTCCTCCCGGCGCGCAACGCTGGATGGATTGTCCGTTCACTGGGCGAACGCGGCATCCTCGCGGCGGTCGATGCGGTCCTCGTCGCCCGTCCGCCGGTATCCGACTTCACCCGCCAGCCATCTGCCCAGGAACGGGCCCGGCTGCGTGCTGAGCAGCGTGACGTAGCCGTCGAGCTCGTCGGCCGTTACAACCCTGAAGCCGTCATATGCGTCGGCATTCCCTTTGGGCACACGCGCCCACAATGGATCATCCCGCACGGCGGCGCAATCACTGTTGACGGCGCCGCGCGCCGGGTTTTCGCCGACTACTCATAGCAAGGCAGATCTGCGCCGGAGCCGGACGCACGCCGATCCCTCAGCCCCTACAGCACGCGACGGAGGGTCTGCGGGGTGAGATCGGCCAGCCGGGGGTAGCCATCGACGGCCATGATCAAGTCTGCCTCGGCGAGGATCGTGCGCAGGACATGGGCGATGCCAGCGGTACCACCGATAGCCAGGCCATAGGCGTAGGGGCGGCCGATACCGACGGCGGTAGCGCCGAGGGCCAGCGCCTTGATGACATCAGCACCAGAACGGACGCCGGAGTCGAAGAGCACGGGGAGGCCGTCGGCGGCCCTGGCGACTTCGGGCAGCATGTCCAGGGCTGGCAATCCGCCGTTGGCTTGGCGTCCGCCGTGGTTGGAGCAGTAGATGCCGTCCACGCCGCCATCTTTGGCGCGTCGCGCGTCGTCGGGGTGGCAGATTCCCTTGACTACCAGGGGAAGCGTGGTGATCGACCGCAGCCAGGACAGATCATCCCAGGTGAGCGGGTTGCCGAACAGTTGGACCCATTTCAGGATCGCTGCGGTACGGTCCTCCTCGGGATCCATGCCCAGCCGCTCACGGAAGACCGGGTCGGTGAAGTAGTTGGCTAGGCAGTGCCCGCGCAGTTGGGGAAAATTGCTGGCGGCGAGGTCACGGGGACGCCAGCCTGTGATCCAGGTGTCCAACGTGACCACGATGCCCTTGAAACCGGCCGTCTCTGCGCGTTTGACCAGGCTTTCGGCCAGTTCACGGTCGGTGGGTGTGTACAGCTGGAAGAAGCCAGGGGTGCCGCCGAACTCCGCGGCCACGTCTTCCATCGGATCCACGGTCAGGGTGGAGGCGAACATCGGCACACCAGTGCGCGCCGCCGCCCGTGCGGTCGCGAGATCACCGTGCCCATCCTGGGCGCACAGTCCGATCACGCCCACGGGCGCCATGAACAGCGGTGATGGCAACACCTGACCGAACAGCTCGATCGACATGTCCCGTTGGGTGGCACCGACGAACATTCGCGGAATCAATCCCCACCGCTGGAACGCCGTAACGTTCGCCTGCTGCGTGTTCTCGTCTCCCGCGCCACCAGCCACATAGGACAGTACCGACGGCGGCAAAGCCTGCGCTGCCCGCGCCTCCCAACCCGCGTACTCCATCGGAAAGTCCGGCAGCACCCCGCTTAGACCAGCCAGATAGATCTCATTCTGGAAACCGCCGAACGCCGCAGCCGGGGTGTTATCCGCCATGCCGTTCTCCTCAAGAACGCTGATCAGTGTGGCCTCCTGGATGCGAGCACGTTACCCGCCCCCGCGGTGCACCGATTCGAGATCTACGGCTCGGCTCCCAGCATCCGCCTGAGCGCGTCGGTCCCGCCATGGCCGCGCCACAGGAACAGACGGCCCAGCCGGACCGTATCCCGGCAGACAGGCACAGAGGTATTGTCTTGGGGAAGAACGGGGGGAAAGGTGACCTGCTCGCGTCTCTTGTCTAAGGTGGCCTGGAGAGTTGCCGTTGCCTCGAAAGCAGTTGGCCGGATTAGCGAGGACGTGCAATGAGCCAGTCCCGTTCTGCCGATGCCGCCCCGCCCGGCGTCCTGCCTGCCCAGCGTGGCGCCGGCTCGGCGCTGGCTCCACGGAACTGGCGGGTGGCCTTGCGCCTGGTCGTCCTGGTAGCCATTCCGACGGTGCTGGTCCTGGCGCTCACCGGGCTGCGCGTCACTGACGCGACGCGCAGCGCGAAGACGTATGGCCAGGTCGGCCGACTCGCGGTGCTCGGCCAGCAGGTCACCGGCTTAGCGCAGGCGATGGAGGACGAGCGGGCCGGCACGGCCGCGTTCATCAGGGCCGGGCGCCCGGCCGCGGGCCTCCTGGCTCTGGACCGGCAGTATGTGATCACCAATGGCTGGGCGGCCATAGTGCGTCGGCTGGTTCACCAGCTTGGCCGCGGCTACCCGCCCCGGACGCGGGCCGGCGCGGCCACGGTTCTGGCCAGCATCGCCGAACTGCCTGGCCTGCGCAGGCACGCGGCGCAGAGCCAGGCTCCCGTGCTGGCCGTGATCAACGGCTATTCCGTGGCGACAGCTGGCCTGTTCCCGATCAACGACGGCATCGCCGATCTGAGCGGCAACTCCGCGCTGATCACTAGCGTGCGCGCGCTCGGCTCGCTGTCCAGGATGAAGAACCAAGCCTCGGAGCAGCAGGTCATCCTCGGTCTGGCGCTCGCCGAGGGCCACTTCGGGCCCGGGGCGCGCACCGCGCTGATCACCGCCCAGGCGCAGCAGGCCAGTGACCTCGTATCGTTCCGGAGTTCGGCGACCCCCCAGGAGAGCTGGGCGCTCACCGTCACCTTGGCCGGCCCGCTGGCCGGGCAGGCCCGGGCGGTGGAACAGCGCGCGACAGCGGCCGGCGATGGTGCGCTGGCCCTCGGCGCGCATGCCAGCCAGCAGTGGTGGGCCGGGATGTCCTACACGGTCGGCTGGATGGGCCATGCCGAGCAGCAGCTGATGAGCTGGATCAGGGCCTACGCCCGGGCCCTACAGCGGTCCGCGATGCGGTCCGCGATAATCACCGGCGGCGCGGCGCTGGCCGTCATCGCCCTCATCTTGCTGGTCACCATGATCATTGCCAGGTCTGTGGTGCGCCCGCTGCGACGGCTTGAAGCGGCCGCCCTGGATGTCGCCGGGGCACGCCTGCCCGCGGAAGTCCGCGCGCTGGATGAGGCTGGGAACTCCGGGCACCCTCTCCCGGTAACGCCGATCGACGTGCTGTCCACCGACGAGATTGGCCAGGTCGCCCGCGCCTTCGACCGGGTGCACCGGGAAGCGGTGCGACTGGCGGGGGAAGAGGCCCGGCGGCACGGCAGTATCAGTGCCATATCCGCCGGTTTCTTCCGGCGCAGCCATTCCCTGCTGGAACGGTTGCTGCGGCTGATCGACAGCTTGGAACTCAGTGAGGATGATCCGGGACGGCTGGCCAGCCTGTTCCAGATGGATCATCTGGCCACCCGGATGCGGCGCAACTCAGACAGCGCGCTCGTCCTCGCGGGCCACGAGACATCACGCCACTGGACCGAGCCGGTCACCCTGGTGGACTTGCTCCGGGCCGCAGTATCCGAGATCGAGCAGTACAACCGGGTCATTCTGGACGTCCAGCCGGGTGTCTCGGTCAACGGGAGCGCTGTGGCCGACACCGTGCACCTGCTCGCCGAGCTGCTGGAGAACGCCACCACGTTCTCGCCTGAAACGACCCAGGTAACCGTGTCCGGTTACCGAGCACGCGGCGGCGGCTCGCTGATCAAGATTACCGACGGCGGAATGGGCATGCCCGAGGAGCATCTGAGGCAGCTCAACTGGCAGCTGGGCCACCCGCATCCCGCGGACGTGGCGGTCACCCGGCACATGGGCTTGTTCGCGGTCGCGCACCTAGCGGCGCGGCACGGCATCAAGGTGGCGCTGGGGCAGCCGCCGGACGGCGGAACCATCGCCGAGGTGCACCTTCCTGCCGCACTGATCTCGCCGGACGCCAAGCCCGGCGGCTGGCTGGGACAGGCGGGCGAAGTCCCCCGGGCTGGGGCCGGCGGGGGAGCCCACGCCGGGGCAGCGGTGGCGGACCCGCTCTTCTCAGCTCCCCGGTTCGTCACCGGGCCAGAGCCTGGCCCAGGACCGGAGAGCGTCACGCCCGATGGCGTCCCGCTGACGCTGGGCGCGCCGTTGCCGTCCCCGGCCCCAGCCGCTTCCTTCGCCGTGACCGTGCCTGAGCCGGAGGGTGCGGAGCCGGGCGGCGTGCTGCCCATCTTCGAGTCCGTCGAATCCGACCTGGCCCGTACCGGGCTGCCGCAGCGGATTCCGCAGGCCAGCCTCGTCCGCGGCGCCGCGGTTGACCAGGCGGCCCGGCAAACCACGGCGGCCGAATCGGCGGAGATCACGCGGGGACGGCTGGCTAGCTTCCAGCGGGGCTCCCGCCGGGCTCGGGCAGTGGTCCGGATGGACCGCGACGCGAAGCAGCCGACCCAGGATCGCTGAGAGGGGAGCAGATGGCTCCGGCCCTCCATCCGCAAGACCTCGACCGGCTTATCACTGATTTCACCGAGCGTGTTCCCGACGTGCTGCACGCCATCGTGGTGGCCTCGGACGGCGTCCCGGTGGCCGTGTCCAACCGGATACAGCCCGATCATCTGGAGCAGATCTCCGCGATCACCTGCGGCTTGATCAGCTTGGCCTGTGCCGCAGCCCGGATATCCGACGACGGTGCCGTCACCCAGGCCCTGGTCACCATGGAACGGGCCACCCTCGTGATCATGGCGATCGATGACGGATCCAGCCTCGCTGTGCTCACCACCGCCGCAGCCGACCTCGACCTAGTCGGGTACGAGATGACGATGCTGGTGGAACGGGCCGGCAGCATCTTTACCCCGCCCGCTCGCGGCGCGGTCCGCGACACAGGCAGCACGGCATGAGCCTGGGTGAAGCCGCGGCCACGAGTGTCAGCGGTTCCTGATGACCTTTCTGCGGTAGGCGATGCTCCCGGCTCCGGCCAGCATCGCCGCTCCGCCGAGGCTGAGGAGCAGGGCGTCCTGGAATCCGGCCGTGCCACCGCCGCCAGTGGGCGGGGCAGCGGTGGGGAACGGGCTGGCCGACAGGCTCGTCGTCGGTGACGGGCTCGGGGCCGGGCTGGCCGGAGGGCTAGCGCTGGCGCTCGGCGTATTGGCACTAGCCGTGCCGCTAGCCAAGGTAGTCGGTGTTGCCGAGCCGGTTCTTGCGGGTGAGAATGTAGTCGGTGTCGCCGTGGGCGAGGATGCTGCGCAGGCCGAGACTGACACGGAAGCGAGTATGGCCAAGGTGGCGCAGCCGATGGCGGTTAACCTCACGCTGAGCCCCGTCCCCGCGATGGTTGCGCGCACCTTTATGAGACCTCCTCATGCGTCCGGCAGGTGGCTGGTCCGTTTCCCCGTCCCGGCATCAGAAACCGGCTTCGGAAGGGAAATTGCGTGGCCGGCTCGGGCGCTGCCCGCGCGGGCCGAGGGCAGGTCCCAGAAAGCGCCCGGCCATAAGAGTAAGGCCCATGGGCGGCACGGACATGCAATGGCTTGTTCATCACTGAGATATTAGGCTACGCGAGTAGAACACCCTGGGGAAGACGGGGGAGGGACGGCATTGGGGGAGGTGGAGCGGCGGCGTGTAGCCGGGTTTCGTGTGGTCGTGTCTTGGCGGAACAGTGAGTACGCCCCCCCGCCCAGGACGTCAAGAAGCCCCCGTGACCGCCTTGCCGGGGTGGCCGGCGTCCTTCTCCTCATAGGCGGGGCCGCCGCCGTCGGCGTCGCGGTCAGTGCCCAGGAACATGCGCCGCAGCCATCCCAGGGGGCAGCGGGCGCTACCGGGCCATCCGCAGGCCGGGCACAAGGGCCATCGCTGCAGCGCTCACTGCCGGTGTCCGTCGATATCCCGGCCATTGGCGTGAAGTCGAAACTGCTGCACCTGGGAGTCAACTCCGACGGCACGATCCAGGTACCGTCGCTTCACGCGAGGCCCAGTGAGGCGGCATGGTACAAGTACTCGGCGACGCCCGGCCAGATCGGGGCGTCGGTCATCGAAGGTCACGTCGACAGCCATCAGGGGCCTGCTGTCTTCTTCCGCCTAGCCGCCCTCCGCCCCGGGGACAGCGTTGACGTCACGCTCGCCGACGGGATCACCGCTGTTTTCCGCGTCACCGGCGTGCGCCAGTACCCGAAATCCAATTTCCCGGCGAAAACCATTTACGGCGCGACCGACTTCGCGGCCCTGCACCTGATAACGTGCGGCGGCGCATTCGACTACGCCACCGGCAATTATCTCAGTTCCACTGTTGTATTCGCGTCCCTCGCGTCATCACGGCCGGCCGGCCGCAGCCGGCCCGGCACCTGATGGCCCTTGGCCCCGCAACAGCACGCTGAAGGCCTTCATCGCTTCATCTCGGACCATCCGTGCCCGCCGTGCCGCTCGGCGAGTGCGGTGAGCGTGCGGTGAATCCCGCGCTGCACGGCGTCGGCCAGGTAGGGCCGCAGCCTGGTGGCGGGGACGATGGTGTGGACCGAGCCCATGCTGCGGGCCCGTTCGATGCTGTGCCGGTTGTCGAACTCGTCGGCGACCTGGCCGAGCTTCTCCGAGCGCACGGTGGGGCGGACCGACGTCAGTTCGGCGCGCAACCGGGCGGCGTCGGCGTGGGCGCCGTTCTCGACGGCCTCGGCGATGCTGGCCTGCAGGTCAGCCACCCGCGGATCGGCCGCGGTGCGTTTGTTCACTTCGCCGGCGAAGACGACCGCTGCTGCGGGCGCCCCGCCGATCACCGAGGCGTAGGAGCCCTCGACGGCGGCGATCTCCATGTTCTCGTTGAGAGTCCCGGAGAACACGACGAATGCGCCGCCGTGGTAGCGGGAGACCACGCAGAATACGATCGGGCCGTCGAAGTTGACTACCGCGCGGCCGATCTCCGCGCCGTACTCCAGCTGCAGCCCGCGCAGCGACTCCGGGGAGCCATCGAAACCCGACAAGTTGGCCAGCACGACGAGTGGACGGTTCCCGCTGGCGGCGTTGATGGCTCGTGCGGTCTTCTTCGACGAGCGCGGGAACAGTGTGCCGGCCGTCCATTGTGACGGGCCGTCCACCGGGGAGGGCCCGTGTCGTGGCAGCGGGCGTGACTCGATGCCGATCAGCGCGACCGGCTGCCCGCCCAGGTGCGCGTCGAGCACCACGACCGACTCGGCGTCGTGCATGTCGGCCCAGCGTTCCAGCGGCGGATGGTCGGCATCGGCCACGCCGCGCAGCAGCGAGCGCACGTCGAAGGGCTTCTTGCGTTCACCGTTGATCGCGGGATCGAATATCTCGCCGAGCGTGCTGAAGTCGCAGCCTGGCCCGGCGTGCGGCGACGCGGAGATGTCCCGGTCGGCGGGATCAGTCGTCGGGGCGGGCCGGGGGAAGCGCTCGCCCGGCGCAGTGTAGGTGTGTTCGTAGTGTGCGAGCAGCACATCCACGGCTGTGGACAGGTCGGGCGCCCAGTACTGGGCCTGGCCGTTCGGGCCCATGATCCGGTCGTAGCCGCCGATGCCGAAGTTGTCCTCGGCAGAGACCCCGCCGGAGTAGTCCAGCGACTGCTTGCCAGTGAGCACCATCGCCGAGTCCGGGGTCATGACCAGGATGCCCTTGGTATGCATGAGCATCGTGGCCTCGGCGTTCCAGTACGGCTGGGCGCCGACGTTGATGCCGGTGACCACGACATTGATCTCGCCGCCGTCCTGGGTGAACTCGATGATCCCGCGCAGCACCCGGGAGACCCAGTCCATGGTCTCGGTGCCGGAGTCCATTGCGATCTTCGCGCCTGCGGAGATGGCGAACCACTCCACCGGGGCGTGCAACCGCCGGGCCAGCTCGATAGCTGCGAGGACCCGGCGGCACTCCGGCTCGGCGATCGCGCCGAGCGCGTTGGTTGGATCGCCCAGCAGCACGACGCGGCGCATCCCCTCGGGGTACCGCTTCGTGGCTGTGGTGAGCACGCCGAGCACTATGTTCGCGGTGTTCGAACCCGGCGCCCGCTCGACCGGGGCGGGAGCACCCGTCTCGCCGAGGTCGTATTCGGCGAACGTGCCCGGGGGGCCGCCGCGGTCGGGCGAGCGGGTGATCAGCGGGATGAGTTCATATGGGTAAACGGCACCGCGGCGACGGGCCCGGATCACCTTTTGCGTGTAGGAATTCATCTCGCGCAGCGGGTTCGGCGGCGGGTCGGTGATGCGCAGCGTCAGCCCGGCCCCCGGCGGGCGGGACAACCGCAACATCAGCTCCCGCGGCTCGGCGTCCCGGTCACCGGCATCGGCCATCCGCAGCTGTACCAGCACCTGCTCCAGGCCCAGCGCCTCGGTGCGCGGGGCGAATGACCGGACGACCGGGTCGAGCTCGGTGAGCGGCACGTCCACGACCGGCCAGACGTAGAGCTGGACGCGGTTCCATTCCAGTTTCGCCGCGGCGCGGTCCGCGGAGCGGGCCGCGCGCAGGCTGTCCAGGCAGGCGTCAAGGATGCGCTCAAGCTGTGGCAGGCCGCTGATCCGGCCGTCCTCGTCACGCAGGACAGTCAGGTCGCGGACGTCGGCGAGGGCGATCAGCCGCTGATCGTCGGGGACCTCGCGGCCCTGCGCGCGGAACAGGTGCACGCCGGTGGCCGAGGGCAACCGGGTCAGCGCGAATCCCGACAGCCGCCACAGGCCCAGCCGCTCGGCGACCATCGGGTGCAGGCCGCGCAGCGTCCGGTCCTCCACCGCAGTCCCGGTCTCCGGCGCGCCGCGGAAGGTGAACCAGGTCGGCCCGCCGCTTTCCGCGCCATCGGGCCGGCGCACCGCGACGGCGACCCGCCCGACTGTGCGCGGGATGATGCCGAGCTTGTCGCGGATCCTGGCCGCGCGGGCGTCCGGGTCGCCGCCGACTTCGGGCGTCTCGGAGGTGACGTAAAGATCTATCAGCGCCGTGCGGCCGGGTGGGAGTGCATCCACGAGCCGGCGCAGGTCGGTCGTGCCATCGGTGTCCGTTGCGCTGGCCACGGTGGCGACCAGCAGGTAGCCGTGCCCGTCGTGGACGTATCCGGTGGTCAGCAGCGGGCGGTCGTGGTGCTCGATGACCTTGACTTGCTCCAGCGGCCGGATCCGGTAGTACCGCCGGGTCATCACCTCGAGCATCACGGCGTGATGCCGCTCGGCGAAGGCTCCCAGGATCGGCTCACCAGAGGCGACCATGGCGTCGATCTGGGCCGCCCGGGCCTCGGGATCGGGGGAGAGACGGTCGAGTTCCGCGCGCACCTGCGCCTGCGCCTTCGCCCGCTCGCCGGCGATCAGCGCGGCATCGAAGCAGCGGTACACGACCTGCCGGGCCAGGTCGCCGATCACCGGATGGCGCAGCTGGGTGGCCGACACCAGCTGGTCAAGGACCCGCCGGTAGCCGTCGCGGGCAGGCTCGGGCAGCGACTCCGGGCGGTTCAGCCGCCACTGCAGCAGCTCTGACACGACCGGCACGTGCGCGGTCGCGCGGCGGTGCGCGAGGAACATCCGGTAGAGCACGGGGTCCAGGTCGGGTGAGGGGTCGAGGTCAGTGATCCCGTAGTGGGCCAGCGCGCGGCGCAGCTTGATCCGGAAGGATTCTGGCAGTCCTTCGGCGTCGGCGTCTCTGGAGCGCAGGTAGGCGTAGAGGTACTCCTGCGGGTTGCGGGTGGCCTCGGCGTCTACGGCGGACTCGTCGTCGGCTGCGGCCCCGCCGGACACCCGGCGATTGCGCGACAGCGCGCACAGGTCAGCGAAGATCCGCAGGACCTCGATCTCCCCGGCGAGCACCTGCGGGTCGCCGTCGGGCAACTCGGCCCGGGCGGTAGCCAGCGCCAGCAGTAGCTGGCGGGTCTCGCGGTCCTCGATATCGAAGCCCAGAACGAGCGAGCGCAGTGCGGCCAGCGCGTCGGCGGCCGTGGCGGCCGGGCCGCGGTCAACCGTGGCCGCGGCCCCCAGCGCGCTCAGATCGGCCCGGGTGCCTGACGCCGGACCCCCGATCCCGTCCAGTTCCGGGTCCTGTTCTATCCGGACCAGCTTGGTGCCGCTCTCGACCTGGGTGTTGACGTCGACGAGTACTTCGGCGACCCGGCCCGCGGTCGGCGCGTGCAGCGCCGTCTCCAGCTTCATGCTCTCCACGACGGCCACCACGTCGCCCTCCGCCACCGCGTCACCGGCCTCGACCGGGATGGCCACCACCATGGCCGGCGCCGGGGCGCGCACCAGCCTCGCCTCACCGCCGGACATCTGGTGCGTCGCGCCGTCGACTTCGATGAGGTAGTCCGGGCCCTGCGCGACCGAGAGCACGGCGAACGCCTGGCCGCCGACGGTGAGCCTGCGCTCGAACCGGCCGTACCGCTCGACATCGGCGTCTACCGCATGGCCGTCCAGCTCCACCCGGTAGCGGATCGGACGGCACCGGGACACCCGCAGCCGGTAGGCGGCACCGTCTGCGCGGACGTCGACCTGATGCCAGGTCTCGTGCCCGACCTCGGGACGCCCGCGCTCGGCGGATGCGAACAGCCGGCCTTCCTGGCGCTGCGCGTGGGCATCGTACGCCTCGACGGCGGTGGCCAGCAGGGCGATGTCGAGCCGCCGCGGCGGGGCGTAGCCGTCGGCCATCAACGCGTCGAGCCAGGTCGTGTCGGCCTCTCCGCGCGCGAACTCCGGCCGGTCCAGGAGGTCGAGCAGGAACGTCTTGTTCGTGGTGCCGCCGTGGATCACCACAGCGGTCTGCCTGAGTGCGCGCACGAGCCGGGCGCGGGCCTCGCGGCGGTTCCGGCCCCAGGCGATCACCTTGGCGATCGTGAGGTCGAACTGCGGCGGGATGACGTCGCCCGCGGCCACCCCGGTGTCGACCCGGATGCCCGGGCCGGTAGGCAGCACCAAGTGCTCGATCAGGCCCGGCGCGGGCGCGAACCCGTGCTCCGGGTCCTCGGCGCTCAGCCGGGCCTCGATCGCCTGCCCGTGCTCGGACGGTGCGGCGGCCGAGATGTCAGCCAGTGTGCCGCCGGAAGCGATGTGCAGTTGCAGCTTAACGATGTCGGCTCCGGTGGTTGCCTCGGTGATGGGGTGCTCGGCCTGCAGCCGGGTGTTGACCTCCAGGAACGACAGCAGCCGCTCCCTGGGTTCGTAGAGGAACTCCACAGTCCCGGCGTTGACGTAGCCTGCCGCCCGGATCAGCTTGGCGGCACTGGAACGCAGCATGTGCTCCTGCCCGGCGTCCAGCACAGTCGAGGAAGACTCCCCGATCACCTTCTGGTTGCCCCGTTGCACGCTGCCGTCCCGGACACCCAGCGTCCACACGGCGCCGTCGGCGTCGGCGACGACCTGCACCTCGACGTGGCGGCCGCCACGGATTGCCCGCTCCAGGAACACCGCCGAGTCCCCGGCCGTCTTCGATGCTTCCGATCTCGCCCGATCGAAGGCCGCGGCGAGTTCTGCGGGGGATCTGGCTAGCCGGGTGCCTCGCCCGCCACCGCCCGCGGTGGTCTTGACCATCAGCGGGTAACCGATCGTCTTGGCCTGGGCGCGGGCCTGCTCCAGGTCGGCCACCGCACCGCCGCTCCACGCCGCGAGCGGCACGCCGACATGCCCGGCTAGCCGCTTGGACTCGATTTTGTCGCCGAGCTGGCGCATGACCCCGGCCGGCGGGCCGATGAAGGTGATCCCCAGCCGGTCACACAGCTCCGCGAACTCGGCCTTCCCCGAGACGAACCCCCAGCCTGGCCAGGCCGCGTCGGCCCGGCACTCGCGCAGTGCCCGCTCCAGCTCGGCGTAGTCGAGATAAGGGCTGGCGTCGCACGCGGGCCCGTCGCCGACGAGGTCGGCCGGGCCGATGAGCACCGCCTCGTCGGCCTCGCGGACGAACATCGCCCGCCGGTCGGCGGCGGTGTACAGGGCGATGACGCGCAGCGTCCGCCGCCCTTCGGCGTTCCACTCCCGGACGGCGTTGATCAGCCGCATCGCGGGCTCGCCCCGGTTGATGATCGCGACGCGCCGGAAGGCAGGCCGGGTTCCCTGGCTAGTCATCCGGTCACTCGCCGAACGCGACGCGCACGTCATCGGTCGTCGTCCCGGTCGCCCGTGCGACGGGCACGGAGCCGCGATTGATGCCGCCGATGATGTCCAGCACCATTTCGTCGGCGACGATGGCGGGGTCGATGCGCAGCACCGCGTAACCGCCGACGGCGCCGGCTCCGAAGCCCGGTGTGAAGACCCGGGTCGGCCGGGTAATTACCCCGTCACGGACGGCATCGTGCACCGCGATCGGGATGCTCGCCGACGATACGTTGCCCATCGTCTCGACGTTGAAGTACAGCTGGTCGGCGGACAGCCCGGCCTTCCGGGCCAGGTTGAGGATCATCGTCTTGTTGGCCTGGTGCGGGACGATCAGCTCGATGCTCTGCAGCAACGTCCGGCCTGGGTCGTCCGGATCGCTCTGGGCACCGAGCTCGCCGATCATCTGGGCCAGGTAGCGCTGTACCAGGGACTTCACCTCAGGACCGTATACGGTGATGTCGTTGTCGAACTCCGGGTTCGGCCAGATGATCGAGTTGACCTCACTTCTCGGCCCGCTCGCGTAGGTCTGCACGACCTCCACATCGCCGGTGGTTCCCGGGGCGGCCGGAGCGATGACCATCGCCGCGGCGCCATCCCCGAAGATCATCCGCGAGGGACGGGAGCTGCCGATCTTGTCGGAGAACTTCTCCACGCAGACCAGCAGGACCGGCCGCTTGACTTCCTGCAACTGCCGGATGGCCTCGGCCAGCCCGTAGGGCAGCCCCGCGCAGGCCGCCACCAGGTCAACTGAGGCGTGTGTCTGCAGCAGGCCCAGCTCGCCGGACAGCCAGCACGCGACCGATGGGATCTGCCGGTTGCTGGTGCAGGTACTGACCAGCACCGCCCCGATATCCGCGGGCGCCCGGCCGGACTTCGCCAGCGCGGAGCGGGCGGCGTGCAGGGCCAACTGCTCCGGCTCACGGCTGGTGTAGCGGCGCTGCTCGATGCCGGTCTTCGCGCTGATGTCGGCGGCGCTCATCGGCGACCAGGAGAAGCTCGCGTTCCGGATCACGTCGGTGTTGTCGCAGACGTGCTCGCCGCGCACCACCGCCAGCGCCGCCAGCCTCGGCTGGATCGCGAATGCCTCCCTCACCCGCACCGGCGGGTAAGGGGCAGCAGGCGGCACGGCCTCCAATGGCGCGCGCCGGGCCGGGACAGCAGCGTTCTTGGCGGCGGCGTTGCGGCCGGTGGCACCGGTGCTCTTGACCCGGTCGATGAAGGCCAGCACGTCCCGGTTGCGGGGATGGAACGCGACCACGAAGTCGTCGTTGCCGATCCGGGCAGGCTCCCGCAGCGTGGTGCGCGAGCGGTTCCACGGGTACTGGTTGTGCAGCACCATCGCCCAGCGGATCAGCGCTTCCAGCTCGGGGACGCTCTCGTCAGCGTCAAAGATCTCGTCGGTCCGGAAAACCGGGTAGTCCGGGTCGTGATCGGGTATCACGAACGTCAGCGCGTCGGGCTGATCCAGAAACTCAGCGACCGTTGGCTTGATCGGTGGCAGCTCGGTGGCATGGTGCAGCTTGTTGCGGAACAGGTCGAACAGCAGGCCGAACACCTTGTCCTCGGTGTCGGCGTCCCACGTTGCGGGCAGCTCACGGAAGGCGCGCTCGACCGCTGCCACCTTGCGCCCGCTGTCTTCCCACGGGGTCAGTACCGGCAGGAAAACGTCATCGCGATGCTTCGCCAGGTCGCGCCAGCGCGTCGGCCGCTTCTCGAACATCGTGACCGAGTACCGGTTGGCCCAGAACAGGTTCTGGGCCAGGTCGCGCAGCAGCTCAAAGCGCCCCGGGTAGGCTCCGGACTCGACGCGGGCCAAGATGTCGGTCCCAGTAGGTGCCTTCGCCTCGAAATCCCGCTCGATCACGGCGCTGAACTGCTCGATCGTCCTCAGGACCGAGAAGTCCAGCTCACCAAAGAAGTTCGCCGGGAACACCAGACGACCGTGCCGGTTGATCACAAACGGTTTCACGCGTTACCTCCGGGTCGAACGTCTCCTGATCCACCGGCGACCCGCCCTGTCCGGTCGGGTGGGTTTGAACCTGCCGCCGAATGTGCCGGCCGGTCGGCTGGCCGGTGCACGTCGGTGTCGGGCAAGGCGGGCGTAAACACCCAGAGCACCTGGGTGCGGCCAGCTGGCGGGGTCACGCGGAAAGTGTGCTGGGTATTGGCCGGGAAGGTGAAGGCGTCACCCTGGTCGAGGGTGGTTTGCTCCCCGGCGACGGTGATCTGCAGCTGACCGGCGAGGACGAAGACGAATTCAACGTCCGCCGGCAGTGAGTAGGGCTCGTCCCCGCTGCCGCCCCCCGGGTCGATGTTGCTGAGGATGGCTTGCATCCGCTTCTCGCCGGACGGCGTGAGCAGGTACTCCTTGACGCCTCTGCCGCCGAAGTTGATCGGCGGGTAGTCGGCCCGGCGGACCACCTCTCCCTTCGACGCCTGGAACAGGGAGCCGACGGACACGTCCAGTGCCTGGCAGAGCCGGATGAGCGAGGCCACCGAGACGTTCGCGAGATCCCGCTCCAGCTTGGACACGAATCCCTTGGTCAGCCCGCTCTGCTCGGCCACTTCGGTCATGCTCTTGCGGGCGGCGAGCCGCGCCGCCTTCAGCTGCGCGCCGATCCGCGTGCCGTCAGGGCCGGCAAGGGGCGTGCCGTTCCCGCTGCTGGAGATGGGCACCAGTCCTCCTCCCGTGCTGGGCGCGCCGGGCGGCAGACCCCGCGGCATCTCTGTGACGCATCAGGGCTCTATGAAACAAAGGTTGACAGCCAGGAAACGCCTAGTGATTATAACTTGTGAAACAGGTCACATCTAGCTGGGAGGCGGCATGGCCACACGGTCCCGGGAGCCTGCGGTTGAGGAGGAGCTGGAGCGGGGCCTGCTCGGCCAGATCGAGGTGCACTCGATCGACTGGATCCCGGACCCAGAGCGGCACGGCAAGGTCTGGCAGCAGACCATGCTGTGGTTCCTGGGGAACTTCCAGTACTTCACGATCCCGATCGGCTTCGTGGGCCCCGCGCTGGGCTTGTCGCTGGGCTGGTCGATCCTGGCTGGCGCGCTGGGCATCTGGTTCGGCACGCTGTTCATGGCCTTTCACGCCACCCAGGGCCCGGTTTTCGGCCTGCCGCAGATGATCCAGACCCGGGCGCAGCTTGGCTACCGTGGCGTGGTCGTCGCCCTGTTCGCCGTGCTGTTCACCTACATGGCATTCAATGTCGCCGATCAGGTGCTGATGAGCACCGGGCTGCACGGCGCATTCGGCTGGAACGCCAGCGTGGTGGCCGCCGCCACCGCGGTGCTCGCGGCGCTGCTGGCGATCTTCGGCTACGACTGGGTGCACCGGGTTTTCCGGTTCCTGCTGGTCATCTCGTTCCCGTGCTACGCGATCATCTCGATCGCCATTCTCATCGGGCACGCCGGCGGCGCCGCGCCCCATCACCCGGGAGGCTTCCTGTTCGCGGCGTTCATGGCGCAGTTCTCGGTAGCCGCCGCCTACAACATCACCTACGCGCCGTACGTCTCGGACTACTCGCGTTACATGCCGCGGAAGACGCCGGCCCGCGGAATCATCACCGCCGTGTTCTTCGGCGCCTCCAGCTCGGCGATCTGGCTGATCGCACTCGGTGCATGGCTCGCCACCCGCCTCGGCATCAACGACGGCCTCGTCGGACTGCAGGTCGTCGGGGACAAGGTGGCCGCGCCGCTCGGCTCGATCACGGCGGTCCTCTCCGCGACGGCGCTGCTGGCCACGATGGGGATGAACGCCTACGGGGGAATGCTGACCGTCCTGACCGGGATCGACTCGTTCAAGACGATCAAGACCAGCCGGGTGCTGCGCGCCGTGACGGTCATCGCGCTGGCCATCGTGTGGTACGCGATCGGGGCCAGCATCTCCTCGAGTACCAGCGCCGTGTCCGCAGTCCTCGACTCGCTGACCCTGATGCTGTACCTGCTGGTGCCGTGGACCGCGCTCAACCTGGTCGATTACTTCTTCGTCCGGCACGGGCATTATGCGATCACCGACATCTTCCGCGTCGATGGCGTCTACGGCGCGTGGGGCTGGCGCGGCCTGACAGCTTATTTCGCCGGCTTCGCCGCCGAGATCCCGTTCATGGTGCTCCCGCCCATCGCCGGCCTCTCTTACACGGGCTACTTCCCGAGTCACCTGACCAACGGTGTGGACTACGCCTGGTTGGTCGGCCTGGCCGTTTCCGGCCTCGTGTACCTGCTGCTGTCACGCTCACTCGACGTGGCCGCCGAGCAGTCAGCCATCGACGCCAGCGAGCGGGAACTAAAGGCAATCGACATCGATGCGGAAGCGGCAATCACCGGGCCAGGCCGTCCCGACGGGCAGGCACCCTAGCCCGTTATGGCAACCTGGGCCAGGAGACGGCAGCGAGACCATCGATCCGGGTCAAGCCCGCCCGTGACAACTGATGCCAGATGCTGGCCTGGCGTGTGCCGGGCGGGATGCTGGGATGGGGAATGACATGACCGAGCCTGTTCCGCGGATCGTCGCCGGCGGCACTATCGGGCCGGTGGACGCCACCGTGATACCCCGCTACGCCGGGGAGGCCACTTTCGCCCGCCTGCCGCGCATGGATGAGGTGCCGCAGGCCGATGTCGCGGTGCTGGGCGTGCCATTTGACAGCGGGGTCAGCTACCGGCCGGGTGCCCGCTTCGGCCCGTCCCACATCCGGGAGTCGTCCCGGCTGCTCCGCCCCTACAACCCGGCCCTGCAGGTATCGCCGTTCGCCGCCCAGCAGGTGGCCGACGCGGGGGATCTCGCGGTCAACCCGTTCAGTATCGAGGACGCGATCGCCGCCATCGAGCGGGGGGCGCGTGCCCTGCTGGAACGCGCGCGGTTCGTGCTGACGCTCGGCGGCGACCACACGGTGGTGCTGCCGATGCTCCGGGCGGTGTCGGCGGTGCACGGCCCGCTGGCCGTCGTCCACTTCGATGCCCACCTCGATACCTGGGACACCTACTTCGGCGCCGCCTACACCCATGGCACGCCATTCCGGCGGGCCTCGGAGGAAGGTCTCCTGGACCGGACCGGGTGCCTGCACATAGGGATCCGCGGCCCCCTGTACTCCGACAGCGACCTCAGCCAGGACACCGAGCTGGGCTTCCAGGTGATCTCGGCGCCCGACGTCGAACGGCTCGGCGTGGCCGGCATGGTGGAACGCATCCGGCAGCGGGTCGGAGACCGCCCAGTGTACGTCTCGGTGGACATCGACGTGCTGGACCCTGCGCACGCGCCCGGCACCGGCACCCCGGAGGCGGGCGGCCTGTCCAGCCGGGAACTGCTGGCCACCCTCCGGTCATTCGCCCAGCTGAACCTCATCGGCGCAGACATCGTAGAGGTCGCGCCCGCCTACGACCACGCCCAGATCACCGGGATCGCCGCCGCGCACACCGGCTACGAGCTGCTGTCCGCCCTGGCCGCGGGAAAGCGCGCCCGATGACCACCACCGGCGAGGTCCTCGCCGCGGCACGATGTCGAGATCCTTCGGACTGAGGGCGTCCAGGTCGGCCGGCGCGGGCCGACCTGGACGTCATGATCAGACGAGGTCGAACCGGTCGAGGTTCATCACCTTGTCCCACGCCGCGACGAAATCGTTCACGAACTTCTCCCGCGCGTCATCGCTCGCGTAGACCTCCGCGAGCGCGCGCAGCTCGGAGTTCGACCCGAAAACGAGGTCGGCACGGCTGCCGGTCCACTTGACCTCGCCGGTGGCGGTGTCGCGGCCCTCGAAAGTGTTCGCGTCCTCGGACGTCGCCTTCCACGTCGTGCCCAGGTCGAGCAGGTTGACGAAGAAGTCGTTGGTCAGCGACCCCGGGGTCGTGGTGAAGACGCCGAGCGGCGACTGCTGGTAGTTCGCGCCCAGGACGCGGAGGCCACCGACGAGGACCGTCATCTCGGGGGCGCTCAGGGTCAGCAGGTTCGCCCGGTCGATCAGCAGGTACTCGGCCGGCAGCCGGTTGCCCTTCCCGAGGTAGTTGCGGAACCCGTCGGCGGTCGGCTCAAGCGCGGCGAACGACTCAACGTCGGTCTGCTCCTGCGACGTGTCCGCGCGGCCCGGCGTGAAGGGGACCTGGATGTCGAAGCCGGCGTCCCGGGCGGCCTGCTCGACGGCCGCGCCGCCAGCGAGCACGATCAGGTCGGCGAGCGAGACCTGCTTGCCGCTGGGCTGGGCGGCGTTGAAGGCCTCACCGATCCCCTCCAGGGTGCGCAGCACCGTCGCCAGCTGGTCGGGGTCGTTGACCTCCCACCCGCTCTGCGGCTCGAGGCGGATGCGCGCGCCGTTGGCGCCGCCGCGCTTGTCGCTGCCACGGAAGGACGAGGCCGCCGCCCATGCGGTGGACACGAGCTGGGACACCGGCAGGCCCGAGGCGAGGATCTGGCCCTTGAGGGAGGCGATGTCCGCAGCGCCGATGAGCTCGTGCGTGACTGCGGGGAGGGGGTCCTGCCATATCAGCGTCTCGGCCGGGACCTCCGGGCCGAGATAGCGCGCGACCGGGCCCATGTCACGGTGGGTCAGCTTGAACCAGGCCCGGGCGAAGGCGTCCGCGAACGCGACGGGGTTCGCGAGGAACCGCCGTGAGATCTGGTCGTAGACCGGGTCCATGCGGAGCGAGAGGTCGGTCGTCAGCATCGTCGGGGGGCGGCTCTTCGACGGGTCCTGGGGGTCAGGGACAGTGCCCGCCCCGGCGCCGTCCTTCGGCTGCCACTGGTGCGCACCGGCGGGGCTCTTGGTCAGTTCCCACTCGTAGCCGTACAGGGTCTCCAGGAAGCTGTTGTCCCACGTCACCGGGGTAGGCGTCCAGGTGACCTCGAGGCCGCTGGTGATCGCGTCGCGGCCCTTGCCGGTGCCGTAGCTGCTCTTCCAGCCCAGGCCCTGCTGCTCGAGCGGGGCCGCCTCGGGGTCGGGGCCGACGTTCTCCGCCGGGCCCGCACCGTGGGTCTTGCCGAACGTGTGACCGCCCGCGATCAGGGCGACCGTCTCCTCGTCGTTCATGGCCATCCGGCGGAAGGTCTCACGGATGTCGCGGGCCGCGGCGAGCGGGTCCGGGGTGCCGTTCGGGCCCTCCGGGTTGACGTAGATGAGGCCCATCTGGACCGCGCCGAGGGGCTCCTCCAGCTCCCGGTCGCCGGTGTAGCGCTCGTCGTCGAGCCAGGTGGTCTCGGGACCCCAGTAGACGTCCTCGTCGGGCTCCCAGACGTCCGCACGACCGCCGGCGAAGCCGAAGGTCTTAAAGCCCATCGATTCCAGGGCGACGTTGCCGGTGAGGATAATGAGGTCGGCCCAGGAGAGCTTCTGGCCGTACTTCTTCTTGACCGGCCACAGCAGCCGGCGGGCCTTGTCGAGGCTGACGTTGTCCGGCCAGCTGTTGAGCGGCGCGAAGCGCTGCTGACCGGCGCCCGCGCCGCCGCGGCCGTCGCTGATCCGGTAGGTACCCGCGCTGTGCCACGCCATCCGGATCATGAGCGGGCCGTAGTGACCGAAGTCAGCCGGCCACCAGTCCTGCGAGGTGGTCAGCACCCCCGCGATGTCCTGCTTCACGGCCGCGAGGTCGAGGGTCCTGAACGCCCCGGTGTAGTTGAACTCCTCGCCGAGGGGGTTGGCCACGGCGGGGTTCTTGGCCAGGATCTTCAGGTTGAGCTTGTTCGGCCACCAGTCACGGTTGGCGTCACCCTTAGTGGGGTGCGTGAGGCCACCGCGGGCGACCGGACATTCCCCGCTCTCCGGGGTCGCGTCTTCGACGACTACTGGATCATGGTTCTCAGTCATGGGAATCCTTCCGGATTAGGCGGATCACGGTGCTCAGGAACTGCCGGCGGTGGAACAGCCGGGGCACACGCCCCAGTAGATGACCTGGGCCTCGTCGATCGAGAAGCCGTGGTCGTCGGACGCGGTCAGGCAGGGTGCCTCGCCGGCCGCGCAGTCGACGTCAGCGACGGCACCGCACGACCGGCACACGACGTGGTGGTGGTTGTCCCCGACGCGCCCCTCGAACCGGGCCGGGCTGCCGGCCGGTTCGATGCGGCTTACGAGTCCCGCCGCGGTGAGCGCGTGGAGGGCCTCATACACGGCTTGAAGGGAGACATGGCCGACGCGATCGCGCACCCCGGAGGCGATCGCCTCGACGCCGAGGTGGTCACCGTCCCGGACGGTCTCGAGCAGTGCGACGCGGGCGGCCGTCACCCGCAGGCCGGCACCGCGCAGCTCCTCGGCGGTGGTCGGAGTCGGGGATACGGTCATGACGCCAAACCTACCTTCATAAACGCGAACGGTGCAAGATAATGAATAGTTCAGGTCTAGTGTCGCGTCAGGCAACGTTTGCCCGCGGGATGCCGCGCTCCGGCCCCGGCTGCATAGAACCATCGCCGCCTGTGCATGTCTTCCGTACGGTAGCCAGGTGATCGTCTATGAGTGGCGCGGCCATTTCGGCAACGCCGCAGTCAACGCGCTGCACGCCGAGGCGTTTGGTCACCCAGTCCTGGACCGCGACTGGCGGGCCCAGGTTAACGAGCACAGCCTGGGCTGGGTCTGCGCGCGGGAAGGGCCTGACCTCGTTGGCTTCGTCAACGTTGCCTGGGATGGAGCCGTCCACGCGTTCCTGCTGGACACCCTTGCCGCCGCACGAGTGCGGCGGCAAGGGGTCGGGACCAGGCTGGTCACCGTTGCCGCGGAGAATGCCCGGGCTGCCGGGTGCAGGTGGCTTCACGTCGATTTTGAAGACCACCTCAGCTCGTTCTACTTCGGCAGCTGCGGGTTCAGGCCAGCAAACGCGGGACTTATCGCCTTGCCGCCTCGCGGTTAACCGCGGCGGGGCCAGGGGGCCCGAGCCGACGCCGAGGGCAGTTGTCTCGTCAATCTCGCAAGTGCGGCCGGGTTCGGCTGGTACGCCTACGCGCCGCTGAGCCAGGAGGCGTATTCGCCGCGTGCTGGGCTGGCTGGATGGCTGCGCTTGATCATCTGGCTTGCGTTGACC
>Ga0265338_10001993_pt1 | contig 31710 bp, 28 predicted proteins | sample 42126metaG_FD_193579 | JGI IMG/M metagenome (GOLD analysis project Ga0265338, IMG submission 193579) | Rhizosphere microbial communities from Carex aquatilis grown in University of Washington, Seatle, WA, United States - 4-21-26 metaG | ecosystem: Host-associated > Plants > Roots > Rhizosphere...
ACAGGCTTTTCGGCCTTCCCTAAACATCGCCGCCCAACCCGTGCCCAGATGGCGGAATTGGTAGACGCACTAGTTTCAGGTACTAGCGCTGCAAGGCGTGGAGGTTCGAGTCCTCTTCTGGGCACCAGTCATTCTTCCGGCAGCATCCGCAGCAGTCCGGTTCAGACCACAAGATACTGAAAGATAATAGTATTCCGTCCGCCGCTGTTCGCGGCGGACCGCTGCCAGCCGGACGAGCCTGTTGGTCTGGTGTTGGTTTTTGGGCTATTCTAAACCCCCTGTTGGTCCAGACACGGTGGGTGCGGAAATGCGTCTAACGGATGTTGTTTGCAGAGGAACCAAGCGTGGCCCGGTTCGGCAGAAATTGTCGGACGGCGGCGGCCTCCAGCTTTGGATTCAGCCGAACGGAACGCGCTACTGGCATCTCGCTTATCGCTATGCCGGTACTCAGAAGCAGCTTGCGCTCGGGCCCTACCCGGCGGTTTCGCTCGCGGAGGCGCGCGAGAAACGCAATGACGCGCAAAAGCTCCTGCGCGACGGCAAGGACCCGGCCGCCGAGAAAAAACAACAAATCGAGGCCCAGAGCCTGCCGGGTCAGACCTTCAAGGAGGTCGCGATTGAACTGGTCGAAAAGCTGAGGCGCGAAGGGCGGGCGCCGGCCACGCTCGTAAAGAAGGAATGGCTGCTGGACTTCGCCTACCCGGCACTTGGCGCCAAGCGCGTCTCGGAAATCAGGCCGATCGACGTCCTGCGGGTCGTGCAGGGGCCAGAGTCCCGGAGCTGCTACGAGACGGCGCGCCGGCTCAGGTCAACAATCGGCGCGGTCTGCCGATATGCCATCGCTACAGCCCGCGCGGAGAACGATCCGACGGCGGCGCTCCGGGATGCGCTCACGACGCCAACGGTCAAGCCACGCGCCGCGATCATAGAGCCCAAGAAGTTCGGCGGGCTCCTGAGGGCAATAGATGCTTTCGACGGCGAGCCCACCACATGTGCAGGTCTGAAACTTCTTGCCCTGCTGTTTCCCCGGCCAGGCGAGTTGAGAACCGCCGAGTGGACTGAGTTCGATCTCGAGGCCAACGTCTGGACCATTCCGGCCTCCAAAACTAAAATGCGACGAGAGCACAAGATCTTCCTCGCGACACAGGCAAGGAAAGTCCTCGAAGAGCTCCAAGTCGTGACGGGGCACTATCGGTTGGTATTTCCGGGCCTTGTGAAAACCGACAAGCCGATCTCGGAAAACACGCTCAATCTTGCTCTCCGCAGAATGGGGTTCAGCCAGGAGGAAATGACCTCGCATGGCTTTCGTGCATCGGCATCCACGCTTCTCAATGAATCGGGCAAGTGGAGCGTTGACGCTATCGAGCGTCAGCTTGCGCACATAGAAAACAACGATGTTCGCCGCGCCTATGCTCGCGGTCTGCATTGGGACGAGCGCGTGAAGATGATGACGTGGTGGGCCGACCATTTGGACCACCTCCGGAATACAACGGGGGTTCATAAGCTTCGCAAAGACGCAGCCGCGAAGGCCGCATAAGAATTGGCGCGCCCTAAGCACGTTTATGTACGCCCGCTTGCGGTATTGCCACGAGAGCGATGGACAACGCGACGCCGGACTGAACAGATTCGGCGGTCATCAGCTGCGAAGTTGATATGAGAAGTACAGCGATCAGTGCGGTCACGGCGCGGGACAATGCGGCAAACAACGGGTCGCCAGCACACGCATATCGCCGCTCCGCCATTCCATTCAGCGAGCGGGTCACATGCACAGTCCCGGAGGCGTGCGACGCCATAGGGCTGGGACGGACCAAGCTTTATGAGCTGATCGCTGATGGTCGATTGCGGACGATGACGATCGGACGCCGGCGGCTGATTGTGGTCACCTCTCTTCTGAGCTTGGTCTCAGCAGCTCAATAGAAGCCAGCCGGACCCAGACTGCGCACTGCGCCGCCATCCCATTGTTCCATCGTCGTTGAAAACTCGCCCAATAGCGGGATGGAACTCGATAACAACTCGGTGAGTTTCGCAGATTGTCGCAAAAGCAGCGTGGAAAACGCGCTTGGCAATCCTGCGTCCGCTCGCTTAAATTGTCCTGTCGAAGGTCTGCTCCAATAGCGAGTTGTGACCTTGGGCGGCTGACGGATCGAATGGATTTGACCGTCGCCGCGCCTGAACGGCATGCACGACCAAAAACAAAAACGGGGGTAACAAAGGTGGGTAGCACGCGTGAATATTGTTGCGTCCGATGCACGCACGCCGGAAGCCAAAGGCGACTGGCGCGATCCTGAAAACTATCGCTGGATGACCTCCCTCCCGCGCACGGCGTGGGCGTGGGAATTTCTTCGGCGTAATCCTAGGTATGGCAGCGATTATGTCAGCCATCTCGCAGGCCATCCTACGGTCAACGAGCCGGACCATCTGAGCGCGTTGCCTTGGGGACTTCTGAGATTTGAAGACCCCGCGAATGACGCCCGGTTGGCGTCCGTCCTCTGGCAGATGAAAGCGTGTCGAGAGGTGCTTCCGCTGGCGGCGGCCAAGATGCGGCCGGGAACCGCGGTCGAGACGCTCGATCTGCCGAAGCTCCGATGCCGCACGGCCGTCTATGACTTCGGCGTGGAAGAGCGGCGTGAGGTTCTGCTGACTCAGGACGGCCGTTCGCTCCAGCTGACCGTATTTGGCTCGATACCTCTGGAGGAGGCCCTGTTGCTCACCCCTGCCTTGCCGGAGTTTCGATTCAGCAAGGCGCGCCTGCAAGCCGTGAAACGCCTTGCGGATGTGGTCAAGCACGGCTGGTTGCGCCCTTCGCTCTACCGCCGCGAGCGGCAAAGCGCGCGCCTCGCTCGGGTGGTTCAGGCGCTCGACGGCTCGCTCGCGAAGGCGCAGCAGCGGGAGATCGCTGTAGCGCTCTTTTCCAAGGAACGGGTCGACCGGGACTGGCAGGATCCGCGCAACCATCTTCGCGACCATGTGCGACGGGCGGTCGCCTACGGACGCGAACTGATGGACTCGCGGTATCGTCGCTTCCTGGACTAGGCGGTCAATTTCGAAGCAGATGCAAATAGCCGTGCTTGGTCATCCAGCGCGCACGCGTCAGGTGCGAGGCCAGGCAGCATCTCGCCCGATCCGGTTCGGTGACTGGATCGATCGCAAGGACGATGCGGGCGATGTCGTTCTGTGCAGCGCCGTCCGCTTCCGCATCCAGCAGGCGCGCGTAGATCGAGAAATGGGCGTGGTCGTAGTCGGTCAAACCGTCGGACCAGGGAACTTCGTCAGCAATGACTGCGGTTTTGCCGTCCTTGGTCATCACTCCGTCTCCAACTGCGAGCGCTCGTGACAGTGTCGCGAACGGTAGCGGCTGAAAATGCGCATCACCACTTTGCAACGCGAGTTCTCCACAGTCGAATGAATTTGCGGAGAACCTGCACCAATAACTCGCGGTTGCAGCGTGCGCATTTTTAGGGCGTCTTTCGTTGGCGCCGGGCCAGACGTTTGCGCTGCTTCGCGTCGCCCGTGGCAAGAGCAGAGATCAGATCGAGAATGAGCGTTCGGACACGCGAGTCTTCGATACTCCAGATCATCGTAAAAAGTGAAGACGCCTTGTCATCAACAATTTCTATTGGAATGGGCTCGGTGCACCCGTCGAGCCCTTCGAAGAAATAAACGATCTCGACTTTGAGGATGACGGACGCCTCGAACAGACGGCCGGCACTGATGGGATTTGCGCCACGCTCGTATTTCTGCACCTGCTGAAAGGTCAGCCCGAGAGTCTGGCCCAGGTCGCTCTGTGACATGCCGCGCGACGTGCGGGCCAGACGAAGCCGGCCCCCGACATGCCGGTCATAGTGCGTCGAGCGTTTGCGGTTCGGCTGGGCGGTGCGCGTCAAGTGTCCTCCCGTGACTTTGAGCCCGCGGCTGGCACGGTCCCCGCGCGCGCCTTGCGCACTTCCTCGCGCATGGCGCTGCAGGACGCCTTTGCGTTGTTGAGATGTTCGATCAACTGCTGTGTAACGGTGATGAGGGCCTTGCTGTAATCATCCCCGAGACTATCCAGGCCGAAACCCATCAGCTCGATCGCGAAGGCGAGCGCGATGGCCGATCCGATCTCGTCGTCGATCGACGAGGAATGCTTCAGGGACGCATCGTGCGGCACATCCTTGGCGTCACTGTGCCTTTCCTTGGAGGACTGGCGCTTCGGCGGCTGATTCGTTTGCTCGCGTCTAGATGGCGGCATCGGCCGACTACCCTACATCTTGCGGCTGTAAGAAATACCTCATACGGGGTATATATCAACCTAACGAGGTCGAAAAAGACCCTCTCTGTAGCTAAAAGCGTGCCGGCGCGGCGATTGTGCGCGTGCATGATCACAGCGCGTCAAATTCGGGCGGCCCGCGCTTTGTTGGGTTGGTCGCAGCAGATCCTCGCGGACAAGGCCGTCGTGTCCTTGAACGCTGTCACGCGCCTTGAGCGCGGCGAGGTCGATCCGCGCTTCAGCACGGTGATGGCTGTGCAGAAGGCGATCACGAAGGCGGGCATCGAGTTCATCTCGGAAGACGATCGCAAGGGCGAAGGTGTCCGGCTCGCCAAAACCGGCACCTGACGTCAGTGGCGTTTGACTTGTGAGCAGCCGGCGGTCGCACTCGGTCCCGCGGCTTCGCCGCTCCTGCGGGTGCGCCGCGTCGCGCGCGCTGGTCGCGCGCCGCCGGCCGCTCGACGGCGCGTCCGCCCGCGCAAAACGCGCGGGCTCTTGCAGCCTCCATCTCTCCGGCACGGCTGCCGCCGTGGTCATTCGCTTCTCTTCGGAGCAGACGCTCCGGCTCGGCCGCGGGACCGCTCGCGCTCGGACGCGCCGCATCCCCGGTCCTGCGCTGCCCGCGACCTGCGACCGCGGGCGTGCTCGGACCGGGTGTCCCCTCTGCACGTCCGCCCGCTGCCTCGACTTGCTGAAGTGTGGCAAGCGAAAGAACGTTCGTTGTCTAGGCCATGGGTGACTGACGCTCGCCGCGTCAGCGGCGTTTCCCATGAAAAGGTCACCGACCCTCGCATAGACCACTCTTGCCTACGCTTGCCTGCGGTGGCGAAATTCTCATGACGCGGACAGTGTAGTGCCCTTAAGATATTGGCCGTTACCGCCGATCCGTTCGCACTCGGACCGCATCCGCTTCAAATCGGGCGATGAACCTCGAATCGCCGAGGCAAGGCGCAGCAAAGAAGTCGCCATGCCAGGCGGAATACACGGTGCGGCTCGCCACGATGGCCCAGAACGCTGCCAAACATACGACCAGCATCTCTCCGATTTCGGTGAAGAGCCCGAAATGCGCTACACGCGCCAATGCAAACGTCGCCAGCGAATATACACCCAGCGGAAACGTGAATCCCCACCAACCAAGATTGAACGGCAATCCTCGGCGGAGATAGTGAATCGTTTTCAACGCGGCCAGCGCCAGCCACCAGGCACCGTATCCCCACATCACGACTCCGCCGATGACGCCAAGCCCAGCCGCGACCTCGCCAACACTGTGAACGCCGATTGCGTCAAAAGTCTTCTGCGCGTCGCCACCCAACAGGACGAGGCCGAGAGAGCCTGTCCCAATCGGTCCAAGTGCAAGCCAGGCGGAGGGTCCCATGTCGCGTTCGGGTAGCTTGTGCAGCGCAAGTCGCAGCACCAGAAGCACAAGGACGCTCATGGCAAGCGGCACGGAATAGGCCCATAGCACATAGCTGAGCAGAAGCGTTAAAAGTGCCTCGGCTGGAGGAAGATGTGGTATGAGCATGGCGCCGCTGACTGCCGAGACTTCGGCGGCAACGATCGGAAGCAACCACACCGCCGTCAACTTTTCGACGCTGTGCTCTTGCCGGGTGAACATGAAATAGGGGATTGCAAGCCCGCACGCGAGCGACATCGCCACATCGATCCACCACAACGAATGCGCGATAGCGAGCGCCATATCGCCGAGCAACCCGTATCCGAAAACGAGAAAGCCGTTAATGATCGTCGCGAGCCCCATCGGGACGGCGCCAAAGGACATCGACATCACCGGATGACGGAAGTCACGTCTCGCCTCATCGAAAAATAGAAGCCAGCGCGTCGTGTACAGAGCGCTGAACAGTCCGAAGAGGACAATGTCCATCAGCCAGAGGTCCTCGGCCAGCCAGTGAAGCCAAGATCCCGCAAACGGCAACTGATTCAACGCAAGCGCAAGCACGCCGGTCCCCATCGTGACGGTAAACCAGTTGGGCGTGAAATTACGGACGATCTCGGTGCGAGGCTTCGGTTTGCCGGCCGGGATCAGGGTTTTGAATGTGATTGTCACAGCGCGTTCCTCAGGTTCGGGTCGTCACTTGAAGAGGCTGGAAATAACCAACACCTCCGGCATAAGCGCGACCGCGTGGGGATGAGCCCGCCTTGAGCTCATCCCCTGTCGCACGCGGGGCGTGCATGCGACACGCTCGTCACGCAGTCGGGGGGAGGACCGACTATGGTGTGCGTGGGTCACGGCGCACTCGGACCTAACTACCAAGCAACGGCCGGGTCTTGCTTCAAACGCGCGGCGAAATTTGGTCGATTCCGTCGTCGGCCTTGTCAGACGCGGCGATCAGGAGTCGATGAATGACAAGATATCTGCATTGATCACTGCTTCATGGATGGTCGCCATGCCATGCGGAAACCCGGGATAGGTCTTGAGCGTGGCGGACCGGATAATTTGTGCCGACAGCAAACCGGAATCGGCGATGGGCACGATCTGATCGTCTTCGCCGTGCATGACCAGGACAGGCACATCGATGGCCTTGAGGTCATCCGTAAAGTCGGTTTCAGAGAAGGCCTTGATGCAATCGTATTGTGCCTTGGCGCCGCCAAGCATGCCTTGGCGCCACCAGTTCTCGATCACGCCGGCCTGCACCTCGGCGCCAGCTCGGTTGAAGCCATAGAAAGGCCCCGACGGAATATCTCTGAAGAGCTGCGCACGGTTCGCGGCGAGGGCGGTCCTGAAACCATCGAAGACCTCGACCGGCGTGCCGCCCGGGTTCTTGGCCGACCTCACCATGATCGGCGGCACGGCGCCCATGAGCACGGCTTTGGCGACGCGGCCCTCGCCGTGCCGGGCCACATAGCGGGCGACCTCGCCGCCCCCGGTGGAGTGTCCGACATGAATGGCCTCCTGCAGATTCAGGTGCGTGGCGAGAGCCGCAACGTCCGCGGCATAGGTGTCCATATCGTTGCCCGTGCTGGTCTGGGAGGAACGCCCATGTCCGCGACGATCGTGTGCGATGACGCGATAGCCGCGCTGCAGGAAGAACAGCATCTGGGCGTCCCAGTCGTCCGCGGACAACGGCCATCCATGATGGAAGACGATCGGCTTTCCGGTTCCCCAATCCTTGTAGAAGATCTCGGTGCCATCCTTCAGGCTGATCTTGGACATGAATGCCTACTTCTCTGGTTATTCACATGTTCAATAAGTCGCGAAATCGCTAGAGCCCGCCCGCCGGTAGCCGAAGGAAGACGGACGTTCCGTGCCCTGGCGCGCTCTGGATTTCTGCGGTCCCGCCGGCTCGCTGCGCGAAATCGCGTACCAGGGCGAGACCCAGGCCTGTGCCGCGCTTCGCCCCCTTTGTGGTGAAAAACGGCCTAAAAGCCTGGTTGGCATCGTTCGTGGACATGCCGCATCCGGTATCCGTCACTTGCAGAACGGCTTGCACGCATGTCGAGCTTTCGCCGCCTTCGGCGGCAGCCCGGCCGCACACCTGAAACGTCGCGAGCACCAATCGACCGCCGAGCGGCATGGCGTCCCTGGCATTGACGACAAGGTTCAGGATGACGTTCTCGAGTTCGTGCACGTTGCAAGTCACGGCGGGTACATCGGGATTCAAGCGGAGTTCGGTCGAGATCCCGGAACCCGCGGCCAACGAAATCAATCCTTTGATACCGAGCAGCGTGGCGCCGAGATCCGTCGTCGCGTTATTCGCTGCTTCGATTCCGGCCAGTTCATGGACCTGGCGATTGAGCGCACCGGCTCTGTCGACCGCCTTAAGGGCTGCGTCGGTGAGACGGTGCAGCTCGTCTCGGGTCGCGTGGTCCGGTCTTCGCTGGATCAGACGAACGGCCGAGGCGATCGCTTGCAGCAGGTTGCCAAGGTCGTGACGGGCGCCTGCCGTCCTCAGGCCGAACCTGGCGAGCCGCTTGAGGTCGTGCAGATCATCCGGGCCGACAAGCTGATCGCGGAAAGCGGCTTCCGGCACCGCAAATTTTGTCTCGCCCAAGAACATCCTGTCGAGCGCATCATCGGGCCGCTCGTCATTGTGTGCCTGAATCATGCTGATGTCCTGCGCGATGGTCGCGGGTTGAGCTTCGAGTGGAAGAGACGTGCCGTCTTGTTCAAAAGAGCGAATCTGCTTGGATCGTTTCGCTCTGCGGCGCGGTCCTGCGCACGCTCGAAGGCGCGGGCGAGACGGCTCTCGTTCGCAAAACCGCCGGCGACGACCGGCAAGGCCATTCTCCGATTTGATCAAGGAACACAAGCAGTTTTGGTCAAGCCTTGAGCGACCTTTGTGACATAGGGTAGGACGCAGCATTCCTGACAAACAGATTGGACGACGAGATGATCGAACTCGGCGCGCGCACTGCGGCCCTTGTGCTCATCGACCTTCAGAACGGGATCGTCGGGCTACCCTTGCAGCCTCGTTCCGGGAAGGAAGTCGCCGAGCGCGGTATCGTGCTCGCAAGAACGTTCCGCGCTGCGGGGGCCATGGTGATCCTGGTCAACGTCGAATGGGCGAGCGATTTCGCCGATGCGCCGGGCTCGCTCGTCGACACGCCATCGCCCCGTCCATCCGGAGGACTGCCCCCAGCGTGGAGCATGCTCGTGGACGGGCTCGCCGAGCCTGGGGATTTGAGGATCGTCAAGCGGCAGTGGGGCGCATTCCACGGGACAGAGCTCGACCTGCAGCTCAGGCGGCGCGGTGTCACAACCATCGCGCTCGCGGGCATCGCTACGAATTTTGGCGTGGAGTCGACGGCGCGCCAAGCCTGGGAACACGGCTACAATGTCGTGTTGTTGGAAGACGCTTGCGCCTCGGTCTCAGCCGATTTGCACAATATGGCGATTTCGAGTGTTCTTCCACGTATCGCACGCGTCACGCAATCCTCCCAAATCCTCTTCGCGGGAGCCTGAGGCGTGGCGAAACCCGGTTCACTGACGCTTGCAATCGAGGAATCTCACGCGCTCGCGCGTTGGGTGGCCTTGCTTGGGATATCGTCTCTGGCGGTGGCCGCCCTTGAAGCGCTTCACCTGCCGGCGGCCCTCCTTCTCGGTCCTTTGGCGGCCGGCGCCGCCTTGGCCGCGTCCGGTGCGCCAGTCAGGATCGCGCTTGGTCCCTTTGCATTCGCTCAAAGCGTGGTGGGCCTTATGATTGGCCGGACCATGACACTACCGATCTTTGTCGAGATCGGGCGTGATTGGCCGCTTTTCTTGGCCGCGATCGTCTCGGTCGTCGCCGGCAGCTGCCTGCTTGGCCTGCTGTTGACGCGGTGGCGGGTGCTTCCCGGATCGACCGCGATCTGGGGATCCTTTCCGGGCGCAGCCACCGCGATGACGCTCATGTCGGAGAGTTTTGGGGCGGACGTGCGTCTGGTCGCATTCATGCAATATCTGCGGGTCGTCTTCGTCGCCGTCGTGGCCTCCATACTATCCTGGCTGTTGGCCGGCGGGCATGGACCAGCCGCGGCCGCGATCAACTGGTTTCCGACGGTGAACACCGTGGCCCTCGCGCAGACCGTCGGCGTCATGTTGGCGTCCGCGATCGCAGGGCTGCTGCTGCGCATTCCCGCCGGCGCGTTGGTTCTGGCGATCGGGCTTTCCGCTTTGCTTCAGGACTTAGGTCTCATTCGTATTGAGTTGCCGCCTTGGCTTCTGGCGATCAGTTATGCGCTCGTCGGCTGGAGCATCGGCCAGCGCTTTACGCGGCCCATCCTGGCGCATGCGGCGCGCGCGTTCCCGCGAATTGCCGCGTCAATTCTGTCGCTTATCGCGCTCTGCGGCCTGTTCGCGGCGGCGCTTGTCGTTTTTGCAGGCGTTGACCCGCTCACCGCCTATCTGGCGACCAGCCCAGGCGGGGCGGATTCCGTTGCGATCATCGCCGCCTCGAGCAGGGTAGACGTTCCTTTCGTGATGTCGCTGCAAACCGGCAGATTCCTTCTTGTCCTCGTCGCGGGACCGGCGATCGCGCGCGCTGTCATGAGCCTCGCTTCACGCAGAGGCATGTCGACAAGCGCCGGCGCTGTGCCGACAGCAGTCCCGGACGAGCCAGGGCGCGCGATACTGCCTGACTGATGCCGGGGGGGTGCAGCGCGCAACTCGCCACTGGCGCGATTCGGCGTCACATTGGGTCGTAGCAGTCGGCGTTCATCACCTTATTCCAAGCCGCCACGAAGTCCTTCGCGAACGCCTCTTTGGCGTCGGCGCTGCCATACACCTCTGCGAAAGCGCGCAGCTGCGAGTGCGAACCGAAGATCAGGTCGATACGGCTGGCCGTCCACTTCTTCTGCTTCGTCTTGCGGTCAACGCCCTCATAGCTGTTTTCACCCGTCGGCCGCCATTCGGTCTTCATGTCGAGCAGATTGACGAAGAAATCGTTAGTCAGCGTGCCTGGCGTGTCGGTAAAGACGCCGTCCCCGGAATCGTCAGCGTTCGCGCCCAGAACGCGTAACCCACCCAAGAGCACGGTCATTTCGGGACCGCTGAGGCGAAGCAACTGCGCCTTGTCCACCAGCGCTTCCTCCGGCGCCATCAGATCGTTCTTGCGATAGTAGTTGCGGAAGCCGTCGGCCATCGGCTCCAGCGGCGCGAACGAAGCCGCATCCGTCTGGGCCTCCGAGGCATCGCCTCGGCCCGTCCAGCATGGCACCCCTAACGCGACGCCTGCGTTCTTTGCCGCTTTCTCGATCGCTGCCGCCGCACCGATCACGATGAGATCTGCGAGCGAGACCTGTACGCCGGACTCCTTTTGAACAGCCTCGAGCTCGGAAAGGACCTTCGCCAATTGCCGCGGACGATTGACTTCCCAATCCTTTTGCGGCGCCAGACGAATGCGCGAACCGTTCGCGCCGCCGCGCTTGTCCGAGCCGCGGAAGGTCGAAGCCGCCGCCCACGCCGTCGAAACCAACGCCGTCACGGACAGACCCGAAGCCAGAACCTTCGCTTTCAGCGCCGAGACATCGGCATCGCCGAGCGGGGTGCCTTGCGGGACGCGATCCTGCCAGATGAACTCTTCCTTCGGCACGAGCGGGCCGAGATAGCGATGAATAGATCCCATGTCGCGATGGGTGAGCTTGAACCAGGCGCGAGCGAAAGCATCGGCGAACTGGTCAGGATGCGCGTGGAAGTGCCGCGAGATCTTTTCATAGGCCGGATCGACGCGCAGCGCGAGATCGGTTGTCAGCATGGTCGGCACATGCTTCTTCGACGGATCGTGCGCATCGGGCACGTCGGCCTCGGCGTTTTTTGCCTTCCACTGGAAGGCGCCGGCCGGGCTCTTTTCGAGCTCCCACTCATATCTGAAGAGGTTGTCGAAGAAGTGACAGCTCCACTTCGTCGGCGTCTGGGACCAGGTGACTTCGGGACCGCCGGTGATGGCGTCGGCCCCATGGCCTTTGCCGTACTTGCTCCGCCAGCCCAAACCTTGGTCCTCGATCTGCGCGCCTTCCGGCTCCGGACCGACGAAGGACGGATCGCCGGCGCCATGGGTCTTGCCGAAGCTGTGGCCACCTGCGATCAGCGCGACGGTTTCCTCGTCATTCATCGCCATGCGGAAGAAGGTTTCGCGGATGTCTTTGGCCGCAGCGACAGGATCGGGCTTGCCGTTCGGACCTTCCGGATTCACATAGATCAGGCCCATCTGCACGGCCCCAAGCGGATCATGGAGCTGGCGTTCGCCGCTATAGCGTTCGTCGCCCAGCCATGTGCCTTCCGGACCCCAATAGAGTTCTTCCGGCTCCCATTGGTCCGGTCGCCCGCCGGCAAAACCGATCGTTTTGAATCCCATCGACTCCAGCGCGACGTTGCCGACGAGCACGAAGAGATCGGCCCAGGATATCTTGCGGCCGTATTTCTGCTTGATCGGCCATAACAGGCGCCGCGCCTTGTCGAGGTTGGCATTGTCGGGCCAAGAGTTGAGCGGTGCGAACCGCTGCTGGCCGCCGCCCGCGCCGCCGCGGCCGTCCGTGATGCGATAAGTGCCCGCGCTGTGCCAGGCGAGGCGGATGAAAAGGCCACCATAGTGGCCGAAATCCGCCGGCCACCACTCCTGCGAGTCCGTCATCAGCGCGTGCAGATCCTGGATCACCGCATCGAGGTTCAGGGTCTTGAACTCCGCGGCATAATCGAACGCATCTCCCATGGGGTTGGAGCGCGGCGCATGCTGGTTGAGGCTTTCGAGTCGCAATCTCTCCGGCCACCAGTCCTGGTTGCTCCTGGCGCCCTGTCTGTGGACGAAAGGGCACTTGGTCGCGTTATCGTCTGCCATGCGTGTCTCCATCCAGTCGTGTGTGTTGCCCCTCAGGTGCCTGAGAGCGATTCAAGCCGAACCGCCGACCCGGGCTTGCAAAACCGGGCCAATATTAAGCGGGCGCACTATCGATTGTTGGCCTGACCATGATGCAAAAGTTTGTCGGATTCTGCCGTTGAAGTGGAAGGGGCGGTTCTCTGGCGGCACGCAGACCACGGGCATCTATCCCGGCTGAGACTCCTTGGCGATCGACGGTTGATCGCCTTTGGGCGCAACGACTCCCGGCGCCTGCAGGCCAAACCACGCGACATACAGCGCGGGAAGGAATACCAGAGTCAGCATGGTCGCGACTGCCAGGCCTCCCATGATCGCGAAAGCCATAGGCCCCCAGAACACGGTGGGCGCGATCGGAATCATGCCCAATATGGCGGCCGCAGCCGTCAGCAATATGGGGCGGACGCGGGATTTCGTCGCTTCGATAACCGCATCCCAATGACTGCGCCGGAGGCGCTCGATCTCGATTTGGTGAATGAGAATCACCGAATTGCGTACGATCATCCCGACAAGCGCAAGTACGCCTAGAAGGGCGACAAAGCCGAAAGGTCTGCCGGAGAGCAGGAGTGCGGCGACGACGCCGATGAGGCCGAGTGGCGCGACGCTGAGAACCAGAAGCAGCTTCTGAAATCCCTGAAGCTGTACCATGAGGACCGTGAGCATGATGACAAGCATGACCGGCACGACCGCGACGACGGACCCCTGAGACTGGGCGCTCTTTTCGGTTGTGCCGCCGACCTCGATCACGTAGCCGCGCGGCAGCGTGGTTCTCATGCTGTCGATGGAATCCTCCAGAGCCTTGACAGCCGCGTTGGGTAGAACGCCGTCGGCCGTATCCGCCTGCACCGTCAGCGTGGGAACACGATCTCTGCGAACCACCATTGGCAGCTCTTGGTCGTAAGAAACCGAAGCAATCGCGCTCAAAGGTACGGCACGTCCATTCGACACCGCAATTTGAAGAGATCGCAAACGCGACAGTGACAATCTGTCGGGTTGGGTCGCTCTGACAACCACGTCTACGAGATAGATTCCATCGCGAAGCTGGGTGACGGTGCCTCCCGACACGACCAGATTCACAGCCTGTGCGACGTCCTCGGAACTGAGCCCCAATGCGCGCGCCTTGTCCTGGCTGATCTGGATTCGCAGTGTGCGCGCCGGTTCGATCCAATCGTAGTTGACGTGGCGCACCAGGGGAGATTTCGCAATCACACTTGCGACGTCGAGAGCGATATGACGAACCTTTTCGATGTCGGGACCGCTTACGCGATACTGAATCGGCCAGCCGACCGGCGGTCCGAGCTCGAGGGGGTAGACGCGCGACACGGCGTCTGGAAAGCTCGCAGCCATGAACGCCTCCAACTGCTTTTGGAGGCGGACGCGCGCATCGAGTCCCTTCGTCACGATGACCGCCTGGGAAAAGTAGTCGTTCGGTAACTGCAGATTAAGTGGAAGATAAAAGCGGATGGCGCCTTGCCCGATATAGTCGCTCCAATGATCAATGTCGGGGCTGCGCGCAATGAAGCGATCGAGCCGTTGAATCCCCGCCTCGCTGGCGTAGATGGAGGAATTCTCGGGCAGCTGCAGGTCTAACATCAGCTCGGGTCTGTCGGAGGAAGGAAAGAACTGCTGTGGAACGAATGGCAGCAAAGCGAGCGCGCCAATGAATACCACAACGGCCAACAGCACGGTCATCCAAGGGCGCGCGAGGACCTTTCCAAGCAGCGCGTGAAAGCGCGAAGCGAATCGGCCCGGCTTTTGCGCGTCGCTGTGTTGCAGGGATCGCGGTAGCATCCAAACGCCCAGTAGCGGAGCGAAAACGACCGCAACGAACCACGACGTAATAAGCGCCACAGCGACGACCCAGAAGATGGAGGACGTGTACTCGCCAGCGCCGCTGCGCGCGAAGGCGATTGGAATGAAACCGGCAATCGTCACCAGGGTACCCGTAAGCATCGGATATGCGGTTGCCGTGTAGGCGAAAGTCGCCGCCTTTTCCCGATCGTCGCCATGCTCCAGCCGCATGATCATGCTTTCGACTGTAATCATCGCATCGTCGACCAATAGTCCCAGTGCAATGATCAGCGCGCCCAGCGACACGCGCTGCAGGTCGATACCCATTAGGAACATGATGAGGAATACGATGGCCAGCACCAGGGGGATCGAAAGCGCGACCACCGTGCCGGCCCGCATCCCCAGGCTGAGGAAACTGACGGCGAGCACAATGGCGATCGCCTCCCACAGGGCTTCCGTGAAATCGCCGACGGAATTCTCGACTGTTTTGGGCTGGTCGGAAACCAGAACGGACTCGATGCCAAGTGGCAGATTCGCGGTGATATCGCGCATCGTGTTGCCGATATTGGTGCCCAGGGCGACGATATCGCCGCCGGATCGCGCCGAAATGCCGAGTCCGATGGCCGGTTTGCCGTTCGCGCGGAACATCGGCTGGGGCGGGTCGGAATAAGCTCGGATGACGCGTGCAATCGATCTGAGCGGGATGATCTTGCCGCCGATGTTGAAGTTGAGGGCTTGGATATCCGCTTCGGAGTCGAATGGCCCAGAGACGCGCAACATGATCCTGTCGCCTGCAGTCGTGACGACGCCGGCCGGGGTCACCGCATTCTGCGTCTGCAGCGCCTGAATGAGCTGTTGGCGATTAATGTTCAGGCCTGCGAGGGCTTGGCTGGAGAATTCCAGATAGATCTTCTCGTCCTGGGCGCCTATGAGGTCGACCTTGGATACGTCCGGCAGCTGCAAGAGCCGCGAACGGATTCTTTCGACGGCATCTCGCAATTGGCGCGGTGTGAAGCCGTCATAGGTGAAACCATAGATGATACCGTACGTGTCTCCGAATTCGTCGTTGAAATATGGCCCCTGGACACCGCTAGGCAGCGTATAGCCGATATCGCCGATCTTCTTTCGAACCTGATACCAGATCGCATCAGTGTCCCGGCTGGGGGTGGAATCCGCGACGTCCACGAAGATCCTGGTCTGTCCCGCCGTCGTGTAGCTTCGGAGATGATCGAGATGCGGTGTCTCCTGGAGCTTGCGTTCGATACGTTCGGTAATCTGGTTGAGCGTGTCGTCAAGCGTGGCGCCGGGCCAATTGGCTTGAACCACCATGGTCTTGATCGTGATGGGAGGGTCTTCGCTCCGTCCCAGCTGAAAATAGCAGGCAATGCCGGCAAGCGTCAGGACGATCATGAAATACGAGACGAGCGACCTATGTCGTATCGCCCAGTCGGACAGATTGAAGCCGCTCACGCGCCGCCATCCAAAACGCGAACAGTCTGCCCGGGATGCAATTCCTGTACGCCCGCCGTGACGACAAGATCGCCGATCGAAAGGCCTTGCGTGATGCGCACATAGCCTTGATCGTAGCGCGAGATTCGAACAGTTCTCAGCTCGACCTCGCGTCTTGGGCCTCTAACGATCCAGACCGCAGGGCGATTGTCGATTTCGGTCAATGCGCTGGCGGGAATTGAAAAACCAGGACCGGTCGGAAGCCTGACCTGCCCCGTGACAGTCGAACCCAGATGCATAGCGGCGGGCTGACCGGCGAGGCCGACTTTCACGACATAGGTGCGGGTGTCCTGATCCGCTTGAGGTGCGATCTCCCGCACATGGCCTATTGCTCTGATGTTGGGGTTATCAACCAAAGCGACCTGGACATCGAGATTGCTCGGCACGTTCCGTATCGCATCGTCCGAAACGTCGAATACGGCGTCCATGCCGCCATCTTGTGCCAACTGGACGATCATCTGCCCGGGTTGCACAACTTCGCCCGGTTCGGCGCCCCTTGCCGTGACGATACCATCGGCATCGGATCTCAATTCGTCGTAGCCAAGCGCGTCTTGTGCATTTCGCAGAGCAGCCTGCTCTGACAGCATCTGTCCTTGGGCATTCTGATATTCGTCGTGGGCCTGATCGTATTGCGACCTTGAGGTGGCCCCCTCCTTGATAAGCGCATTTTGCCGTTCGAACGCGCTACGCGCTACCAGAAGGTGACTCCGCGCGGCCGCGAGCGTGGCCTCCGCCGAGGCGACGGCATTGCGCTGGTCTCGCGGATCGACGCGCGCAATCAGTTGGCCGGAGCTCACGTGATCTCCGATGCCGACGGTGACTTCGACGACGCGCCCGCCCAATTGGAACGAAAGGTTGACCTGATGGGCGGCGGCAACCCGGCCGGTGAGAGATGCAAACGCATATCCGGTGGCCCGCTCAACCGTGACAGCGCGGACAGGGCGTGGAAGCGGTTCGCCGACGGGCGGGCTGCAGTCCACCAACAAAAATGGCAACGCGATGAGAGCAAAGGCCAGAAACCCAATGCGGCTTGCGCTGCCTCCAGTCATATGCGGGGACCCTAGCGTTGCTGGACTTGAACAACGGCCCCCGGCTTGCTGTTCGCCGCTTCTGTAATGACAAGCCAATGTCGGCCTGCCGGCGCTGCGCCATGCACGACTTGGCGAATGGGGCCGGTGACAGCAACGATCGCGGCGCCTGCGGGGTTGGTCATGAAGCGCGCGATGGGCTCCAGCGTACCCTTGCCCGCGGGGTTTTCGCTGACGGCGAGCAGGTAGGGCGCCTTGGGCTTTAGACCCGTGACCGATGCCTGCAGTATCTGGATCAATCCCTGATCGAACAAAGTCACGCTTGTGGGCGCGGCGATCTTTGAACCCGACGGTGCCAAGGTCAGATGAATTGCTTGCTCGGCCATTCCCAACGGTTCCAGATTCGCGGTGCCGTCGCCGGAAGGAACTGCTCGGGAGACATAGGCAATTGCTTGGGGAGCCTGTCCGATTGCGATGCGGCCGACCACGCGATTGGTCGCCGTATCGATCGCCTCGAGCGCGTCGTCGTTTTCTAGACCAATGTAGATGCGGCTGCCGTCGCCGGAGGGCCAGATCCCATGTGGCAGCTTGCCGGTTGGGATAGTTGCGACCTGACTGTAATCGTCGGTCCGGAAGACTTTGACTTCGTTCAGTCCTCCAATGGTTATATAGGCAAATTGGCCCTGTGCCGTCCGCGCGAAATTGACGTGGTTGGTAATGGGCCCGGTGTCGATCACTTTCAACATCGTGAAGGGCGGTTTGGCCGAGATGACGACCGCCTTGCCGACGTCCTTCAGGGTGAACCACACCTGCTGCCCGTCCGGCGTTGCGGCGATGTTCGGACAGAACGGGCTCGGCTGCGCAACGTGGCCCACGACCTCATGATGCGCGACATCGAACACGACAAGCTCGGGATTGAACGAGGAACAGACATAGCCGTATTTCCCGTCGGGCGAGAAGACCGTCATGCCCGGCCCGCCCGGCGTCGTCAGGTGCATCTTTTCTTCGTAGGTGGCGGTGTCGAGGACAGAAACATAGTTCTCGCCGCGTACGGTCACCCACAATTCCTTGCCGTCGGGCGTGAAGAATGCTTCGTGCGGCGAGCGTCCGACATAGGTCGTGTGCTTTATCGAATTCGTCGCGGTATCGATAAACGTGATCGAGTTGGATCCGATCGACACCACCGCCAGTGTCTTGCCATCGGGCGAGAAGCCGAGGCCATGGACCAAAAGTTGGCCATGATAGAGCGGGCTGAAATTCTGCGGCTGGGGATCGCCGAGACGAATCAAGCCCAACAGATGATTGTCGGCCGGATCTGTGACAGACAGCGTGTTGGAGAATTGCTCAGCCGCATAGACCCGGTCACTGTGGCTTATCGGCGTATCGGCCGCGGCCCAAGGCGCTTGCTGGCCGGCGGCGGGTAACGAGATTGCCCAGATGATGGCGACTGCTGCTGCGACAGCCGATCGGATTGCCATGCTAATTGCCTCCCGTGTTGGATTGATGGAAATCTTGTGGCCGCGCCGAGGTCGCCGTGATGGTCGGTGCCGGCTTTGATGGTGGAAGAGGTTGCCCGACCGCGAGATGCATCGCGGCGATCTCCTGCTGTTGATCGACGATGATCTCCTGAGCGATTCGCTTGAGCTGCGGGTTATTTCCGTACTTCAGCTCGGCGATCGCCATGTCGATCGCGCCCTGATGATGCGGCACCATCATCGCGACAAAATTCTCGTCGACACTGCCGCCGATGCAGAGTGGCCAGAGCTTCGCCCAAGCCGGCCTTGGGTCCATGCCAGCCATCATGCGATTCATCGCGAGGCCCATTTCGTGCATGAACGCTGCTTTGGGGTCAGGGGCCCGTGCGAGCGCCACCGCCGAAACCAAAAGAAGCGCAGCGCAGATCACGCCCAGCGCCTCCGCTTTGCGGGCAAGAAAGCCACTTGGCCTTACCAAGGGACTTCTGCTCGGAATCGCTTCGGCTTCGTGTTTCAAGAATCCCCTCCCGTCCCCAACGTCTGCTACGTTGATCACCTTCAGCCGTCGTCGTCTCGGCTCGCGCCGTGCGATGTGATCGGAACCAGGGTGCCTGCGAATGTCGTCCCAAGGGCTGGCTTTCGGGCTTTCCTTGCGCGTCGTTCGGGCGCAATGGAAACCCAGGCCACGCCCACAAAGGCGAGAACGACAACGCTCACAAAGATCAGGCCTTCCATGTCATGATTCCATATTCGCTGGCTTACCATCCATCGTGGGCCAATCGGGACATGGAGGCTTGAACGCGACTGCTCTTTCGCTTTGTCAATTCTCGGCACTGGCGAGCTTGTCGCAATCCCAAGCCAGCTATTCAGTGGAACATCCGTCGTGGACGGCCTGGGTAGGGCGGAATGGCGAGGTATTGTGATCGCGCGTACAATTGCGATTACGGGTTCGACAGGAAGTCTTTGGCCGCGACCAAATCTGCAGTCGTCCATCCTTCAGTGAACTTGTCATATGTCGCCTGCACCAGACGCCCCCCTTCTTCGTCGAGATCGCGCCCGCGAAGAGATCGGGCGAGGTTGAGCGCTGCACGCAACTCAAAGGACAGCGCACCCTGGCTGCGGGACATTTCAAGAGAACGCTGCAGGAAAGCTTCGCCGCGTTCCGGCGAATCCGCCTCGATCCGAATGGTCAGATCGCCCCTCGCCCGCAAATATTCGGACAAAAACGCCCGTTCTTCCGACTGCTCGCATTGCGCAATAAGCGCATCCAGAATGCCGATGGCCTCGGAGGCGCGTCCAGCAAGCCCCAACGCAGTGGCGTGTTCGCAGACCAAAATCTTACTGCGCGGATGTGCCGACAGTGGCGCCAGACCTTCCATCGCTCTTCCAATCGCGTTTACATGAGCAGGGCTTTCACGCTGCTTGTTCTCCAGGATCGCCGCATAGCATCGGCCCCACGACAGCCAAAGCTCGAGTCCAGGTGTCTGCGATAATTGCAGCAGCAAGCCCGATAACCTTCGCGCCTCCGAAAAGTCGCCCATAAAAAGCGCGAGAGGGCAGGCGTAATGTACAAGAACACTGCAGATCGAGGACTCATGTCCGGTGCGCATCACCGTGTCCAATGCCGCCTTAATGCTGGACTTGGATTGCTCCGGAAAACCTCGCAACCAAAGGATCGAGCTTTCAAGCCCCATCGCCTGCGCCGACTGATCCATGACGAAACGCTCGATATCTGCTTCGCGTGCCGCTGAATCGTAGCGATCAAGCAAGCGGCGATTGAACTGCTGAGCTCCGAGGTGATCGCCCAGCACGAGAAGCACCGCCGCCATCATGCGGTCGCCGATACCTCGGTCAGACTCGCCAACGGTGGCGGCGAACTCTGAAAATTCCTGCGCGATCGACAGTGCCGCCCTGTATTTTCCGGCATCGACCTGTAGATTCCAAAGCTGCAACAGCGATCGAAGGCGGTGATCGGCGTCTTCGAGCTGACAGGCGAGCTCATGGCACTTTCGCAGAGCCTGCTCGGTGTCGGTGCCCGAGCCGCCGGTCTCCACCAACGCAGCACCCTGTGCCGCGTAAAGTTGCATGTCTTGCCGGTCCGTGCGGACATCGCCTGGACAGGACAGCGCCTGTTTCGTGCGCTGGCAGCACTCGGCCAACAACGACAAGTGCATCCAGATCGGGATGGCGTCGATCGTTGTGGCAACCGCAAGCCTCGCATCGCCCCGGGCAGAAAAGCCCCAATCGAGCGCGGCCCGCAGATCGTCGACTTGCGAGCTGTGCTCCGCAAGCCACTCGGATCGGGACTTGGATGTGAATTCGCCCCCGAGACCCGGCGTCGCTGCGAGAATGTACTCCGCATGGTGCCGCGCCGATTCATCAATCTCACTATTTGCGGACAGGCGCTCGATACCGTAGGCCCTTATCGTTTCCAGGAATCGCCAGTGTCCTATCGAGTGCGCGTTGTCGCGCGTCAACAGCGACTTGGTCACGAGGCTGTCGATCCCGTCGACAATTGCCGCTCTCGCGATGCCCGAACGCTCCAAGACCGCGGTCGCTGCATCGATTGTAAAGCCGGACGGAAAGATGGCCAGCCGACACAATATCCGGCGTTCCGTCTCCGGCAGGAGTTCGAAACTCCAATCGAGCGTGGCGCGTAGAGTTCGTTGCCTTGGCAGGGCAGCCCGCCGCCCCCCGGTCAACAGCTGGAAGCGGTCGTCGAGACGCAAAGCGACTTCTTGCAAGCCGAGCGACGCGGTCCGCGCGGCCGCAAGCTCGATGGCGAGCGGGATGCCGTCGAGACGACGGCAAATCGTTCCAACGGCCTGAGCATTGTTCGGCGCTGGCATGAAATCGAAGCCCAAGGCGCCCGCCCGGGCGACAAAGAGCTGTACCGCGCTGTGCTCGAGTATCTCGTCAGCTGCCATTCGATCGATTTCCGGAATGTCGAGCGGCGTCACCCGATAGACATGCTCTCCCTCAACCGACAAAATCTCCCGACTCGTTGCCACAATCGTTGCGCTCGGACAGGATCGCAGAATTGCCTCGACCAGCATTGCCGCTTCGCCGATGACGTGCTCGCAGTTGTCCAAGACCATAAGGAATTTCTTGCTGCCGGCCGCGCGGGCGATCTCTTGTGGGGACAAGCGGTCTGTCCCCGGTGCCAGTTCGAGAACGGTTGCCACCGCCGAGGAAATAAGATCGGAATGCGTAAGCGCCGCCAGTTCCACGATCCAGACGTCACCCTGAAAGTTCGACAGGAGTTCGCGCGCCAACTCCAGAGCAAGGGTCGTCTTGCCTATACCACCGGGTCCAATGAGCGTGATGAGGCGGTGATCGCGTACCAGATTCCGCAATTCGACCAGGGCCGCAGTTCTACCGATCAGGGGCGAGCTGCTTGCCGGCACATTGTGCCGGAACGATTCCGTTGCGCGCGCTGCCGCTCGCGTCGCAACTTGGTCGTCGGCCGCGTCTATTGACTTGCGCGTCCACTCGCCGAGCAGGCGATATCCGCGGCCGAACTCGGTTTTGAGCATGTCTCGGTCGCCGCCAAGTGCCTTGCGCAGCTCGGATATATGGAACTGAAGAGCATTGTCTTCGACGATCGCGCCGTTCCAGGCGGCGCTCATCAGTTCGTCCTTCCGAACGAGCTGCCCGGCCGATCGGACAAGTATCTCTATGATATCAAAGGCGCGGCCACCAATCGGACGGGCATTTCCGAGCAAGCGCAATTCACGGCGAAACGAGTCGATCGTCCAGTCGCCTGACGTGTACTCACAGTTTCGCCCGGGATCGGGCATACGGATGGCCTCAAGTTCAATCCATTCGCTACTCAGAACTTCTCAGAACTGCCCCAAGGAGTCCGCGCGTCGGACCGTGTAAACCCGAAGCAACCTTATTACGGTGCGCGCCCTCATGGAACGCAAACGTTCGCGAGAACCATTCGCGCGATAACGACCCTGGCGTTGAAAGGCCGTTCAAATGCATCTGGCGGTGGAGAAAACACAATCTAATCAGGGGCATAGGCCGTGCGCCCGGAGGGCAACGGTGCCTGACGCCGCTGACAGCCCTGAGCGGCTCCCCCCATTTCTTGTGAAAGCAGTTCACGTCGATGTCGCGCAGCAATTGATGGCCCACCACTTTGCCGACGCGATGATTTCAATACAGCGTTTTTCCAATTCCACGCGAAGCCCCTTTTCCACTCACATCGCAGGTTCGTCGCCGGCCTACATGCTCACACTCGCCCTGGTCCCCTTCGAGATAGCGAGCCTCGTGGTGGAAGGTTCCCGTAGCTTCAGCCAACGTCTGGATGCCGGCAGCGCTATGATCCGCAATATGCAATACAATGTCAGTGCGTATGGGGAGGATCCGTTCGACGCAATATACTTCACCCTTCCGCAAGAGGCTTTCGACAACGTAAGCCGCGATCTGGGATTGAAGGCCACCAGCCTATTCGACGAACCGATACGGGTCGTCGAGAGGGATGAAGCCCTTCATGGTCTAGCCCTTGCCGCCGTCCCGGCGCTGATGCGGCCGCAGGAATCAAATCGACTGTTTGCAGATCATTTGTGCTCAGCCGTGTTGTTGCATCTGCTTCGCGAGCACGGGCGTGGCTTGGAAGCTGAGGTGGCTCAGGGTGGCTTGGCGCCGTGGCAGCTTCGTCGGGCCAAAGAGTATCTGGCCGAACATATTCGCTTCAATCCTTCAACACAGGATATGGCAACGTCGTGCGACCTGTCGGTGGCGCATTTCTCCAGGAGCTTCAAACGGTCGACGGGTATGCCTCCGCACAAATGGCTTCTCGCCCATCGGACGCAGGAAGCGAAACGGCTATTGACGACGACAAACGCATCGCTTGTCGATATCGCGGGGGCCTGCGGTTTCGCCGACCAGAGCCATTTCACGCGAACCTTCACGCGTGTCACCGGCATGCCTCCGGGAAGGTGGCGCGCGCTTGCACGGAACTGATGTGCCCGGACAGTGATTGGGCAGAAGTTGCGTTGGATTGCATCGTTCTTCCGGTTGCGAATCCGCTCGCATAGAGCGCAGTCGACCGGATTCAACAATGCAAACCAGCATGTTTCGACAAGCCTGCGTAGCGAGAATCCTTACACTTTACGAACCCGCCTGCATGGAGCCTTGTCATGCTCAGCCGCCGAGATTTGATCGCTAAAGTCGGCGCCGCGAGCTTTGCGTTTTCGTCCCTGCCCTCAATGGCTGCGACTTCCGCACCGACGGCAAATCTTGGCTTTGCGGGCGGCGAACCTATTCGACCGCTGTCGGGGTCGTTTCCGCAAAAAGGCACCATGATTCTCCAGCGCACGCGGCCCCCGCTGCTGGAAACCCCTTTTGAGGTATTTGACTCGGGCGTCTTCACGCCGAACGACCGATTTTTCGTGCGTTGGCATTGGGCGATAATTCCGCAAAGCGTGGACGCGAGCGCGTTCCGGCTGATGGTGCGCGGTCATGTCAACAAGCCTCTGTCGCTCACGCTGGACGAAATCGCTTCCCTCCCCCGCGTTGAGGTGGCCGCTGTCAATCAATGCGCGGGAAACTCGCGCGGATTTTTTCAGCCTCGTGTGCTGGGTGCACAATGGGGAAATGGCGCCATGGGAAATGCCAAGTGGACCGGCGTAAAGCTGCGCGACGTATTGGATCGAGCGGGCATAAAGTCAGGTGCTGTCGCGGTCCGCTTCGGAGGGATGGACGAACAGATCGTTCCGGATGCTCCCGACTTTATGAAGTCACTCAGCGTGGATCACGCGCGCGACGGCGAAGTGATGATCGCATATGCCATGAACGGCAAGCCGCTTCCGCTGCTCAACGGATTCCCTCTGAGGCTGGTCGTTCCGGGCTGGTTTTCGACCTATTGGGTCAAGATGCTGAACGACATCGAGGTGTTGGACAAACCCGACACCGGCTTCTGGACAGCCACGGCGTACAAGATTCCCGACAACATTCACGCCGATATGCGGCCGGGACAGGCCGGCGTAAGAATGGTTCCAGTCACTCGTATGCTGCCGCGCTCATTCATTACGAACGTCGCGCCACATGCGTCCTTGTCGGCTGCCCAGCCCGTGGTCGTTCGCGGTGTAGCCATGGGAGGCGACTGCGGCGTCAAGTCGGTTGAGCTCTCGACTGATGAGGGAAGGACGTGGAACGCCGCAAACCTGGGGCGGGATGAAGGGACTCACAGCTTTCGAGGATGGAGCACACGTCTTCGGCTTGACGCCAAGGGGCCGAAAAACCTGCTGATACGGTGCACGAACACCAAAGGCGAGAGCCAACCGATGAAAGAAAATTGGAACCCAGGCGGATATCTGCGAAACGTCGTGGAATCCGTGCCGATTGTCGTGACGTGAGGGCTACGTGAAACTGATTCGTCCGATCGCCTTTGCGGCATTTGCACTGACGACGCAGATCGCCGCTTACGCGCAATCACCGATGAAGTTCAGGTCCCTTGCCGTCCAGTTCCCCGACAGCACGGACTTGTTTCCGGCTGGCTCCCACGCCGACGCGATCAACAACAATTGCCTCAGCTGTCATTCGCGCGACATGGTGCTCAATCAAGCGCCGCAGCCTCGGACGGTCTGGGCATTGGAAGTCGACAAGATGCGCCATGCGTTCAAGGCTCCGGTCAGCGACAGCGATGCCGCCGCCATCGTTGCCTATCTGACGGCCACGAAGGGAAAGTAGCGCAAACCGGCGATCCAAGCAGGGTTGACGGCTGAATGGCATCGCAGAACGTGTTGCATGTCATGCCTGGCTACCCTAATGATATTAGGGAAAATCCTAATGACACAATCGAAAGCCGAATCCGTGAGCGCCGCCCAAGCCAAACTGATAAACGAAGCCGCAATTCTTGCGAACCGGGCGGGTCTTGAAAATCTTTCGATGAGCGGTTTAGCCCAGGCTTTGAACGTGCGCACGCCCACGCTTTATTCCCATGTGAGCGGCCTGAGCGACGTGAAGCGTCTTCTGGCAATTCATGGATTGGCCCAACTCAATATCGCGGCAACGCGGGCGACGATTGGAAGATCTGGGCCCGATGCCGTGCGGGCGCTCATGAACAGCTATCGTCAATTCGCGGAGAAGAATTCCGGGTTGTACGCAGCCACCGTTCCCACGCCACCGCCATCGGATCGGGAGTGGAGAACGGCCCAAGAGATCTTGATGGCAACGGTATTGGCTGCGTTGCAGGAATATGGACTGGGAGCCGACGAGTCGATTCATGCGCTGCGCGGAATTCGCAGCCTCGTGCACGGCTTCGTGTCACTCGAGAATGCCGGCGCCCTCAAGAAGAGCGCCGTGGATCGCGACGCGAGCTTCAACTGGATGGTTGAAGGATTCCTGGCGATGCTGAGTGCCAGAGCGGCGCGGTCGAGCGAGGTGCGCCGATGACGTCCGCTTCAAATCTGCGCGAATTGCTTCGCAGGTCCGACATGCTCGTGGCGCCGGGCGTGTGGGACGGTATCACCGCGCGGCTGACGGAGCAGGCAGGTTACGGCGCGGTCTATATGACCGGCGCTGGCACGGCGATGGCGCGGGGCTTTCCCGATTTCGGTCTGCTCGACATGACGGAAATGGCGGACAATGCGGCCGTCATCGCGCGCGCGGTGAAGGTTCCGGTGATCGCCGACGCCGACACCGGGTACGGCAATGAGCTCAATGTTACGCGCACCGTCCGTGAGTATGAAAGCCGCGGTGTGGCCGGCCTTCACATCGAAGATCAGGCCACGCCCAAACGCTGCGGACACCTCGACGGGAAGGAGATCGTTCCGGCCCCGCAATTTATTTCGAAGATCAGGGCAGCCGTGGCGGCACGGCGCGATCCGGATTTTCTCATCATCGCGAGGACGGATTCGCGCGCCGTTGCGGGCTTCGACGAGGCGATCGCGCGCGCCAATGCCGCGCTCGACGCCGGCGCCGACATGGCCTTCGTCGAAGCGGTACAGACGCCGGAAGAGCTTGCTGCCGTGCCCAAGCGCGTGAAAGGGCCGTGCCTTCTCAATGTCGTGCCGGGCGGAAAGACGCCGCGTGTTTCTCTTCCGGAGGCCCAGGCGCTGGGTTACAGGCTCGCCATTCTGCCAGGCCTTCTGTTGACCGCGACGATGGTCGCCGCCGATCAGGCGTTACGCACGGTGAAGGAAAGCGGCACCACGCCTGACACGCCGCGCGGCGCCAACGTCGCCGACACGTTCCGGCGGTTCGGTGCCGATGAATGGAATGCGTTGCGTCAGCGCTTTGCCGCGGAAAGCTGATATGCCGCCGCGCACGCTGTTCGAGAAGATCTGGGATGCGCATGTCGTGCGCGCCCTGGGTGGCAACTGGTCGCTTATGCATGTGGATCGGCATCTTCTGCACGACCTGTCCGGGCCGCCGGCGCTGGCCGAAATTTCGCGGCGCGGACTGACGGTCAGGAATCCCGAATTGACCTTCGCGGTTCCCGATCATGCCGTGTCGAGCGCGCCGGGCCGCACCGCCCGAACTTTCGAACTCGGCGGCAGGCTTTACGGCGCGTTGAAGGGGCTGGCAGAGAAAGAGAGCATCCGCTTCTTCGATCTCGGGCAAAATGGCCAAGGCATTGTCCATGTGATAGGCCCCGAACTCGGGCTCGTGCTGCCGGGCACCACGCTCGTTTGCGGTGACAGCCATACCTGCACCAACGGCGCGCTCGGTGCGCTCGCCTTCGGCGTCGGCAATTCCGAAAGTGCGCACGCGCTGGCGACACAGACCCTGCGCCAGCGCAAGCCGAAGCTGATGCGTATTCGTTTCGATGGCACGCTCGGGACGGGTGTCGCACCAAAGGATATTGTCCTCCACTTGATCGGCCGGATAGGAGCCGCAGCAGGTGCGGGTTTTGCCGTCGAATATGCCGGCCCGGCTATCCGCGCCATGTCCATCGAAGGGCGGCTGACCGTCTGCAATCTGACGGTCGAACTCGGCGCGAAATACGGCCTCATCGCACCGGACGATACCACGTTTGCCTATCTGAAGGGCCGGCCCTTTGCGCCGAAGGGTGAATTGTTCGACCACGCTCTCGATCATTGGCGCACGCTTCACACGGACGACGAGGCGCGATTCGACCGCAACGAAATCATCGATGCGTCGGCAATCGCACCCTCGGTCACCTGGGGCACCAGTCCCGAACACGCGATCCCGATCGATGGCAACGTGCCGGCCCCCGATACGCAGCCTGATCCAGAGAAGCGCAAAGCCTATGCCGCAGCGCTCGACTATATGGGACTGGAAGCGGGCAAACCGATTGCGGGCACCAAAATCGATTGGGTGTTTATCGGCTCCTGCGCCAATTCGAGGCTTTCCGACCTGCGGGCGGCTGCGAATGTCGTCAGGGGCCGGCACATCGCGGATGGCGTCACGGCCTGGGTCGTGCCGGGATCCGAGCAGGTGAAGCGCGCCGCTGAAATCGAAGGACTTGATCACATCTTCAGCGAGGCCGGCTTTGCCTGGCGTGAACCGGGATGCAGCCTCTGCGTCGCGGCCAATGGCGAACGCGTGCCGTCCGGCAAGCGGGTCGTCTCGACCTCGAACCGCAATTTCGTCGGTCGTCAGGGCCCGGGTGCCCGGACGCATCTCGCCAGCCCCGCGATGGCGGCGGCGGCGGCCGTCACCGGTCAATTGATCGACGTGCGGAGGCTCTGATGCAACCTTTCACCTCCGTGACCGGCGCGGCTGTGCCGCTGATGCAGGTCAATATCGATACCGACGTCATCATTCGTATCGAGCGGCTGACGGCAGGTGGTGATTTGGGGCGTCATACCTTTGAAGCATTGCGGTTTCGCCCTGACGGTTCACCCGATCCCAATTGTCCGTTGAATGAGCCGCGTTTCGAGGACGCGCCCATTCTCATCGCCGGACGAAATTTCGGCTGTGGCTCCTCGCGTGAAGGCGCCGTGACGGCGCTGATGCAGATGGGCTTGCGCTGCGTGATCGCATCCAGCTTCGGCGACATCTTTTTCGCCAATTGCTTCCGCAACGGGATGCTGCCCATCGTGCTGCCCGAGCAAGCAGTCGAGAAGCTGGCGGCCCAAACCGATGAAGGGCACTTCACCGTCGATCTCGCGGCCCAGAAGATCTGCACGCCATCCGGCGAAGCGGTCGGCTTTGACACCGATCCTTTGCAGCGCCAGGGCCTTCTGGAAGGGCTCGACGAGATTGGCTTAACACTAAAATTATCCGGCGACATCGCGGCGTGGCAGGAAGCAGACCGCAAGGCGCGTTCATGGGTCTGGCAGACGGAAGGGATAGAATTGTGATGGCAAACGCATCCGACCCGAATGGCGTGACCGGAACGCTGGCCACGTGGCTCGCGAAGCTGTCGCTCGATGACGTGCCGGAATCCGTGCGCGAACGCGCGAAATATCTCTTGCTCGACGGCATCGGATGCGCGCTTGTCGGTGCCAAATTGCCGTGGTCGGTTCTCGGCGCCGAAGCCGTCATGCGCTTCGAGGGGCCCGGGGACAAGACGATCATCGGCTGGGGCCGGACAGTTTCCGGACCGGCGGCTGCGCTGCTCAACAGCAGCTTCATCCAGGGCTTTGAGCTGGACGATTTCCACCCCACGGCGCCGCTGCATAGTGCCTCGCTGCTTTTGCCCGCGCTGATCGCAACCGCGGAAGACGTGGACGGCGTGAGCGGAAGCGATTTCCTGCTGGCTGCGATCAAGGGGTTCGAGACGGGTCCGCGCGTGGGCCTTGCACTGCATGGCGCAGAGATGCTGTCGCGCGGCTGGCATTCGGGAACCGTGTTCGGGACGCACGCGTCTGCGGCCGCGGCCGGATCGTTGCTCGGTCTGGACGCCGCTGGCTACGAAGACGCGCTGGGCTTGGCCGCGACGCAGTCCGGCGGGTTGATGGCGGCGCAATTCGAGTCCATGGGCAAGCGTATGCAGCACGGTTTCGCCGTGCGCAACGGTCTCTATGCCGCCAATCTCGCAGCTGCCGGCTATACTGGAATCAAGCGGGTGTTCGAGCGCGAATACGGCGGGTTCCTGTCTGTGTTCGGAGAGGGCCACGCGCCGGATGCGAGCCTCATCGTCGACGCGTTGGGCGAAAGGTGGGAAATACCGCGCATCGTGGTGAAGCCTTACGCGGCGATGGGTGCGCTGCACGCACCGCTCGATGCACTGTTCGAGGTTGCTGGGCGTCGACCCTTGCGCGCGGACGACATCGCCCATGTGGATGTCTACATGTCCCATGCTGCCTATCACCACGGATGGTGGAGGTTGCAGCGACCGGTCGAGCCGGTCGGCGCGCAGATGAACGTCGCCTATGCGCTGGCGGTTGCGATCCTGGATGGTGCTGCACTCCTCGCGCAATTCACGCCGCAACGCATCGCGGCCGACGATGTTTGGGCTCTGATTCCGAAGATCGAAGCGCATCACGAGCCGGAGTTCGACAAGGCCGGTCCAAGAGGCCGCGGCGCCACGCGACTCGTTGTTCGCTTCGCCGACGGGACCTCGGAAGAGTGCGAAGTTGCCGCGTCGCGCGGCGTTCTTTCGCCGCTTCCTGCACATGACGTACAAGCCAAGTTCCGGACGCTCACCAGGGATGTCGTTGCGCCGGAGCGTGCGGCGAAAATCGAAAGCATGGTTCTTTCTCTCGATGCGCTTGCCGACGTCCAGGAGCTGATTGCGCTTCTCGCGCCGCCGGTTGAGCCGGCGTTCCACTGATGGAGAAATATATGAGCTACGTTGCGCTCTTCTTCGCCGGAGCGTTTCTTTGCAACAGCGTTCCGCACCTCGTCGCGGGCTTGCAGGGCATGCCGTTTCCGACGCCGTTCGCGCGGCCCCGTGGGATTGGCAATTCCTCGCCGTTAGTGAATTTTCTCTGGGGCGCGCTCAATCTTGCGATTGGTCTGTTCCTGCTTTCCCTTCACCCTGTGGCGATCGGGCCGAATGCTGACTGCTATTCGTTGGCAGCGGGCGTGTTGCTCCTGGGAATCTACCTCGCGAGGCATTTCGGAAGTGTGCAAGACCGGGCACCGTAAAAGGCGATGGGTGGGTGATAGGACGAACTCGCGGCTGAGCGCTTAGCGATTCAACTTCTGCCCAAGAAAATTCTCGGCGAACCCAGTCGCATTGTGAAAGCCCGGGATTGTCAATCCGGACCGGAGCGTCCTTGAGTGGAGCTTCAAGAAGTGGTTCGCGATTTTATCACAGTTCTGTCCTTCTGCATCGGCATCCAGACATCGCGTCGAACAGCGTGTGAAAATAAACCGCCGATAGGTAGCGTTTGTCTGCCACCGCGATGGCTTCCTCCTTGTTGAGCTTCGCGCGATAGTTGAGCAGCGCGCTGCTGTCCATGTTGATACAAATCTCGCTCAGCGCCTCACCCTCGAGTTGGGCGTGAACCACCACCTCATGGTCCATAGTGATGCCGCGCGCTTCCAGCTCGTCCCAAGTGGGGCCGCCCCGCCCAGTGTCTTTGTAGACCATCACCGGCTTCGGCAAGCCCAGACGCTTGTCCGGTTCATCGCCTGGCTTGGGATCTTTGGCCTTTTTCTCCGGGTCGGTGATCTTCACCAGGAAGACCTGTTCCAGTTGGCCGTTTGGCGAACTGAGCGATGCCTTCAGTTCGACGGAATCTCCAACCTTCATCTCCTTGGTAGGCTTGACCAAGACGCGGATGGTACCGGCCTGCGGGCTTGATTTCACCACATTGAGCACAGCCGTCAGCGCTTTGGGCTCTCCGGGCCGGTCCACCTCATCGCGTTCCAGGCGCGTCACCGCGTTGATGGATACGATCGCCTTATCCGCTAGGTCTTGTTGAGACCAGCGCAACAGGGCGCGAGCCGCCTGGATTGCCGCCTCTTGATCCTGGGTTCTCAATTGCAGCTTTGCAGGGAGACCGTCCCATGACCAGTCTTCGTCCCACCAGGTGAGGAAGGCTGCCCATCGGTCTTCGTCGTTGCGCAAGCGCTGAATGTCGTCGGCAATGGAATTGCCCATATCGGCCCCAGGGCGATTCTGTCCAACGACAAGGATAGGGATGAAGCTCGAACATCACGAGGCGCTTACAGCCAGACCGTTCTATCCGCGGATCGATTAAGCATCTTGCACGCAAGCGCGTTCGCTCGTATTTCAGCGTAGGAAAGGGTGCGTCGGGGACTCGCACCCTTGCCGCAAACGGGACTGTTGGTCCGATGTTGGTCTGATAATTTCGTTCGAAAAATAAACTAGTAATGCCAGTAGGTTAGGCGTATCCTTCGAGTCCTCTTCTGGCACCAGTCACAGATTTGCGGGCATTCTCCGCTAAAGATTCCTAACCGGGAAAACTTTTGGTGTCGCGCATCCGGTCTTTGCGGATATCGGGATCGTCGGCGAAGGTCTAAAC
>Ga0265338_10001995_pt1 | contig 31704 bp, 21 predicted proteins | sample 42126metaG_FD_193579 | JGI IMG/M metagenome (GOLD analysis project Ga0265338, IMG submission 193579) | Rhizosphere microbial communities from Carex aquatilis grown in University of Washington, Seatle, WA, United States - 4-21-26 metaG | ecosystem: Host-associated > Plants > Roots > Rhizosphere...
CGGATGACGTTTTCCAGGAAGGGGATGTTGGTCTTCACGCCCCGGATGCGGAATTCCGACAGCGCCCGATGCATGCGATGAATCGCCGTGTCGTAGGTGTGGGCGCTGGCGATCACCTTCACGAGCATCGAATCGTAGAAGGGCGTGATGATCGCGCCCGCGTAACCCATGCCGCCGTCGAGGCGGATGCCGAAACCGCCCGGCGACCGGTACGCCAGAATCTTGCCGTAGTCCGGCATGAACCGGTTTTCCGGGTCTTCCGTGGTGACCCGGCACTGGATGGCGTAGCCGTTGCGCGGAATGTTCGGCTGCGCCGGCATGTTCACTTCCGGACCATGCAAGGGGTGTCCCTGGGCAATGAGGATCTGCGCGCGGACGAGATCGAGGCCGGTGATGACTTCCGTGACGGTGTGCTCGACCTGGATGCGCGGGTTCATCTCGATAAAGAACCACTCGTGCTTGTCGAGGTCGTAAAGGAATTCGATTGTGCCGGCGTTGTCGTAACGAATCTCGCGGGCGATGCGGGCCGCCGCATCGCAAAGTTCCTGGATGACGCTCTCCGGCAGGCCGAAGCTGGGCGCGACTTCCACGACCTTCTGGTGGCGGCGCTGGATGGAGCAATCGCGCTCATGCAGATGAATCACATCGCCGTGCCGATCGCCCAGGATCTGTACTTCAATGTGCTTGGCGCGTTGAATGTATTTCTCCAAGAACACGGCCGGGTTGCCGAACGCGCGTTCCGCTTCCGATTGCGCTTCGTCCAGCAGGCCGGCCAGATCACTCGCTTTGTGAACGACGCGCATGCCGCGGCCGCCGCCGCCAAAAGCGGCTTTGATGATCAACGGGTAGCCGATTTCTTTGGCCGCCTTCAACGCTGCTTCCCGGTCGGAAATCGCTTCTTCGTTGCCGGGCAGGACCGGAACATTGATCTTCTGCGCGAGCTTACGTGCGGCCGTCTTGTCGCCCATCATATCGAGCAACTCGGGACGCGGACCGACAAAAGTGATTCCCGCCTTCGCGCAGGCGCGGGCAAAGTTGGCGTTCTCGGAAAGGAAACCGTAACCGGGATGGATCGCATCGACGCCTTTTTCCTTCGCCAGCGTGACAATGCCGTCAATGTCGAGATACGCGGCGACCGGGCCTTTGCCCTGGCCGACCAGGTAGGCTTCATCCGCCTTGAAACGATGGAGGCAGAACCGGTCCTCCTGCGCAAAGATGGCCACGGTGCGAAGCCCGAGTTCGGTGCCCGCGCGGAAAATGCGGATCGCGATTTCGCTGCGGTTGGCAGCGAGCAATTTCTTGAATGGCCTCCCGGTGCGGCTGGACGCGCCGGCTTCGTTTCTACTTATTGCGGTCATCCGTTTTATTTATATTAGGACACCGGACGAATGGCAAGGGCGAGAGAAGTCTTCGGATGCTCTGAGTCAGGTTTGGCGTAGTTTCGTCACATTGCTCGGCGTGACGGGCAAGTTTCCATTTTTCAGTTTTCAGTCTTTGCGCCTTCTGCGCCTTTTTGCGGCAAATAATGCGGCGCGCACGGAGTGACGCGCCCTACCCTGTCTCGTTCATGCTGGGTCACGGGCCAAGTGTCTTCAGGCGGGATTGGATAAAGGCGGCGAAGGGGTCGAGCAACGCGGCTTCGGATAATAATTGTCTCGCCTGCGGGATTGCACCTTCTTCGATCAATGCTTCGGCCCAGGCGTAGCTGGCAAAGAGCAGATTCAACTTGTGCCGGGGCCGTTCGCTGTTGTCGCGGACGATCCAGACCGGGTCAAAGAGCATTTTTCCTCCGTCGACCGGCCATTCGGAGGCGGCGGCGAGCGCCGCCGGCAGTGGCGCGTCTGCCGCAATCCAGTCCAGATAGACTTCCTGGCCCGGAACGTATGCTTTCAGGGCGGCCTTGAGCCGAGGCGCAGATTGGCCGGCTTGCGCCGGGTCCGACGCACTCAGGGTGTAACGAGCGCGTAAGATGACCCGTTCGACGGCCCGCAACCGGCCGCCCGCTTTCTGCGCTTCGTCGTCCATGAGCGCCTCGCAATTCGCGTCCGCCGTCAGCTGCGGACCGGCACAGGATTTCGTCCAGGCGACCGCCTCGGGATACAGGCCCAAAGCATAGAGACAGTAGCCGATGCTGGCATGGAGGCCGTCATCGTCAGTCTCGGGACGCGGCCAGCTCCGGGGCGCTTCCAGGGCACGGATGCATTCGCGGTACCAGCGGAGCGCACAGATGTACATGCCGGCATTGGCGTAAACCAACCCCATCAGATCAAAAAAATCCGCGCCGTAGAGGTCGATGACGGATTTCACGTGGCGGGCGTCTTCCGCGGACAGCAGGCCTCGCCGGGCGTAAGCATCGATCACCTCTCCGCGGGTGAGGTCGTTGGGTTCGGCCAGATGAGCCGACTCGGCGCCGAGCAGGCCGGCATCGTCCATCACGGGATCGTCCGGTTGAAAGGGCAGGACGCGGGCGAAGCTGACGGGGAGGATTGAGCTGAAGGGCTCGAACACGGAGGCGTCGCAGTACAAGCGCAAAAAGCCGGCGGAGAACATGGCTGTCCGGACTTTAGACTCCGGTTCCCGCAGCGTCCATTAGAAAGAGGATGGCCGTCGAAGGTCGAAAGCCGGCGCTAGCAGGCATCGCTGTTCTCCCCGGTTACGCTCCTGGCGGGATTCCTCAACAGGTCGATATCGTCTCAACAACGTCGCACGTTATTCCTCGGCTGCCGCGCGGGCGAGGCGCAGGCCGATGGCACGGTGCAAAACAACGGTGGAAACCACACAAATCAGCCCGGTCAAGAGGCAGATCGCGCCGGGGCCGGAGCTGCCGCCGGCCGAAAACATTATGGCCAAAATTGCCATGAAAAATGACCCGCCGATATACTGGATTGCGATGGCCAGGGGCAGCGCTCCGCGTTTGATAATCAGGGACAAAAACGCCGTGAGGTGAAGGAATAAAATAAATTGAAGAATGGCCACGCTGAACGTTCCCAAAGCGATCGGCTCACTTAAAATATCGTTGAAGAACCTGCCGACGTCCTCCGGAACCAGCACCGCTCCGAGGACGAAGCCGGCCAGCAGCGGGAGCGTGCCGGCCAGCGTGCCGGCGACTTTGCGGTAGGCGAGTTCGGGCACTGAAACTGGCAGCGTTATCAAGGACGAGAGCGTCTTCCACCGGATTTCCTCCCGGAAAACGTGCGCTGCTTCCAATGCCAGGCAGACCGCCGTTATGACGAGGGAGACCCAGATAAGGACTGACCCTTCGAACTCCCGCGTAATAACTTCTCCAGATCCGGTTTCCAGAGCGATGAGATTGCAAAGCGCCACCAGGAGGGCCACGATGCCGAACTTCAAGAGCAAGCCAAGCTTGCCTCCGCTGATAAACGTGAAATCCTTCCAACTGATGGCCCGGGTGCCGACGAGGCGAGGGGGGATTCTGCTGCGCCGGGTTGCCCGGCCCACCAGCCACCGTTGGGGTGTCGCCGCATCCTTTTCTTCGCGGGTGCACCAATCAAAAACCAGCCACGCCAGCAAAAACAAAAGAACTCCCAGCACCAGATTGCTTGCCACTTGAAAACCGATCGCCGGCCCCGCAAACCCGGTACGGAAGATGGCGCTTAACCGGTCCGAGGGCGCGGCCTGACGCCAGAAATCAATCAGAGTGGTGAGAATGAGCCCCATTCCCCGTTGAGGATTGACCCGACCGGACGAGGCCATCTCTTGCACGATGCCGGCCGCCCAATGATGTCCAATCAGAAACACCATTAGAACGATCAAGGTGAATGCGGCCGCGGTTGTCGTGTTGCGGAACACCACCGAAAACAGCAGGGCCAGATTGCAGACCAGGAACAAGTAGGCCAGCAAAGTTCCGTAAGAAGCCGCGATTTGAAGCAGGCCCACGCCCCCCAGCGTCACGGCGAGCAGGACGAAGGGAACCTGCACCAGCAGGAGAAGCAACGCCCCAACCAGCCGGCTCGTGGATTTGCCCAACAGAATGGCAACCGGATCGAGATCCGTCATCCGCAACAATCCAAGCATCATCTCCTCTTTTTCCTCCGTGATGGCGGACGCGAAATAACTCAGCCCCGCCAGCGTGATGAATACGAGGTTCAGCCAGACCATTTCCTGCAGAAAATGCAATCCCGGAGCACCGAACATCCCCACCCTCGCCAGCGACTGGATCGGAACCAGCACCAACAGGATCAGGATCAACAACCCGGTGCGCGACCAGCACATCAGAGCCGATCGGGTTTCCAGGCGCAAAGAGCGCTCGAAAAGGGCCAAGGCGGGCAGTTTCACGATGGACCTCCGGCATCGGGCACCGGCAGTGGCGGTGGCGTGTTATTGGCAGCGGTCACCATCACCGGCGGCACCCCCGGCTCGGTCAGGTCCATAAACGCCTGATTGAGGTGGCGCACAATTTCCTGGAAACCGGTTATTTGCGCGCCGCTATCGAGAGCGGCGCGGAGCAGGAGGTTGAGATCGGTCTGCTTTCTTTGAAAACTGACCCGATACTGCGGCGCTTTCGCCGGTTTCGTCACCTCGATGACTCCGCTGACTTTTCTCAACGCGGCTTCAGCGGCCGGATGCTCCTCCGCGAACGTGAGAAGGTAATCCGCCACCTCGCCGTCGCGCTGGTTCAGACCGCTCATCGAGCCGCTGTAGCACACCGCTCCCCGGTCGAGAATGGTGACGCTGTCGCACAATTCCGCCAACTCGGACAGAATGTGAGAGCTGATGAAAATAGTTTTACCCATGCGCCGAAGTTCCCGAATGATGTCCATCAGTTCAATTCGTGCCCGGGGATCGAGCCCGCTGGCGGGTTCATCCAACAGGAGCAAGGCGGGATCGTGGACCAGCACCCGGGCGAGGCTGATCCGTTGCTGCATGCCGCGGGACAAGGCTTTGATAAGATCGTTCCGGCGCGCCCCCATGTCGGTCAAAGCCAGCACGTCACCGACAACGCGGGTGCGTTCCTGCACATCCAGCCCGTAGGCGGCGCCGAAAAAATCCAGATATTCCTGCACCGTCATCTGGCGATACAGGCTGAAGTGATCCGGCATAAAACCGGTTTTGCGTCGCACGTTTTTGTAATCGGCAACCACATCGAGGCCGAAAACGCGGACCGTGCCGCTCTGCGGTTTGAGGAGGGTTGCCAGGATTTTGAGCGTGGTGGTTTTGCCTGCACCGTTAGGCCCGACGAATCCATGGATCGAACCTTGCTCCACCGCGAAGCTGACGCCCCGCAACGCCTGCTGACGTTTATAGGCGTGGTGCAGGTTGCAAATTTCAATGGTCAGTAGATTTGATTCACTCATATTCCTCCCGCCGTTCCAGGTTTGAACAGGTCAAAATGATAAAGCACATAGCCGACCTCATGGCCAAGCTCGGAACCGGTGATGCAAAAACTGTCCGGGCTGCGTGCGAAAAGGAAAATCTGAACCCGGCCGTTCGCCGACGATGACAATGCATTCGGCTTCGTGAAATCCACCGCGCCGAGGCTCCAGGCGATCAGGGGTTTTACACATTTCCGAAACTGGCCTTCCACGTCAGTGACCACGTTTCCCTGCGGATATCCATAAGGAACCCCAAACTGCTGCAACCCGGGCGCGGAAATGAACTCGTTGAGCGATTGTTTGTCCGAATCCCCGAACTCAAGTTCGTCCTTGGCGAACTTCATCGCGTAGATCTGGTCTCCTTGCACCGCCCAACCCTCCAGAACCTGCTTCGTGAAATCCGGGCCAACCGTCAAAACCAATTGCTTCAGCGCTTCCGTCCCGTCCCAACTCACGATTTTCACCGGAATGTGCGCGCCTTTCATTTCACCCTCGTGCAGCAATGCCCGGCGCGAGAACATCGGGATGTCCACCACAAACCTCCCATCCTGGCCGCTCTCGATCAAGCCATTGACCGCCTCATAATCCTGGCCGGTGGCGTAGAGATTGTGCGAGGCGGCATGAGTGATCGTGTAATGCGCGCCGCGCACGGCGAAGATGTTGACCCACTGCATCACATCATAGGTATCGCCATCAATTGCCCGCGCGTAGGAAAGCGAATGGACGGCGCTGGTTTCGCCTTGTCCGCGGCGTCCCACCAAGTCGAAGAGCAACGCAAATCCTGCGACGGTCGCCAGCAACAGCAGGATTCGCAGGCGGTAATCAGCCAGTTTCCGTCCGAGGCGGAGGTTGGCCGGCCCCACCAGTGCCGCGTAGGCGATTGCCAATATGTAGATGAATTCCCAACTGTAGCGTCGCTGACTCAACTGGGTCAAAGTTCTGAAAAATGAATCCGCCGTTTGAGCCGGCATATCCTGTTCGCCCGGCTTGAACTGCCGCAGCGGAAACCCGCCTTCTTGAACGTCCCGGATTTGAATATCGCGCGCCGTGGCGGCGTGCCGCACAATCACCCCTGCCCCGCTGCGGACACGTTCCAGGGAAGAATTCAACACACTCAGTTCATCTGAAAACTCCGGATAGCGGCCATCGGCACCGATCAACAAATGGACTTTGCCGCCCGCTCGTAACCAGTTCAAAAACGCTCGCCGTTTCGCTGGTTCCCAATGCGGCGCATGATCCAATAACAAGCTGTCCAATCCGCTCGTTGCGGCCGCGGTCGGCGGAAACAAATCTTCCGGAAACTGCTTGAAGGCGCTGATCGTGCCCAGAGTCTTCTCCGAATCAGATAAAAGCACCTGTGCTGCCGGCCCCCATTTCGGCGCCGGAATGTCATAGTGATCGTCAGGGCCGCGGCCCCATTCCACACGCCACTGGACATATTGGTTGTCAATGTAAACGTAGAATTGCAACCAGCGGGTCGTCAGCGGCGAGAGATAACAGGGAATTTCATAAACCGCCCCGACCCGCTCTGCCAGGCCGCGGCTCTTGGAGAAATTCACGGCCCCGTCAAATGGCGCGGGGTCGGAGTTGGCGACCAGCACGGAGACCAGGTTGAACCGGCCGGGCACAACCTGACCGTCAAAGCCCCATTTCACTTGCTGCACCTCGAGAGCTGACACCGAAACGGCGGCGAAAATCAGGAGGCCAATCCACCCGGAGCAATTCATCCGAATGCAGCGGTTTTCGCCACGCCATCGGAGTGCGGTATGCGGCATGACGTGCATGATATAGAATCTCCCCGGAAATTGAAATTCAAACTCGACCCAGATAACGATCGGCGCTGGTTAAACATAACCGGCGAATCCACCACACGAGCACGGCGGCCAATCCCAGCTGGACGAAAACCATGACGACCATATCCGATGTCACCGGGTTATCGGACATTTTGCCGAGCGCCTCGGCGGTACCGATTACCGTGACCGGGCTGACGAAGCGCAGCGGTCCGTTCCAATCCGTGGGCAACAATCCCGTCTCGGCGAGGTAACTGGCGGCGACCAGAGGAATGAGGCACCACGCCACAACCAGCAGGAGGGCCGTCATTAACGCCCGGATCTGATTGCGGATCCGCAAGCCAATCCAAAAACACGACCATTGAACCAGCGCGGGATAAATCCAAACGGTCAGCAGGGAAATGACCAGGTAGAGCGCCAGATTCGTCCAGCGCGGGTCCTGCCGATCCTGGGTTTTGAATTTCACGATTGCTTCCACCACGAAAATAACGATCAGCGGCCGGGTAAGAAACTGGATCCATCGTCCGATCGGCGCGAGCCATTCATTCAGAATCTCGCGAGCCGTCAGGGGTGTCGTCAGAATTGCCCCGAGCCGTTCGTTGATCCGCTCACTGGCCACCGCGTTGGCGCTTTGGATCGGGACGGTCAGCAGCGCCAAAATCCAGAGTCCACCGACGACGACCACGAACGCCCCTCCCGACTTGGGATCCAGCACTATGTTTGCGACCAGGACGATGAGCACGATAGCGCCGAATATGATCGCGAACGCCAGCACGTTGGGTATCTGCATCCGCGCCATCAGATATCCCCCCAATGACCATTTACGCCGATCGCCCAGTCCGCCCAGTCCCCGCTGGACGACCTGTTCGGCGTCCGCACCGGCTTCCCGGTCGCGCTTTCGCAAAATGGCGCGAAGCAACTTCCGCAAATCCTTCCAGTATTGGTCCAACTGTTTGAACTGATGCCCAAACGGATTCCGGCGCTGGATGAAAGCGCGCGTTTCAAGAATCTGTTTCGCCCGCAGCAGAAACAGCAGCGTCATCAGCAGATAACCAGCCGTGGTGAAAAGCATTGGAACGATGAAGAACAGGAAGCCCGGTGGCGGTCCATATCTCGTGGATGACCCCAACAAGAACGGGAACGGCCCCATGGAACAGCACGTGGCAAAGGCAAGGCAGATTCCCCAGCAACGCACGAGCGCCTGGAACGTGGTTGCTTCATGAGCGGAACATTCCAGCGCCAGCGCGCCGACCCACAGGCAGGTGAGAAACAAGGTCGTCGCACTGGAATACAACATGCCGGCGGAGACGCCGCCCAGGGAATACGCGACCGCCAAAAGCGGCAGGGACAAAAACAGGAGCGTCAGCATGGGAATGAGCCGGCCGACGTATTTTTGCAGGATGAGTTCCCACGGAGTCAGGCTGGTCAGAAACAGGAGTCCCAGTGTCTCCCGCTCCTTCTCCTGCGCCAGCGCTCCCGCCATCAACGGCGGCAAGAACAGGAAGATCGAGACCAACTGCGCCGCAACCAGAAAGTTGAACGGTGCCAGTCCGCGCCCCAGTGCCAGAACCGGCCCCTCCGCCAGATGCCGCGTATAATAAACACAAAACGCGCCGAACAGCACCAGCGCATAGGTGACGCGGATGACATACATCCGCTTTCGCGCCGCCTGCTCCAGCAATTCCTTGCCCAGCAACGGCCAATCCAAACGCAAGCGGAGGAATATTTTCCGTGACGGCATGCTCAGCTCACCTTTCCCTCGGTCAATTTCATGAACGCGGTTTCCATGTCCATCGCCTCGGGTTGAAACATCCGGATGCGAGCGCCCAATCCGTGCAACGCGTCCAGCAAATCTTCCATCCCCAGTTCGTCTTCGCGCACCTGGATGGCCAGACGATCGGCCAGCTCTTCCACGGAAGCAATTCCGGGCACGCGCTGAATCGCTTCGACCAGCGGCGGCGCGAGATTGGAAATCTGAACATGCACGGTCCGCTTCAAATCGAGTTTCCGGTATATGTCGGTGAGCGAGCCTTCGGCGACCATTTGCCCGGCTTCGATGATTCCAATCCGGGTGCAAAACTGCGACAGCTCGTGCAAAATGTGGCTGGAGATCAGGATCGTTTTGCCCATCCGCTGGAGTTCCTTCAGCAATTCGCGCAACTCGATCCGCGCCCGCGGGTCCAGCCCGCTCGCCGGTTCATCCAGCAGCAGCAATTGCGGATCGTGCAACAAAATGCGCGCGATACTTAACCGCTGTTTCATGCCGCGCGACAGGGCGTCCACCAGCGAACCGGCCTTGCCACTCAAATCCGTCAAAGCAAGAACATCCTGGACCGTCCCCGTCCGCTTCTCCCGTTCGATGCGATAAGCCGCCGCGAAAAAGAGCAGATATTCCGCGACGGTCAGATCCTCATAGACCCCGAACGAATCCGGGACGTAGCCGATGTTGCGGCGGACTTGTTGAGGGGAGCGCATCACATCCACGCCGAGAACCCTCACGGAACCCATGGTTGGTTTCAAGAGCGTCGCCAGCACTTTGATCGTGGTGGTCTTGCCTGCGCCGTTAGGTCCAATGAAGCCGAAGACTTCGCCGCGGGGGATGGTGAGCGACAGATTGCGCACCGCCATTTGTCGGCCGTAGTAGACATTCAGACCCTGGATGTCCACGACGGGAATGGGCGGGGGCGGGACGGCAATAACTGGTTCAGTTTCCATAAAAAAATCTCCGGTAAACGACGATGTCATCACCGTTCCAGGTCACAATGTTCAGGACCGAGTCATTGGTTTCCGTGTCCATGGCTTGCATGTCTTCAAAACTGCCGCCGCCGGTCGGCGAAATTTGCGAAACCAAGGACAGCAGACCCTTGGAATCGCCCAGGCACAACCCGTTCAACAGCGTAGCGGGAAGAATGTCGGCGTAACCCGAACTGGCCGTGATGGAATTGGAACTGGAGATCGCGTACAAATCGCCGCTGAAAGATTTATTTTGAGAAAGTTTCGCGCGCATTTTTTGCAGATTGGGCCAGGCTTCCTCGATCGCGCGCCAGTCGGGAATCATCGGCACCGGCGGAGGCGCGAACGAAAAAATCCGGTTCACCTCCGGCTGCCACTGACGGATAGCTTCGCTGGTTTTGAAGTGAACTGGCAGCACGCCATCATACAAGGGCGGACCGGCCTCGCGTCCAGGGGGCTCGCGATATGGGGACATGTTATAGCCATTGTATCGGAAGTTGTATTCGGTCGTCATCGCGCGAACATCCAAAGGCGCCCAGAGCGCATCCTTTAATTCCGTCACCGATTGTTTGTCGCGGGCGGCGAAAACCAGCTCGAAACGGTTCCAGCGCAGCGCGGTTCCGTCCCGGGCGAGGTCCACGACAATCAGTGAACGCCGCTGGTCACGCAAGCCGAGATAATGATTTGCCATCAGCACCGTCGCCATTGTGAACGCAAGGCTCGTGGCCGGAAATAGAATCCAGGTGTATTTGCGGCGGCGAAAAAAGCCCAGCAGGTAATAATCCACCGGGCCGATCATCGCGAGAAATAGCGCCAGCAAACCAATCAGCGCGGAAAACGGAATGAGCCGGACCGTGTGGGGCATCAACAGACTCAGCAGTTCGTTGGCGAGCATGGATGGCTGGTTGCCATACGCAGGCACAATCGAAGGAATCCTGTTGTTCAAGATTTGCGGCCGCAGTGATGGGAACGCGGTGAAAATTCTCGGAAAGGTCGCTTGGAACTTATTGAGTTGATCTGGCGTGAGGATTGCCTGCAAGTTCGTTCGGAACGCCTGCCTGGCCGCCAGCAATTTGTTTCGGCGTTCCACCGGCGGCACACTGCGCGACTGCTTCATAGCATCAGACCATTCGTCCAGTGCCGCTTTAATCTTCGGTTTTTCATCGTCTGTGAGCGCCAAAATCCCGTCAATCGTCTCGAAATTCATCGGTTTGCGGTTCGCGAGCATCATCGGTGTGCGATTCGTTGTCTGGAAAGACGAAAACCGCGACGCATATTCAGATGCCTCCATCGGGGCCGCACTTGTTGCTTCATTTGTCGCTGGCTCCTTCTGCTGTGTTTCGGCCATTGTTTGCAGCCATTCACTGCGCACTTTCCACAAAAATGTCGCCGCCGCCCGCCAGTCGGCATTGGCACTGACACCATTGTTTGCCGGCACAATGACAGCCCGGCCGACTCCGGAATGCAAAAACAACGATCCTTTCAACGCTGGCAAAAGATCTCCCGCGCTATCTGTCAAAAAAATCGAACCATCCGGCGTCGCTTCGGCAAGCTGATTGAGAAAATCCACGTGCCGCGGCTGAAGTCCTCCGGCAACGAACACGCACACGCTGCCGCCGCCTTTGACCCAACGGGCCAAAGCCTGGAGCTGGCGCTCGCTCGTCTGCTTGAATGCTTCCGCCGTCAAGACGACCACGTCAAAGGAGGTGTAGGCGAGCGGTTGCGCCGGCAAATTGTCCGGATCCAGCCGCATCACGCTGGTCATCAATAATCTCCGGGAAAGGTTGTCCGATGGCGGCACGAATCGTTCGAACAACATATTCCGCACGAGTTCCGACGATGAGCGATCGGCTGCGGTACCGGAATCGCACCATCCCACCACCAATGACCGCTCACTCGCCGTCGGCACCGACAAACTTGACGGCTCGATTTCCAGGGTGTTCCCGGCAGTCACAAATCTCATTTGCACTTGCACCTGCGGGTCCGAGAACGGTGCCAGCGTTGGCGGCAACAGCATCTGGAATTTTTGCTCGCCGCCCGTCAACGCCATCTCGCCGCTGCGGTACCGCCCCAAAACCTGGTTCCCTTCGAGAAATTCCATTTCGAGCCGGCCCTCGAGAATGCGTGTCGAATTCCATTTGAAGCGCGCCTCGACCGGAATCGGCGCCTCGTTCCGCGCACGTGGCCCCAGCGGAATCAGATCCACGTGGAGTTCGTCTGCGGCAAAGGCTCCGCTGGCGGCCATTTGAAGGATGGCGCAAATCGTCCACGCTGTGCGCCAAAGCCTTCTTGATTTCACTTCCAGCCTCCGGGCTTTTTTTGGAAAAACCACCACTCGACCAGCATCACGACGAGCGCGACCATGAGCAGGGTCGGCCACAAAGACCGGTCGGTTTTCGCCACTGCCGAGGCCACGGCAACCTGTAATTCCTCGTTGAATTGGATCTGCGCAACAGTCGCCAATGATGTTTCACCCGGTGAAAGCAGGCCAGCGCCCACGCGCCGGCGTTGCGTGCCATTTTCCGATATGGAATAGTAGCCCGCCCGCGGAGCGGCTACCCCGGAGAGGATCCCATGGTCATCGGCCGATGCCGCCTCGATGATTTGGTCCGGTGTTTGGATTTGATACCGGCCGCCCGGCGCGAACGTCAACGGAGGCAACACGCCGGTGCGATTTGCCAGCGCTTCGGCCAGCCCGGCTTGTTCGAGCGCGGCTTGAACAACGTTCGCGACGAAGATCGGGAACCCAATGCGGTAGGGCAGCGTTGATCGGTCGGTGTGGAATAGAACCGCGAAACGCAATGCGTCTGAATCCTGTTTTCGCACCAGCAGCGGTCCGCGCTGGCCGTAGATCAGCACTTCGTATCCGGCATTCTCCAAGTCGCCTTCGCCGGCGCCGGCGGCAAAGCGAGGTTGGTCGAGCACCGTGAGGTCGCCCAATTGCACGTGTTGCAGCAAGGGCGCGTCGCGACGCCAATCCACCACGGACGATCCGTTGGTGCCGAGTTCAATGAAGCGTTGCAATTCGGGCGGAATGAAACCCACGGAAAACCGGGTTCGGGTGGTGATATTCATGTCTTGCGGGCGGTCGCTCATCACCAAATCGAACGCGCCATCCGCTTCATCGCTGGTTTCCTGCGGGAATAATTGGATGCTCTGGATGCCCTGTAACGCGCGCCGATACGTGACCAGCGATTTCGGGACGAACACGCGCAGTGGTCGCGATTCGGGCAAATCCAAATAGGCCGTGTTGTCCGCCGCGAGCGAATCGAATCCATCCGGGGCCAACTGGACCCGCAGCGACGACGCATGATCACCTTTGACCTGGAACACCATTCGTTGAGTCCGACCGCGGGTGATGGTGATGCGTTCGTTTGCAATGCTGGTTCCGTCTTCAAACAACTCAACCGACGCGTTGCCTTCCGCGCCGGCTGAACCTTCGATCTGTACGAACACGTCCCAGCCGCCGGTCACCGCGCGGCGCGCACTCAATGCCGTGATGCCGAGGTTCGACCCTGCCGGCAGCATCCGTTGATAATTCAGTTTGAAGGACAAATCGAAATTGACGCGTGGCGGGAAATTACCGTCGGAAAACAGCAGCACTTCGTTAAACGGCTCGCTTCGCCCCAGGGCTTGAACCAGCCGCAATGCCTGTTCGAGGTCGCTGGGAACATCGGCCGCTTCGATCTGATCCAGCGCGTCGCGCAACAGCCGTTTGTCGCTCGTGAAACCGGTGAGTTTCCGGGGAGCATTGTTGAACGAAATCAGGCAAAGCTCCTGGTCCGAGGCGAGTCCGTCAATCATCTCACGCAAGCGGCGTTTGACTTCAGCGAGACGGCTGACTCCGCCCGGCTTGTCCAGCGCGCCCATGCTCGCGGAACAATCCACCAGCACCGGCAGGCGGCGATTTTTGCCCGGGCCGCCGCGCCAGAAGGGTTGGAGGGCGGCCAAAACCAGAAGCAGCAAAAGCAAAATTTGCAGCAGCAGCAGCAAGTTGCGCTTGAATTTCTGGAACGGAGAGTTGACGCGGTGGTCCTGCAAAACCTGCCGCCACAAAACGAGCGAGGGAATTTCTGCGCGCGGCCGTTTCAGTTTCAGGAAATAAAACAGCACCAGCGGCGCGAGCAGCGAGAGCAGCCAGAGATGACTCAATGCCTGGAATCCTCCCCAGCTCATTCGATCCATCCCTTTCGCCGCAGTTGATCGAACAGGACCGATTCCACCGTGGTCGCCGAACTGACCGGCAGAAACCTGCCCTGCCGCCGCCGGCACAAAAGCGCGAGATCGTTTTCCAATCCCCGGCGATATTCCTGGTAAAGGCTCAGCAAATCAGCACTCGACGAGATGTCCAGCGTCTCCTGCGTTTCGGAATCCACCAGCCGCAAATCGCTCGTCACGTCCGGCTCAATTTCTTGCGGGCTTAAAATTTGAATTCCCAGCGGCTCAAGCCCGGCGGCATAAAGCAGGTTGAAACTGCGCTTGAGATCACCAAAGGTCAGGAAGTCCGAGACGATCAGGCACACGCCGCGACCGCTGTGATGACGCAAAAGCAATTCCACCGCGCGATCCAGCGGAGCGTCGCCGCGCCCTTCAACGCTCTCGATAAACTGGAACAACGTCCGCTGACTTGCCCAGCCCCGGCACGGAGGCATCCGGTCCGGCGCATCGCTGGCCTGATGCGAGGCGTAGGCGCTGACCCGTTCGTTGTTCAGCAATCCCATCACGCCGAATGCCGTTGCCAACGGTTTGGCGAGGGCCAGCTTGCCTTCGAATTTCATCGAAGCCGACGCGTCAATCAGCAGCACGACGTGGCGTTCCTCTTCCTTGTGAAATTGTTTCAGGTAAGGCCGATGCAGCCGCGCGAAGATGTTCCAGTCCACAAACCGCGTATCGTCGCCGGGCGTGTAGTCCCGGTAATCGCAAAATTCCGTGCTCGTGCCGCCCTTGCCGGACAAATGCTCGCCGCGGCTGCGGCTGGTCCGCTTGCCGGCGGGCCGGATGCGCAGTCGCTGCAAACGATCGAGCACACTGTTGGTCAACAGCGTGGTGATTTGCGGTCGCGGCGTGAGCAGTTCCATGTTACGCCTCTACGGGAACTTGCTCGACCACTTCCTTCACCAAATCGACCACGCTGACGTTGTCGGCCTGTCCGTCGTAATTCAACAGCAGCCGATGGCCGAGCGATTCCGACGCGAAATTGCGGAGGTCGTCGGTCGAAACATGCGCCCGGCCTGCCGCCAGCGCCCGGACGCGACCGCCGCGAATGAGCGCCTGACTGCCGCGCGGGCTCGCGCCCCATTTGACGTAGCGCTTGATTTTCTCCGGCGCGAATTCGGAATCCGGATGTGTCGCCAGCACCAGCCGCACGGCGAAGTCACGGATTGGATCCGCCACGACCACTTTGTCCAACACCTGACGCAATTGAAGGATGCGCGCCGCGTCAACAATTTTGGCGACCGACAATGACCGCTGGAGGATGGTCCGGGTAACCACTTCGTTCAGCTCGGTGCGATTGAGCGAAGCGACGTTCAGCTTGAACATGAACCGGTCCAATTGCGCCTCGGGCAGCGGATAGGTGCCTTCTTGTTCGATCGGGTTTTGCGTCGCGAGCACAAAAAACGGCGGTTTGAGCTGGTGCGTGACGCCGCCGGTGGTCACCGAACCTTCCTGCATCGTTTCGAGCAAGGCCGATTGCGTCTTGGGTGTGGCGCGGTTGATTTCGTCGGCCAGCAGCAGCTGCGTGAAAATCGGCCCGCGCCGGAACTCGAACCGATACGCGCCATCCGGCCCGGCAGTCATGATGTTCGTGCCGATGATGTCGGCAGGCATCAGGTCGGGCGTGAACTGGATGCGGCGGAATTCGAGATCCAGCACGTGACCCAACGTCTTGACCAGTTCCGTCTTGCCCAGTCCGGGCACACCCTCCAGCAGGACATTCCCGCCTGCCAGCAGGGCAGTGACGGCGCATTCCACCACGCGCTCCTGTCCGACGATGATCTTGTGGACTTCCTGGAGGATTCGCTGGAAGTCGTCTTTGAATTGGTTGGCCTCGGCCTGCAATGTTTCCAAGTCGCTCATTATATTATCCTTTCGACAGTTGGTTTATTGTTTCGTGTCATCGGTCTTTTCCTGCTGTTGCCGTTTCCGTTTCATCGCCAGCAATCGTTCGGTGGTGGACGCCAGAGATTCTTGCTCCGGCGCGGCTTCGGTAACAGAAGATTTCGGCGGCAGTGGCCCGGGCGTCTCGCCCGTTCGTTTCGGTTCCGTTTTGAATCGCACGGGCGGGACGCCCGTGCCACTACCGGTTGTCTCGCGCACTTTTTCCTTGAGCCGCAGCAACGCTCCGAGCGTCTCAGTTGATTCCATCTTTTTACCCGCGCCGAACCAGCGGCGCACCACGCCCCAATCCAATTGCACGCGACGCACGCCGACATCGATCGGAATCAGGCACGCCAGCAGAATCAACAGCCAATCCATGATCGGCCTGGATGTTTCCTTCGGCTCGCGCGGGACAGTGAACAAGTCCTTGCCGGTTTCCTGGCCGGAAAGAATTCTGCCTCCGGTGCGGTCCGCGATTTGACGCAACGTGATGGGATCGGACCGGAACCGGAGATATTCGGATGAATAGGCAATCACAAATCCGCCCAGCGTCTGCTCGTTGCGTCCGGCGCCGACGCCCGCGATGGCAACCTGGTATCGGCCCTTGCCCCAGAGCGGGAACCGGCCTTCGTAGCGACGCGGCCCGGTCTGTTTCAGCGACAGACTGGTCTCGCGTCCATTTGGCCCGCCGATCTGCGCCTGGATTTCCAGCATGGATTCCTGCGGGTTATAATCTTCGACCTGGATCACGCCTTCATCGCCGGCGGCAAAAGTCTGCAGATTCAAATCGGAATGCTGTTCCACCCGGGAGATTTCGATCATGAGCTGCTTGACGAACGGTTCGTATCGGTTCCATTGCACCCAGTCCGAGCCCCAGTTGGGCGACAAGTCCGAGGTGAACGCCGCCGACGTGCCCAGCCCGAACCGCCACGTGGACAACACCGGGTTGATTTCATCCTTCGACGGTCCCTTGAGAATGGTGATGGAGCGGGCCTTGGGCGTCGTCAATACATAGGCGTGCAATGGCGGCATTGAATCAATTCCTTTGAGCACTGGCGAAGAAAATTCCACCGCCGGCACAAACGTGGTGTTCTGGATCATGCTTCGCTTGAGTGTCTTCGCCTCCTTGATGAAAATCGAGGGAAGTTCGTTTGGATCCATCACCAGGTAATGCCGGCCGCCAGTGACACTGGCGAGCGCTTGCATGCCGGAAATGTCCTCGCCACCGTGCGGATTGATTACTATGGTCGAGACGCTGATTTTCTCGGCAAGGAACTGGTTGACGAGATCGGGGGTCGGCGGAGACGGATCGCCGTCGCTGATGATGATCATGTGTTTGGCTGCGGCGTCGCTGGCTTTGAGGCCGGTCCAGCCCAGCTGCATGATGCTTTGGAAGCTCGGCATGTCGCTCGGCTCACATTGATTGATCGCGGTGACCATGTCCTGGTAATGGCTCGCCGGCATGAGCGGAAAAACCCATTGGTCGCCGCCCGGACCGTAAATCAGCACTCCGGCCTCATCTTCCCCGCCGAGCACGCGGATGGCTTCCTTGGCGATGCGCTTGGCCCAGACGTTGCCCTCGGGAAATTCGCAAGTGTGTAAGACGATCACCAGCGCACCCTTCGGCAAAACTTTTTTCTGCTGAATGTCCATGTCCACTGGCAAAGCTTCCTCGACGGGTGTGCGGTGATAGCCTCCCGGCCCGAAACTGTTCTTGCCGCCGATCATCAAGAAGCCGATGCCCTGGTTGTAAACTGCGTCGCGCAGGGATTGCATTTGCACCGGGTCGAAACTGTCCGCCGCAACATTCACGAACACCACGCAGTCGTAAGGCATGAGCGACATCGCATCGCGCGGAAATTCGAAGGACGACCGCGCATCGACCAGGCGCTTGGCGTCCTTGAGCGCTTTCACTAAAGTTTCATAATCGCGCGGATCGCCTTGCGGATCGGTCACCAGCAGCACCTTGCCTTCGCCCTTCAGATAGAGAAAGTTGATCGCCGTGTTGTTTTCCTGCCAGCCGTCCTGACCGGGCGGCGGCTCAATCGTAGCGATGTATTCGTAATAGCCGGGTTCGCGGAAGTAGAGCGGCAGGGAGTAACGGTTCTTGCCTGCGTCGTAATGAACGTTTTGTTCGGCGATGACTTTGTCGTTTTCGCGCAGAACCAGTTTCCCGTCGCCCGGCTGCAACGAATTCAACAGGACGCTCGCCTCATAGGTTTCACCGATCCTGACCTGGCGCGGAAGATCGAGCCGTTCGAGCCAGACTTCGTGCTGGTAATCATATTGGACGGGTAACACGTCCACGGCAACGTGGCGCGCCTTGAGATCATCCAGGATTCCGCTGACGTTGCCTTCCGTTCCCACGCCGTCGCTGATCAGCACGACGCGGCCCTGTTTGTCTTCCGGCACCACCGCCGTGGCCAGCGAAAGTGCCTTGGCGAGGTCGGTGCCGTCCTTGGCGACGCGCGCGTTAATCACCTCAAACGGGAAACTCAACCTCGGCGGAAGTTCCACCGCTGCGTCGCGTCCGAAGACCACCAGACCCGCTTCGTCCTTTTCCGGTTTTCCGCCGGTCGTTTTCAGAATGTAATTCAGCGACCGGTCCGAAACCTTTTCACCGATCGAGTCGGACACGTCCAGGGCATAGACGAGAGCCAGACCGTTGGTTCGCCAGACCACCCGCGGCTCGGCCAGCGCGAGAATGAAAAGTCCCAGCACCGACAAACGAACCAGCAGCGCCACCGTTGACCGGATTCCGCTCAAGCCGCTGTAGCCGGCCGCCTGGAGCCACCAAATCCACACGCTCAAGACCAGTAATCCAAAAGGCGCAAGATCGGAAAATTCAACCAAACGCCGGAGACTCACGTACAAGCAGCCGCCGACAAATGCAATCAAGAATAACAGCAAAGGCAAAACGGCGCCGAACGTCACCCGCTTCCGGGGCGGCGGCGCGAGATTCAACAGCCATTTGCGGACATTCAACATCTGGCCATCCATTTCCCCAGTACAATGCACAGCCATCCCATCGTGACGCCGAAAATGAGGTGCGCCGTCAGCGTGACGACGACAAAAGTTTCCGTGACACGAATGCCAAACGTCGCCGGATAAGGCGTGAACAGCATTGCCAGCTCAAGTCCCACCGAGAACACGACGGCCACCGGCCAGCGGCTGCGCCATTGACCGTTCACCATCGCGGCATACATGACGCCGAACGTGACGCCATTGCTGAAGTGATACGCCCAGCCAACCAAAATCGCCGCCAGCGAATTGCTCTCGGCCCGGCCAAGAATCATTGCCCCGAATTGCGGGAAAACCTTGAACAGCGGCAGCGACGGAACCAGGGCAGCAAGTCCCCAGCTGGCTGAATAAACAAAAGGCAGGCGAAATGCGTCGTAGGCCAACGCGGCAATGAAACCGGCGATGGCGCCGATGAAAATTATCCGGCACGCCTGACCATCCCCGCGCCACCGGCTGTGGAGCGCCAACGCGATCAGCGCGCCACCGGCCGGCAAAAACACCGCCAACGCGAAAAAGCGCATCGGCCACAGGCGATACATTTCGCCGAGCAAGCTCCAGATCGAGGTCGCGGCCAGCAGGAAAACAAGGATGCGGGGCAGCGGTTTCATGGCATTTGCAACTCCACGACGCGGCGGTTGCCCGTGTCCGCCACGTAAATCCGTTTTTGCGAATCCACGGCGATTCCCCACGGCGTGGCGAATTGTCCGGCACCGGCGCCGATGGTTCCATACCGACCTGATACTCGACCGTTCAAATCAAACCGCGTCACGCGACCGGCGCCATACTCGATGGCGTACAGCGAGTCGTCCGCGCCCAGTTTCAAATCGTAGGGCAATTGCAACTTCAGTGGCTGACTGTCCGAATCCAGAACCTTCAGAAATTTACCGTCGTCGGTGAAAACCTGGATGCGATTGTTGAAGGCGTCCGCCGCGTAAACTTTGCCATCATGCCAGACCAAACCGGAGGGACGCTGAAACTCGCCGGGCTTGGTCCCGAATCCGCCAAACGTGAGCAGATATTTTTCGTCGGAAGAAAACTTCTGCACGCGGTCATTGGAGCCGTATTCCGCGACGTAGAGATTGTCTTGATCATCCCTGGTGACGGCCACCGGATAGATGAATTCGCCCGGGCCCTGGCCTTCCTTTCCGAAAGTTTTGTACGTCCGTCCATCGGGCGCGAAAACAACCACACGATGATAATGAGTATCGCCCACCACGATGCGGCCATCGCGAAGAACGCAGACACCTTCCGGATTTCCATTTCGGTTGTCGGGCATTCGCCATTGCCGCGCGATGGAACCATCCGGCGCATAGACCAGCACGCGACCGTCGGTATCCAGCGCGATTACTTCGCCGTGGTTGCCAATCGCCAGGCTGCGCGCCGCCGGTTGCAGCGCTCCATCCGGCGGCACTGACCACAGGCGGACCTCGCTCACGGGAATGACCGGCCCGTTCGCCGACGGCCGGCAACCAACGACATTCAGGAAAAACAACAGGCACAACAGCGTCTTCAAAACGACGCGCGTGCCTCGGGCCAGATGATTCGATGACGGCCGATGATAAAACATGCGGATGGCTCCGGTCGGTTCGTGCCGCAGTTCCAATTCGGCAATCGTGCCTTGAAAACGCGCCGATTCAACAACGAAGGGTGAATCGCGGTCGGGTTGCACAGAAATTTGTTCGGGACGGAAGCATCGGGCCTTCGATTCCTGGCTTTGCAACCACAGCCGGGCCGCTTCCGGTTCCATCCAATTGGCTTCACCCAGGCATCCGGCCAGTTCGGGGGTTGCAGCATGCCAATACAATGTTTCCACCTCGCCGTCGTAATGCAGCCGGCCGTCTCGCAGACAAATCACGCGCCGCGCTTCCGCCAGCACGGGCCGCGGCGAGTGAGTTGCAAAGATGAGCGAAGAATTTTTTCCGGCCAGATGCTGGCGGATGATTTGCCAATATTTGCCTGTGCGGCTGGGATCCACGTGTTCGAGCGGCTCGTCCATCACCAGGACCGCCGCCTCGGCGGCCAATGCGCGGGCGACCGACAGCCGCGCCTGTTCGCCGGCCGAGAGCGTGTCGGGGCGGCGGTCGCGGCGATGCGCCAGATCAAATTTTTCAAGCCAGCGGCTTGTTTCCGCTGCCGGGTCAGCGTTCGTTTCCACGACGGCGGCAATGTGTTCGGCGACGGTCAAATGCGGCCACAAGCCTCCGTCCGCCGGCACCCAGAACAATGGAATTCGATGCAAGCCGCGGTTGAATTCAGCGGTGAGTTTTCCCGCATCGGGCTGCTCAAATCCAATCAACAGGTTCAGCAACGAAGTTTTGCCCGCGCCGGAATGCCCCAACACCGCCGTGACGCCGGGCTCGATCCGCAGCGTGATGTCGCGCAATCGCCGCCCCAGTCCGACGCCCTCAAGTTGCCACAAAGGGTTGTTCATGGCGGTGCCCACCAGCGTCGCGTTCCAAGCGCCAGCAGGAATACAAATATCGGCGCCGCGAACGCCGCACACGTCATCGCGGACAACGCCGCGATCTGTCCGTAGTGCATCAGGTTGTAGAGCCGCACCGTCACCGGCGTCATGCCGATGGGCGCCAGAATGGATGACGCCGTCAAATCCCAAAATGCCCAGACAAACAAAAGCACCATGACCCGGAATTTCCCGCTCGTGCTCAATTTCCAGGTGAGTTCGCGAACGGCCCGCGATTTTTGCATCAGCGTGGTCAGATGCAATGCGCTTCGGCGTGCGGTTAATTCCAGCACGCGCCTCAACACCAGCGCCATCGGGAGCAGAACCAGACCGAGCGTGAAAACCAGCGGCACCGGCGTGTTGCGCAGCAAGATCAGTCCCGGCAATTGAACCGCCGCCAGGACAGTCAGTGACAGTACCAATGATCCAAGGAGACCGGCAAAGACCGCGGCAATGAGAATCGCTTTGCAGAACATTGAACCGATGCTGCGCCCGCGTGCGGCTGCGCCAGGCCAAAACGCCGCCAGTCCCGCCAGCACGCTCGCACCGGCGGCGAATAAAAGGCTGGCAAGAATTTCACGGCTCAAAACAAAATTCTCCATGAGCAGGCCGAATCCGCGAACCGTGCCCCATAGCACCATCGCGGCAGGAATCGCCAGCACGAAAACAAAGGCAAATACCAAATGACACCAGGCAAACCAGCGGCTTGCCGGACGGCCCTCAATGCGCTGGGTCGGAATTACCTGGCGACGGCCCAGAACAACAAATGCCGTCGCTATGGCGGCGGCCTCGCACAACAACGGACCCGGCATCCGGCGCAATGATTCACCCAACGCCAGACCACCGGCATGCGAGTCGAACAGCGCCACGGTCCACGATTTAACCACCATGAGCGAGGCCATCTCGAACTCGGCGAACGCGAACAGGAACACGACGGCAAACGCCGCAACCGGTCCTGCTGCACAACCAGCCCGGATGAGAAACGCCCAGTGGCCGAATTTTGAAACCGTGGCAGCGACGCCGCGCTGCGCGGACCCTGCCGATGAAACCAACCTGCGGCAATGAATGGCTTCGGCCGAAATTGGCGCTGGGGTGAAATGAAGGATGACGGCGGCGATCGGCGTAAATTTCCACCAGAGAAGCGCTGAATAGAGAATGGGGTTGAGGATTGGATGATGAATGAGCGAAAGGGAAAAATTGGCGTAGGCGTATCCGGTGAGTAGAATGGGAGTGAAATACGGCGCCAACAACAGAATCCACGCAATCCGCCGGACGGCTCGACGACGATCGGCCAGCAGTGTCCGCACCAGTTGTGCCACGGCGACCGCGAGCACCCCGACGATCAAGCTCCGGAGCAAAGTCATTGATATTCCGATTTCAGCCATGCCAGGCATTCGGCATTGGCAACGTCAAGCTCGCCGAGCGGCACGCCATCGTTGGCCCAGCGTTGCAGTTGTTTCACGTCGTCGGGCAGACGGGCGGCGTCCACCGGGCCCAGGGGGATCTGGCGTGATTTGGCGGCAGCCAACGATATTTCACATTTTTCTGAAAGCAAAAAATCCACGAGCTTTTGCGCCTCGGCCAGATGCTGCGTGCCGCGGATGATTGCAACAGTGTTCGGAATGCAAATGGTTTTTCCATTTTCCAATCGCACTGGAAGCATCGCAACCGGCTTGCGGTCGTCCTGTGCCTCAAAGAAATCGTCCGTGTCGGTCCAGCCGAGATCGCATACGCCGGTGGACACCAAATCTTTCACCATGGAATTGCCGTCCACCTCGCGTAAATGGCGCGCGCGGCGGTCGGCTCCCCAGGCGAGCAGCTTGTCGCGCCCCCACAATTTCCAGAGGATGGTATATTGCGTTCGGGTCGTGCCGTAGAGCGGTTTGGCGATTACCATGCGGTCCAAATCACCGCTCGTCGCCTGCTGAACCGCCGCCTCGGTTGGCGCCAGGCGATTCGTGTTGACGATCCACAGGCGCAGCCGCGCGGCAAATCCGGCCCAGCGACCATCCATATCCTTGAACGCGGCGGGAATTCTCTCGTAGCCGCTGCCGCGGTAAGAAAGCAACCGTCCCTCGCCGGCAAGTTGGAGCGTGCCGAGCAGCTCATTGTTCCAGAAAACGTCGCAGCGCGGGTGCGCCTTTTCCTGCAACAGCAATTCGACCAGCCCAAGCGACTTGGTGGCCTCGGTGTCGTAGCGCACCGCGACGGAAATGCCGGTTTCACGCTCGAACTCGCGAAGGATTGAATCCGCAAAAATGGAATCGTGTGCGCAATAGACCACCAACGATTCCCGGTGTGGGGCCCAGAGCAAGTAATAACCGCCAAACAAAAGTACGACGATCGCGGCCAGTGCAATCAGCCGACGGGAGAAACCGCGCTCAGGGCTGGACGTTGGCGCTGGAGTCATTGTGGAGCGTGTCGAAGTATTTTTTGATGGCCGCTTGGTAGCCCGGCGGGACTTGTTCCTGCACCACTGCCTCGCTGGCTTGCTGGCGGACATCCTGAACGGCCCGCAAATATTCATCACGCGCCGGACCAGCCTCGGAAACTTCCCGCGTCTTCCATTCCATCAGCATCCGGCCCGGCTGAAGCGGCGATGGGGATTTCTCCGGCTGGAAACCGCTCGCCGCTTGGTCATCGCCATAGGGGCGCGGACCGTAACCGTAACCCGGACCCAGCCCCATCCCGGCGCAAAGGGACTTACACTGTCCCTGGCAAAACGACGCATACGCTGCGAGATCGCCCAGACCCACGAAATCCTTACCGTCCAACGGCTTCAGGTTGTGCAGCGTTTTTGCCAATTGCAACGCCTTGAGCGCTTCCTCAATGTTCTTCATGTCCGCCATCGCCTTGGCCAATTGGGCGAGTTCTTCCTGCGTCAGCTTCAATGAGTCGGACATGCCTTTCAACGATTCACCCGAAAGGTCCGGCACGTTGGACAACGCCAACTGCTCCAAGGCGCGCTGCAGATCGGTGTCAACGGCTTGTGAATTCAACTGCTGATCGAGAGTGTCTTTGAGATTTTGCAGGCGGTCCATGAGTTCCTGCCGGAGCTTTTCGCGCTCGACCGGATCCTGGGTTTTGGCCAGTTCCTGCGCCATTTGCTTGAGCTCATCCAACTCCTTGTTGGCGCTGGAAACATCACCCTTTTGCAAATCATTTTGCAATTGCTGGACTTTCGCCGGATCGGCCAGGCCAAAACTTTGCGCGGGCGGCGGAAGGTTCAGCGCGTTCTTGAGTTTTTCTTCGCTCGTTTGTTTCCAGAGCTGGCCAAGGATTTTTTGCTGATCATTGAGGCGTGACAGCGTTCCGGCTTTGTCGTTTGGTTTTGCCTCCTGAAACGTCTTTTCGAGATCGGCCAGGGCCTGTTTCACCGCATCGGTTCGCTCTCCCGTGCGTTTCTGCTCCAGCAGCGCGGCGCGAATTTCGGTGGCTTTGCTGATTTCGCGAACTTGCTCGCGTTTTTCGGACAGTTGCCGTTGCCGTTGGTTCAAATTGAACGGATCGAATTGCGGCAGACAATAAGCGGCGAGGGCCAAAACCGCCAGAGCGGCGCAGATTCGGACAGTGTCCCGCTGCCAGTAGTAGGGCACAACCTTTTGGGGAGCTATTTTGGCGGCCCGTTGTTCCGCCTCTTTCAGCACCAGGTCCTGATAGGCGCCCAGGGAATGTTCAATCAGCGAGGCGGTCAGAAACAAGTCATGCGTCCCCATCCGCACATCCGCCGATCGCGCCGCATCGGTGACGTCCTTGCAACGGTAAAAAATCCAGGCCAGAACCAAAGCGCCGGCCGGAAAAACGGCCAGAGTGGCGGGCGTGAACCAACCGGGAAGCAGACCACACAACCGGGAAGCCAACAGGGCCAAAGCGTAAAAGCCCAACGCAATCAGGAGAAAAAGTCGCCATTGCCGGGCAAGCGAGACAATCATTTGTCGCCGACTGACCTGCCGAAGAAATTGTTGCACGACGGAAGAACTCATTTTGTCAATCATCCAATCGGACTATCCTATCCATAATCGTTCACCGATGGACATTCAACGACAAAGTTCTGAATTTGATTCAAGGATTTACAGTTACGGGTTGGCATGGAAAAGTAGCACGGCCGCAGCGCCGTTCGTCGTGTGCGGGCGGGCGACAACCACCATCTGCAAATCGGGAATGAACAGACCGGTGCGCGCACGGAAAGCCGTCGGTACACGCGCGAGACGCGCAAGTTCCTCGCCGGTCGCGGGAACCCGAAAGACATCCACATATCCCTCGCCGCCGATGATGTAAATCCGGTTCAATTTCGCGTCATAAAACAAGTCGTCGGCATCGCCCACGCATGGCGTTTGGCAAAGCATCTTGCCGGTATGCGTGTCGTAACTGACGAGGAGCGGCGGTTTGCGGCAGGCGATGTAAAGCCGGTCGGCGGCGGCGTTCAGCGCCATCGGAAAATTCTTTTCTGCCACGGTCACCGGCCAGCGGGTGGAAATGGTCAGATGGGCGGAAGAGACGTTGAGTACGGCGATTTGATGTTCATCGGGGACGTTGACATAAAGCCGGTGGTTCGCCGGGTCGATTTGAAAGGATTCAGGATGGGCCGGCAATTGGCTTTCAAATTTGGGATCCGCCTGTCGCGGGCGGTCCAGAAGGAAATCGGCGGGCGAACGGGGTTCGGCGGGTTGACCGCCTTGTTTGGCCGGGAGCAACGATGCCAGAGAAATCGCCGAGAGCAATCCGTTGCCGGGCTCGCCGCCAGAGCCGACGTAAAGGATTTTTGCGCCTGCATCGAATCGCACGTTGTCGGCATTGCGACCCAGGTCCACCCAAGGGCCTTCCTCAAACGTGTTTGCGTCAAAGCTTCGGCACGTGCCATCGGCGCGACTGCACACGATCAGGCGGTTGTTTTCGAGAATGAAGCCAAGTCCCTGTGGTTCGCTGATGCCGGTGATTTCATGGATCCGCCGCTGTTTCGCAAGGTCAACCACTTCGACGGTGTGGTTTTCCAAACCGGAAACGAACAGACGCTGCGACTGGACATCCGCGGCGAGATGATCGAGCCGGCCTTCGACGCCTTCGAGAGACACGGAGCCAGCGGGAACCAAACATGACGGACCAGTCATGGTTTGTGCCTGGGTTGCTCGAAAGAACAGCACAACGGAAGCAAGAAACAAAACAACCAATATGTATTTGCCGACGATTGGTGGAGTTTTCATTTACCGCGTGGTGTCTGAATGATTGCCACTACGTTTTGCACTGTCAATCCTCTGGGGGCTCGCCGCTCCGGGCCATCTTGACCAGCATGGGATCGAACTGGCCCGGCAATGTTGATTGCTCTTGATGGGTAATTCTTTTCAGTTTCCAACTTTACTGTTTCTTTACAGCTGTGGGGTGAGAATAATGTTGTGAACTAAAATTGAAGCAAACCTTTGATTTTCAAGGGGTGGATTCTTGGGTCCCGGAAAATATAGTTCTGAACTGAATGAAGGCTGGTGATGGTTACGGATGATTGAGCTGACTGAAGAATTTGCCCAGCTCGCGATAAAAGTGGGACGGGGCGAACGGCTCGCAAAGAAAGAACAACTTCCCGTAGTCGGTGCCCACCTGCTGCATCCAGGCCTGCGTCGGCGGCCAGGAAGACAACACCAGGATGGGATAATCAACTCCCCGTTCCACCAGGCAACGCACGATGCTCTCCCCGTTCCAATCCCGATTCCCATGCATGATGTCGTCGGTGATGAGCAGGTCCGGTTTGGCTTCCGTCAGAATCCTCCAGGCACTCGGGCTTTTTTGAAACTGGTACAACAGCAGGTTGGGGAAACATCGCCGGAGCATAACGGCGACAATGTTCAGGATGGGCTCTTCATCGTCCAGTTGGACAATCCGGAGCGGCCGGGACAGGGACGCGTTCCACTGAATCAACCGGTCCTGTGGCTTGAGGCGATCCAGACACTGTTTCATCAGGCCGATGAACTCCGGCGCCGAAAACGGCTTCGTCCAATAATGGACGTTCAATCGCGGACCGGCATTGCGTCGGGCCTCAGGTTCCAGCGTCGACATCATGCTGGACACCATGAGGATGGGAAAATCAACACCCTTCAGGGCCAGGCGGGAAAGCATCTCCACCCCGCTCATCCCGGGGTGGACCAGGTCCGAGATGAGCAAATCCGGGGTTGCTTCATTCAGGCAGGCCCACGCGGCGTCACCGTTGGCAAACACCCGAATCCCGGCATCCGGCGCCATGCTTCGGATGCAAAATTCGATGCATTTCACAACCCCGGGACAATCTTCCACCACGACAATTTGCAGGGCCGCCTGCGGTGAGAGCCTCGCGTCCAAATGTCCCGGTTCAAGTTCAGGGTTCAGCATCATCCTGGCACGATATCAAGGGGGGTTGGACAAATGCAGTCCAAGGTCCCAGCCCCATTTTCGCGAAATTCGGGCAAAATCACGCGAATACGACAAAACCCGGAACCGACCCGTTCACGGTCTTCGTTTCGTCAGTCGTATTTAAAGGTGATGGTGGTTTGACCCCTCTTCTGGGAGGTGGAACCGTTAAATCGTTGAACGGCTAAATCGTTAATTCGCATTCCGCAATCCGCAATGGAACGGTGGGTCGAGAGTCCACGCGAGCCGGGCTTTGGAAGTTCGAACTTCGATGTTGAGAGTTGAATGCTGAATGTTGGTTCAGGATTTTGCCCCAACTGAAAACTGAACACTGAAAAATGAAACTTGAAACTTCTTCAGCCTTCAGCCTTCCCAGTCGCGTCGAAGCCGCGCGAAGACGGAAGCCTTCCTCTCACGCCTTTACGGTGCAGGTTCCGCCAGCAATTTTTTGATGACCGTTTCGAGGTGATCGGGGTAAAGACCGACGATGCGAACAATTCCTTTGCGATCAATGACAGCGTAAGTGGGATAGTATTGCACCGCCCAGGCCTTCTCAGTTTTCAATTCGGGATCGCGGGCGGCCGGATATTGGATGCCATGCTGCTGGGCATTGGCCACAAATACATCCTGACCGCCGTCGGACGTGCAGACGCCGATGATAACCAGTCCCTGGTCTTTGTATTTTTTCAGAAGCTCGTTGTTGTGGGGAATGGCTTTCATGCAGGGACCGCACCAGGTGGCGTAAAGATCCACGACAATGACTTTGCCCTTGATATCGCTGGCCGTGATGCCGCCATTGATCCAGTCGCTGACGTGAAAGGCGGGCATGTGCTTGCCTTCCAGGGCGGCATGGGCAGCGCGGAACTCAGGTTTGTCGTCCCAGGTCCAATTGTCGGGAAATTCGCCGGCGACGGCCGCCAGTACGCCGGAAACAAGCAAGCCCAAGACACTGAAAATTGTTTTTGCTTTCATAGTATTTGAGGAATTAACAAAAACTGTGCCGGTCGGCAACCCGGAAAGCGCCCGACGCCGTTTAGCCTTTGCTTCCCTTCCCGTCCGGGGAGAAATTACCAATAGCCGGCACTGACCCTTTCACGTTCTCGTCTTCGACTTCGATGTTGAGAGTTGAATGCCCGCTCGCGGCACAGTCGGAGTTGAATGTTCGATGTTTCCCCTGACCCCTTTACTTCAGCCTTCAGCCTTCAGCGTTCAGCCTTTGCTTTTACGGCGACGCCTTGGCGGGGGCGGTCAGGTGCGCGATCTCCGGCGGCAACTTGCGTCCGCGCGCGACATCCTGGGCGGCAGTCGCCAGCACTTTCTCCAGCAAGGCCACCCGGAAGAATTCCGCCAATGGCATCGCGGATTCGCCGGTCCGATTGGCCGCCCAGCGCACCGCCGCGAACTCCTCATGCGTTAGTGCACACTTCAGGCTCCGGAAAGCCTGTCGATTCATTCCCGCCGGCTTGGGCTCCTTCGGGCCGGGCAAATGTTTTCCACCCGAATCCGGAGCGTCGGGCTTATGCGGTGTATTGTTCATTTGTTGATTCAAATTTAAGTCGTTCAGGCCACATTCCGCAAGCCGTCGCATCGGGGTACGAATCGCCAACAGATTGGCTTTGCGGCCCCCGACTCTTTCATGAAAATGCGCCAATATCAAGATCCAGTGACAAAGTCGTTCTGCCAATTGAGAAACGGTTTTCGGATGCTAACGGATGATTTTCCACAAAAGTTTTCACTTCAGCATTTAGCCTTCCCTGTCCACCATAGCTTCAGCGACGGTGGAAGCGATCAGCCTTTGTTCCCTTTCCGTCCGGCGGCGGGGATAAAAGAGTCGAATGTGAGGACTGGCCCGTTCAGCCTCGTTCACATCAAAATGATAACTCGGATAAATGAGAAGCTTCCAACGAAGCTTCCATCATTCTATCTGTCTTTGCGCCTTCTGCGCCTTTTTGCGGCAACCCATCTGGTCTCTGCGATCTTTGTGATGGGCGGATGCCGCCTCATTCGTCAATGTCGTCGCTTTTCCTTTGCATTTTTATCGCGCCCTATATTTGCTTGGGTGAATCGCAGCGGGTAGATGTAAAGACTGCCGAGGAAATGGAAGGTTGCCTGGAGCCGCCCGGAATGAGCATGAAAAAAAAGAACCCGGCCCAACGTTTTTTTGCCGCCCTCGGCCCCGGCCTGGTCACGGGCGCGGCCGATGACGACCCTTCCGGGATCGCGACGTACTCAATGGCGGGCGCCAAATTCGGCACGGGCATGTTGTGGACAGCTCTGCTGACCTGGCCGTTGATGGCGGTCGTGCAAATGATGTGTGCCCGGATCGGCCTGGTAACTGGCATGGGGCTGATGCAGTCGCTGCGAAAAAAGTTTCCGCGGCCGCTCATTGTGCTCTTCGCGCTGGCTTTGTTCCTTGCGAACACCATGAATATCGGCGCCGACCTGCTGGGAATGGCCGATGCGGCGGAGATGCTGGTGGGAGTGAAGGCAGGGTTTTTCGTGGTCCTGTTCGGGGTGGTCATCACCGTCACGAGCGTGAAATGCGATTACCAGCAGATTGCCCGTATCTTGAAATGGCTCTGCCTGGTGCTGTTCGCGTATGTCGTCACCGGATTCATCATCAAGCCGGATTGGCGTGTGGTCGCGCACGATACCATCATGCCTTCACTGCCACGCGGTCATGAGGCGATCCAAATGCTGGTAGCCATCCTGGGTACGACCATAAGTCCTTATCTCTTCGTCTGGCAGGCTTCCCAGGAGGTGGAGGAGGAGAAGGCGCAAGGATTGAATCGGGTCTGGTTGCGAGCGGGGGCGTCCCAAAAAACGATCAACACGCGGGCGCTGGATGTGGGCGCCGGAACGTTTTTCTCGAACCTGGTGATGTACTTTATCATTCTGACGACCGGGCTGACGTTGTACCGTCACGGGATCAGGGATATTGAGACGTCCAAACAAGCGGCGGAGGCCTTGCGACCTCTGGCCGGCAATTTTGCCGCCACGCTTTACACCCTCGGAGTCGTCGGGGTGGGCTTGCTTTCCATTCCTACTTTGGCCGGGTCGGCGGCGTACGCGTTTGCGGAGACCTTCGCCTGGAAGCAGGGGCTGAATGAAAAGCCGAAAGCGGCATGGCGTTTCTATGCGGTTTTTATTTTATCCATGGCAGCGGGGATGGCCCTTTACTTTTTCAAGATGAATCCGGTGAAAGTCTTGTACTGGTCCGCCATTGTTAACGGCGTCCTGGCGCCCTTCCTGCTGACCGCCATCGTGTTCGTTGCTTCGGATGCCCGGCTCATGAAGAAACAGCCGAGTTCAATGGTCGCGCGAGTTTGCGTGGGCCTCACCGCCTTGCTTATGTATGCGGCGGCGGCAGGAATGTTCTTGTTTTAAGGGGTGAACACCCCATGGCACGAAGTCATTGCCAGCCTTAGAGTTCACATATGTCTACTCTATTAATCATCGTGCTATTGGTGGTATTGTTCGGCGGCGGCGGCGGCTACTACTATAATCGCAGACGCCGGTAAGCCGATCCTGAATCAGCCAGAAACCAGTGTTGAATTGTTAAATCGTTAAATCGTGGAATTGTTGAACGGTTCGCGAGGACGCTCGCCCCACCATTCTATTGCGGAATGCGGAATGCGAATTAACGATTTAGCCGTTCAACGATTTAACGGTTCCACCTCCCAAAAGAGGGGTCGAGCCATAGTTTTGTCACATTGCCCGGCGCGACGATCGTAGAAAGGCTGAAGGCTGAATGCTGAAGAGGGGAAACATTCAACGTTCAACATGCTCTGTTGAAACCATATCAGAGGAAGTTGGATCGCCTACCGGCGGAGGGCATAGGCCAGAACTTTCAAGGCAGCTTCGGCCAACAGCTGGTTTGGGCGACGTGCGCTCA
>Ga0265338_10001996_pt1 | contig 31699 bp, 25 predicted proteins | sample 42126metaG_FD_193579 | JGI IMG/M metagenome (GOLD analysis project Ga0265338, IMG submission 193579) | Rhizosphere microbial communities from Carex aquatilis grown in University of Washington, Seatle, WA, United States - 4-21-26 metaG | ecosystem: Host-associated > Plants > Roots > Rhizosphere...
AAGGTGTATTGCCGGTTTGGTCGTTGCAACCTCAGTCATACATAAGCAATACACCTTTTCACCCGGAGATGCAGCAAAATGGGAAAGTCACAGGAAAAAACTTTAACGCAAGGACGCAAAGGCGCCAGGACGCAAGGCAGACTATTTGGAGTGCGGCGGGAAGCGAAGCGCCACGCCGCTTTGGAGCACGCGTCTGCAACCGAAAAGCGGTGTCGCCGCTGCGCTCTGCCACCGCAGTCCAAAACCTTCGCTAGGGAATCACCCGGTCCTGGTTGCGGGCATCGCGGTTTAAATTCAGCTCCGCCTCCTCCACGGATTTCTTCGCCTCATTGAGCACGTTGCCTTCCAGCACCACATGCTTCAACTCGCCGGCGGGGACGGACAGGAACGTTCCCGTGCCGGCAAACGCCCGGCTGTTTCGCACCATGGCCCCGGGGCAACGTTCCAGCCGGATCACCGGCTCTTCCGCCAGCGGTTTCCGCGTCGCCACCCCGTCCAGTTCCAGCTCCTTTGAATCCTGCACCAGGAAGGCCGGCCCGGTGTCCGCGTTCACCTGCACGTGATGCAGTTCCAATGCGTCGGTGAACGAGCCGCGCAGGCCGGTTTTGGCCGATGCAAACACGTCGCTGATGCGCAGCCCGGAGATCGGCATTTCCGGCAATCCGACCACGTCGATGGCCAGTTTTGCCCCTTTGACGGTCAGGCCGCTGATGGCGATGTTGCGAAACACCGGCGTCCGTTCCGAGACCGGTTCCTCCGCAGTTTTCTTTTCGCCTTCCATCTGGTAATCAGTCGTCACGTTGATAGCTTCACCGACGTCTTCCATCGTCCAGTTGTTAAACCGGACGTCTTCGACGAAGCCGCCGCGGCCGCGCCGACTCTTGATACGCACCCCGATGGCAGTCCCCGAGCAGGTGATGTTGTCCGCCACGAGGTTGCGGATGCCGCCGGCAATTTCGCTGCCCAGCGTGACCGCGCCATGCGCGTGATGCACGGTGCAATTGGCGATGGACACATTCTCGGTCGGCCGGTTAACCCGCCGGCCGTCGGCGTCTTTGCCGGATTTGATGACGATGCCGTCGTCGCCGGTATCGATGTAACAACCGGCAATCCTCACGTTACAGCTGGAATCGACGGCAATACCGTCGGTATGCACGCCCGGATAGGTTTCGATGATGACGTTCTGGACGACGGCGTTGTCCGAGTACAGCAGATGGATCGTCCACATGGGCGAACCGACAAAATGGATCCCCTCGATGAGGATATTGGTGCTGTCCATGAAACGGATGAAAGAAGGCCGGAGTTCCGGCGCCGCGTTCCGGTAATCTTCATCCGGCGCAGGTGTTTTCACCTCGAGATCCTGCAGCAGGCGCTGCCAGTTGGGTCCGTTCGCCGAGCCCGGGTCATCACCGGCGGCCTTGGTCCGGGGCATGAGCTTGAGCCATTCGGCGTTGTCGGTGGTCAGCAACCCCCGGCCGGAGACGGTGACGTTGTGCAAATCGTGACCGCCAATGAGCGGGACCGGGGTGAGACATTCGATCCCCTGCTGGCGGCCTTTGGCGAAGGGAAGTTTTGCCGCCGGAAACCGCAGCGTGGCCCCGGCATCGATTTGCAACACGAGGTCGCTCACCAGTTCAATCGGCCCGGTGACATAATTCCCGGCCGGGACCAATACCATTCCGCCGCCCGCCGCCCGGACCGCCGCGATGGCCGAACGGAAGGCCCCGGTTGAGTTGGTCGAGCCGTCCGGACGCGCGCCGTAATCCAGGACATTGAAAACCGGCCCGGCGCCGGACGCGTTCAGGCCAATCAGAAGGAACAAGGCCAGCACTGTTGAACCGGATATACGGAAACAGAGGATCCAACACCGAATGGTTTCGCCGATATTCCGAATACTTGTATGTTCAGTGTTGGATGTTGGATGTTGGATGTTTCCCATTGTAATCCGCCTTCGTGCCTTCGCACGGGTCCAACTTTCTATTTCATGTCTTCTTCCCCTTCACGCGGAGGAAACTCAAACGTGACCTTGCCTTTGTCGTCCATGACCAGGAAGGCCGCGAACGGTTTCCCGGCCTTGGAGATGAACTTGTCGATCAAATCGGTCTTGCGCGCGGCCAACAGCTTCTGCGCCTGCGCCGGTTCGATGGGCTGCTGCAAAATTTCCCGGCTGATCTTGAATTTGCACGGCCGGGCGTCCGCCTGCGATTTCTCGCACAGGTAACCCGCCTCGGTGTCGAAAACCTTGCCGCCGCACTTCGGGCATTTGCCGAGCGGTTCCTTGCCTGTGAAATCAATTTTCGGCAACGGTTCCCGGGGCGCCCCGCCCTTCGCCTTCGTTTTCCGCTCCCGCGGCACAAACTCAAACGCCGTGCCGCCATCCTTCACCACCAGGAACGCCTCGAACTTGCGGTTGGTCTTCTTGGAGACGAACCCCTTCAACAAATCCGTTTTGCCCTCGGCGAGCAGTTTCTTCACCTGTTCCGGCGGAATTTCCTGTTGCAGGATGATTTTGCCGGTGCGGAACTTGCAGGTCTTGTCCGGGCCGGTCGCCTTCTCGCAGATGTAATTCATCCCGGCGTCGAAAACCTGCGCGCCGCACTTGGGGCATTTGCCGAGCGGCTCTTTGCCGGTGAAATCCACCGGGGCCGCCGCCTCGCCGTCCTTTTGCTGTTCGTTGCCGAAATCAAATTCCATCTTGTATTCCGGCGTCAACTTGAGCACGGCGGCAAACGGGAAGCCCTGCTTGCTGCGAAAGCCTTGCAACGGCCCGACCTGCTTTTCCGTGATCAATTTCTCCACTTCCTCCATTTCAAACATCCGGCTGCACAGGGTCTTCCAGATCGCAAAATCGCACTTTTCATTGTTGCACTGGAACTGCTTGTACTTCTCGTGGACCTCGCCGCCGCACTTCGGGCACGGCACTTTGAGCATGCCGAAATCACCGGGAATCGTGTCTTCCTCGAATTTTTTGGCGCGCTCGACGATATGCCGCGTCATGTCCGCGATCTCGGACATGAATTCCTCGCGGCTTTTTTGCCGGCGCTGGATCTGGTGCAACTTGAATTCCCAGTCGCCGGTCAGTTCCGGCTTCGTCAGTTCGGGAATGCCCAGGCCGTTGAGCAGCTCCATGAGCGAAAACGCCTTGGCCGTCGCCTGCAATTCGCGGCCGTTGCGATGGACGTAATCCTCATAAATCAGGCCTTCGATGATGGCCGCGCGCGTGGCCGGCGTGCCGAGCCCCTTCTCGCGCATCGCCTCGCGCAATTCGTCGTCCTCCACCAGCTTGCCCGCGCCTTCCATCGCGCTGAGCAGCGTCGCTTCCGAGTACCGCGCCGGCGGCTTGGTGACGCTGGGTTTCACCTCGACCGCACTGGTGTTGACCGATTCGTTGGGCTTCACCGGTACGAGGCTCGGGGTGTCGTCCGATTCCGCCTCCTTGCCATAAACGGCCAGCCAGCCCGCATTTATCATCACCTTGCCGGCGCTTTTGAACGGCTCGCTTTCGACGCGCGTGATGCGCGTGGTTTCGAGAAATTCCGCCGCCGGGTAAAAAATCGCCAGGAACCGCTTCGTCACCAGGTCGTACAGCTTGTGTTCCGGCTCGCTCAAATTATGTGGCGCCTGCGTGGTGGGGATGATAGCGAAGTGATCGGAAATTTTGGCGTTGTTGAAAATGCGCTTGTTCGGGCGCACCCAGTCGTTTTTCAGAATCGTGTCGGCGAATGATGAGTAGCGCGTGATGAAACTGGTTCCCCCCGGCGTTTGGCCCGATAGCATCTTCAGCGCGCTTTTGACCGTGGCCAGGTAATCCTCCGGCAACGCGCGCGAATCGGTGCGTGGATAAGTCAGCGCCTTGTGCCGTTCGTAAAGCGCCTGCGCGACGCCCAGCGTGTTCTTGGCGCTGAACCCGAACCGCGAGTTCGCGTCACGCTGCAAACTCGTCAAATCATACAGCAAGGGCGAAAGCGACGTGCTTGGCTTGCTTTCCTCGGTGACGATGCCGGGCTTGCCCAGGCACTTCGCGTGGATGGCTTCGGCCCGGTCTTTCTCCCAGATGCGCTCGGGTTTGAGCTGGTCGTCGCCGTCCTTGCCGTCGGCCTTCGCAAACTTTTCATCGAACCAGCGTCCGGGATATTGGCCGGCCGCGGCGTCGAAGGTGCCGATGACTTCCCAATAATCGCGGGAGACGAACTTTTTGATCTTCTGCTCGCGTTCGACCAGGATGGCCAGCGTGGGGGTCTGGACGCGGCCGACGGTGGTTTTGAAAAAGCCGCCGAGCTTGGAATTGAACGCCGTCATTGCCCGCGTGCCGTTGATGCCCACCAGCCAGTCGGCTTCCGACCGGCTGTACGCGGCGTCGGCCAGCGGCAGCATGTCCTTGTTCTCGCGCAGGTGCTCGAAACCCTCGCGAATGGCCGCCGGGGTCATGGATTGCAGCCAGAGCCGCTTGATGGGCTGCTTGGCCTTGGCGTGCCTGATGATGTTGCGGAAAATCAATTCGCCTTCGCGCCCGGCGTCGCAGGCATTGACCAGTGCGTCCACGTCGGGGCGTTTGAGGAGCTTCTTGAGAACCCGGAGGCGGCTCTCGCTTTTCTCAATCGGCAGCAAATCGAAATGCGGCGGGATGACCGGCAGGTTTTTGAACGTCCATTTGCCGCGCGCGGCCTCGACACCTTCCGGCGGCACGATGGTGAGCAGATGGCCGACGGCCGACGAAACGACGTACTGGTCGCTTTCGTAGTAGTCTTCCACTTTCTTGAAACCGCCGAGCGCCTTGGCGATGTCGCCGGCGACGGACGGTTTCTCAGCGATGATGAGAGTTTTGCCCATTTCGATGCCCGCGCTTGTACACCGGGCGGGGCCAACATGCGAAGAAATTCTTTTTTGTCAAATCCAACTTGCATATTGAATTTTGGGGAAATGGGCCATCGGGGCGCAAGAAGCGAAGAATTTTTCAGCCACAGATGGACACAAATGAACACAGATTTTAACCTCCGGGATACGGCGGCAGCATAGTTCTTCTGGCTTCTGAATTCTGGATTCTGACTTCTGCCTTGTTCCACTACTGCACCCCGACGCGATAGAAATGCGGGCCGCCGTTCGTGGCGGTGGTGTCCGTGTAGCTGGTAGTGCCGACCTGGCCGGCGATGCCGGTTTGGATGGTAGAGAACGCCGGTGATGTTCCCAGATTGGTGCTGTTTTGCAGAAAATAAGTGATGCCGCTCACGCTTTGCCAGGTCACCGTTATGCCGGAAACATCGTTGGTGGCTGTCGCCATTTTCAACAGAGAAGAGGGGTCTTTGGGACTGGTCCCGGCGTGCCATTCGTTCCAGTTGTTGAAACCATCGCCATCAGCATCCGTGAAATCCGCGGTTCCGTCCGTGGGCAGACCGTATTGCTGGAGCCAGGCGATGAATTCGCCAATCCCGGCGGCTTGGAATTCATAGGCCCCAATATCAATCCGGCCGCCAACGACACGAGGCCGTCTATCCAAATCGAAAGCGCCGGCCATGATACCGTTTCCTGTATTGATACAGGTGGAATTGGTTTGAAGTCGAAAATTGCCTTCAGCCGGATTCACGAAAACCGGATTGTTGGTAATATTGCCTCCACCGGACGGCAAAGGGACGGTACAGCAGTTATTATAAGTGGTTCCACCCGAAAAATTGGTTCCACTGGGGGCAACGTTGTCGTAAATGATACAACTGGTGACGGTTGCTCCCGCTGTAAAATAGATTCCTCCTCCGGAAACCGTTGCCCGGTTGTTTACGATAGTGGAGTTCTGTAGGGATCCCAAACAGGCGCCTCCGCCATAAGCTGCCGAATTACTGGTTACCAGGCTGTCAATCATGGACGAATTATAACTTCCTCCGCCATTAGTTCCGGCGACATTATTTGCAATCGTGGAGGCATAAAGACTTGAGCCATAGGTTCCGCCACCGCTCGATCCGGCATAATTTCCGGAAACGAAGCATCTGCCGATGGTTCCACCGTAGGCTCCGCCACCATTGCTGATGGCGTAATTGTCCATCAGCGTGCAATTCGTGGCCATGAAAACAAAGGCGCTGTACATGCCGCCACCCGAGATCGCCTGATTACTGACAACCAAACATTGCCGACAGAATGCACTACCGGCCCAGATACCACCGCCATTGGACGATGAATAATTGGCAAAGAAGACACAATTGCTGAACGTACAAAACAACGCGTTGTAAGCACCACCACCATTGGCCGCCAGGTTATTCGTGAACATGGAATTGAGACAAAGTCCGTTCACGCCATCCCAAAACATCCCTCCGCCGTTGGTGATCGCGATGTTGCCGGCCATCACACAACCGTTGGGCCAACCGTAGATTCCGCCTCCTGAACCAGCCTGATTCCCGGCAACGGAGCTGTTGATTAACGTCGCGTTGTAAACCCCGCCACCAAATTTCCCGGCCGTGTTGCCAGTAAACGTGCAATTGGATACAACGGTTATCGGGCTGGAACCGGGATAGCCGGCCAATCCGCCGCCATTGCCGCCAGCGGAATTGCCTGAAAAGGTACAGTCATTCACGACCCACTGGGGTGAACCGATCGTCAATCCACCCCCATCGCCGACCGCCGAATTACTGATAAAAGTCCAATTGGTAAGAACCAAAGCCGGCAGACCGGTTATCTGGTTTAAGGCAGCACCACCGCCACCGCCGCCGAAATTGCCCACAATCGTGTTGGTTTGACCCAATGAATTAGCGCCGAAAGGTACGCTGGCGGCATAAATTCCACCGCCGCCCAAGTGAGCCCAATTATTTGAAATGGTGCAAAAATTAAGCGTGCAATCGTACGCGCCACCGCCACTATTTGTGGCTCGATTGCCAAAAAGAAAGCAGTGGTCCAACGCTGATTGACATGCGCCGCCCCCATTGTTCAGATCGCTATTGCTGGACACCATGCAATAACTGAGGGTGCATCCGTAAGCTCCGCTGCCCAGATTCCCGGTTATCACACAATTGCTCAAGCTGCAGGAGCTAGCTCCACCGCCGAAGTCTCCGTTCACCATCTGGTTCCCGCTAATGGTACAGTCAAATAGCAATGCGAACGCAGCCCCGCCACCACCGCCACCGTTGATGCTCTTTCGATTGGTGTTGTTGATGATTTGACAGTCGGTAATCGTACCGGAATACACTCCGGCCCCATATACAAAGCAGGAATTGCCAATCACGATGCAGTTCGAAACCAGTCCGCTGGTGCTTTCACACCAGACTCCGCCGCCGCTCCGCTCGTGAACGATGTCACCGGAAAATAAATCAAGCGTGGCACCACCGGCCAAAGTAAAACCTGCCAGGGTTGCTCCACTCGCCAAATAAACACAACGAATGGCCGCATCCCCGTTGACGGTCCCGGGAACTTGATAACCTTGGATGATGGTCACCGCCGGTCCATTGACGCTTTGTACCGTGACGCCTTTGTTCACGACCACACGATTGGTCAATGAACCAACCACCACCCGCCCGCCCGTTTGGTAAACGCCATTGGTGACGAGGATCAAATCGCCATCGCTGGAAACATCAATGGCGTCCTGAATGCTTGTCGCCGCGGTGGTCCAATCGACGTAAGGCACCGTGGGGGTGGCACTGTTTAAATCCACATAAAGCACCGAAGCCGGGACCTGCCCAAGAAATAACATCCATAAAATGACAACCCACAGAAATTGGCGCGTTTTCATTCTGTTGCGTCTAAGTCTGGCTAATGATTATCAATCATTTATCTGAAATTCAAGTTAAATACCTCGACGGCAAGGCAACTTCAGGATGCTTGGGCAGCAACGCGGTTCTACCAGAGATGGGACGTCAAGGCTGTGGTTCGAATCGATCGGCGCCCGGTGTCGGCATGCCACTCATTGCACCCCGACGCGATAGAAATACGGGCCGTCATTAGTGGCCGTGACGTCCGTATAACTGGTGGTATCGGGCTGGCCCAGGATGCCGGTTTGGATGGTGGAGAACGCTGGTTGCGCCCCAAGTGCGGTACCGCGTTGGAGGAAATAACTGATACCACTCACACTTTGCCACGTTACGACCTGTCCCGGTGGACTGTTAGTTGGCGTTGGCGAAGCCATTGTTAGGACCGACAAGCCGTTGGTGGGATTAGTACCCGTGCGCCATTCCTGCCAGTCGTTCATGCCGTCGCCATCGGCATCGGCGTAATCAGCCGAGCCGTTGTTCGTGAGGCCATATTGCTGGAGCCAGGCGTAAGAAATGACGGAAGTGGGTGCTTGATATTCATAAGCGCCGATGTCCACCGTGCCGCCGACCATGCGCGGGTTGCCATCCAAATCGTTGGTGACGGAGACGTACGTGTTTTTGCCAGCGTTGATACATGGCGAGTTGGATTGCAGATGATAATCGCCGGCGGCGGCATTCACGAAGGTCGGATTGTTCGTGATGTTGTTCATGCCGTTAGTGGAAAAAGGGATCGTGCAACAATAGTTCACCGAACCATAAGCATTAAAAGAACCACGATAATAATTGGCATTTGTGGGAGCGCTATTAAAGCAGACTATGCAGTTGTTCAGCACCCCATCACTACTTCCGTCAACTCCTCCGCCGTTCGTGGAAGCAGAATTGCCGATTATGGTGCAATTGTTCATCGTGCCCCGAGTTGCCCCGCCGCCGGACGATGCAGCCGTGTTACTAACCACGATGCAGTTGTACAGGCTGCATAAATAGGTGCCGCCGCCTGAAGCAGCAGCATTGCCTCGTATTACACTATTCTTCAAAATCCCGTAAATGGCGCCGCCACCCCAATTATAGGCTGCGTTGCCAACCAAGACGCAATTTGAAACTACCGAACCGTCAGGACTGCAGTATACCCCGCCGCCGACCTGCCCCAACTTTGGGTCGCCGGCAGCACCGCTCGTCGCACCGTTAGTCAGTGTAAATCCAGACAGTAGCGCCGAGTTGGCAAGGTAAACGCACCGCACCGCCCCAGCTCCCGTAATCGTCCCGGGGATTTGGTAACCTTGAATCGTTGTTACCGTCGGACCGTTGACACTTTGTACGACGACAGCCTTGGTCACAACCACACGATTCGTGAGCGAAACTCCATTCACTGTGCGTCCGCCGGTCTGATAAACACCGTTCGTCACCCATATTTTATCACCGGGATTGGCCGCATCGATCGCATTCTGAATGTTTGTCGCGGCGGTGCTCCAATCGGCATAAGGCGGGGTGGGATTGGTGCTGTTCAAATCCACGTACAACACTGCTGCCGAAGCGCGGAACAGGAGAAGCGTCCAGAAGATTACGAGCCATTGGTATTGATATGGTTTCATACTACCTTTGTCTGAATTGACCCATTCTTATCATGGTACTGCTGCATTTCAAGGTTAATCCGGCTGTTTCCTGTTGCCACCAGGATATTTGGGCTGCGCGGCAATGCAGCCCTGCCGAAGTTACTACATCGAAACAGTGGTTCGAACTCATCGGCGCCCGGTGCTGGCGTTACACCGCCCAATTCCTGTCCTTGCACCCGGGCATAAAAGCACTATAATCAACGGCGATGAAACTGGCGATGGCCTTTCTGGTCTATTTTACGATTGTCCTGATCTTGAGCGTGGGGGTTTTCCTCCTGGTGGCCGGCAAACCGTGGCTGTTCATCGTCGCTTTCCTCACCTACATCGTCGCCTTCAGCAAGATCGGCTGCCTCTCGCAGCATTGATTCCCAGTGCGGGATGCGGAGTACGGAGCGCGGAGTTTTTTCCATCCGGGTGTTTTACCTTCTGCCATCTTCCATTTCCCATCCCCGCTTTTAGTGCGTCGGCACACCAAATTTCTGCTGCATGGCGGTCACGATCTGCATCCAGCTGATCCCGGTGGCCGCCCGGTTCCCGGCCGCCACGCCCGTCGCGTAGGCCGTTGAAACTGAGGTGCCCTGGACGCCCCACGGCTGGCCGTTGTAATAAACTATGCTGGTCCCCGGCAACGCCAGGTCCACCCAGGTTCCAAAGTTGGCATATGGCGCAAGCTGGCTTTTAGCAAGCAACGCCGTCACCGAGATGACGCCTGGGTCCGCCGCCGGATACGTCGGCGTGCCCACCGGCACGTTGCCTGCCGCCGCGTAAACCGGGATGCCCAGGGCCACCACCTTCTGGAGCAGATCGGCCAGGATCGAACTGTTGTCCGGCCCGCCGAGGCTCAGGTTGAGCACGGTGGCCCCGCTATCCACGGCCTTCTGCACCCCCAACGCCACGTCCCAGGTCGTCGCGCTCGCGTTGGGCCCGTAGACATCCACCGGCAGGATTTGCGCCGAGGTGCCGGCGGCGGTGGATTGTTGCGCAATCGCCTCCAGAATCGTGTAAGCCATCGCCGTGCCGTGTGTGGGTTCGGAGTTGTTCGCCGTCGCGTCGCCGGCAACGGAAACGGCTTTGAGCAGGAATTTGTCGAGGCTGGCACCAAGCGACTGCACCGACGTGTCAATCAGGCCGACGATGACCTTGCCCGAATCGCCCGGCGGATTCAGCGCCAGGGAGAGCGGCCCGACCGGCGCCCCCGAAAGAGCCTGGATCGGCGGCGGCGGGTCGAAATAATAATTATAATCCACGCCGGCCACGTCACTGTTGTTTTGCAGCCGGCCCAGCGCGGTGGCGGTGGCGTCGGCATTGTCGAAGAGCAGGCGGTAAATGCCGAGTTTGTCATTGCGGCCGGTGATTTTTGCGCCGAGCAATTTAGCCAGGGTATCGGCGTCTACGCCCGGCTTGAGCCGGACCAGCAATTCGTTGGGGACGTGCCGGGACACCGTTTTCGCCACGCGCACCGCCTGCGTGGCGTTTTTCAGCACCGTGCGGAAGACATAGAGCCGCGGCAGGCCGTTGGTCTGCGGCACCAGCGCGAAGTTGAGGTCGCCGAGCAGCATTTTCAGCGCTTCACTGGCCGGAAGGTCCTTGAATTTTGCGGACGTCGTGTGGGCGGTGTCCGGCTCCACATAGACATTCCAGCCGGCGTCCGCGGCGATTTTTTCCAGCAACGGCAGCAACGCCATGCCGCGCAGGTCGGCATCCACCCGGTCGCCGCCCCGGTGCCAGACGAGCGAATTGGTGTCCGCCGCGCGCGCTGCAAACGAACCCGCGGCAAGCCACAGGCAAAAACCGGCCATGATCCAATGTCGTATTCGTTGCATCAGTCTGTTAGACGCCGGGGAAGCCCGGCGGGTTAAATCTATTTCAGGGGGCGCGCACACGATAGAACTGTTGCGGCACACCCGTGACGGTGTCAATCCAAACTCCCGGGGAATTCGACGGCGTGACCGTGCCGCGCGGCTGGAAGGTGTCAGTCAGATTGGTCGCGCTCAACACCTCGTAAAGCCGCCCGGCGGTGGCCGGCCAGGCAACGGCCGGCGGCGCAGTAATGGTCAGCCCGAACGGTGATTCCACCCCGCCGAGGCGGATCCATTTCGTTTCCGTGCGATATTGTTTGCCGTCACTGCGCGTCACCACGGAATAGAAAGGATGCAACCCCACCCCCAGGTTCGTCGCCGCCACCGCAAACGTGGCGGAGGGCTGGTTGGAAACGACGCCGACCGAGCCGCCGGTGCTGAACAATTCGATCCCGGAAATCGTGTTCGTATTGGCCGTCACCGAAAACAGCAGGGTGAAATCGAGCACCGTGTTGGTCGCGCCGGCCAGCAGGGTGAACGTGGCATTGAGCGGGGTGTTCTGGATGCGTACCGTCCGGGTCGCGCGCGCCTGGGTATGCACGTGGCTGCCTTCATAGACCACCGCCGTGAGTTCATGGCTGCCGTCGGCCACCGCCGTGGTGTCCAGGGGAAATGTGAGGGTCAGATTGGTGACGCCGGCCGTGAGGTAAAGATGCGTGCGCGGCTGGAGATCGCCGAGGTTTTGATTCAGCGCCTGGACGCCGCCGGGTAAGAGCATCAGATTGGTCGAACCGCTGAAGGTCACGAGGATCTCCGAAGCCGGCCACCCGGCGGTTCGCGCCCGCAGGTTGAACGGGGCGTAAGAGATGTTGAAATAATCGTCGTACGGGATGAAGTCCTCGGCGACGAGCCCGTCCGCCGCCTGCAATGCGGGGTTGCCGTTGATGGCATTGAGCAACTGCCCGGTCAGGCCGGAAATGTTCGTACCCGGCGCGGTATTGGTCACCGTCAGCGTCACCTGCGTGCCGTTGGTTTTGGTGACCACCAATTGCAGGTAATCACCCACGTTCGGAGGATTGGCGGCCGCATACCCGCCGGAGCCATAAGCGACCGTGTCGAGAAAATTGGCCGTGCGGGCCGCGATGCTGGTGGTCAGAACGGAGGCCGACCCGATGCTATTGCTGACACTTACCGCGATCTGCGCCCCGGGCGTATTGATGTCGGTGAACTGCAGGCCGATGCGGTCGCCATAGGCAACGGCCTGCGCCTTCGACTGGAGAACGTAAGCGGACTGGTCGAGAACATCCGCCACTCCGGCCGCGACGGATTTGACCGTGGCATTGGTCGGCACCGTGTAGTTGGTGGTGGCGCCATTGATGGTCACGGACAGCCGATTGCCGGCGGCGGGCGCGAAATTGGTCAAGGTTTGCCGCCAGAGGCCATCCACGAACAAATCCACCTGCTGGACGGGTCGGCCGGGGGCGGTGGCGGCGCATTGGAGCGTGAGATTGGTAATGCCGCTCAGCACGCCGTTGGCGGGCGAATTGGACCACGCGCCGGCGGGCGGCCGGGCGAAGGGCGCGCTCAGCGGCTCGCCCACCATCAATCCCTGGTACGGATTGACGAGGCTCTGGTAATAACACTCCGCCAGGCTAAAACCGCGCGACTGGTAAAAATAATCCTGCGGTGAGGGAAATTTTTCCAGGTAGGCGCAAGGCTCGACCACCGTGCCGTAGCTGCCGCTGGCGCCGGCGTACAGGAAGGCCAGCAACGTCGTATGATCGTTCGGCTGGTAGATCAATCCCCCATACGACGTCAAGCTGTCGGCGATGGCACCCGGGATAAACACATTCGACTGGATGTTAAACTGGTAATGGCCGAACTGGTAGCCCGCCAGGTTTGTCAGACCGTAAGGCGAACTCAAATTGGTCCGTTGAATCGAAAGATTGCCGGCAGCGCGCGCGTCAAAAATTGTGTTGTCGAATTCCGAATACCGGACGTTGCGAAACACGTCGTCGCTTTTGGCCAGCCAGATCATTTGCGTGGGAAAGGTACAGTCGCCGGCCACGCCGTTGTCAATAATCGCCCGGGCCTGAGCCAGGTTGCTGGATGTGATCATGGTCACCAGCCAGGAGTTGCTGCCGGCGGCAATCGGCGGGGTCTGGCGGAAGATGCTTTCACTCGCGGCATAGGCGTTGGAGCTGGCGACGGGCAGATTGCAGCTGGGAAGCCCGGCCGGACAATCATTGGTGCAATCGTCCGTCTTGAACCCATAAAACAGGGCGGCGGTCGTGGAGTTGATTCCGTTGGCGGCCGTGACCTGGTAGGGAAAATCCATGGACAGAACGACATAATCCGCCTGGTTGGTAAGGCCGCGGTCGGCCAACATGGCCATTAGCGGGTTGAGCAGGTTGGTCTCGAATTCCGACCGGGTCCACCAGACGTTGCTGCCGCTCCAGCTGCCATTGGAGATGCGCAAGAAGTTTTGCGGCGGCACGCCGCGCTTTTCGCAGTAATAATTGCCAAGTTGAACCGAGTTGGTGCTGTTCTGGTTGACGACGACAATGACGTTCAACCCGCTGCCACCCGCATAAAGTCTGGCGGCGGAAAACAACAAGACAGCCAGGCCCACTCCCTGGAACAAGCGTGGATTCACCGTGCTATTCTCGCCTCAAAACACGGTTTCGTAAAGCGACGGCCGGAAATCGTCGATTTTAAAGGGTAAGGAAGGGATTAGAAACCGCGGAGCCGCTAGGTCTTGGTTTTCGCCAGGACTGTTTTGACCCAGGCCTGGTTGTCCAGGTACCACCGGATGGTCTCGCGAATGCCGTCCTCGAACTTGTGCGCGGGTGTCCAGCCCAACTCGTGCTGGATCTTCGACGCGTCAATGGCGTAACGGCGGTCGTGGCCGGGCCGGTCCTTGACGAAGTTGATGAGTTTCTGCGAGCTGCCGCCGAGTTGGGGAACAAACTCGTCGATCGTGTCGCAAATCAACCGGACGATGGGAAGGTTCGCCCATTCGTTATGGCCGCCGATGTTGTAGGTCTCGCCCAGTTTGCCCCGCGTGGCCGCCAGCCACAGCGCCTCGGCATGGTCACGCACGTAAAGCCAGTCGCGCACGTTCATGCCGTCGCCGTAAACCGGCACCGGCTTGCGCGCGAGGACGCTTTGAATGACCACCGGGATCAGCTTTTCCGGAAATTGATACGGGCCGTAGTTGTTCGAGCAATTTGTGATGACCGTCGGCAGACCATAAGTGTGATGATAGGCGCGGACGAGCATGTCACTTGACGCCTTGCTCGAGGAATACGGCGAGTTCGGCGCGTATGGCGTCGCCTCGGTGAAAAATCCGGTGGCGCCTAGAGAGCCATAGACTTCGTCCGTGGAAACATGATGAAACCGTTTGTCCCCCAGGTTGGCACCCCAGAAACCGCGGCAGGCCTCGAGCAGGTTGAATGTGCCGATGATGTTGGTGGTGATGAAGTCGCCCGGGCCGGTGATGGAACGGTCCACGTGTGATTCCGCCGCGAGGTGCATGACGTGGGTGATGTCGTGTTTTTCGACGACGCGCACCACGGCGGATTTGTCGCGCAAGTCCACCTTTTCAAAGACGTATTTCGGGTGCCGGGCAACCTTTTCCAGGTTTTCCAGGTGCCCGGCATACGTCAGGCAGTCCAGGTTGACGAGTTTGGTGATTTCACCACGGTCAATGACATGGTGGACCAGGTTGGAGCCGATAAAGCCCGCGCCGCCGGTAATGAGTAGGTTCATAAATTGAACAACCAAGCAACAAAGGAACTAAGTTAATGTTTCCGCCAATGATCGTGGCACATTCAAAACCCGATGGATTCCATGCTTGATAAGGATTTCGTTGAAGTTGATAAGCAAGCCAAGCTTAAATTTATTGAGACGCAAATAGGTGATCACTTGTGCAGTATGAATCGGCAACAACTGATCTATCGCTTTCAATTCGACCAGAAGCTTTTCTTCCACGATTACATCCGCACGGTAACCAATCTCGACGCGAATTCCCTTATAGTTTAGCGGCACGGGCAGTTGTAACTGATGATTTACACCACGTATCCGCAGTTCGTGACTCAAACACGCTTCGTATGCACTCTCCAACAAGCCCGGCCCAAGCTCTTTACGGACCGCAAACGCAGCATCCACAACTGTCCTTGCCAGAAGCTCAACATCCTCAGAAACGCAAACCCGTTTCCAATCCGGAATCTCCAACTTTAAACTTGGTTCCCTGGTTGCTTGGTTGTTCATTTCTCCGGTTTCCAGTTTTTCAAGGAATCCTCGATGGCTTCGGTGACCGGGCGGATTTTCACGCCGGTGGCCAGCAGTTTGGAAACATCCATCACGCAATTGGAGCGCGGGGTTTTGGCGGCGACGCGGTAAAACTCCGCGTCATCGTGCCAGTACTCAAACTTCCGGCCCGGCTTCAAAATTTTCTCGATCCATTCCACCACCTGCCGCGTCCGCACCCAGCCCGGGTTGGTGACGTTATAGGTGCCGAAGGGCGCGCGCAGCTGCCACAAATCAAGGCACGCCTTCACGTAATCGGCGCGGTGGGAAATCGAATTCACGTTGTCATAGACCTTGGAATAACGCTGCACCTTGCTGAGGTAATTGCGCGCCCCGTCCAGTTCATCGAAGGGGATCCGCAAGCGCCAGACGTAACTCTGGCCGATGCCCGCAATGGCTTCCTCGCCCAACGCCTTCGTGCCGCTGTAAAAGCTGCACGGGCCGTCGCGAAACGAAAAATTCGGCGCGTCGGCCTCGGCAAAACCGTGGATCGCCTCCGGCGATTTTTCGGCCAGCGCGCGCAATTCGGGCCGGGTCAGGTCCTTTTCCGCGCGGGTCCGGCCGCCCTGGGTGACCTTGGCGCCGGAATAAATGCACCCGGACGAAACAAGGCCCCACGGAATGCCGGCGAGGGCGCAGGCGTGGGCGATGGTTTGCGGCAGCAACGTGTTGCCCGCCAGCGTGTCGGCCCGGGCGACTTCACAGGCGTCCACGTTCGGTTTGCCGGTGTAACCGGCCGCGTTGATGACAAACTCCGGCGGATGGGCCTGGAGAAATTTCAGCAGCACGTCGAAACGGGTGTAATCCGTCTCCCGGCGGGACAAGGGAATGAACTTTTGTCCGCGCCGCTGAAGTTCCTGCGCGAACGCCTCGCCGATGTAACCCGATGCGCCGAGAAGCAGTATCATTTTTCTTCCTTCAGGCGTTTGGCCTCCGCCACCACCCCGTCCAGGTACTCGCGATATTCGCACTGCGGCATTTTGCCAGTCAGTACCTCCAGCTGCGCCAGCGACAGGAACCCGGCGCGGAACGACGCCTCCTCCGGGCAGCCGATTTTGACGCCGGCGCGTTTCTCGATGGTCTGCACGTAGGCCGACGCCTCGTGCAGGCTGCTGCTCGTGCCGGCGTCCAGCCACGCAAAGCCGCGGCTCAGCCGGTGCACCCGCAACTCGCCGCGCCGCAGATACGCCACGTTCACGTCCGTGATTTCCAGTTCCCCGCGCGCCGACGGTTTGAGCGCCTTGGTGGTCGCCACGACGCTGTTGTCAAACAGGTAAAGCCCCGGCACGGCGTAATTGCTCCGGGGCGTCTTCGGCTTCTCCTCGATGGAAATTGCCTGGCCCTGGGCGTCGAACTCCACCACGCCGTAACGTTCCGGGTCGTTGACGTGGTAACCGAAAATGGTAGCGCCCGATTTAAACTCGGCAAAGGCGCGATGGAACGTGTCGCTGCCGTAAAACACGTTGTCGCCGAGGATCAAGGTGACGTTCTCCTTGCCGATGAACGATTCGGCAATGAGAAAGGCCTGGGCGATGCCGGCCGGCTTCAGTTGTTCGCGGTACTCGATGGTCAGCCCCCAGGCCTTGCCGTCGCCGAGCAACTGGATGAACCGCGGCAGGTCCTGCGGCGTGGAAATGACGCACAACTCGCGGATGCCGCCCTCGATGAGCGTCGTCAGCGGGTAATACACCATGGGCTTGTCATAGACGGGCTGCAGCTGTTTGCTGGCAACCCGCGTGAGCGGAAAGAGCCGGGACCCGGCGCCACCCGCGAGAATAATGCCTTTCATTAGCCAACAGCGTAAAAAATTTCAGGCAAAATGAAAGGCGGAAGTTTAGCGGAAACCCATTAAAAACTGCTAAAAAGGAGAATGAGGCAGCTGGAAACAGCCGTCGGAGCACTCGGCGACTGGAAAGTCGCCTGAACCCGCGGACAGGACTGTCCGCGCTACGTGGCGCAGGCTTTCCAGCCCCGCATGGCGGGATTCGGGGACTTTCCAGTCCCCGGACAAGAATCGTAGCGAGATACACCACCGCTCCCGGTTTCCGCATCCTATCCTATTGGAATTGCCGCCTCGCGAGCTGGCCGTCATACTTCCGGCAATCAACTCGCATGGCCAGGTTGCAAACAAAGGACGAACCCAAAGTTGGGTGTCCACGCTTTAGCATGTCCGAAGAACCTGACACGCTTCAGAGACCCCTGCAAAACCCACCCCGTCAGCAATCGGAGCGCCGAGCACCGTCTCGGCACGATGGGAATCTATCGCGTTATGCCGAGACGGTGCTCGGCGCTCCAGTTTTGCAGCGGTCTCTGAAGCGTGGGTGCCCAACGCGATTTTTAGAACACGCTCTGCGAACCCGGATTGCACTGGTGCTGCTCCTCGCTGGCCTGTCATTGGCCGCCAATTGCTGTCCGGCCGCTTCCAATCAAACGCCGCCCGATCCGCTCGGGGCCAAACCCCACTGGCACAGCATCGTCATGGTGCCGCGCACCAATCTTCCACCAATCCATTTTTACAACAAGATCAACCCCTTCTGGTGGTTTGGAAACATTGACGAGCCGCGCGCCCCCGACTGGTACCGTCCGAACGGCTCCGGCCGGAATTTCATGTGGTATATGCGCAACCCCTTCGAAAATTTCAGCAATTATGTGATCGGGGTGGCGGACAAGGAAACCGTGCGGTCCGGGGTCTATCCCCTCCTGCCCGGCAATCCGAACGGCGGCTGGAACTTTGCCGTCACCCGGCGCCGGATCGTGTACCTTCCTTTCATCGACTACAAACGGCACCGGTTCGAATTTTATTTCGGCTGGCGCGAGCGGGGCAATTTCGGGATGAAACTGAACTTCCGGCAAAAGCTGCCCAATCCCCCGCCCTGCCGGCGCGTCATCATCTGGGGCCAGCAAATTGATTTTTGATCCCGTAAACATCCGAGGCCAACTGCGCCGAACCTCACCTCACCCCGGCCCTCTCCCCTCCATCCGATGGAGCGGAGAGGGAGAATCATCGACCGGTTCCCACGCAAAACCATGACTGCCATTGGTGGTCCATCACCGGATGAAGCTGAACATCCGCTTCACTCCCGCGTGCAAAGATAAATGCACACGCGGTTCATGGGGCGGCCATGATGCTGCGACCAGAAATCATCCACCAGTTCGATCCGGTTGAATTGCTCCTGCAAGGTCTTTGGCGCCGGCCGCGTGTCCGAGGCGATGTATAACGCCCGGGTGTCCGCCGTCACCTGATACGTCGGCCAGAGCGTGAATTGCGAGCTCCCGTAGGGCGCGGGCGCCATATAAGTGACCGGCTGATCCGGCAAATAAAACGACATCAGGCTGGCCGACCCATAACTGTTACCCACCAGCACGTTGGCCCGGTTGGCCTCGCGGGCCTTTTGCACGTGCGCGGCAAAATCCGGCCAGCCCTGCGCGCGAAACAACGGGTCCAGCCGCTGGGGTAGATGCAGGATTTCCGTGTTGTGCATGACGAGCGTCATGAGCAACGCGATGCCGAAAGCGGTGCCGATGCCCACGCGCCAGGCCGGGCAGCGCGCCACCAGGTCCCGCCAATAAAACACGGTAAAGATGATGCCCGTGAACAGGGCCGGCACTGTCCAGTTGGCGTGGCCGGCGCTGTTGAGGCTGAAAAACAGGAACAGGCCGTAGATGGGCACAAACTGGCTCAACAAAAAGCGCGTCCGCAAATCCCCGCCCCGCTTAAGCAACAGCGCCACAGCCGCCACCGCGATGCCGATGCCGAACAGCGGCGACATCACTCCGAGTTGTTCGCCGAGAAACCGGAACAACTGGGACGGGCGGATATGAAACGAGTCGGTCACACCGCTGCGCGAATGCAGCGCCATGGCGTGGACCCAGCCGGTCTGGATGTTCCACCAAAGGATCGGCGTGCTGGCGAGGCTGAAGGCCGCGACCATGAGCACGGTTTTGCGGCTGAACAGCAGCGGCCGATGTTCCTTCGACCACAGCAAAAACAGGCCGATGCAGGCCAGTTGCACGCCGTTGGTGAACTTGGCCAGGAACCCGGCGCCGATGACCAGCCCCAGCCAGAACCAGGTGATCGTCCGGCCATTGTGCAGGGCGTTCCAAAAGATGAGGACGGCCAGTGCCCAGAAAAACACGCTCAACGAATCGATGGTCATCAGGATTGAGCCGACTGCCAGGATGGGCATCACCAGCGCCACCAGCAGGCACCACAAGGCGATGCGCTCGTCGTAAAGCCGGCGGGCCATGACGAAAATGAGCCCGCCCACGCCGACACTCAGCAACACGGCAAAGAACCGGATGCCGAACACCGTATCGCCGAACATTTTGGTCCCCAGCGCGATGGTCCACGCGACGGCCGGCCCCTTGTCCCGATACGAAGCCGCCAGGTGTTTGGACCAGAGCCAGTAGTAGGCCTCGTCGGCCACCAGCCCCATCCGGGTTACAAACCACAAGCGATAAACGAGGACGGCCAGGAGGAGGAAAATCGCGAGCCGCGTCGGGTTAAGGTTGCGCAGGAAGGCGGGCATTCAGTTTTTGACCGGCGCCGCCGGGGTTTCCGTTCCGGACTGCACGATTTCCTGGATGATGAAGAGCGGCCGGTTCTTGGACTGTTCGTAGATCCGGCCCAGGTATTCACCGAACACGCCAAACAACAGCAGTTGAATCGTGCCGAAAATCGTGATGGCGGACATGATAGATGTCCAGCCGGGCACCAGTTCAGTGCCGCGGAAGAAGTGGTTGAAAAAGACGTAAATGATGTAGCTGACAAAAATGCCGAACAGCAGCAGCGACAGGACATACGCGAGCCGCAACGGCATGGCGGACATGGAGGCGATGCCATCAAAGGCAAACCGCAGCATTTTGCGCATCGGATAGTGCGTCTCGCCGGCGGTCCGGTCAGCCCGGTCGTAAAAAACCTGGGTCTGGGGAAACCCGATCCAGGGCACCAATCCCCGGAGAAAACGGTGCATTTCGCGCAGGCGCGACAATTCGGTGAGCGCCCGGCGGCTCATCAGCCGGAAATCGGCGGTGTTGTGCGGGATGGGCGTGCCGCTGAGTTTCTCGATCAGGAAATAAAAGATGTGGGCGGTCAGGCGTTTCGTCAGGGTTTCCGCCCCGCGCTCGCGGCGGGTGCCATAAACCACGTCGTAGCCCCGGCGGCAGGCCGCGATCATTTCCAAAATCACCGACGGCGGGTCCTGCAGGTCGGCGTCCATAGATACCACCATGTCGCCCCGTGCCGTTTCGAGACCGGCGACCAGGGCAAGCTGATGGCCGAAATTGCGGGAGAGGTTGACACCCACGCAGCCGGGATGGCTGCGGCAATAGGCCTGGATCATGTCCCAGCTTTTGTCTTTGCTGCCGTCATTGACGAAAACCATTTCGACCGGGCCATGTGGCCTGAGCAGTTCCGTGCAGGTCCTTTCCAGTTCCCCGAACAGGGCAGGAAGCATCGCTTCCTCGTTGTAGATCGGAATCACGATCGACAACGGGTAGGCTGTTTGATTTTGCATAGTTAATCAGAAACCGCCGGCACATTTTAAATTCAAGCCGGATGCCGGGCACGGAAAAATCCGCTGAATTGCAAAAATTCATACTCGAATTATCGGAGGTTTTCCACCCCAAAATATTCCGCCGCCCGCGCCCCGGAGCAGGGCCGTCTCAGCCGGCCTCCGGTTTTTTGCCAATTTCACTGGCCAGCGAAGTGGTTTCCGCGGCCACCCACTCCAGCCATTCACCGAGCACGAGCAGGGTCCAGAGGGCCCGGGCATGGTCGGCTTTGCGGCTGCAATGTTCGGAGAACAAATCTTTGGCGGCGGACAAATTGATCCCCGCCCGCTCCAGCCGGCCATTTTCGAGGGTAGCCGACGCCCATTCCTTCAGCGGACCGCGCAGCCAACGGCTGATGGGCACCGAGAGGCCGCGTTTACGCCGGCGCACAATTTCCCCTGGCAGGTAGCGCAGCGCGTAGCGCTTCAGAAACACCTTCGTTTTGAATCCCCGCACCCGGTCCTTAATCGGAAGCGATTGCGCGAATTCCATCACTGCTTCGTCCAGGAATGGCGCGCGCAGTTCCAGCGCCGAGCTCATGCTCGCGCGATCGGCTTTGGTCAACAATCCCTCGGCCAGCGGCGTCTCCAGGTCCCAGCGTTGCACCCGGTCCAGCAATTCGCCGCCGCCGGAATCGCCGCCCTCCAGGTCCATCGGCGCCACCCCCAGCCGCCGCATCAGCACCGGCGGGAGGTTGGAAACCCAGAGACGGTGCCGCGCCATGCCGCTCAATTCCGCGCCCTGCATGAAACGCTTAAGCAGGAAGGAAATCGTCACCTTTTTATCGCTGGCCGGCAGCGCTTCCACCGCGCGCAGGCTGATGGATTTGAGCCAGACCGGCAGCCGGGCAAACCGCTCGGCCAGGCCCGCGCCGATGTAAGTCGGGTAGCCGCCGAACAACTCATCCGCGCCCTCGCCGACCAGCGCCAGTTTGACGTCCTGGGCGGCGCGCCGGGCCAGCAACGCCGCCGGTATCCAGGCCGGATCGGCCAAAGGTTCGCCCACCAGATGGACGAGCGTCTTCAACCCGTCCCGCATGTCGCCGGGTTTGACCCACACGGTCACCAGGTCCATCTTCAACTTCCACGCCACCGCTGCCGCAAAGTGGCCCTCATCAAACGACTGCTCCTCAAAACGCAGGGTGTAGGCCTTCAACGGACGAGTCGGATGCAGCGACCGGACCACAGCCGAAACCAGCGATGAATCAATGCCGCCGCTCAGGAAAACGCCGAAGTCCACGTCCACGTCGCTCTGGCGGCGGACGGCGGCGCGGAACGTTTGATCGAAGGTTTCGAGCGACGGTGGCTTTTTGGCCGTCTCCGTGTTTTGCCAGCGCCAGTAGGTCTTGTGGCGAACGCCGCCGGTGTCGAGCTGGATCAACTCGCCGGGTGCGACTTTCCGGATTTCACCAAACGGCGTGTCAGGCGAAGGGAAAATCCCGAACTGAAGGTATTTGCGCAGCGCCTTTTGATCCAGGTTGACCGGCAAGCGATTGTGCGCCGTCAGGGCGGCGATTTCGGTGGCGAAAATGACCTCATTTTTATTTCGCGCAAAGAACAGCGGACGCTCCCCCGCCCGGTCGCGCGCCAGGGTCAGGCGCCGGTTGCGGGCATCCCACACCGCAATGGCGAACGCCCCGACCAGGCGGCTCACGAACGATTCGCCCAGTTCGAGATACAGGCCGGGGATCACCGCCACGTCCGTTTTGCGGAGCACCGGGCGGCCACGCTCGGCCAGCCATTTCCGCAACTCCTGATGATTGTCGATCTCCCCGTTGCAGACCGCGATGATGCGGTGCTCCTCGTCAATCATCGGCTGATTGACGTCCTCGTCCAGACCGCGGATGGCGAGCCGGGTCGCGCCCAATATCGCCATCTCGGTATCCGCCCGGCCGACTGCATCCGGGCCGCGGTGCGACAAGGACCGGAGCATCGCTTTCACCCGGAGCCGGGTGGCCTCCGGCGAGGTGAGGTTGGAAAAGGCGACGTTGCCGCAGATGCCACACATAAATCAGGGACCTCCCGGGGCCGGCAATTCAGCGCCCCAAAAATCAGCGGCCAGGGATTGGACTGTGGCGCCCCGGGCGGCCGCGATGGTTTCCAGTTTATTACGGTTCGACGGGCGGACGATCAGGTAAACCGGTTTTTTTTGGGACGCCAGCCAGGCGTCAAAGTCCGCCAGCGGCACGATTGATTCCGGCCACTGCGATGTTTTCTTCAGGGAATAGATGACGTAATTGCTCGTCAGTTCGCCGCCATCGCGGGAGACCAGCGTTACGGTGCGGCGAAGATAAAACGGCACCCCGTTCGGGAAACAGTCCAGGCAGACCAACTCGGTCCCCACCGGCACCGTTGCCAGCCGGTCAGCAATGTGCCGGCCGGATTTCGCGCCGAAAATCACATCAATCACCCCGAGGCCCGCATTCGCCGTCAACGGAAGGAAGAGCGCCAGGCAAAGGAAACAAAGCGCGGCGCTTCGCCGGCAACTGGCCACCAGCCCGAAGACACCGAATACCGCGAAGGCAATTGCCAGCGGCACCGCCACCCGGCCAAGCCGTACCGCATCAGCCACCGGGATGCGCAACGGCCGGGCCAGCGCGGGCAACTCCGACAGATGCAGAATCACCGCCAGCGACCCCGCCAGCACCGCGCAAACCACGGCGAAAGCCAGCGTCGCCCGCCCCACCAGCCGGGCCGGTCGGCCGGTTGGGTTCGCCAACGCCGCAGCGAACAACCGGGCCACCAGGATGCCGTTGGCGACGGTCACGCTCAGGATGTAACCCGGCAGTTTTGACCGGGAGATGGAGAAAAACACCACCACCACCGCCGACCAGATCAGGCAGAGGCGGTCCGCGCGGTTCCGCGCCCAGCGTTCCTTCCAGGTCACCAGGGCCGCTTCCGGCAGGAGCAGACTCCAGGGCAGAAACGTCGCGGCAACGATGAGCAGATAAAAATAAAACGGCTCGGACCGCTGAAAGGTTTTCGACGTGGTAAACCGGTGAAAAGATTCCTCCACCAGCCCGTATTGGAGGAAGTCCGGGTGTGCGAGGCAAAGCCCCACGAACCATGGAAGGGTGAGGCCAAAGAACACCAGCAGGTTCAGCGGCGACAGCAGGCGCCGCCACACGCCGCGCCGGCCTTCCACCCGGTTGAAAACGAGCAGCACCAGCGCGGGAATCAGGAAACCCACCGGCCCTTTCACCAGCGTCGCAAGACCCGCCGCCGCGGACCCGAGCAGGTACCAGTTGCGCCGCGACCGGCCCTCGGTTTCCTCCGCCAGGTAACCGGCAAAGATCGCGCCGCAGACAAAGAAGGCGAGGGCCATATCAAAGATGACCGTGCGCGCAAACATCATGAACATCGGCATGGTGGCGACGACGCTGGCGGCCAGCACGCCGCACCGGGCCCCGTGGATTTTCCGGACGAACGCAAAGGTAAGGGCCACCAGCGCCAGGCCAAACGCGGCGGACGGGATGCGCGCGGCAGTTTCGTTGTCGCCAAAGGCGGCCAGCGAAAGCGCCACGGCCTTGAAGTAGAACGCCGGCTTGTCCAGGTAATCCACCCCGTTATAAGTGGGCACCAGCCACGCGCCCGACTCCTTCATTTCGCGCGCGACCTCGGCATTTCTCCCCTCGTCCGGCTGCAGCAACGGCAGACTCCCCAAACGGAAACAGAGGGTAAACCAAGCCACGAGCAGAGCCAGCCAAACCCAAGCGATTTCCTTTTTTAAGTCCAAAAATGAACGGCGCGGTTCGATGCCGCACTTTACCAATAACATCACACAACGCAAGCATGGGCAACAGCCGGTAGTGCCTTAATTTGGATTTTACTTCTTAAGATTGGCTTTCCGTTCCCGAAATTTTTCAGCGTTCCACTTTCCGAGTATGGTGACAAGTTCTCCGGCGTCATTGAATTTTTTCACCTGTTTCGTGTCTGCATTGGTAACCTGGCCCTTCATCCACAAACGCGCCATCACTGAGTCAAATTCATCAAATGGCACCAATGGAAAGAAATTCAGTGCAACTGTCAGCCCCTTATTGCCCGACTTCATAGTTATTTTTTCGCTCATTTTACGCCTTTCTTGATGTCGCTATAAATTGACATTTTTACAGCCGTTTGTGGTGAATCCACTGGAGGAATCTCCAATACGGTCACAAACCGTTCGCCTCTGTCGTCCGGCCCTTCTGGGTGCGACCAGCCATAAGCCCGCTTGGCCTTTGGGTGTCCATTTAGATCGAAAACTTCAACTTCGCCTTGCCAGATGGTTTTGCCGTTAAAGACTTCGCGGACAGGCACGGATTCAAGCCAAACAGCCCCGCAGTTGTGCAACTGCTGAACGGTCACTTGCAACCGCGCCAGATAATCCTGTTTGGTCATTTTTTGACTTTCCTGCATTTACATGGGAAAGCAATTTAAACCGTTCTGGATTGAAAAAACTCCAGCCGGTAAAATAACAGCCGTTTTAAATAAGTCCGGAAACCCGGCGATTACTCTGTCCAAATCTAAGTGGCGTTTTTTCATCCGTTGCATCATGCCCCATATAACGTCGGGAAGGTGATTTCCATGTCGCATTTAATTTTCTTTCGGCCCTGACTTCGCACCCAATCGGATACACATGAATTAAAAAATTCGTCATCTATATCCCGATAGGCAAGGACATGCAAAATGACCGTAAAGCCCTTGTACTTAAATCGGGCACTCCGCTTGTGGGTGTGCTGTCCGAGCATATTTATTCCCCGCAACGTTCAACCAGTTCGGCAACCGTCCAATGACTATTTTCAACGCCAGCGGCCATTGCTGGCGTCATGCGGATTTCGTTTCTACGGGGCGAATTAGCGGGGCGAAAAGCATCCCAATCTCAAAACTTCAAGTCGGAAGCTTCCACACTGTCGAGGGAAAGCGATTGCAGGTGAATTCGTCGGCAACCCGGTATCAAAAAGAATTACAATATTTGGTGAGTATTTTGTAAAAATTGGGGTGGCTAGTGCTGCGCCGGGCTATACATCCACGGCAGCATGAGGTGCGATTCCTCACACCCCCATCTAACCACCCCAAACACGACAAGACTATGATTCCATTGAATCTGGACAAATTCAAGGTTTCAAATTAAACCTCTATTTTTATGGAACATGATCCGAATTCACCAATCTCACCCGAGGACAGACTCAGGGTTAAACTGGCAATTTTGATAATGATAGTTTTTGGGCTGGCCCTTGCGGTTTTAATTTGCATGGCAATTCAGGATAAAATTCAGATGTCTAAGCTGCATTCCGGGGCAGCGCCATCAAACAATGGGAATAGCCTTACCACCATAACGACATGGAACATGAATGGTGCAGCACCAACAAATGCTATGGCCCCATTGCAGCCTTCGGGTTCCTATACCAATTCAAATTAAGGCACTACCCAACAGCCCAGTTCGATTTTGTCGTAGGGTCATCGCGCTGCGATGACCGTGCCGCGTGCGGCGGCACAGCTCGGGCAATCATGGTTGTTCCGTCCGCTGAACGCGGGCGAGGCCGCAGCAGCACGGCGTCCTTGTCGCTACAAACTGCGCCGGTGCGCAAGCACCACGACCATATTTCCCCGGCAAAATCCTTAGCCGGCCGAAAGAAACCGGTTTTCCAGTTTGCTTCGCGCGGGAACTTTCCTTATTGCTGGCGCGTCAGATTTAGTGGCATGAAGAAAAAATTGAAATGGATTCTGGCCGCGGGAGCCGTGATTTTCGGGTTGTTGCAGCTCGCCAACCCGTCGCGCACAAACCGTCCGGTCACACCGGGCCACGATCTGATGGCCAGCAACGCGCCGCCGCCGGAAGTCGCCGTCCTCCTGCACGCCGCGTGCTACGATTGTCATTCCGACGAAACCCGGTGGCCCTGGTACAGCCACATTGCGCCGGTATCGTGGCTGGTGGCCGGCGACGTGCGGGACGGGCGCGAGCGGATGAATTTCTCCGAATGGCCGCACGACCTGCCGGCGCGGGCGGCCAAGCGACTGGAACGGATCAGCGAGGAGGTCGGTTACAAGGACATGCCGCCGGGCAAATACACCCTGCTCCACCCGGACGCTCGGCTCACCACCTCCCAACGCGAAACCCTGATCAATTGGGCCGACGAAGCGGCGGCCAGGTTAAAGTCGGCGGCGACAAATGAATAAGGGGTCACCGCCGGGTGGGTCCGGGTTTCTGGATTTCGGATGAGGGGGGAACATCGCGGAGCGATGCCATGATGGTAGTCACGGGATTCATCCCGTGGATCTGACAACGACAATCCGATTCGTCGCGGAGCGACGATTGAAACCGGTTCCAGCCATCGGGTTCAAGCGTCGCTCCGCGACGCAGGCCTTTCTTATTTTCATACCGGGGGATAAATCTCCCGGCTACCATCCTTCATCGCTCCGCGATGATTCGCTCCTTTCCGTTTGGGCATTGACGGAATCCGGCCCGCCAAACATGCTTTGCGGCTTATGTTGCACAGCGAACTGATTCCGGCCACGGAATCACACAAGAACGGAACCCGGCCATTGATGGTGTTGCTGCACGGATTGGGCGACAGCCTGGAAGGCTGGCGCTGGTTCTCCGAGGCGATGAACCTGCCCTGGCTGAATTATCTGCTCGTCAATGCACCGGACGATTACTTCGGCGGCTTCTCCTGGTTCGACCTTGGTGACGACATCGCGCCCGGCGTGCACCGCAGCCGGAAACTGCTGTTTGAATTTCTCGACGATTTGCGCGCCCAGGGCTGGCCGGCGGAAGCGATCACGCTCGGCGGTTTTTCACAGGGCTGCCTGATGTCCATCGAAGTCGGCTTGCGTTACCCGCACCGGCTGGCGGGCATCGTCGGCATCAGCGGCTGGGTTTGCGAGCCGGAAAAGTTGATGCAGGAACTTTCGCCGGTTGCCAAACAACAACGCCTGCTCATGACGCACGGGACGAACGACCCGATGGTGACGATCGGCCGGGTACGCAAACAGATCCCGCTGCTCCAGGCGGCCGGCCTGCAAATCGAGTGGCGCGAATTCGTCAAGGAACACACCGTCGCCGGCGAAGCGGAGATTTCCGTCATCCGCAATTTTGTGCGCGCTGGTTATCCGGGCATTTGACCGGGGGCTGGCGTCGGGTCCGGCCAGGGTCAGAAAGTCAGCCGTCTTTTTCGGAATCATCCCTTTGACTAATCCGGGGTTGGATGGATCTCCCTCTCCGCCGCGAAGCGGGGGGAGAGGATCGGGGTGAGGTGGGGCTGATTTGCAAAACACCAGAATCGAAAACTGCCTGTGTCTAAAACTCCCCTCTCCGGTCGCTTCGCGACACCCTCTCCCCGCTTGGGCGGGGCGAGGGAACAAACCAATCGTTTACAAAAAATAAAAGCCAATCGGCTTGACAGCGGGTGGGGTTAGGCTCATTCCATCATTCCAACCAGGAAACGCTATGGCATCAAAATTGATTGCGAGCCGTAATTTTAAGTTTGGTGGCGACGTTTACCATATCACGGTACGCACCTACGACGAAGACCTCGGCCACGTCACGGCGGATTGGTGGCGGGCGTCTGATCGGCTGGAAGGCAAGTTGGGCCATGGCGTGGTGTCCGCCGACATCGCCATCAAGCTGGCCGAGCAGGCCATCTGCAATCCCACGCCGTCCTCCGCCTCGGCGCCATCCCATCAGCGCCGCACCTTCCGGCCACCACTGCCGTAAAAGAAAACGCGCCGGTCATCCGGTGTCGTGGGGAAACAACCGGCGCGCCCGTGTCGCCGCGCAGGGACACACAGTCCCGCATTGCGGGAGGGAAGAACCGCTCGATTTACGATATACGTTTTCCGACACCGACTCTGGTCGCGTGCTCGCGATTTATCGGAGTTTACGCATCACTCCACGTCCTGGCAAATCGCGTAAATCGTACATCGCAAATCGAAATAACCGTCACACTTCCACCTGCCGGTTGGCGCCGGGCATCCAGATCTGTTCCGGGCGCGGTTCGCCGGGGGTCTCCATCGCGCGTTCCACGATGTCGCGCATCTGGCTGAACCACCAGCCCGCCCGGGCGATACGCCCTTCACGCCGCGCCATATTGGCGCCCCGACGTTGTTGGTCGGGGTTGAAGCCGAGTTCCAGTTGATTGTCAGTCGCATTCGTCATAGTAAACCTTTCGTTGCGTGACATCCTGACAGAGAGGGTTGGACATTGGCTGTCCAAGGTAATAAAAAAACGGGATTGTATACTTCACAAACCCAAGGAAAGCCTTGAAAACTTCCAATGAAACTTCACTTTGCTGCAAACACCGCCGCCAAGATCGAAAAAGGCACAGAAATGAACGGGAAGGATTGGAAAATCTTCGGGACTATGTGGGCAGTTGTAATCGTGACGATTATGCTGCTTTTAATAATCGCATATTTCGTCGTTTCCAAAAACCATGAGTGAAACGCTCAACGTCGGCAGGCCGATGCTTCCCAAAAGGAGAAGCGCGGGAAGTTCATTCCCAGGCGGATTTCACCGCTGGAATACGACGCAATCATGGCTGCCATGAAATCGTCGGGGCTGGCCAAAACGGAGTGGGTCAGAACCAAATTGCTTGCCGCCGCCCGCCGCGCCTGAAGCCAAAGACAACAAACCGCGCCCAAGGAAAAGCAATCCCGGTGTAGTTAATTTTGTTGCCGGTGCTAGGTTTATGGCAATGGATTGCGAGGTTGCATCTCGGATAGAGAAAATTGAAGTGCTTTTGTCAGCACCCCAACCAGGAGATACGCATTGGATTGAATGCAGAGGTTACCGGTGTTTGGGGATCCTGGATCAAAGCGGCAAATGGCGGTGCTTCGCCAGCGGCAAGGAAATCACCGAGGTCATCAAAGTATATTACCATTGAAGTTTTGGCCGGCCAGCTTCCCGCACACCGCGTAAATCGCAAATCGTAAAAAGTGAGCCTCCAAGCATCGGCTCCTACCTTCAAAGAAGCTATTCCCGAATCCTGATCGTATCGCCGGGTTCCAGCGGCACGACATGGCCGCCGAGCAGGTCGCGCGGGTCCACTTCGATTTCCTCGCCCTGGCGGGTGATGGTGATGGCTTTCGGGCTGTGGTGACTGATGTAGTTGGCGGTGGCAATGGCCTGGGCCAGGGTCAGTCCCTCTACCCACGGGACGTTGGGACGTTGCACGGGGCCGATGATGGCGACACCCTGCCCCAGCCCGCCCATGCTGGCGAAGGCGGCCTTCTGGCCCTGAATGTAGGCGGCGCGCGCCCGGGCATTGGCCTGGGCTTCGGTGACGCAGCCGCAGAACGATACGGCGATCAACAACAGTACTCCACTGCCACAAAGCCGAAACCAAACCAAGTTATACCAATTCCCGGCGGCAATTGGTTCACAGGCAGGGCGCGTCACTCCGTGCGCGCCGCGGCTGGCGAACGGACGAGCGGCGGGCAGAGGACTGCCCGCCCTACCAAAGTTTGTTCGGATGGTCATTGGACAGCGATACTATTCCGGCTTTTTGAGAATTTTCCCGAACTCGCCTTCGACGGGCTCGATTTCAATCCGATGCCCGGCCTTCGCGCCCGGAGCGGCCGGCGGAATTTTGCTCTTCTTCTCCGGTTGATGCGTGACCCGGGCCGCGAGCAACGGCGGCGTCACCGGGGTTATCTCCGTCGACTCGCTGTCCGGCGGTTCCGTATTCCGGTCGGGGATGGAGAAATTGGTCCGGGTCTCCAGCCACTTGGCATAACGTTGAAAACTCCACATGCCATGGTCGGCGCCGGTTTCGAGGGCGGAGCTGATCTTGAAAAAATCGCGGGTGCGGATGAAATTTTTCACCGCGTGGGTCGCGACCAGGATCTCGCATTCGGGCACGCGGATGTTCAAATCCGGCCGAAACCGGAGCCGTTGCGAGACGACCGCGACCAGGCAATCGGCCAGTTGCGCGCAGACGGTGCCCTGGATTTCCGACGGGAAGGCTGAGGCGACCCGTTGCAAAGCCTCGGCACAGGTCGAGGAATGGATGGTGGCCAGGACCAGATGGCCGGTTTCCGAGGCGCTCAAGGTCAGGCGCATCGTCTCCGGGTCGCGCATTTCCCCCACCATCAAGACGTCCGGGTCTTCGCGCAACGCATCCAGCAACGCCTGCTCGAAACTGGGCGTGTCGCGTCCCACCTCCCGCTGCCGGATATAGGCGCGGCGGGGACGGAAAGTGTATTCGATGGGGCATTCCACCGTGACGATGTGGCGGGTCTCGGTGAGGTTGATTTCCTGGAGCAAGGCGGCCAGGGTTGAGGACTTCCCGCTGCCGGTCGGGCCGCAGACCAGGATGAGGCCATGCGCGTTTTTGACGAGCTTCTTGAGGTCGGGATGCAAATTGAGAGTTTCGACCGTGGCTTGAAAGGCGCTGAGCAATCGGATGGCGAAGCCGGTGCCGCGCGCGGTCTGCATAATATTGATCCGGCAGCGGACGCCGCGGATGGTTTTGGACAAATCGAACGAGCGCCGTTCCAGGAATACGGGCCACTGCTCCTCGCCGATGAGCTCGCGCGCCAGGGCGGCCAGCGTTTTCGGCGGCAGCGGTTCACCCGTCACCCGCAAGGTGCCGCGCACGCGCAACGCCGCCGGCATCCCGGCTTCCAGGTGCAAATCACTGGCGCCATTGCCCGCCGCCGATTCAATCAATGCGTCCAATTCCATTAACTTTACCTTAGTGAACAATTCATCCGATGAAAAGTTTTTG
>Ga0265338_10001997_pt1 | contig 31699 bp, 30 predicted proteins | sample 42126metaG_FD_193579 | JGI IMG/M metagenome (GOLD analysis project Ga0265338, IMG submission 193579) | Rhizosphere microbial communities from Carex aquatilis grown in University of Washington, Seatle, WA, United States - 4-21-26 metaG | ecosystem: Host-associated > Plants > Roots > Rhizosphere...
TTCCCGACTGCGCCCAAATAATAGCGTGCTTTACCTCTTTTGGTGTGTCCAAAGCGAATGAATGAGGAATAGGAATGCCGTCAGGTGATCCATACACAGGACCGGCTGTGTTAAACGCATTCCCAATCGTTTGCTGATTGGCGAGTACCGTTGGATCAACGCCAGCCCAAGTTAATACCAACCGGCAAGTCCAGTTAGGGATGTTCGCCGGAACGCTGCTCACCATCACGATTACCGGCGTCCTCAGTTTGCCTGTAGAGTTGTCATCAGGCAGTACACTGGCCGCGATTGCACCGCAGGTATCGGTAACATTTGTCCCTGCTGTAGGAGTCCCTGATCCCAAAGACACCAAGGAGAACGTCTGGTTCGGGGTAGCCCCAGGCTGTCCAGCGCGCACAAGCGCGTTGTCTACTTCCGCGACGACTGACGCCACATAGAGTCTACAAGGCGTGTCCACGGTTGAATCGAGACTGGGAGGCCCCGGAGCTGTTAGTACAAACGGTTGTTGGGAAGCCACATACGGCTGGACTCCGAGGTCGATGGGATACCACGAACCACCCGCTGGCGCGGAGCCACCGACCACGGCTGTCCCCACGGTGCTGGATGCGGCCCCGGATTGGTCAGGCACCTCCAAATACAGGTGGCAACCGTCGAAATCTCCCGATGGTGGGGTCACGCTTACCGTCAGCGTGATAGCACCTGAGAGCGGGTCAATGAAACCCGATACCTGGAGCCCAGTTACATCTGACGGAGGTGTGGTACCGGTGCCCCCGGTGCCCCCGTAAACTCCGTTAAAGTTGTTTGTTAACCCTCTGCCCATTTATGCTACCCCTGTGAACTCTCTGCCCTGCCACTGGGTGTCAAACGTCCAAGATGCTTGCCCGCTGTATGTGTCCTGAACAGGTGTCCCACCACCGACAGTGGACTCAGTCCCAGCCGTGATCGTTGCGTCATGATAGCCAACCCCATTAGCTGATCCATAGGACACCAACACGCACGTGATGTTCTGCCCGATGTACGACGACGACGGCGGCAACGTCACTGTGACCGCCCCGCCCGTAGTGTCTATCTCTGCGATCAAGTCACCCACGCTTGGGGCTACCAAGGCAGTGTCCGCTGTTACCCGAATGATCGTCGGCAGTGCTTGCAGTGGAACGTTGGGGGGCGGGAAGGCCACATGAACCGCCGCCGAGTACCTGGAATAAACCCCGCCGACACCGTTCTGAGTTTTCACATACAACGTCTCAACGGCGGTTCCGTACTCCACCGACCACCGTGTTACCTGCGCTACGGACGCAGACATACTGGTCAAAGCCAGGGAGCAAGGAGAGCCAGCGGTGATAGGCACGGAGATACGCTGCCAACCACCCGTCGCCAGAAACACAACGTTCGGTTGTCCCGTGGCCGACGCGGTAAACTGCTGGCCAGCGGTGCCTTTGATGCTGAAGCTCCAGCACGCAGGCGAAATCCAAGCGATGGGATCGAAGTACGAACTCAGCACCCCGATGGAGCCACCGGCCCCGAAGGTGACCGTGGACACTGTGGACAGCTTACCGTCTGGGTTCACCTGGCGAGAGTTAGCCACCGAGGCACCCGCACACGAATACTGAGTGTGTGTCAAGTCCTCCGACCAGTCGAGGTAGTTCCAACGGCTGCACTGCCTGATAAAAAAGACCTGGCCTCGCAGCGTCTTAGGAACGCTGAAATAGCGACCATAGCCGTTGGAAGAATCGGGCACAACGTAGTTGGTACGCACTACCAGGTTGCGCCCGTCGTCGGCCCCCCAGCCACGGTTGGTGTACCGCACTTCGAAATAGGAGCCGTGCTGATTGCGCGCCGGGGATGCGGGGGTCAACGTCTGCCCAGCGTCCATGAAGATGCTGCTATCGTCCCAGCTCAGCAGAGCCGCGTTCGTGACATCCGGCGCGAACACCAAACCAACCGCCCTAGTGTCTACGGCTGAGGGCGCTGACGCGTCAGGAGCAACCTGGAAACTACCGACCGGGTTCTGCACTTTGTTAAGAAACACCTGGATATTGTCAGGTTTGCCAAACGAGATTGTGTGTATAAAGCTTTCCGGCACCGCGTTGTCCAACACCGTAGTAACCTGACCGATCTCCTCTGCCGTAACCGGAGCCATGCTGGACAAGTTCTGAAACTTGATGAGACTTCCGGCACGCGGCTCAACCGTGCGAGACCCAGACCGGCCAATGTACGTGGCTGAAAACTCAGAGCGCTGTTGGTACGTTCCCTGGTAATGCTGATAGGAGTTCTCAGCCACTAAGGCTTGAGCGGCGAGTTCGCACTCCACAGCCGTGCGCGGGCGCGGCGAGCAACCCATCTGAACCACTGAACGAATCCCGCTGTCTCCCCACGCTCCTGCCTCTGTGGCAACGCTGGCCATGTTGGCGGCTCTGCCAATCGCGGCACCCGCGCTGCGGTACGTCACACGAACGAGCTGGCCGACCGGAGGCACGTTGGAGGTCTGGGTGATGGAGTCCGAGAAGAACACCAACTGCCCTTGGCCGGAGTTGTACTGCGGAGCCCCTGTGTAGGTGCTCTGAGTGGACGAGCCGGAATTGGGCTGCACGATAGTAGCGATGGGGGCCAGCCCATCAACGGCGTCAATCTCGTTAGGCCCCACAAGCTGCAATGCCCACGCCGTGGCTACCTGGATCTCGTCCACGTACACACTCTCCCCGGTGTTGGAACAGCCGGTCAGGTACACCTTCAGCGCCAGGTCGGAAGGGATGCTGGATAACGGCGTTGTCAGAACGCCACTGAACGGTAAGAACTGGCTCGTCGGAATGCTGGCCACAGGAATGGTTATCCCCGTCTCCGTGAGGCCGGTTCCATCCAACACAACCAGCAGATTTCCCGTGGTCATGCCAAGGGTCTTCCGCAACTGAACCTGCACGGTGTAAGCCTTACCCACGGCAATAGCGTCGTTCGCATACTGTGCAACGTATGGGTAAGGATCGGTCTCCTGCTTTAAGCGAAGGGCAGATCCCTCCACAACCAGGTCCGACTCCTGGTAAACTCCGTCAGCACTTTCCCCAGTCCAGGCGCTAAGGTGATTCGAGTCAACCCAGGTGTCGAACCCAGTGTTGGCGAACGGAGCCGGTGAGGATAATGCCACCGAGGCGTTGAGAGGCACACTCACGGTGATCCCTGTCACCGTAGCAAAGAGGTTGTTAGACACTACAGGCGCGTAGATGGCATAGGTGTCGTTGGCACCCGTCAAGTCAGCCACATTCGTCCAGGTCCATCGGTTGGTGACCAGACCCGTAATAGGGTCAATTTCCGTGATGAAGGTCTTCCAGGTGACGGTGTCTGCGCCGGAAGAAATCCCTGTGACCGTCTGAACCACGCCGTTACTGTCGATGTAGCTGTAGGGTTGAACCGTGCGGTTCATCTTCGTGAACTGAGCCACCGTCCGAATGCAGTAGCGCCTGCTGGTGCTTACCGTGATGGTCTGCGAACCGTCGCCGGAACCGTTGCACACTGGGTTCAGCGTAGTGCCACTCACTGCGATCCCATACAGGCAACCGGAGAAGGAGCTGTTCACAGCGCCGGTCCACAGACTGCCCACCACACCGTTGCCGCCGAGGAAGTCAAACTCCCCGTGAGTGAAGCGCAGGTTGCCCTCCATAGGAAGCGGGCAGATCGACTGCAAGTTGACATCGAACGATGCGTCGGAGCTTCCGCCGAGGCAGTTCAAATATCCGTTCAGGATTTGTAAGTACTGGGCGGAATGGTCGCGCACGTTCCATTTGGACGTGTCGATGGACGAGCTACCGAAGCTCTCATCAATCAGCACGGAGCTGTCTGCCCCGAACACGCTGTCGATCAACTGAAAGGCAGACTGAAGGCCGGTGCCGATGAAGTACTCCTGCACGTAGTCCTGCGGTTCAACTTGCCCGACTACCGTCACGTCATTGACGATGGGAGCCGACACCGCCGACATCTTCAGATTGGCCGGTGTGAAGTGCTTGCTGTTGCCGTCCAAAACGGTCGCAGGTAAATCGGTGTCGTCCTGCGGCGCGAAGTACAGCTTGTGATTGTTCCCGTAGAACACGTAGCTCGCGGCTTGACAAAGATCCTGCGTCACTGCGAAGAACGTCTTCGTAGGGTCCACTACATACTGCGCTACCAGAGGGCCGTCTTGAACGTTGGACAGGTCGAACTTACCAGGACAGATCCTAGCAGCCAACGTCTTAATGATCGTCCCCATGTGGACGTTGAAGAACGTAGGCACGACGCCGATTGGGTTTAGGCTGAGAATGTACTCATCGGCAGACGCGTGGTAAACATACCCGTACACAGCCGCGCCGTTGTTAGACCCTAAGAATTGTAAGTCTGGATTGTTGGTGATGTAACCTGTAAACCAGTGCGGATAGGTCACGGTGTTCAGGTCTATGTACGCTCCGCGCGCCAACTTAACGAAGCTCGAATCGCCCCGCGCCAAGGCGAAGTCTAGCAGGCAAGTGCTCTTGTACTTGTCAGTCTTGGTAACCTCTTGCCCCGACCTCCACAGATATCTCATGTAGTCGGCACTGGCCCCTGCTTGCGTTGTTGTGAATGTGATCGACATGTTTATTCCACGTTGCGTAACACGCGCATCAAAGCATCAAATCGTTCCGGCCCCACAACGTCGCGCAACTTCGCGCGCTTCTCATCGTTACCGGCAGACATAGCCGCGAGGCACATAAACAAATCAAACAGCAGTGGACTGAACTTAACATTCCGAAAACTCAAGCACTGGAGGGACAGCGTGAACCCGAGAGCATCCCGAACACTCTCAGTGTTGAACTCGGACCTGTTTAGGTCGCAGTCCCTCAAAGTCAAACCGGCCAGCTTCTCAAACACACACCCGAAGAACAATTCATTGGTGTGGTCACCGGTCAGCGACCGGCAGTCCTTTCGGATGTGTGTGTCATCGAACTCTCTAAGTGATTCCGGCATGGGCACCTAAATACCAAGTGTGTTACGAAGGTTCTGCTGCAACTGGTCGTCCAAGCTAGGCCCTGACGGAGTAGTAACACTGCCGTTAGGCTGAACAACGCCGGTTGCCGTTAGTGTGTAACCAGCGAGTTTCAGCTCCACATTGATCGTGCTAGGAAGCGGATTGAACAACCCCGGAGTGACGGTGAACCCACCACTCGCGGTCTTGCTGATGTCGGCGACGATCTCCTGCAACGCCTTCCACTGAAGAATCTGTTGATTCAGCGCGTCCACCTGTAACTTGGCGTCTTGCGCGTGGAGATCGTTGATATTCGTGGCGATATCAAAGACCTTGCTCTCAAGCGTGACCTTCTGTTGAGCAAGGTCAATCTGAGAGTTCAAGGTAGTCATCTGCTGGGCGTACTGCGCGGCCAACTGCTCTAACTGCATACCTTGCGTAACAGCCCCCGCCTTACGCTGAATCGAACCCTGGTTGACGACAGCAAATACTTGCTGGTTGTACTGCATGGTTAACTGCAACCGCTGCTCCAACAGCCCGTTCAGGTTAATTGCGTCCTGAACGGCGGTGTCGTTGGCCTGGTTAAGCGCGTTCTGCGACTGAGTCTGCATCTGCTGCAAAGTCGCGTTCAACGCCTGCTGAGCCGTGGCGATGTTCCCACCAGCGCTTAGGTAATCCGCTACCTGCTGGTTGATCTGTTCCCACTCCTTGTTGACCTGGCTGAGCGTGTCGTTCTGCAACGACAGGTCGTTGGTCATGGTGCCGAAGTCGGCGATGGTCTGCGTGGCTTGCTGCGACAGGGACGCGATCTGCTGCTCTATACCGGGGAGGATCTTGTCGAGCTGATCCTGACCGCCCTTCGCACCGGACAAGCGGGAAATGGCGCTGCTCTCTTCCTGCTGCAAGGCCGCAATGGTGTCAACGAGATCGGCCTGCTTAGTAGAGTAGGCCAACATCGTATCTTTGACTTGCTTCTGAATGTCGTCGGATATGGCCTTCGCAGCCGCAGTGAACAAGCTGCCGATGGTGCTCATGATGCTGCCAACCGCGCTAACGATGGCCCCACCCACTCCAGGGATGAGGGAACCGATCTGGCTCATCACGCCGCCGATAGCCGCCAAAGGACCGCCTTCCTTCCACTGTTGCTGGAAGTCTACGGCGGCATTGGCAATGCCTTTGAAGGCCCCGGCTACGGTCTTAGCGCCTACGGCGATCTCCGCGTCGTAGCCAGTAAACCCGCCCCCGGTGCCTTTTTGACCGGACGACTTATCGCTGTCGTCGGACTTTGCCTGCTTCCAAGCTGCGACCGGATCAAAGCCGACCAACTTGGTAAGGAACTGCTCAATAGACTGGGACCACGTCACCGTAGACTGCGCAATGGCTTGGTTCCACGCTGTTAAAGCAGCCTCCGAACTTTGGAGAGCACTCACCAAAGCCGCGCGCTGAGCCACAAGTGCCGGGTTCACAGAGGCGGCGTTCGCCCCTCCCATGCTCGGATTAGCCCGGTCGAACTTGTCTAGTTTGTAGGCGGCGTCGTTAACACCTCTTTGTGCCTGCTCGACGCCCTCCCGAAGAATAGGAGCATCGACAATGCCCCGTAGCTGCTGATCCGGCACCAGCTTGTTCATCTGGCCGAGTCGTGCGCTGTAGTCCTTGAGCCGCTGGTTGTAGAGGTTCTGAAGTTCGACCGCGAGCTTGCGCGTCTCTACTGATTCGGCGTTCCGGGCCTGCGCGTTCTCCAAAAGCTGCTGCTTCTCGCGAATCAGGATCTCAAGCTCCCGCTCTCTGGCGGCGAACATCTGAGCTTCGCCAGCGTTGACAGAGCCGGGAGACACTACGGCTGCGATACTGGCCTGCTGCGAAGCTGCTTCGAGTTGAGTGGCGCGGAGTTTGTCGGCGTACTCAACCGCCGCAGTGCGCTCTGTTTCAATTAAGGCGATACGCTCCTGTGAGCGCAGGCTGGTCTGTTCCGCAAACTGCCCGGTTGCCCGGTCCATCTGGCCTTGCAACTTGGCACGCTCGGCTGTGCCGGGACCTAGCTGGGACAGTGCTTCGGCGTCGTCTCTAATCTTGATCTGCCGCTGCTCTTTGACGAGAGCGGTTTCTTTGTCGAAGGCTTCGAGCTGTGTCAAATAGCCGTTCTCGGCTTGAAACTTGGTGAGGGCCAGCTCTTTCTTAACGGCGTCTTCCTGTAGTGCGATGACGGCCTTGAAGTGGTCGCGCCGGATCTCGTAGCCTTCGTTGTTAGCTGCCCGTTGTGACGCAGAAACAGACTCGTTAAGAGAGTCTACAAGCTTGGTATAGCGCGCGTTGAACGCCTGGTGGTCTGCCTCCAAAGAATCCGAGGCTTCCTTTTTCTTTAGCTGCTCCGGTCCTGTAACCCCAGGCGCACCAGCAATCTTGGCTTTGTCCTGTTCGTACCTAGCGTCTACAACCTTCTTCTCTTGCTGAAGGGAGTCGATCTCGGTAGCAACGTACCCCTTAATCCTCTCCGCTGCATCTTTGTGGGACAACGTACGCGCAGCCACAGCCTCTTGCGTGGCGTTAGACAGATACTTCTCGGTTGCGGCGATCTCCTCAGCATGTGCTGAAAAGTCCTGCTTGGCTACGTCAAAGTCTTTGCGGTAGTCCTTCGCTGGGGTAACCGTACCCGGTGGAGGTGGCGTTTTGCTGGTGACAGGTGTGTTAAGTCGGTGCGCGCTTCGGCTGTCGCTCTGCCCTGATGTGACACCACCCTCTCCCCACTGTTCTTCCATAACAGCTTGAGAAAGTGACTTATTACCAGACAACAAATCGCGCAAACGAGCGGCACGTGCGTGAATCTCGTCTTCTTTTCGGTTCTCTTCTTTAAGCAGTAAATCAAACTTATTGGTAGGCGAGGTATCGCCGAAGTCGGCGTTGTACGCAGCTTGGTCTTTAGCCCTCTGTTCGGGGGTGCCTTTCTTGTCTAAGACATCCTGTGCCAAAGCAGCTTGTCTAGCCCGCTGCTCACCCATCAACCTACCGCGTTCCTCCAGCGAATGTACACCGAGAGCTAGTATTCCGACATGTTCATTAACGATGTTAACTACCGAACCTAGCATTGAAAACGCAAGTATCAGCGGGTCAAGCACGGTCGAGCTAGAGCCTAGTAAAGCTAGGTTATGAGCAACGTCGATCAGCAGGTTTGAAAACATCTTCAAACCGTTTGAGATAGAGTCTTGGTTGTCCTTGAACCACTCCGACAACACTGCGAGAGCCTTGTTAATGGCGTCGTAGATCGGCTGGGCACCGGCAGCTTCAGCCCGCTTGAGCATGAGTTCCATGCTCTCCACAACAGATTTCTGATGACCTTCCATCTGCTGTAAGGCGGCGATGTGCGCCTGCATAGAAGGGAGGTTGCCAATACGGTCAACGAGGTCGTGGTATTTCAAACCCTGGTCGCGCAGCGACACCCATTGATCGTTCGTCAGGCCAAGCACCTGGAGCCACTTCGACGTGGGAGGAAGGGTGCCCTCCATTGCCTTGGGGATTTCCATGACGGCGCGTTGCACACTCTGCGCACTGGCACCAGACGCCTTAAGGGCCATGCCGTACATGGTGGCGAGTTGGACTAGTTGCTGGAGATCCCCCACACCGGCTGTAGCGCCGTTGTTGGCGAGAGCCTTGAAGATGTTCGTTAGCTGGTCTGGATTGAGGTGTGCGGCTATGGCGGCATCCTGCAAAGCTTTGACTACGACGGGCGCAACTTCCGCCGCGCGTTTGAAGTTCTCAGCCAGGTCGTCGGAAAAGCGAACATTAGCGTCTAGGACACCTGTGAGTTCATCAGCCTTAGCTTCCAACTCGCGCAGGTATTCGACACCAGACTCTAACGCCTTGAACGGAGATTCCAGCGCCTTTACAACGCCGTTAATGACCTCGGACAGGAGCTTCCATATAACTACGAACTGCGCAAGCCGAGAGATGTTCTCGACTGTGAAGAAGTTCTCAACTCCCTTTCCACCGGCTCCGATAGGGTTAGCAGCCCGTTTGTCGAAGGCAGCGTTCTCGGCGTTGGCGCGCTCTTGAATAGCGGCCATCTCCTCACCAGCCCTGATGCGCGTCATCAGTAAGCGCTGTTCATCGTGAGCTACAGCAGCGTCAAAGGCAGCGTTCTCCAGGTTGGCCTTCACCTGGATTGCCTCGATCTCTTCGCCGACCCGAGTACGGGTCATCAAAAGACGCTGTTCTTCCTTTGTGGCAGCGGCGTCAAAGGCAGCGTTCTCCAGGTTGGCCTTCTCTTGGATCGCCGCCATCTCCTCTTCGTAGTTACGGATACGAGAACCCTGGACACCTTCCTGCTCGATGTCAATAACTTGCCCGAAGCGCTGTGCGGGCGTAGTCTTAACCAGGTCGTCGGCCAGCTCCCGCTTAGCGGCAATCAGCGCAGCCTGGTCGTTTAGAGAGGCAGTGACCTGGGCAGCGGCGTCGATCTCCACCTGAGCGGTGGCAACGGCGCGCTCGCGCTGTGCGAGTGCGGCGGCTTCTTGAGCAGCGTTCTGCTTCTCCAGCTCCTTAAATTGCGCGAAGGTCGCGGCCTCGGCGTCCTCAACCGTCGTCCCAAACAGATCGGCTAGAGTCGCCTTCAGGTCTACGACGGCTTCCTTGATACCGACGAACGCGTCCGCACCAACGGTGGCGAGAATCTCTGCACCACCTAAGCCAGCGAGAAACTTATCCCACTCAGCCCGTATCGCAGATAGTGACTCCACGAACGGAGCAAGCGGTATTGCAATCGACAGAACCTCGTTGAATTGTGCCTCTTGATCCGCCATAGTAGTTTCCTTCACTCGCTGTCGTATCTAACTCCGGCCAAGGACAGAAACACGGAAGATGCTGTCTCTCCGTGAAGTCGGCCTGACTGTTTTGGGTAGGTCGGATTATCAGGTCGCGTACCTGGTAAGTCTTCCGCCATCTGCGCAGCTATGAGCGCCCTGGCTTCTTTTACCGCTTCAGCAACCGCCTGCTTCACCAGCTCCGGGTCATCAGCACCTCCGGCCTGTAACGCCTGCGTGACGAGCGCCTGCGTTTCCAGGTGAACGTCTTCCATCACGTTCTGAACGGTGTGGTGCGGCTTGATGCCCGGCCAGTCAACACTGGTTCGCAGCTCGGTGCCGCCGCCCTCGCCGGGGAACGCCAGCCGCGTAGACTCTACAGGGACGATGGTCCTGGCAGGAACTCCGTTTTCCTGGAAATACCACCACTTCAACTCATCAGGAACGACAAGAGTGGCCGCAATCTTGTTGCCGCGCCACTTTTCAATACGCTCCTCAAGACGCCTAGCGAATGCTCCATCAGATGTAACGTTGAGTGTGAACACGGTCACCCCTAAAACGAGAAATACGTGGCGAACTCTTCGCTGCTCAGTTCAGACAGGCGCTTTCCGTTGTACACGACTGGGTCTTTCTCGTCCTCAACCTTCTGGGTGGCTTTCGTAGCGGTCTTGGCGTCCATCCGGTTTCGCATCCTGGCGCTGTTCACCGAGGCGGCGTGATTGAGCATGATGATCTGGGGAAGGGTCATACGCATGGCATCTTTGTACGACCAGTGGTAGGCTTGGCAGAGTTGATCCACCAGCACCAGAGGGTTCCCCAGATCATCCACTGGCTCGCCCGCTATTTCTTCTTTTTCAGAAGCGGGGCGAGCTGGACGAAAAAAGCCTTGATGTCGGCGATGATGCCGTTCTGGTCGATCTGCTCCAGCACCACAGACGCGAGCTTGAAGGGCGTCTTTCCAAGCAGCTTGACCTCGGCCACCGTAATCTCAGGTGCGCTTTGGGCGCAAACGATGCGGGCCATTTCCGGCAGGGACTTTCCGCAGTACGTGATGAGGGCGGCGGGCGTCAGGGCGTCGTTAAGACCAAGGCCGCTAAGACCCGGCAGGGTGCCCAGCAAACCTTCCAGCAGGGGTTGGAGCTGAGCCAGGAACAGGGTGTACTGATCGTAGGGAAGATCCAGGACGGGGAATGTGCGATCCCCTAGAACGACCGTACGCTCAGCCAGGGACGGATCGTTGGTAACCGCCCGCACAATGTGCAGAGCAGTCGGCTTGCTTGATTCGGTCGTGTCGATGTTTTCAGTGTCCATAATGTAGTTGGAGCCCCCGCAAAACGCGGTAAGCGAGTCGCGGGGGCTTTGTGGAAAGCTCCTATATTCTAATGGTAGCACACACCAGAGGGGTGTGTCAAGGAGTTTAGGCGAAGTGCGACTGCACGAAAGCGGTATCCGCCCCACCCCAAGTGAAGAACAGAAACTCTCCCGTCAGCTTCACGGAGACTTCGTCGCCGGAGTTGTTGTACGCGAAAGTCATCATGGAGTTCGGGTTGTAAAGCTGAATCTCTTTACCGTCCAGAAGATTCTGAAGCACGAACAGCACCGCCTTGTTAACGATGCCTTCCTGCCCCAGTCCGAACTGCACGATGCTGCCAGCGGTAATGACGGAAGCAGTCAGACCGGTCATCTGGGTAACGAGTGTGTCATCGAACTGCGCCAGGTCGCATTCAACGTTGGCGGTCTTTTTGTCGATGTACTCAGCGCGCAGCACTTGCTCAATACCGGTGCGAACTTCCTTCAAACTCTTGTTGTACGTGACCTTGGCCACGCCGTTCACAATGCCCAGATCCGTCCAGCCAGCCGGAAGAGTGCCGTTGCTTTTTGTGGTGGGTGGAGCAGCCACAGTGTCTACGGCCTTCATGTACACACGGGGGCCTGCGATGAACTTAATGGATTGCGTACCGGTCTGACCGGCTACGGGGTTCGGCGTTTGTCTTGTATTAAGATTCGAAATAACAGACATGATTACAACTCCTCTTATGAAAAGTGATTACTGCGAAACAAACTTGAGAGACAGCAAGCATGAGTAGTGGGCATACCCCTCAGACGTGATCCGCTTGAAGGTGACCCTCTTGCGATCCCACATGATATTGGTACCGGTCGCTACAGGAGCGGTCGGAACCGTGTAGTCCAACATCGGGCAGTAGAACGCAGAGCGCAACAGAGTAAACAACGTTCCTACCCAGTCAACAGCCGTGTTCTCGTCGTCTGCAACAACCGCTATGACAACCTGCTGCGCGCACAGCGCGGTACCATCTCCAGCGGATAGATTAAGAAACGACACGTTCACCGCGTTCATCTGCAAAGCATCCGATGCTCTGCTTGCGGGGTCTCTGCGCAGTGCGTGACACACGACACCGGTCGGAAGGTTGTCGTTGATGAAGTGAAGGAACGAGTCTCTGCTGCGGGTCATACCGACCTCTGCTTGCTGGACAAGATCAACATGAAGGCGATGTCCACGCCGTTCAAGTACGATGGGGCGAAGCCTATGACGAACAGCTCCTCGACGCCCCCTGCCGCGTCCGTAAAGGTGATCGTCAGATTCGGGTCAGCCACCTCAGAACGCGACATGGCCGAGGCCGACACCGTCATCAGGTACTCAGCATCAGGGGACAGCGCCGTACCCGCGATAACCAGGGGATAATTCTTCGCTGCTACAAGCACAGACGGCGGCGGGTTAAGTGTGGTGTCCGACGTAGCAGCCATCACCCCCCTACCCAAAAGAGGATCTCCACCGGTCGTCGTAGTTATACGCTTAGACACTACGCGGTCGGTGACGTTCAAGCGGGTCAACACCCGGTCCAACTTGTTTTGAATGGAGGTTGCACGACTCATCAAGCCCTCCGAACTTCAGCGCTGGTGGACAAGAGGTACGGCCTAATTAGTTCCAGCGCAGCGGGTGAGAACTGGCTCCCGCCTTGCACGTAGTTCTGCCGAAGATGAATATTCCCGATGTTCGTGATGTCCTCGACCACACCCTGCAACCGATTCGCGATAGCGGTGTCGTCAAAGTTCAAAGTGTAAACGGCCTGCTCACACTGCGCCATCATCACCGGCTCTGGTATGTACAGCGCACCCGTATTGAAGTCATGATCGAGATTTCGAGGAAACTGCAACCGCTGCGTCCACAACCACTTCGTGGGCATGGGCTGATCTTCCAGAGTCATCACCAAACGGGAGTGCCGGTCATAGCGATGGGGAAGGGTTTTACGCAGTGTCTTGAGGCAGGTAAACCGCGCAGTCTCAAGCACGCGGCAGGCTGCGATCAGAAGGGACACCTTTTGGCCGTCTACTAGCGCAGCCCACTGAGAAGCCTTCACGGCGCTATAATGCTGCGCCCAATAGGCATCGCAATACGCCGCATCAACGTACGAGTTGGAAAACTGATCCGCGAGCGTAGTAATGAGCGTTAGGGCCATAGGGTTCACCTTTAGGAGTGTTTGTTCTTACGGGTCGGCCCCTTCGCAACAGGCGCAGGTTCCGGTTTGGCGGCGGGCGCAGAGGTCTTGGTTAAATGCGAATCGCGTTTCTCGCGGTGTTTCCATAGCATCGACATGAGTTGGGTCTCCGTTACAGCAAGGAACTGGGAGAGGTGATTACTCACCCCTCCCGTCCAAGCACTAGTTGCTCTTGATCGAGACGGCGTGGATCGACTTCGCCTGCTCGTAAGCAAGCTTGCCTTCCTTGTCATCCCACCCGAACAAATGTGGTGCGAAGTGGACATCGGCGCTCACCACGTCTTCCTTCGACAGGATGTCGCGGTCGAACTCGACTTCCACCTGACGCTGATAGAACAGGGCCAGCGCGCCGGGGCCGACAATATAGGTCTGATACTTCATGACCGTGGAGTACGCGGACGCACTCACCGTGTCCGAGATCAGAATGGGCAACCCCATCAGGGTGCCAATCATGCCGGTCTTCATCACGTCGCCGTTGAACTGGTACTGATTCTGAATCGCTCCCAGGGCGACCAAGTCGCCGTAGCACTTGGAGTGCATGATGAGCTTACCGCCCGCCATGATGTCCTGGAAGTTGTCACCCAGAGTGGCAACCAGCGCTTTGATGACCGCGTTCTGGGTCATCAGCCCAGACGTTTCCAGTCCAGTCTGGTCGAACGTATTGGGCGTCTTGTTCAGCTCCAGCACCAGCTTGGCGTCGATATAACGAGCGGCCTTCTGGGAGAGCTGGGCCACGATCTCCTCACCGGGATCGGCCTTGGACACCAACGAAGCGGTGTCGTAAACGGCGTACGCCCCACCGCCGCGAAGGACAGTGGCGTACTCGCTGAAGGTGTCAACGCCGCTCGTGGTGAGAGGCGTACCCTCTGCCATATCCACAAAGTCCGCAATGCGTTTGAACGCAGGCAGCTTGAACTCAGTACCGGGAGAACCCAGCGGAACCGTGGTGTCAATCTGCACCAGGTTGGTGTTGCCCAGCACCATCTTGTCGGGGAACTTATCGGAAACCTGATCGCCCAACACTTCGGGATCAACGATGTCTTGAATGCGAGTAACTGCGGCCATGTAATGGCTCCTTTAAGGATGACGTTATGAAAACCAGCGCTGCACACTACGGCGCTGATGTCTTGGGAATACTGTAAGTCGCGTGTACCGTGTGTGCAGGCTATAAGAGAGGTGCCGCGACGTTAGTAAATGAGACCAGACTGCTTCGCGAGGACTTTCAACCGCGCATACTCGGCGGGGTTAGACTTCTTCAGAGCGTTGGCCTTGCCACCATCGGCCTTCGGGCCAAAGATGTCTGCCAGTTCATGCTTGCCGTCGCTCGACAAAGGACGATCACCCAGCTTGGAACCAGCGCCGCCTTTAACGTCGCCACGAACCAAGTAAGGCTTTTTAGCGGCGAACTCCTGGTAATACTCCTCCAGGCTCATCGGCTCGATAGCGTTGTTGAGGCGTACCGTACCGTTTTCGATTACAACGAAACTCTTCCTGTCTTCGTCCCAGGAAACGCTCGCCGACGTGGCTGTGGCTACGTCAGCCGGATCGTAGAAACCAACCTTTCCAGCGGCTTCTCTAATTGCTGCATCGCGCTTGTAATTCGACACCAACTCACGCGCGTCCTGCGCTTCCTTCGCTTTGAGTTCGGCGGCTGCTTTCAACCTTGCGGCCTCAGCCTTAACGCCGTCCGTAACAGTTCGCATCTCTGCGATCTGCGCCTGGAGGGCTTCCACGTCACCCTTGGCGTCCTTCTTTTCGCTGGGGGTTTTGGACTTCGCCAGATCCGCCTTCGCGGCTTCCAACTGAGCCTGTAGTGCGTCGGACGCGGCCTTCAGCGCATCGCGCTCGGCGCGCAGCTCCTTAGCGGCTTCGCCTTTCGCGGCTTTAATAAGCTCTGTCACCTTCTCCTGCTGACGCTCATCAAACGTTACCTTCTGAGCCGCTTTCTCTGCGTCCAACAAGGCTTGCGCCGCTTCCAACTCTGCTTGTGTTGCTGCCATTGATCGTTCCTCTGCTGACCCAAGTGCTTTGTCCCAAACCGGGTTAGTGTCTGGAGCTACCCTGAAACACCTCGACCAGGCCGGGTTACTCCTGGAAGATGTACCCCTCTTCAATCCGTAAGTGGCGGGGTTCGGTCACTCACAGAAAACACACCCGCGCCGCGTGTCTAGTAGTTGGCGGCGAGCTTCAAGTTCTTAATCTTCTTGCCTTTGAGGGCGATGGACGACTCCACACCAACACGGTCCAGGCCACTAGCGGGCTTGGAGAAGCGGGCCTGCCCCAAACTCTGAGGCGTAGCCGGAGTCTTAACCACCTTGGCGGCGGTCTTCAGTTGATTCGATACAGCCATGTTAAGCATCCTCCTTTCTGTGTTCGTTTAATCCTGCAACTTCACCGTTGCGTGTCCCACAGTGCCTTGATCTGATTCCCTCTCCGAGAGGGTCACATCCTTCTTAGGCTTCTGCTGCTCACCCGGCGAGGTCTTCGGAGCGCCGATAAACGCAGTCTTCTGGTCCTCAGCCCATGCCTTGAAGTCCATCTTGTCGATTTGGGCTTCAATCTCGGTCTGGTCTTCGACAGACAACTTACCGTCGAACTCATGAACCATACGCTTGAGCTGGGTCTTAACGAAGGTCGGAGAGATGTTGCCCATCTGGAAGTCCTTAACGAGAACCTGCAATTGGGTCAGAGCGCTTGTTAGGTTAGTGAGTTCGTAACGATCCTTGTACTTGATCTTCCCGTCCCATTCTTTACCTAACATCTCCAAAGTCGTCTGCATCAGCTTAGTCTCTACGCCCTCCAGCATGTCGGCGCGCGAAGAGATAAAGGGAACCGTACGACTAAACGACTGGGCCTGACTGAAGCCGCTGGACTTCTCACCGTTGAACAGCTCGTTCATGGTGTCCTGCGAAGCCCGCAGGTACATCTGCGTAATGATTCGCCCGCGCTCATCCTGCAAGATCTTGGCGGGGTCCACAGGCGGCGTAATGTACGACGGAGCCTTAGTGCCTCTGGGATACTCCATGAGGTTGGACGTGCCGATTAGACCCTCTTCTTGCTCGCGCAGTGGGATACCGGCGTCGGTCTCCTTAGCGAGAATGTTGAAGCACTGCCGGTACAGGAACTCATCCAACATGCTGTTGAGGTTCAAAATGCGCCGGTTGTTGTAGGCGAAGTCGCACAGAAACGAGAGCCCGATGTGCGGGTGCTTCTTACTACGCTTGAACCGGGCTACCTCGATTGGGACGCGCCCTAATTTGTTGAGAATTTCGTGCTGACCGGCCAGTTCTGGAGCCTCATGCTTGGTCACGTCGATGCGGCTCAGAACGTAGTGATCCGGGTAGAACTCGGTGTATACCTCGAACGAGCGCCGTTCAGCGCCAACCATTTCTACTGAGGCTTGCTTGCGCTTAGCGTACACAAGCCTTCCAAAGTCATCCGTCGTCCAGTCCGTGATTTCAATCGGGTGCATCAACACCCAATAGGGACGAACGTCATGTTCCTTTTCGTACTGCTTGGAGACCGGCAGTGCATCTCCCTCTGACTCTGGCAGCGGAGGCGCGTCGGTCAATACGTACGTCATCCCATAGATCTGCGCGTCGTCCGAAACCTGGCGCATGAAGTCGTCAATCGTCTCTCCGCGCTTTGACACGTCTCGGGAAAAGGTCTTATAGAAGTCTTCGTTCTTCCCGCCGTTGCGATCAATCGACTCCGCAAAGATGAAGTTCGTAAAGAAGGAGACGAGGGGTTCGCAGTAGTTCATGTTGTCAAGGCGCTTCACCCGCTCCTCGTAATCTTCCTGTGCCTCGCGCGCGTGCTTGAACAGATTTTCACTGGTCGCGAAGTCCTCGCCGCCGTTGTAGGCCGACAGATAGAACTCCCACCTCGGAGCGTACTGATGCCACAGCTCATGACAATAGCGCAGCCGATCTATCTCGGGGTCACGCTTAGGTGCGTTACTGCCGGTCTGCGAAAATGCGTCAAGCGGAAGGCTGAGAGTGTCAGACATGAGATTCCTTACATCGCTATCCGCTGCTCTTTGAAGTAGACCAGCGATTCGTCCAGGGTCCTGACGCTCTTAGCGTCTAAGCGTTTGGCATAGGTCGCGCTGCGGTTGTAAGCCGTTTCCATCAACTCGTACATGCTGGCCCCAGGATTCAGGCGCAGGTGTTTCCCGTTCAGGAAGCTGTCAAACAACCGATATAACCACTGCTCGCCGCCGATCACGTTTGCGGAGGTCAGCAGATTCAAGTAGTACTCGTCCGTGTAGTGCCGCGAGTAACCACGGTTTCCAGCGTAGTGATAATGAATCAACCGAGGGTCGATGTGATTGGTCTTCCCCAGCCTCCACATCTTGAGGTCAAACAGCAGCTCCTCACCGCCGTAGCCTTGCAACAACTCCTCGGGACCGTAGCCGCCCACTTCGTCCCACGCGGTCTTACGCACTACAAACCCGCCGTGCCCACCCGCCGCGAGCGGATACATCGTGAACTCCTTCTGCGGAAACTGTGAACTCTCTGCCCAGAAGTTATAGTCGAGCTTCAGCGTGTAGTGGTAATGCGCTCCCTGCGACGAGTAAAACTTCGTCGTAGAGTGAAGCATGTCCAGCGGCCTGCCTTCGAAGTCGGCTACGACTCTCTCGAAGTAGCGCTTCCCAACAAGACAGTGGTTATCGAAGAAGCACAGCAGGTTACCGTCAGCGACCGAAGCGCCGCGTTGGCGGGCGGCTGGCGGGGACAACGCCACATCGGAGTGGACGTGCGCGAGCAGCCGCTTGGAACTTTCCAGATAGTGAATCGTGTTTAGGGCGTCGGCGTCTAACTTCTCTCCATTGGTGACAATGACGTAGTTATAGTCGAAGTCCAAACCGAGTAAGTCCTCTTCACAGCTATGGATTGTCGCCCAAAGCCCCAAGGCATTACCGCGATGCGGAATGATGATAGAGAAGTCAGCCACGTTTACAGTCCTGGAACCTGCCGAAAGCGATACACGAACGGGGCCTGGTCGGCCTGCCAATTACACAACGCCAAAGAGATGACGCAGTCGTCATGAGATCCGCTTGGAGCGGAGAACTTCACCGTTCCGTTCGTATTCACGATGTACTCGTAACTTTCCAGCTCACGGCGCATAACCGTCAACTCTGCTGGAAAGGAGATTCTTGCTTTCTCGATGTTGATGCGCAGCTTGTCGATGAGCTGATGCTTCGCCGTGTTACTGGAGATCTTGTACGGAACGACGTTCAGCCCAGCGCCTTGGATCGTCTCTACAATCGGGTCACCGATACCGGTGGAGTCGATGCAGACCTGTGCCTTGTACCGGCGCGCTACGTCGATCATGCGGGAGTATTGAATCTCCCATTCCAACTTGTTGAACCGATCCTGGTACACCACGTGGCGATTCAGACAGTCCATCACGGTCAGAACTGTGAAGTCTTTCAACTTGCCCAAGTCAACACCCAGAATGTAGCGATGACCGGGGATGTAATCCTGCAACGACCCGCGCACGCAGGATGCGATCCCGCGAAACACACCAGCGGAATCCATCAAGAAGTGGGCAGCGACTTCCTGCCGGAACACGTCGTCAGGCAGGTTCCGTTTCATCTGCCGGATAGATTCAAGCGGTACGGTCGGGTTCGACCAGGTTGGCATCCGAATGGACAACCATTCCGGGTACTTGTCTTCGCCGGGGGCGAACTTCGGACTTCCGTCGTCAAAGAACTTCTCGCCGCGTTGATAGATGTCGTAGAACCAGTTGCGCGCGTGCGGTGTGCTGATGAAGATACCGGGCGCAAACGTTTGAGTAACTGTGGTAATCAGCGAGACAAATGACTCGTACGGGATTCGCGCCGCTTCGTCGCAGATGAAGAAGTTGACGCCGAACCCGCGAAGTGAGTCGGGGTTATCACCAGACTTGAACTCGATTACACTGTGCTCTGCCCCATCTGGCTTTAGGATGACAATCTTCAGATCCGCCTTATACTCTGCGTATGTGTTCTTCGGAAGCATACGCTTCGTCAGGTTGTAGGCGTTCTTCGATTGTGCGAACGTGGGAGCCACCCACCAGTTCAACGAACCCTCGTGCGTCCAAGCACGCTTGATGATCGCCGTGACACAGCCGTACGTTTTGCCGAACTTCGTTCCGCAGGCACCCACGACGAACCGCAATCCGAGGATTGTGTCAAGCGCTGTAATCAGTTGGTGCTGCTTCGGATGCGCGGGCGGCAGCTTCAGGCTGACCGGTCTAACTACGGTCTTCTGCGAGAGAAGTTCAGATGTTCGAAATTCTTGTTCGGGGGGCTTCGTTCGGGCCATTTGGGGGTTTCTTCCCGGCCCAAACCGAAACACTGTGTCTAGTGGTTAGTGGCCGAAGTATCTTCGTTCTCTGTAGCGTCTACCGGCGCTTCCAACAATCTGGGCTCCAGCACGTCTGTGAACTCCGCTTCCAAAGCTTCGTCGCTGTCCGCTCGGGCGGTAACTGCTGCCGGTTTCGTTCCTTCGCCTTCCATGATGCCGACCGAAGCCGTGAACTCGAACTTCTGCGTGGTCAGCGTGCCCAGCGACTTCGGGTAGTACCCGAGGTTCTGAAGCGCCGCTACTTTGTTCAGCTCCAGGGTGAAGATCGTCTTACAATGTTCCAGGTACGTCCTGGTTCCCGGCTTGCATTCCTTCGACTTCTTGCTGGCCTCCAGATCTTTAATCTGCCGGTCGAAGTTCATGGCGATGTCGGCGATGACGTTCGCTATGTCGTCCTCGCGAATGAGCTGCGCCTTTTCTCTGCGAATAGCGTCTTTATCCTTGCGGATCATCCGTTCCGAGACTTGGCACAGGTCGGCAATCGACTGGTTGGTCTCGTCGGGGCGCGTGGCCATCATGTAGCGAACCACGTGCAGCCGGTCCTTGGCCACCAGGCGCTCGCCGGTCTGCGCGAGGGCGATCAGTTTTTCGGCTTTCGGGATGGCCATAAGGTTGGGGTTGGGGTCGGAGAGGAAAGCAAGGTGCGCAGAGTGTGCAAATCTCTAAGAGACACTTTTCCGCAAAGTGGGCGTCACATCAAGCCACCCATTTCCTCTATCTACTTACAATATAGCACACAAATAGTGTGTGTCAAGCGGTTACTGTGAGTCCTGCGTTCATGAAAGTCTGTTAATACCCACAAAACAAAGGGCTTGAGAGGAGTTAAAATAGTTTGAAAATAGTTTGAAAAGACTTACGAAGGATACTATTTTGCACTGGTAAGGACATGCTACGATCCCGATAGAGTGTTAGTTCAAATAGGCACGGACCCGGCGCATGTAGAGGTGTGCTCGGGATGCGGTCGAGTGTTTCAGGCAGCGGACCTTAACCTCGACTTAACCACAAATATGTGGAGCTGTGACACATGCGCGAAGGCGTTCACCCCTAGCGCGGCGGACACAGCTTATTCTTCCATTTGGTTTTGCGGTAAAGCGTGCGAAAAGAGATCTGGGCCTGCGATGTTAGACGCTACCGATTGACACGCACGGGCGTTGTGGTGGACGTTCCATATGGCCTGCCGTTCTTCTTGGGTGTGTATTGCGCAAGTCCTTCTTCAAACGGAACTCCCAGGACTCTGCACATGCGAGCCATAGTTTCTTCGGTAGGCCGGGAAACGTCCTCTCTGTAGAAATAGATGGACGACCGGGACAAATCGCATTTGCGAGCGAACAGCTCGGGTGTAAGATTCAAGCGCTCCAGGTGCGGATCAAGCCACTGCTTGATGTGATTGAAGTCTCTTTTCGTCGGCATACTACTGATTATCGGTAAGAGTAGGGGTGTGTGTCAAGGGGTTAACAGAGAATACTACCTAACTACTTTAGAATCAACAAAGCATAAAGCTAACATACACATAACAAAGCATTTACCCCATTGCTAAGCACACACTCAGCCTGGGCGACGTATAGTCTTATTATGACAGGTTTTTAGGTGTGTGTCAAGAGGTATTCACCTGTTTGTCAAGCATTATTTTGACTTTTCCACAGGTTTCTTGAACTTGTTGCGCACACACATGAAAATGGTGTATAGTGGTTATGTGAGCGACATCAAGAATCTCGACGTAGCCGAGCTGAAGCCCGCCTTGAACACGACGCTGGTCACCAACCAGGCCGGTTTGGAGAAAGTAGCCCAGTTCTTCGAAAGGGTGAAGACCTTTGGGTTTGACACCGAGACGAATATCGTTCCGAGGTTTACCACCAGGAAACTGCGTACCATTCAGGTAGGAAACCGCGATGAGCAGTACGTCATCGACTTGCTTGCGTTCGCCGGTTCACCCGAAGACCTGGCCTCGGGGCAGGGGAAGAAGCAGACCTCGTCATGGGCGAAGCCGGTCGTGGATGCGCTGCGCGCAGGTTTAGACTCTAAGGCTCACGTCAAGGTTGGGGCCAACCTGCAATTCGACTACGAAACGGTTTTGTGGTGTCTCGGGCTGCGATCTTGGAACTTCTACGACGTGCAGCTCGCAGAGAAGGTGATATACGCAGGGCAGGAAAACTTCTTTCGTGAGGGGTTCTGGGCTTTGGACGATCTGGTGGAGCGCTACTGCCACCTGAAGATCAGCAAAGATGAGCAGAAGTCGTTCGATCTGGAGACGCCCCTCACCGACCGGCAGATTGAATACGCTGCGCTGGACACCCGCCTGCCGCTGGCGGTAATGGCTGGTCAGCGCGCTGTGATCGAGAAGGCCAAGTTGGGGCGCATCGTCCAGGTCGAGAACGATGCTATCCCGGCGTTCGGGGAAATGCACATCAACGGGGTGCTGATGGACGCCTCAGCCTGGACCGCGCTGGGGAAGGACAATGAGGCGGCTCATAAAGCCAACATTAAAGTCCTAGACACATTTTTCCTGCCGGTGGTTGGGAAGAAGGAGGCACCGACCGTTGACGTGGCCGGGTTGGAGGAGGCGTGGCGCGCGGAGACCGACCGCGAGAAGCGGGCTGAGCTTCGCCGGAAGTACCAAGCCGGTTCGCGAGCGGTACGCGAGTGGACGGCGAACGCCGCGAAGTACGAGGGCGAGGCGGCTATCAACTACAACGCCACCGCCCAACTGCTCGCGGCGCTGCGCAAGCTGGGATTCGGAGCAAAGATCCTGCCCAGCACGAACGACAAGATTCTGGCTAAGCACTCCGACAGGCCGGTGATCCAGGCCATCCAGAACTACCGAGAGACGGCGCAGATCATCAAGAACTTCGGGGAAGCATGGCTGGAGCACATCGACCCGGTCACCGGGCGCATCCACTCAACGATCAACCAGATGGGCGCGGCCACCGGTCGCACCAGCTCCTCGAAGCCGAACATCCAGAACATCAAGAAGGAAAAGAAGTGGCGGCGCTGCTTCGTCGCCCGCGCCGGTCGGCGTATTGTCACTACGGACATGAGCGGCGCTGAGCTGCGCATCATGGCCGACGACAGCCGAGATGAAACTTGGATCGTAGCGTTCGAGAAGGACTGGGATCTCCACTCCATCGGCGCGGAGATGGCCGAGCCAGCGAAGTGGGCGGCTTGTGCTTTGGAAGGGTGCAACTTCGCTGCGAAGAAGTTGAAGTGTGAATGTCCTGCCCACAAGAAGTTGAGGGACGATACGAAGTCCTTGAATTTCGGGATTGCCTACGGTATGGAGGAATCAGCAGTCGCCGCGAAGCTGCACATTTCCAAAGAAGCAGCCGGGTCGAAGTTGACGAACTGGCGTAGAGTCAATAAAGGGGTCAACGACTACCTGGCACGCTCCGGCGAGACCGCCAAGTTGCAGTGTTGCGCCCACGACATGCTGGGCCGCAGACGCTTGTTCGACAAGCCCGACTGGAAGCGCGCCGCCGAGATCGCCGTGGAGCGCGTAACGGAAGACGCTGTTAAGAAGGAAGCAGAGCTGGCTAGGCTGGAGAAGCGGAAGCCGCGCCCAGCCGAGTTGCTTCCCCGCAGGCCGGTGGACTCCAAAGCTATCGGGCGGGTGTACTACGCCATGTTCGGTAGTATCGAGCGCGAGGGCAAGAACATGCGTGTCCAAGGCACCAACGCCACGATTGCGAAGATCGCGATGGGGGCCGGGTTCGACAAGGATGGAAAGCCGTTCATGTGGCACCTCTTGCCTGAATACGACGCGCTGCTTGAAAATTTCGTTCATGACGAGTTCGTCAATGACGCACCTGAAGAGAGGGCGGAAGAGGTTCGCCTCATGGTTGAGGACTGTATTCTGCGCGCCGGGGCGGAAGTGCTGCGCCGGGTGAAGATGTTGTCGGAGAGCCACATCGGGGAGTGCTGGACGAAGTAAACGGTGTCAAAAACCTGACACGTTCTTGGTGTGACCCACACTCCCACAAAAAATGCTTGACATACACCCTTTCGTGGGGTACTCTTCCCTTTAGGGAAGGTGATAGAAGATGCCAAACATTGAGAAGGTCAACACCAGGCTGAGCGAGATCATCAACGCCAAGATGGAGGAGCGTGGTGTAAGCATCAACGACGTAGCCAAGAGCACTGGTGTATCGTACGAGCACATGCGGCGGGTCGCTCGCGGTGTGGTTCCCTCCAGGTTCATCTTGAAGGCCATCTGCGACGAGCTGAAGCTGCCCTTCAAGCAGCTCCAAGAACTGGCTGACGAGGCGAAGATGCGGGAGAAGTACGGGGACTTGCCGTTGAAGCTGGCTGGCAAGACCCCGTCCTTAGAGCCGTTGGAGAGGATCTGGAGCAAGTTGTCTGAGCAGCAGCAGGAAGACCTCATCTACATGGCGAAGAGTTGGTTGAGGCGTGGTCCCGCCGCCGTCGCCAACAGCAAGGTAGCGGCGGTTTAGGTGCGGTACAATTCCTTTATAGAACAAGTAGCTCTAACTTTTCGCTGTTTTGGCGTTTTTGCTGCTAAGTTCTTTAAAATGTTAAGCCTACAAGCGCCCGTAGCTCAGTTGGATAGAGCGGCTGGCTTCGAACCATCGCCTATCAAAACACACACATGCGGTGTCTTTTTTACACACAAGCACCTGCGTAGCGTGTACAAAACAGTGTATTTACCCCGTATTTTCATCGGTTTCCAAAACACACACAAAAAGACTGTTGCATCACACATAAACCGCGTGCTATCATCAGAAACGTGGTTGGTGGGGTGATGCTAGTAGCTCTAGCCGAGGAAAAAGCGATGACGTTGACCGAAATGACGGCCCTGTTTATGGATTCTAGGAAGCGCGGCACGACCGGTGCCAGAACACAGTGCTCCGAGAAGACTTTGAAGATCTACGACCAAAACCTGCACGTGTTCGTCGGTTACTTGGAGAGTGAAGGCGTGGTGGCGTACGAGAACATTAAGCGAGCGCACATGCTGCACTTCCGTGACTGGTTAGACACTAAGGGCTGGGCGAAGGCGTCCATCTATCAAGTGTTGCGGACCCTGCGCACGTTGTTTCGATGGGTAGAGAAGGACGAGGACTGCCAGCTTCAGGATTTGGAGAACATCCAGCGCTGGTTGCCCGCGATCCCCATGAACCCGAGGCGGTTGGACATCCCAGACAACAAGGTCTTGAAGAAGTTCAAGAACACGTTCAACACCAGCGACCGCTGGGAGTATCGCGACTACATCGCGATCTGCCTCATGATGACGAACGGGATGCGCCTTGGCGAGTTGTGTGGTTTGAAGGTAGCGAACATCGGGTGGACCGACCACGTCCTGTTCGTGGATGGCAAGCAAGGCGAGCGGTTCGTGCCCACCACGGCTGCGATGCTGCGTCTGCTGAAGGGCTGGCTCAAGAAACGTGAAGGCTGCGCCCAGGCGAAGAACAGTCCGTATGTATTCGTCAGCAAGCGTTCGCCGCAGATCAGCGTAGAGGCGTTCGGAAACGCCTTGCGCAAGCACCGAAAGAAGTACGATCTGCCGCGCGTTACGGCGCACACGTTTCGCCACGCCTTCTGCACGCAGTATCTACGAGGGGGCGGCAACATCGCCAAGCTGATGGGTGTAACCGGCCACAAGAGGGTGGATCAGTTACTCGCGTACACCCACCTGGCCGAGCTTGGAAAGAAGGAAGCGCGAGAAGAGTTGGAGAAGGTAAATCTTTTGAAGGAGTGTTGAGACGTGTCTGAAGAAAAGCTCATAAACGTGATCGCCGCACAGGACGCCTATATACTGCGGTTGCGCCAGTTGGTCTACGCGCCCCCGCATATCAAAGTACGGGCAGAGAAAGAGATTGATGAGCTGTCGCTGGCTTCCAATGTGACCCAGGCCAAAGAGGACGCTGGTCTTTCCTTGCACGCGGAGCCTCCCTCAAAATGACGCACCCGAGGCCGACTACCGAGCCTTGGACGATCTGCTGGAGTACTTCGACGCCTGTGAGAAGTGCAAGTGGGTGTGTTAGCAAGGTTTGGCGCGGCTGGTTCGCGCCTCTATTAAAGTGCTTGACACGCATCTAAAGTGTGTGCTATAGTTAAATAGATGGGGAACGACGCACGAGCGACGAGTGACCTTACCGGCAAAGCCGAGGGGATCTGCCAGTCGGCGCGTGTCGTTGCCCCACCTTCGTTCTGTTCATATTCTCCTCTCTCATTGGGTGGGGCGGTTTCGCAAGCCGCCCCCTTTTTTAGTGTCTACGAAAGGGCATCGTGCAGATAGTCAAAGCCAGTTTCAGCATCGAAGACGAGATCGACGGCGAGGCAATGCTGAAGCGCATTGAACGAGCTGGGCGTACGTGCTACAAGTCCGAAATGAAGATCACCGACTCCACCGCTCACGCGTTCGTGGCGAGGGTGATTGCCAGCGGGCACGAGTCGGTGATTGAGCATGAGAAGGTCACCGTTCGCATCGTCTGCGACCGTGGCGTGTCCCACGAGCTGGTGCGACACCGCATCGCCAGCTACAGCCAGGAGAGCACCCGGTATGTGAACTACGGGAAGCGCGGAGGCGTGGCCTACGTTCTGCCGGTCTGGGTGACTCCTGATACCGCTGAGTGTCGGCTATGGCAGGCAGGCTGTGCCGCCAACGAGCGGGAGTACCTGGACGCGCTCTCAAGAGGCTGGAAGGCACAGGAAGCCAGAGGGTTCCTGAATCACTTCGTGAAAACGGAGTTGGTGAGCACCTTGAACTTCCGGTCCTGGCGAAACTTCTTCCGACTGCGCTCTGTGTTCGCAGCTCACCCCTCGATGCGGGAGATCGTCGTTCCGATGCTGGCGGCATTCAAGCAGTTGATCCCGGTAGTGTTCGATGACATCTGTGTTGCTTAAAGGAAAAGGAATGTACTCAGACGCTATTACGTTGTACGGTGAGCCGATTGAAAAGATCTGTGAGATGCTGGCGATTCTTCGCACCGAAGGCTGCGGCGACCCCATTTTCACGCTGAAGCGCATCATCCAGCAGCGTGACGGAGTGGTGAAGCCGCTCATGTGGTCGAGAGACTTGCAGATCAGCGTGTTGGAGCGCCAGCTCGCCGCCGAGCAGCAGGAGCACCTTCATACTGCCGAGAAGCTGTTCGAGGTGGTGGAGGAGCTGGATAGCGTGACAGAGGAGTTGGAGCGCGTCGGAGAACTCGCTACAGGCGCGCTGGAAGATCTGGCAGGCGCTGATGCGCTTGTGGACGAGTATCAGCAAGCCATAAAGATAGTACAGACGATGGTCGGCAACGTGGATGAGGGTACCGGGGAGGACTACGCTAGGCTCTACCGGCGCGTGGCCAGCGCAGTGATCGGTGCAGCACCGGTTCCCCCCAGAGACGATCTCAAGCAGCGTTTGGACGCGTGGGCAGCGGAGCGAAAGGCGGCGGTGACGAGTAACGTCACCACGGCTAGGCTGGACCGCGACCTGACGATGTTCTAGGCACCACGCCGTTCACCTTCTATTCGTCTTCGTGTGATACAGTACTAAGGGAGCCCCCGTAAGGGGGTTACCGGAGTACTCACATCGAATGAATAAGACTATTCCTATTGGAAGTTCAAGTAGCAAACGGGATGCAAATGTGTTGGGGTCGTTCACCGCTGCGCAGATACGCACGGCAGGGCTGGCGGCGCAGGGTCTAGCGACGAAGACCATCGCTGACCGGGAAGGCGTAACTGAGCGGAGCGTCAAACAGCGCTTGCACATCGTGATGGAACGTGTAGGCGCTACGACCCGGGTGGAGTTGGCGCGCTGGTGGATGGTGAACGCGGAGCGATATGGCGACTGCCATCATTGCACCCTGCGGCGGTGCATGGCGTAGCCGGGAGGCATAGATGGCAAAGAACTTAGTGAACAACCTGGCGATACGGGACGCAATCGAGCGGTGGCTCCGCGTCTGCGCCTTCCTGGGACCGAGCAACGAGGCGCTGACAACACCCTGCACGGCGGCAGACCTGGCCGACGACACCACCAAGATCGACGCCTTGGCCATCGAGTTGGAGCAGAGATGGCTCGCGTGAGGATGGATGACTACCCTGCCCTAGAATACGCGCTCGCCGGAGACCGCGTGGAGTTCTACTTCCAAGGTGAGTTGATCGTGGAGGGCATAGCGCGGTACGACCACTACACAGCGTGCGTCGATGCCATGCGGCTCGCTTGGGGAGGTATCTCCGGGGAGTGGGACGCTGGCCGCACGAACGCGGTGCGCGCCTGGGAGCAGCGTAGAGAAAGGCCGGAAGTCTGACGCCAGAGCCCCTCCACTAAAACGGGGCCACCATCACCCCGCTTAGGCTAAAGAATCCAGCCAGCAGGCCCCAGTAAGCGGCGTTGGGCACACTGGTGGGTGTCAAGAGACGCTAGAAGATGGCAAACATTGGAAAACAATCATCAGAGTCGCTAAGCAGGCGCAAGCGTCTCAACCAAGGCAGACGCTTTGGAATGCTTGTAGCGACGGAGTGGTTAGGCAACAACGTATGGCGTTGTCGGTGCGACTGTGGCGGTACGGTAGACACCAAAAGCCGAAGGTTAGCAGGCAGAAAAGGTGGCAAAGGTGCAACGCACTGCGGGTGCCGGTTAGAGATGCGGCTGAAGGAGATGTACAGCGCACTGACAGTGGACTTGGTGGGAAAGACGTTTGGGGCGTGGGAAGTGGTTGCCAGAGCCGGATCAACACCAGGTGGGAGCGCCAAGTGGCGCTGCCGGTGTGCTGCGGGTCATTGGCGGATAGCGGCTGGCAAAGATGTAAAGCGGAGGGGTAGGGTCTCCAAGTGCGAACTGTGTGAAGCGGGAGTAGCGGCGCGGCGGAACAGGCTGTGGGAAGAGGCGGATAGGTCGCTGAAAGAGGCCCTGGCGGCGTGCGTGTGGTTAGAACGAGCCGACGAGGCGTGGCACAAGCGACAACTAGACCATCGAAGGGCGAAAGGCAGGGAGTGGAAGAAGTTAAACCCTGATAAAGTGGCTGCTGCGGGGAAGAACAAAGCAAAACCCGCGTGGTTGCCCCGGCTGGCGCTGGACGAGGTGTACGCCAAGCGCCGAGAAGTGAGCGAAAGGACTGGTGTGGAGCACCACGTTGACCACATCGTGCCACTACACGGTAAGACGGTCTGCGGTCTTCATGTACCGTGGAACCTTCAGGTGCTTCCGGCGAAGGAAAACCACACAAAAAACGACCGGTTGCTGCCGTGGGTGGCGCGCGGCGAGTGGGGGGAGTGGCGGAACTTCGAATTGGGTCCGAAACCCGCCTCGGAACTGCCAAGTTTGGCTCTGTTAGCGTCTATGCGGGTGCTTCCTTCCAGCGAGGTTTACGCACCCTAAAAAAATACAGCGGAATCAAGAACTTAGCCCTTGTCAAATGCACATTCGTGTTCATTTGTCAAGGGCTTTTTTGCGCTTAGATACTAACAGTTGACAGTTCGGTCGGACCAGGCTCGAACGCGCCCGCGAACCGCCTATGTTCCGGCCTCGTATGTCAGTGTAAGGACATGGCTTAGCGTCGTTTAGAACAGCGCAAAACTTGAGACTACCCTGCGCAAGCCCCCCACCACGTCGTAACCCCTACCATTACTTCGTCTGGACGGCGTACGGACTAGGTACCACGTCGAAACACAGTAGAAACAATGTCTTTAGCCTAGACTTAAACGACATGTGTTGTTTATACGACGTGTGACGCTGTTGTAACGGCGTTATAGGGGCGTGTAGACCGAGGGTTAACCAAGCTGGTACCTCAGTTCATACGCCGTACGCCGTCGATACGCCGTCCCAACGAAGTGAACCCGGTTAGACGCTATGCACCAGCTATGCTCTGGTGTTCCTGGTACCCTCGCACACTACCTACATATAAAGGATAGCTGCGGGTATGGTAGGGCGCTTTGGCATACCACGTGCTAGTGTGAGCAAGTGTAGGGCCGTTCCTGTGTTGGGGCGGATTGCACAGTATTCAATGGCGAACATAAGGCGTATAGACCACGTCATTCTACGTTGCATGATGTAAAGGGCCATTCTCGTTACATAGGGGTATAGGATGTTAGGTACCTCCCGACGCGTCGGACGCGTGGCAAGGCTCGCAGGCGGCAATACGCGGGTATTCAGCTTGACACACATGGCGCGTGCGAGTGACACACGCACATTAAGACATTTTAATATGGCCATACGCTTGCTACGCGTGCGCGCGTTCATTTTCCCTGTATGCGTGCTGGCTTGCTAACAGAAACCACTTGACACCATACTCCGCAGTGTGCGTATACTTCAATTGTGCTTGTTTCACACACACAGCATGTGGAAGGACTCTAAGACGATATGACGATACAGATTAGAACATTCGCGGAATTGGACGGCGTGCGTATGTGGTCGCGCACGTTCGACGCTAACGGACGCGTTACCCGCTGGTACTCTCACGGGTTATTCAATGATGCTGCGGAGGTTCGCGCATCCATTGAGATGCACTACGATCATTCCGGACTGACCGATTCACAGCTTGAACACTCCGCTAAACACGCCGCGTACGTTGTTACCACGTTGGCGCATCCATACCCCAGCTATTCAACAGTTTGGACACTTTCTAAGGAGAACTAGACGCCATGACACACAATGCTCTTTCATCATTGGTTACGCTGGTAACGATACCGGATACGTTGTTACACGCGTCCGTAGCACCGGCTAAGACTGCTAAGCGTACCATTGACACTACACCACGTACCGCCATGTCCAGACTGGAACGGCGCGCGCAGTCTGCTATGCTCATGCGGCAAATGCGGGCAGAACGAAAGCTTGCTACGCTTGCTAAGGCTACGGACTACATGAGTGAGGACAAGACCTGTAAGCTCACGCGCCAAGAGGCAATAGACAAGGCAATCGCCAACACGCCGGCGTATCAGGCGCGCATCCGGTATACGGACTATGCTAAGACGCGTGCAGAGCATACGGCGCGTGGTGAATACGGACCCTTCCTGCGCGCAGTATGGCAAGATCCACAACCACATGACATGATGTGGGATGAAACGCCCCACGCACGCGTTACCCGTGAAGCTACAGCGGTGCGCGATAGTGTCTTGAACCACTTTCGAGGGTTTAGCGCCACGCAAGGGAAAACACGCGGTAACTATCTGAGTCCCTGGCGGATTGAGAACATTACCAGGAACGAAGTGATTTACCGCAACATGGTGGAACATAACGAGGTTAGCCATGCGAACCCCTTACACCACGTTCGCATCATTGACCGAGCCTACAGCGTACCATCGTGGGCGGCGATTGGTTCCACCGTTCAAGAGTCTAAAGAGAATAAAACCAAACGGTTACGGGTATTCGGACATGCGCGCATTATGGGTTCTAAGCACACCACGCTAGACACCATGCAAGCGGCGTTTACTCCCACTTCCCCCGTGGTGTTTACTCAATCCGAGAGACAAGATAAATCACACATGGCGCTAGACTTGACTATGACAAGCAAGGTCCCTGACTTTGGCGCTATGCCACCTTACGCACACCAGCTAAAGGCGGCGGCACCAGAGCTTTCCCGTAACGCCCTGTACATCCCACGCATGTACAAGGTAGAAGCTAAACTCGCACGTGAAGCAATGTCTCAAGCTGGTACGCCTGTTATGTGTACTCAAGACTTGCACACTGAGACGGGGTTCGCCGATGGACCTTATAGTGTGTACCCTCACTACATGGTAATGCCCAATCGAAAGCCAGCACCTACACCAGCACCTAAGCACGGTTTAGAGGTGCTGGCGGTGACGTACGGCGCGGTAACGTCTCAAGATTTAGACGGTTCGAAGATTGAGCGTATCTTTATCTCACACGTTTAACCTCTTGACACCCACGCACGGCGCGTGTAACGCCCTATAGTCCAAACGGATTATGGGGCGTTTCCATGTTTGAACCCCTTGAATCCTGCTAGAACCCCGTCTCTACCCTGCTAGTAACCCCGTGGTACGTTCCTAAGACCTTGCCTGATACCCTGATACCCCTTGCTTAGGCGCTATAACCCTGCTAACAGTTCGTTTGGAAGTTAGGGGAACATGCGTTATACTTCCCCTGTTCGAAAGCAGCACGGGGTTCGCACAAGCGGCCCG
>Ga0265338_10001998_pt1 | contig 31691 bp, 21 predicted proteins | sample 42126metaG_FD_193579 | JGI IMG/M metagenome (GOLD analysis project Ga0265338, IMG submission 193579) | Rhizosphere microbial communities from Carex aquatilis grown in University of Washington, Seatle, WA, United States - 4-21-26 metaG | ecosystem: Host-associated > Plants > Roots > Rhizosphere...
CCTATGGCGTCGGCGCGATTACCGTCACCCATGGCGAATGCGACGCGGGCAATGAAAATTATGAGAACGATCTGTATCAGTTGTGGTCCGATTACAACACCGACCTCCCGGCCATCACGGGACAGAAGCAGAAGATCCAGATGATTGTGTCGCAACAGGATTCGTGCGCCGACCGCTCCGCCTCCACGCTGGCGCAATGGAAGGTGGGGGTTGACCATCCCGCGGACATCGTCTGCTCGGGTCCAAAATACCAATACCCATCCGCGGAGGGAATTCACCTGACGGCCAACGGATACCGGCAACTTGGCGAGAAATACGGGCAGATCTATTACGAGCGGGTGATTCTCGGTCGGAACTGGCAACCGCTCCACCCTACCACGGTGGAACGCCAGGGCGCGGTCATCACGGTTCACTTTCATGTGCCGGTCGCACCCTTGGTGTGGGATACGACTCTTGAGCCCCCGCACCCGTCCGTGGTGGAATGGAGAAACGGCAAGGGCTTTGAGGTCAGCACGGCGGCGGGAGGCAAGGTGGCCATCGTGTCCACAGCCATTTCTGGCGATGCAGTCATAATCACCTGCGCGTCGGATCCCGGACCGGGCGCGCGCGTAAGTTACGCCATGATCGGGGAAAAGCTCCGGATGGATGCTCCGTTTGAAGGGACCTATCGCTGGGGTTTGTTGCGGGATTCCGATCCTTTTATCGGTGCCGGCACGGGAAAGGCGCAGCCCAATTACAGCGTGGCCTTCGAGATGCCGGGGCCTTGAGCCGCGGGCAGGATGTGGGGAGGTTCCGGCCGAACCAACCGTCCCGCCATTTTATACTTTAAACTCGCGCTGGTTACCGCAAGGGCACCGCGCCTCACTTCCCTTTCCACCACGTTCTGATGTCATCGGCGGCTTGATGCGCGATGGCAGGAATGCCGTGGATCGCATCGCGCAATTCCGGGAAATAGTGGGCGGCCAGCCACAGCAGGGCGGCGGCCACGGCGAGCCACACCAGCGCATCCAGAAGAAACACGATGGGCCAGGTCCATCCCGGCCGGCCCGAACCCCAAAAACACATGCGTCGCGCCACTTTCAAGGGCCCCGCGATGATGCCATAGACGATAAACAGCAGCAGCACGGCGACCCACACGGGTACGTTGGCCGGCAGCGCCAGTCCGAACACGGTGCTGGTCGCGAGCAGCGAGATCAGGGCACAAATCCACAGGACCGTCGCCGCGCCGTGCAGCAACGACAGCACGGGCAGCGTGAAGCCCATCCCGGGATGAAGGGGGGCATGTTCCGCCCAATAGCTTTGCCAGTTACATCGCCACTGGTCCGCGTTCGCGCGCATTTCCCGCTTGAACCGGCGCTTCCATTCACGGCGCGCCTTGCGGTCCGGAAAGCCCTTCACTGCCTCGTAATACCCTTCCTTCGCGCGCCGGATGAATTCCTGCGCCGTCGATGGGTTGCCGGACGCCGCCGCCTTTTCTTCCGGCGACCTCGCTTCGGGCACCACGAACGCCATGACCACATAAACGAGCAACCCGGTGCCCCAAAATATCGTCAACAGGACGAAAGCCAGCCGCACGAAGGTTGGATCAATGTTCAGGTGGGCGGCGATTCCGTTGCAGACGCCGGAAATCATCGCGCCCTCGTGGATCCGATAAAGCCGCCGGGGCGGCCCGCCTTGTCCCGTTGCCCGTTCGGCTCCCGCCGCTTCGGGCCCGCTCGCATTGCCCGGGGTGCTGGCGCCGCTGGTGCCCGGGTCCGTGGCCTTGCCCGGGTCCGCCTCGATCGGCCCCATTTCCGCCAGGACCGCCGTAACCTCCTTTGCCTCCACCACCGTCTTGTGGCTGGCCAACAGCGCACGGAACTTCTCCCCGATCGCGCCCTCGATGTCCGAGAGGATTTCATCCCGGTCCGGGTTGCCGTGCAGTTGTGCGGCCGCGGTTTCCAGATAGGCGCGCAAGGCATCATAGCCGCCTTCTTCGAGTTGATACGCATTGCCGCCCAGATTAATTGTGATGACCTTGTTCATGGCAGGGTTGTCTCCGTTCTATTTTTGTCCCAGTTTTTTCACCGTCCCGTGGATCTCGCTCCAGTACTCCAGGGTTTCGCGCAGTTGCTCCCGCCCCTTCGCGGTCAGCTCGTAATATTTGCGGGGCGGTCCGGCCTCGGATTCCTTCCATTCGTAATCCAGCAGCCCTTCGCGGCGCATCTTGCTCAGCAACGGATACAGCGTGCCTTCCTGGGTTGCGAATTCGGTCGCGCTCAACCGTTTCAAGATGTCCGCCACGTAAACCTTTTCCGCCGCGATGATTTGCAGGACGAGCAACTCGAGCAGACCCTTCCGGATTGCGGAAAATTTTTCATTCACACTCATGGCTAAACATTCAGAAAGCTACCTTTTTGTTTAAAGGTAGCTGGACTTGAGATTGGAGTCAAGGGGAAATGTTTCCGGCAAATTGATCGGGGGTTTGGCGAACCGGGGGCGGTTCGACGGTGAGGCGTCCCGCTCAGAACGGGAAGGTTGAAGGTGCACTCCTTCACGCGGTGCCAATTTCACATGTTCCCGCAGGGGTTTCACCCTTACGCGGCTGGGAAGTTGGAGGTTGGGCGTATTTTTGTGGCAGCGTGGCAAACAACAGGCGCGCAACTTTTCATGGGTGGTCAGTTGCGCTAAGGCGCGCAATCTGCGCAAACGGCCGTCCAGTTATCGCGTGGCCGACCAAGAACGATTGCCGCGCGGGATCATCCGGCTCCGGCATTGTATTCTTCGCCGCCGCAGTACAAATGCCGGACGGTCGTACCGTATCTGGACAGCCTGAGAGTTGCTTGAGGCCAGTGGCATCCAAAGACCCCACCAAAACCGATTGGCAGGGGATTAGCTCTTACCCGGCTCGATGGACGCAATGATGTGGATTATTCTTATCGCAGCCCCGATTCTGGCGGCACGCAGCGTGGCGTCCTTTGGAGTGACATCGCGTCGCAACCAGTTTTCACAACCCTCCGAGTCATCGCTCGTCCGGCGGGATGTGAACAGCGAAGCAGAACAAAAGGCGCAACCGGCGTCGGTTAATACTCCGGCACCAGTTGAGGTTGCGCTGATTTCAGCGGCTTTCCCGCGCTGCGAAACCGGGCAAGGTCTGAGTTGAACGACGTTTCATAATCTGCACCACTAACCTGATCTTAACACCCCGGAGTTTTTATTCCGGAATTTTTCAAGACGCACCCCAGTCGTACCACCCCCTTAAGCATTTCGTTGTACCTCCACGCATAATCTCATGAACGCAGCATTTAACAAGGCAAGCCGGGTTGATGCGTATTCTCTCTTACCCCGCATGCTCCCTTTGGGGCGGGTATCGGAGGCTGATGTTGACATCCCGGGCCGGCCAAACCGCGTCCGGTGGATCGCGCGTCCGGTGGGGATTATAATGTTAAGCGCATTCCTGGAAATCTTCGCCTTGCAATCTCAGGCACAATCTTATGCGGCACTGCTTGAATTCACAGGCGATACCAACTTGCCGGTCAGGCCCGTTTCGGCATGGCATAGTAACACCAATTCAGTGGTTGCAGTATTGACATGGACCCGCCCGGCGGAGGAGGGGACAAAACCGGAGCTAAAACTGGTTTTTGAGCGCATGGATGAGAAGAGCCTTTCCTCCATTCTTGAAAAGGTGGGAACCGAACGGGCCGAATCAACTCTGGTGTCGGCCAGGGTGCTTACCGAGGATATGATGTCGTCCCTGAATCGTGATCCTTCGGCCCCGGGAAGCCCCGTCGAGTTGCTCGACCATCACATCGCATCTGTCTTTAGAAAGACCGCGAGGGATTCCCTCGGAGATTACGTAAAGGACAATTACCGTCCCAGCGGCGTCGTTGAAATTCTTCGGGAAACGTTTCTGGATGATTCTTTTGACAAAAGAATTGTCTCTCCGTTTTCCCCGGCTGACGCGGGAAATCCTGGAACCGCCTATGCCAAAAAAGACGGCATCCACATCGGATTACGAGATGTCTTGAGTGACAACCCCAGAGGATTCGTCACCTTCAGCGACAAGGCGGAAATTGATGTGACGCCGAGCCACCCGTCGATCACCCTGCGAGATCCCCTGTATCTTGACTACAGTCACAACCGAAAAGCATTGATCACCGCGTTGGCTGTGAATTATACCGACTGGCAGGTGGACAAGTGGTCCATCCCCAGTGTCGGCGGAACACTCTCCTATGTTTACGACAACGAAAGCGTCAACCTGACGGCTGGCGCCGGCCGGTGCAATTTCGAATCAAGTCATGGTGGCGTCGAAAGCCGATATGGCGAACAAGTCATGCTCTACGCGCAGTGCACATTCTGAATTTAACCTGCCTCGTGCGGTCAATCGCCGCTGTTCCCACGATACGGGAGTTTTGACCACTGCCACTGGTGATGGCTGGTGACAGCTTGAAGGTTGTCTTGCATAGCCCCGCTGGGACTACCACCACCGCCACCGATGCCGCCGAGGGCTGATTCGTGTTGGTGGTCACACCGGAAGTAGTTTCCACGCTGCGAGTGAAGACCACGTTCTGTTTTAACGCCTGGTCCATTCCCACTACACGGGAGAGAACAACCAGGCGTCACATTTCACTTCGGTGCATCCCATTGCTTCCCGGATTCTGGAACTTTGCCGTGAAGGAAATCCCTTGTTCACTTTTCGCGGCGATGGAAAATCAGCAGCATACCAGCTAGCCCGGCCAGCCCGAATGTCGGTGGTTCAGGAACGCTGACTAGAAATACCCCCACCTCATCCAGATCGACAAAAGAGAAAGGACTATCGGCAGTAAAATACAGCTGCGTCGAACTCGCCGACGCGGCCACATAGACTTGATTAATTTCCCATCCTGGCAAACCGCTTACAGAAGGAAAGTATCCCAGATCCTCAGATCCCCAGTAAACGTGAGCCAGCGGGGTTGCGCTTTGGGTCCAGAACTGTAGCAGGTATGTACTACCCGGCTGCGTTGGTACATCCTGATAAGCATAGTTTTGAAACGAAATATACCCTCCACTTTCCCCGCCAGTTTGCGGGGACCACGCATACCCATAGATAGTCCAACCAGCAAGCTCACCAAAGCCTCCATTCTCAACGAGGTTTGGACCGAGGGTGTCGTAAGTATAAATGCCTTGTGCGTCAATGTGAAGGACCGTACCCAATATAGCCCACAAACAAGCGCATATCGCAGTGATTTTCGCTTTTGACCTTGATTCCATTGCCTACGGCGAACCGTACTGAAAGACGCGGTAGAATCTCGCCATATCACTGAAAGGCACGGTTAGAGTGCCTGGCGGGCCGGTATCGGTCCAGCCTGCGACGGCATTCGTAGCGGTCACTTCCCCGGTCGGCGAGGTAAACCAGGAGACCAAGTTGGTCGAGTATTCCACTTGATAAGTCCGGTTTGAAGTGGCCGCCCAGGTCAAAGTGACGGTGCTTTGAGCCGGTTGCGCCTGCGCGGTCAGCGGCATAAAGGGCAGCGAAACAAAGCCGGCCCGTTGCAGACCGGTTTGAATCTCCGTATTTTGCATGAACAACCGGCAGACGTTTTGGTTCCGATAGTTCTCGGCCATGATGACAATGGGGCCCTGGTCAATGCCCAGTTCGGCGTTATCGTACCACGCGGCGCTCAGGTTAAACGCGTCGATAAAACCGTATTGTGTCCAGAACTTCCGCCGGCCATTGGTGTAAAAATTTTTCAAAGCCGGTAACGATATCTCGGGAGCGAAGGCCATGGAGCCGCCCGAAGCGGTGAAGGCGATCGTACCGTTATCATTTTCGGCCGGAGGGGCGCCGTGCGCCGAATAACCGCTTGGATCATCCGAAGCGGTCAATCCCCAAATCAAGCTGTTATACCCCGCCCAGCCACCCGGGTCGGCAATACAATAAGCCTGCTGGGCCAGCGCCGCCCGATGCGAGTTCTCAAAGTAGGTGCTGTTCGCATTATTCATGTAGGCGTCCCCGACATGGCGGAAGTCCACCCAACAGTGGGAATATTCGTGCCCGAACAAGGGAGGGAACGTGACAAACGAATAGCCATAGTAGGTGGCCCAGATATAACCGCTCGTCCAATAGTTCCAGCAGGAAGCCGGGATTGAATTGCTCGTGGCTCCGATGCCGAGCAAATAAATCAGCATCCCTTCGTCGTAGCCGATCCAGTCGCCAAAAGTACTGAAGCCGCTATTGGGCAGCCAGCCCATCCGCACTCCGTTGGTGCCCGGTATGTCTGGCGCCATCCAGGACCAATTCACCCGGTTGAAGATCGCACTCGCCGTTGTCTGAATGCTGGTTTCAGTGGCGTTGGTGCCATTGAAGTATTGTTTGACGTAGAGAATTCCCCCCAGCAACAAGCTGGTGTCAATCGATGACAACTCCGAGCTGCCTGAGCGTGTCGCCGAGTTCATGTCCAGAAAGTGATAGAACCAGCCGTTGTAGCCGATATCGCCGGAGGCATTAGGGCCTTGCGGCCCGTTCCAAAAGGTGTTTAACGTGGTCAGGACCCGCGCGGCGCCCTGATCCCGTGTAATCCACCCGTGATCAACGGCAATCCCGATGGCGGTCAGCCCAAAACCGACCGATGCAATGCTGCAAGCCGAGCCGGTCGTGGAACGGTCGGGGATAAGGCCGTTGGCGGGGTTCGCCGTGTACCAGAAGTAATCAAAATTGGCCTCCTGCAGGTAATTCAGGAAGGCGTCATCATTGGGAAAGGGATTGGGCGAAGTGGAAACGGTGGCTGAAGGCGGGCTGGTCTGCGACGTCGCATTCACCGCCGTGACCTGATAATAATACGTCAGGCCGTCGCTGACATTGATATCACAATAACCCAAAGTCGTCAGCAAGCCGGGATTCAGCTGTGTGAAGGGGCCGCCGCTGCTGAGTGAGCGATACACATTATAGCCCGCCAGATTGGGACCCGGGTCCAAGTCCCAGTGCACAATAGCACTTTGGTCGCCTGAGAACACCACCACGTTGGTTGGGGCGGCGGGCTGAGCGGTAGCGACAAAGGCAACTACCAGGAATGGAATTTGGAGAGCCAGAATTCGGCGCATACGAATGAGGGTGGCTATAATATTCATCGTATCATCCAATAAGTCAGGGTCAAGACAAATCATGGCGACAGAGATGTCACAACCGGGTCGCAAGAGAATTTGCTCCGGCAATAGAGCGGGGCTTTGACGACCAGGTTTGCAATTTTAAAGAATTATTCTCACTGGCTGACTGGAAACCATATGGGGTGAATACCCCATGGTTCGGATTGCAAAAAGATGTTGACAATTTCGGACCCCCTTGCAAAAGTGTTATGTACCCGCTGCCTGTAATTGTGAGGGAGATTTTTGGCAAGCGGTAAACAGCAAACCTTATGAAAAATATCATAAACTCTTCAGAGACGAATCTTAATGTGCTTCAGAACCTAAAGGAAAGAGCCAAACACGCCCTCTTGGCCCTTCCAGTCTGGGTTCTGGTAACAGGCTTGGTGCTGGCCGCCTGCCCGGCTCAAGCCTTAAATCTGCTTCAGAATCCGAGTTTTGAGGCTAACTCGGGGCACTCCATTCCGACCAGCTGGACGCGTTTTGCGCCATCGACTGCCGCAATATATCAACCTAACGGTAACTACTGGGTGGAAGTCAGCGGCATAGAGAATGGAAACCCGGTCACCGCCCATTCGGGGAATGACTTTTGGAAGGAGTGGGGCGCAGTTTATGATGGTACAAACAACGTGGCAGGACTCTATCAGACCCTCGGCAGCACTCCGGGCTCAACCTATCAGGCCAGCGGGTGGTTCTACATTAACAGCGGCGATGAGTTGGGCGCAGACTGCTACGTTTGGGTTCAAGTTGAGTTCTATGATTCGAGCACCAATCAATTGGCACTATACAAGTCGGGCAACTTCAACATCAACGCAGGGTTGAACACCTGGGTTCAATTCCAGGTAACCAACGCCTGCGATGTGACCCAGCCGGTATCCACGGGCGATCCGTTTTTCAACACTTATGTGATCACCGGCGCGGTCAGCCAGTTGACGGCCCCGGCGGGAACTGCCTCGGTCGTTTATCGCTATTGCTATCTCCAGTATCAAAGCGAGGGAGGATCGTCGTATTTCGATGACGCCGACCTGGAACAGTTAACCGGGCCGTTGCCGCTGACAATCAATAATCTAAATCCCCAAAACGAGATCTTCGTGGCTCCCAGTAATGGCGTGAGTTTTGACGTCACTTCGCCCAGCGGCCATATCAACACCAACGCCATTCACCTAGTCTTGAACGGCGTGGATGTCTCCACCAACGTGACCTTCAGCGGTTCCTCCTCAAACTGGACCGTTTTCTACAACGGACTCCAATCCAACACCGCTTATACTGTTTCCATTACGGCGACGGACAGCTTCAGCTTTAAGGCCAGCGCCAATACTACCTTTCAGACCACCTGGCTGGGGGTGCTGGCGCCGACCTACCTATGGGAAGCCGAGGATTGGGATTTCTCCAGCGGCCTGTACTATGATAATCCCGACCTTTGCAATGCCCCCGGCGGTGGCAATTGCTACTTCGGAGTCGTCGGTATGTCCAACGTGGACGAGTACGTCACGGCCCCTCCGCCCGCGCAATTCTATCGTGGCACAAATGATGGCATCGGCACAAAACCGTCGGGCGATTACTCGCGGCCAAACCTCTTTGCGGCGGACCGGGTTGATTTTTGCATCAATCCGTTCAACGGCGATCCTCTGTACGACAGCGGCTGCGAGTGGGTGAACTACACCCGCGATTGGCCCGCCAGTACCAACTGGATTATTGGCCGGTTCGCCAACGGCGCCGGCACGGTTGGGAGTATTCAGATGAGTGTGATCCACGGCGCCGTGACCAATGTTGTGGGCACCTTCACGATGAATCCCTACCCGGCCAGCAATCCGAGCTATACTGCTTTTCAATTCGTCTATTTGCTCCAGACCAACGGCAGCGGGCAGCTCGCGCCGGTGGTCCTCAATGGCAAGGAAACGTTGCAAATGACCAGCGGCGGCAACATGCTGCCAACCTTCTATTTGCTCACCCCCGCCCAGGTTGATTTGCCGTTCTTGAGCAAACTTTATCCTGACGGCAAGCATCCGTTTGAGCCTACCAACGTCTTAAGCTTCACGGTGACGACGCTCGGGGCAACATTCCCCGCCAACGGCGTCCAGGTCATCGTGGACGGCAATGACATTTCCTCGAACCTGATGATTACCGGCTCGACTTCGAGTAATAATGTCGTGTATTCCGCACTGCAACCCAATGCGATGCATACGGCGATTATTAACGTGACCAATTCACTCGGCCACGGCATCAGCATCACCAATCAGTTCGATACCTTCAGCCAGACGAATTATATGTTTGAGGCGGAGGATTTCGATTTTAACGGCGGACAGTACGTTTCTTCGGCGAGCTATTCTCCGGACTGTTATGCGTCGTTCGTCTCAGTCAGCAACGTTGATTTCCACCATACAATTAATTCAGGTGAGCCGACGGACGGTTCCGACTTCCAGTATCGTCAAAACGGTATTCCGCAGCAAGTCGCCCAGGATTACCTGCGGACGGTTTACGTCGACAGTTTCTCGAGTGATTATCAACTGTACTGGTTTGGAGGCGGTGACTGGGCCAATTACACCCGCGATTATCCGTTGGGTACGTTCAACCTTTACACCCGTTCATCCGGGCTGGGCGCCTACACCATGAATCTCGGCCAGGTGGTCAGCGGTGCGGGGACCACCAACCAGGTGGTTAAGCCGCTGGGTCAATGGGGCTCGGTCGGGGCTAACATCAACACCTTTGCCTGGGTGCCACTAACGGACGCGGGGGGAGTTGCGCCGGTCGCGGTGAAAATTACCGGGGTGACCACATTCCAGGTTTCAACCCCCACCGGTGATTGCTACCCGAATTATTTTATGTTGGTTCGAACCTCGACGATTAACGTCTCGGCTGCCCGATCGGGCAGTAACCTCAACATCTCATTCCCGACACAGATCGGGTGGGGTTATCGCGTCTTTTACCGGACGAATCTGGTCACCGGCAGTTGGACCCTGCTGAACTCGACCGCCGGCAATGGCTCGGTGAAATCCGTGAGCGACTCCACCACCGGAGGCAATCAGCGGTTTTACATAGTAACGTCTCCATGAAATGCACCAACCACATGCAACCCATTCTGGAAACCATTTCCGGGCGACGCCGGCTTGGTTTTACCTTGATTGAGTTGCTGGTTGTGATCGCGATCATCGCCATTCTCGCGGCGATGCTGTTGCCTGCGCTCGCCTCGGCCAAAATCAGGGCACAAGGCACCAGCGACATGAACAACACCAAACAACTGGCGACGGCGGCAATCATGTATGCGGGCGACCATCAAGATCACAACGTGCCCAACATGGATGGCGCATCGCCCGGCATAATCGCTGGCTCGGATTCACAACATCAATGTTGGGTAGCGGGACAACTCACCCTGGGTGCGGGTGGAAACAAAGACAATACCAATACCGCCATGCTGGTTGAGAACCAGGCGTATCCCAATGCTGCCTTCTTGGGGAATGACCTCGGCAAGAATTCCAAAGTGTTCAAGTGCCCGGCGGACCAATCGGTTTACACCCTCTATGGCCAAACCTACCCGCGAGTTCGCAGTTATTCGATGAACGCTTACACGGGCTACCCGGCCGAATCCGGTACAGGTGGCAGTTTGTCCGAACCAGTCAACACCCCGAACTCGCCCTTGCCCTTCAAGACCCTTTCCAGCATCCGCTCGCCTTCGCGGACATTTCTTTTCCTGGACGAGCGACCGGATAGCATCAACGATGGCGTTTTCAGTACCGACGAAACCCCAGGCAACCTCCACCTGCGCGATGTTCCTGCCGCTTACATCGGTGGCGCCGCCGGCTTTTCCTTCGCCGACGGCCATTCCATCATTCACAAATGGAATGCTGGATGGATTACGCAACCGATCCAGCGAACCCCGATCAACGAACATTATTTTTCATCTGGCGATCCCGAGATTACGGACTTGTACTGGATCCAGCAACATGCTGTCGGAGTACTCGGCCTGCCGTAGCCGTTTGCTGGCGATCGAACTGCGATAAACAAAAAAATTCTGGAGGTCCTCGAATCCATGGAATTTTTCCGACCTTGAATTATTCTGACAAGCGCCGTTAATTTGTGTTAAAAGCCGGCTTGGACACGAACCAGAACGCGAAATGAAAAGAACCAGACTCCTTACGGTCTTGCTCGGGATGATAATGCCGTGCTGCCTCCAGGCCGCACCACCGGCCAGCGATGTCCACATGAACGCTTTTATTGACGATTTAATGGGCCGGATGACGCTGCCGGAAAAAGTCGGTCAATTGAATCTCCTGCCGCTGGGTTTCGATGTGACCGGGCCGCAACTCAGCATGGACGTGGAAACAAATATTCGCCAGGGCTCGGTGGGTGGGGTCTTGAATGTCTATACGCCGGGGGCGGTGCGAAAACTGCAATCGCTGGCCATCAATGAGAGTCGTTTGGGCATCCCATTGTTGTTTGGATACGATGTGATTCACGGCCACAAGACGATTTTCCCGATCCCGCTTGGTCTTTCCTGCACCTGGAACCTGAATGCCATCGAGCGGAGCGCGCGCATTGCGGCAACGGAAGCCAGCGCCGATGGCGTGGACTGGGCCTTCTCCCCCATGGTGGATATAGCCCGGGATCCACGGTGGGGAAGAATTGCGGAAGGATCGGGAGAAGACCCATATCTGGGGGCGCAGATCGCCCGGGCGATGGTGCGTGGCTACCAGGGCGACGACCTCAGCCGGAGCAACGCGCTCATGGCCTGCGTAAAGCATTTTGCCTTATACGGCGCGGCGGAGGCGGGCCGCGACTACAACACGGTGGATATGAGTCCTCTCAAGATGTATCAGTATTACCTGCCACCGTATCGGGCGGCGGTGGCGGCTGGAGCCGGCAGCGTCATGACTTCCTTTAATGAAATCAACGGCGTGCCCGCCACGGCCAATCACTGGCTGCTTGCCGACCTGCTCCGAACGCAGTGGGGGTTCCAAGGCTTCGTCGTCACCGACTACTCGGCCATCAGCGAGATGACCGCGCACGGCCTGGGGGATTTGCGAAAGGATGCCGAATTGGCCATAACGGCGGGGGTGGACATGGACATGTTTAGCGAAACCTACCTCAAGTATTTGCCGGAGTCGGTCGCACACGGAGAAATCCCGGAGTCCATGATCAATCAAGCCTGCCGGCGAATCCTCGAGGCGAAATATAAACTCGGGTTGTTTGCAGATCCGTATCGTGGCTGCACCGAGGAGCGGGCACGCATGGAAATCCTCACGCCGGAAAACCGGAAGGCGGCGCGGGCAATCGCGGAGCAATCGTTTGTCCTGCTGAAGAACGACCAGCAGATCCTGCCCCTGAAGAAATCCGGGGTCATTGCCTTGGTGGGTCCGCTGGCGGATGACCAGCAGGATCTGTTGGGTTGCTGGCACGCCGCCGGTGACGGGCGACAGGCCGTTGGCGTTCTAACGGGAATCAGCAATGTGGCCGGTTCCGCGGTGACAATCCTGCGCGCGAAAGGCGCAAACCTGATAGACGATCCTGCGCTGCGGGCAACGCTGAAGGCGTTCGGTGCGGAGATTCCGGTGGACCAGCGTTCACCGGAACAGATGTTGGCGGAAGCCGTGGAAGTGGCGGCTCGCGCGGAGGTTGTGGTGGCAGTGCTGGGGGAATCAGCCGCCATGAGCGGTGAGGCCGCAAGTCGGAGCGAAATCGGACTTCCCGAGTGTCAGGAGAAACTGTTGCGGGCGCTGGTGAAAACCGGCAAACCGCTCGTTTTGGTGCTGATGAACGGCCGTCCCTTGACGTTGACCTGGGAAGCGGAGCATTGCGGTTCAATTATCGAAACGTGGTTTGGCGGCACCGAAGCGGGCAACGCCGTGGCCGATGTGCTGTTTGGCGATTACAATCCGTCGGGGAAACTGACGGCGACCTTTCCGCGCGACGTCGGCCAAATCCCGATTTATTACAATCACAAGAATACCGGACGCCCCTACCGGGGCGACCCGGGATATCGGTATGTCTCCCGCTACCTGGACGTGCCGAATGACCCGTTGTATCCGTTCGGCTACGGCTTGAGCTACACCACGTTTTCCTACGGGGATATCAAACTGAGCAAGACCAACCTCACCGGCGACGAGACGCTGCTCGCTTCAGTTGACGTGACCAACACGGGCAAGCGCGTCGGCGAGGAAACGGTGCAATTGTATTTGACCCAGCCGGTAGCCAGTGTGACGCGCAGTGTGGAGGATCTGCGGGGATTCCAGAAAGTCCCCTTGCAACCGGGTGAAACCAGGAAGGTGACATTTCGCATCACCCCCGAAGATTTGAAATTCTATAACTCGCAACTGGAATATGACTGGGAACCGGGCGAATTCATCATCCGCATTGGTGGCAGTTCAAGCCAGCTCAAGTCGGCCTCCGTGCGCTGGAACAGGCAGGCAGTTCCAACTCAAACCGACTGAACGAGCCATCCATCTGTAGATGAGGTGGTTAACGCTGACAACCGCCCGAGGGTTGTCATTTCTTGGGAAATTACAAAATATGACTTGACATTTTTCCATGGGCTTGTCATAAAGAGAATGCAATTCAAGGTATAAAAAAACAGAATAAACAATTATCTCAAGGATCAGCCATGAAACCTCTCAATCGCAGCTTTTATGTTTCAGTGTTCACAGGCGTTTGCCTGGCGGCCGTCAGCCCGGTCATGGGGCTACCAAATTCCGGGTCAGCGGTCTTCTCGAATATCAGTATTACGCCCTTAAATCCAGCGGGGTCGGCGGTCGGCACAATGAATGGGGCCTTTCTACTGCCGCATATATTCAACGACGCCCCTGCTTCTGTGGGGACGTACAACAACAGCTATCCCGGATCCATCTTGCTCAGTGAGGCGAATGTGAACAACGGAACCGGCAACGGCCTCGAAAGGGATATTTGGTATTTCTCCAACAATGGGGGAGCGAGCCCATACAACTTCCAAAGCGGTGACTTCTTCAGCGCTTCCTTCGGCCTGACGTTGTCCGGGGGCGTTGCCGGCAAGGATTTGGAAGGCGGTTTTATATTCAGTAATCCGTCCGGCGTCTTCGGTGGTGATGACCAAGTCGTCGCCATTGGGCAAGGTGGAAATGCAGGAGCGGTCGTCCAATTTGGAGGGCCTTCGTATTATCCCTTCTCCCCGGCGGCTGGCGGTTATCCGGGCGTCGGTGGAAGCGTCCCAAACTACGTGAACGGCACAACGATCAACATGACGTTCATTTACACCCTGGATCCGGTCACCACCAAGGCTGCATTTGAGTATGAAGTTAACGGGCAGTTCGCCGCATCAGCGCCTGGCAACAACTACTTCGACTTGGGCGGACCCGTCGGGAGTCCGGGCGACTATTTGGGGGGCTATTTCCAAATCGCGCCTGTTCCGGAACCATCCACGCTGGCTTTCCTGGGCTTGGGCCTTCTGCCGCTAACACGGCTGTTCCGCCGACGCGCCTGAAACTCAATCTTATCTCACGCACGGCATGAACAGAACATGCCGTGCTTTTTTCTGCCTTGAAACAAAGGCCTTCTTACCGTGCAGGTGCAGGTTCATTTTTTTTCAAATCTTCGGTGATGAATAAGAATTATTCCCGGGCGGCTTCGACGTCAAACTGCGATTTATTTTGCCCATTCTGGAAAGGCGGTCATCGCGTCAAGGATGTTGTGCAGTTTGTCGGTGTGGGCGTCTTCCTGCCAGCCGCCACGACCACTCCTTGTCGCCTGGTCACTTGGACAGCCGTCGGCGTTGACAGCATATAGACAGTAGTTCAAGGCCTGCCGGGCCACGGCCTTGTATTCATCCGACCCGGTGGCTTTGCTGTACATCGCCAGCACCGCGCCATAGGTGGAAAGGATGCCTCCCCAAGGGTCGAGGTCGTTGGTTTGCTCCCCACAAACCGCAGCCCCATCGCGAACGGTTATGAACCGGCGGTTGACAAATTCGATCAATGCCCTGGAGTCTTGCTTCCAATCCGGATCCAGCGCGTCTTGTTTCTCAATCAGGTAGCGAGCCAGATTGAGCGGAGCCCAGGCGGTGCGGTTGTCCAGTTCATGGTGATCTTCAAAGAACTGCACCCAAAGCAGTCCGTCCTGCGTCAGGTTTGGCATCTGGTAATGCTTGATCCACGCCCACAGTTTGTCGCGGGAAGGCTTAAATTCCGGATGACCCTGCTCAATCAGCTTGTCGAAGAGCCGAAGAATGAAAGACATGTCACCTGAAACCTCACCCCGAGGTTCGCCCGTCCGGTAATCGGCGCGGAACGGCCAGGGCGAATTCGTGGCGGTCCCTTCGCGCATGTTGGCTGCTAGCACGCGTGCGTTTTGCAGCGCCTGTTGGAGATATTTTTCGTCCCGCGTCTCCTCGAACAGCAAGAGGAGTGCATAGCCGGCAATGCCGCCTTTGTCCGGCTCAATTTCGCAAGGTTTGTCGCCCTGGGAGCCGCAGTCGGGCGGTTGCGGAAATTTTTCCTGCCAACCAGTAGAGCGGCTAAAGCGCGGATACTTGCCGGTGTCCGGCGTTATAGCTTCTTTGACGAGATAATCACCCATGTAGCGCGCCATTTGGAGCGGCCGGTAGTCTTGCTTCCCCTTGTAATCGTAATATTTTAGGTAGGAGATTATGCCCATGCCGTCCTGCGTCGCCGGGATGAGCGAGCGGCAGTTGGCAATCGCTTGATAATTGCCGTCCATGAACGTCAGATAAATAAATCGTGGATAGCCGTGCTCGACGGGGCACTTGAAGTACCAGTTCACTTCCCGGTCGACAGCGTCGCCCCATGAAGTCCAAGGTTGTAGCAGGCCACGCCCATCGTAAACCGCGGGGTGATTGCCGATAATTGATGCGGGAGCCGATAGTTCGGATAGAAAGGGAACAACCGAAAGCAGAAGTGGCAAGGTGAACTTAACGATGGGTCGTGGCAAACGTAAGATGCCTTTCATAATTCTCCTTTGAAGGCGCGATCGCGTGCCCCGCCGAAGCCGGGCGAAGACTGGAAGATGGCGGGGAGCAAAGCGTCCAACTCGGCAGTGGACTCAGCTTGCAGGCGCTTCAGCGCGTCCACCTCCGCTACCATCCCTTGCTCCCGCGTTCCATTTCAGTATGGCCCCGCTCCATATTATGCAACGGCAAATAATGTGGCTTCGACCACACAGTCACGGCGCGGGTTCCGCTAGCAATTTTTTGACGACCTCTTCTACGTAACCGGGTTGCAAGCCGACGGACCGGATGATTCCTTTGCGGTCAATGATGACGTAAGTGGGGTAGTAATGCACGGCCCATGCTTTCTCGGATTTCAATTCGGGGTCGCGGGCGGCCGGATATTGGATGCCATGTTCCTGAGCGTTGGCCTCAAAGCTTTCCTGACCATCACTGGACGTGCAGACACCGAGGATGACCAGTCCCTGATCCTTGTATTTTTTCAGAAGTTCGTTGTTGTGGGGAATGGCCCTCATGCAGGGGCCGCACCAGGTGGCGTAAAAATCCACAACCACGACTTTGCCCTTGATGTCACCGGCCGTAATGCCGCCATTGATCCAATCGCTGACGTGAAAGGCGGGCATGGGCTTGCCTTCCAGGGCGGCGTGAGCGGCGCGATACTCAGGCTTGTCGTCCCAGGTCCAACTGTCGGGATATTCACCCGCACGAACGGTCAGTCCACCTAAAACGAGTGAACCCAGTGCCATGAGCATCAATTTCTTGGTAGTCATATAATCAGAGCTATCACAAGTCGTGATGGTTGACAATAGATTGCAATTCTCGTTCCTGTCGCGCCGAATCCCGCTTGGCAGGGAAAGGCGGATGAAGGTTTTTCACAGTTTCAACCGTTTGATTTTCAGGAGGCGACCGGAGCGAACCACTCCCGGTGCAGGATGGTTGGCGCATTCACAATTCCAGGACCGACCCTTTCACGAATCATACCGCCTTCAATTGCACGAGCAGGTCTTTGCTCTCGACCGTATCGCCAATCTGCACGTTGATGGTGTCTACCACTCCGTTCGCTGCCGCGTAAACCGTGGTTTGCATCTTCATCGCTTCCATCATCAGCAGCTTGTCCCCCTTGGAGACCTTGGTGCCGACGGTGACTGAGATCGCGCTGACCAAGCCCGGAATCGGCGCCGCCGCCTGCAATGGATTGGCGAGATCGGCCCTCGGCCGCGCCTTTGCCTGCGGCGCGACGTTCCGGTCGACAATGGACGCATCGCGCGTCATGCCGTTCAGCTCGAAAGTGACGGTGCGGCGGCCGTCCTTGTCCGGATCGCTCACGTTGACCCGTCGGACGATCAGGGTCTTGCCCTCCTCGATTTCAAACGTGATTTCCTCCCGGTGGAAGAGACCGTAGAAGAACGCCGGCGTTGGCAGCACGCTGACGTCGCTGAACTCGCGGTCATGCTTCACGAAATCAGCGAACACCTGCGGGTACATCAGGTGCGAATAGACATCGTCGTCCGTGGCTTCGCGTTTCAGCAGTTCGGAGAGTTCCTTGCGGATTTTTTTCACGTTTGCTGCAGTGGTGGGCACAACGCCTTTTTTAAAATTCCGCCGCGCCTCGGCGGCGCGCTTCTCGCCCAGCACAATGCGCTGCAAATCTTTCGGCCAGCCGCCATCCGGCCAGCCGAGGCCGCCATTCAGCATATCGACGACGGAATCCGGGAAGCCCTGGGAGCCGGGTTCAAGGTTCACGACATCGGCCGGCTTGATGCCGCGGCTGAACAGGAACAACGCCATGTCGCCCACCACCTTGCTGCTTGGGGTCACCTTCACGATGTCGCCGAATAGTTGGTTCACCTCGGCGTAGGTGAGCGCAATCTCGGGCCAGCGATTGGCCACGCCCATGCTGGCCGCCTGTTCCTTGAGATTCGTATATTGTCCGCCCGGCATTTCGTGCAGATACACCTCGGCGCTGCCCGTCTTCGGCGCCGTGTCGAAGGGATGATAATACTCACGGACCTTCTCCCAATAATTCGAAAACTCGTTCAAGGCCGCGAGATCAAGGCCGGTGTCGCGCTTCGTGTTCTGGAGTGCGGCCACGATGGAATTCAAGTTCGGCTGGCTGGTTGAGCCGGACATCGAGGCCGTCGCCAGGTCGACGATATCCACGTTGGCTTCGCTGGCCTCAAGGATGGCCGCCGCCTGAACGCCCGCCGTGTCGTGCGTATGGAAATGGATCGGCAGGCCGATTTCCTCCTTCAGCGCCTTCACGAGCTGGCACGCCGCATACGGACGGCACAAGCCGGCCATGTCCTTGATCGCCAGGATGTGCGCGCCCATTCTTTCCAATTCCTTCGCGAGCTTCACGTAATACTTCAGCGAATACTTCGTCCGCTTTGGATCCAGGATGTCGCCGGTATAACAGATCGCCGCTTCGCAGACCGCGTGCGTCTCCTGCACCGCTTCCATCGCGATCCGGAGATTCGGCGTGTAATTCAGCGAATCGAAGATGCGGAAGATGTCGATCCCGGAAGCCGCCGCGTGTTTCACGAAGCCGGCAATGACGTTCGCGGGATAATTCGAGTAACCCACCGCATTCGAACCGCGGAACAGCATCTGGAAACAGATGTTGGGAATGCGCGCGCGCAACTGGCGCAGGCGTTCCCACGGGTCTTCGTTCAGGAAACGCATGGCCGTGTCGAAGGTCGCGCCGCCCCACATTTCCAACGAGAACAACTTCGGAATGCGATGGGCGATGGCGTCGGCTACCGCCAGCATGTCGTAAGTGCGAACCCGGGTCGCCATCAGCGATTGGTGCGCGTCGCGCAACGTGGTGTCCGTGACGAGCAGGTGCTTTTGCTGGCGCGTCCAGTCGGCAAATTTCTTCGGGCCGACCTTGAGCAGCAGGTCGCGCGTTCCCGGCAGCGGGGGGATTCTGGGATCGAACGCCACCGGGGTGGCCCGTACGGGCGGCTTCTCGGGCCGGTAACCTTTCGCGTGAGGATTGCCGTTCACGATCACGTTGCCCAGGAAGTTCAACAGCTTCGTCGCCCGGTCGCGGCGCGTCTGGAAATGAAACAGCTCCGGCGACGTGTCGATCATGGCGGTCGTTGCCTGACCGTTCTGGAATTTCTCGTGCCGGATGACGTTTTCCAGGAAGGGGATGTTGGTCTTCACGCCCCGGATGCGGAATTCCGACAGCGCCCGATGCATGCGATGAATCGCCGTGTCGTAGGTGTGGGCGCTGGCGATCACCTTCACGAGCAGCGAATCGTAGAAGGGCGTGATGATCGAGCCCGCGTAACCCATGCCGCCGTCGAGGCGGATGCCGAAACCGCCCGGCGACCGGTACGCCAGAATCTTGCCGTAGTCCGGCATGAACTTGTTTTCCGGGTCTTCCGTGGTGACCCGGCACTGGATGGCGTAGCCGTTGCGCGGAATGTCCGGCTGCTCCGGCATGTTCACTTCCGGACCGTGCAAGGGGTGTCCCTGCGCGATGAGGATCTGCGCGCGGACGAGATCCAGGCCGGTGATCACTTCCGTGACGGTGTGCTCGACCTGGATGCGCGGGTTCATCTCGATGAAGAACCACTCGTGCTTGTCGAGGTCGTAAAGGAATTCGATGGTGCCGGCGTTGTCGTAACGAATCTCGCGGGCAATGCGCGCCGCCGCCTCGCAAAGTTCCGTGATGACGCTCTCCGGCAGGCCGAAGCTGGGCGCGACTTCCACGATCTTCTGGTGGCGGCGCTGGATGGAGCAATCGCGCTCATGCAGATGAATCACCTCGCCGTGCCGATCGCCCAGGATCTGGACTTCGATGTGCTTGGCGCGTTGAATGTATTTCTCCAGGAACACGGCCGGGTTGCCGAACGCGCGTTCCGCTTCCGATTGCGCTTCGTCCAGCAGGCCCTCCAGGTCACCCGCCTTGTGAACGACGCGCATGCCGCGGCCGCCGCCGCCAAAGGCGGCTTTGATGATCAATGGGTAGCCGATTTCCTTGGCCGCCCTCAGCGCGGCGGCCCGGTCCGAAATCGCTTCTTCGTTGCCGGGCAGGACCGGAACCTTGATCTTCTGGGCGAGTTTGCGTGCGGCCGTCTTATCGCCCATCATATCGAGCAACTCGGGACGCGGACCGACAAAAGTAATTCCCGCCTTCGCGCAGGCGCGTGCAAAGTTAGCGTTCTCGGAAAGGAAACCGTAACCGGGATGGATCGCATCGACGCCTTTTTCCTTCGCCAGCGTGACAATGCCATCAATGTCGAGATACGCGGCGACCGGGCCTTTGCCCTGGCCGACAAGGTAAGCTTCATCCGCCTTGAAACGATGGAGGCAGAACCGGTCCTCTTGCGCAAAGATGGCCACGGTGCGAAGCCCGAGTTCGGTGCCCGCGCGGAAAATGCGGATCGCGATTTCGCTGCGGTTGGCAGCGAGCAATTTCTTGAACGGCCTCCCGGTGCGGCTGGACGCGCCGGCCTTGTTTCGACTCATTGCGGTCATCCGTTTTATTTATATTAGGACACCGGACGAATGGCAATGAGCGAAGATTGTTCAAAATGCGGGACTGCCGCCGAGGGCGATGACGGGGGAGTGCGGCCGTCACCGGCCGCTGCAATGTCCTAATGGCTGCGCGCTCGGTTCAATCCAATGACGCCTTGCTCGGTCACGTTGCTGCGCCCGGGGACGGGCGCACTCCGGCAGGGGGAGGGCGATTTAAAAGTCTAAAAGCTGAAGTCCAAAACGGCACAGAACCCGCTTTCATGGGTCAGCATGAGCTTGAACCGTTTGCCCAGTTTCGTGCCTTTCGCTAGCTTGTTCCGTCGTAGCCACGCAGAGACGGACCGGCCAGACCCGCAGTCGCAGGATTCTGATCGCCCGGCATCCTCGGGCGCATTTATGATTTTCTTTTCACTCAATCTGCTGGCGGCGGTTTGGGGGCTGATGCTGCTGGTGAGCGCAGCCGCTCTGATTGTTTTCGCATTGCTCACTTCCGGGGTGGCCTATTTCGGCAGTCCCGATGCGCGTGATGCCGAGATTCAGGCCATCAATTCGATAACTGACATTGGCGTTCTTCAACACAAGGCCGCTTTTGACGTGGCACATGGTTACGAGAACGGCGCGACCGCGACCTTCCTATGTCATATCGCCCTTGGCACTCTCCTGGTTATCATGATCGGGTCAATCGCGGGTCTGCTGCTGATTCGTTGGATGAAAAGGCATTTGCGGACCGGCGGGTGAGCAAAGACTAAAGGCGAAAACGGCGGTCGAGAGTCGAGAGTCGAGGACTGCGTAAAAATTCACCACGCAGTGAAACATCGAACATTTACCATTCAATACTCAACGCTCAACGTTGAAACGAATGGTACCGACGGAGGGGGTCGAACCCACACATCCTCACGGATACTAGATTTTGAGTCTAGCGCGTCTGCCAATTCCGCCACGTCGGCACGTGGATACCCAATATATTTCAGTACCGGACGAAGTAAATCAATTTCAGCGTCCCCGCAAGCCGTCGTCGCTCTACTTTGACGCGCCAAGGCCGGCTCGTCAGGAGCCTCGCCCCACCACATTGCACCGCCAGCGGAACCGCTGCCGGTTTGACCGTGCAAAATCTCATGGAGTTGTGCCCAAGAAAGTGATTATGTTGGCGGAAGAAACGGTTATCGTGGGAATGCACCGGGCAATGGATCATTTATGGCAGACTTGTTGAAACTGGAAAAATTTTCGTTCGGGGTCGGGGACCGTTTTGCACACCAAGCCCGGGCGCAACTTCAGGCCTTCATTCTGGCGGCGCAACAGGGCGCGGACGTCACTCCGGTCTGGAACAAATCCAACCGCGAGCACCTCATCGTTGGCTCCGACCCGGCCGGCACCCGGGCGGCGGTGGAGGCGGCGGTGAAGGTTATGCGCTGGCAAAAGCCGTATCACGTGGACGCTGACCATATCCGGCTGCAAACGGTGGACCGGTACATTCCGCATTCGGATTTTTACACGATTGACGTGGCGGATTGGATTGGGAAGCCCGCCGACGCCAAAATGGTGGCGGCTTTTATCAAGCGGCATGCCGAGCTGGTGGGAACGGTTTCGATTCCCGGGATCGAATCGCCACTGCAAACCACGACAGCGCAGGTGGAACGCGTGGCTGGCAAGTACCTGTTGGCGGTGCAGGAAGCCGCAAAAATCCACCGCCACATTGCCCAGCTAAAGGGCGGGGGCAAATTCATTACGGAGGTCTCGATGGACGAGACCGACGATCCGCAAACGCCGACGGAGCTGTTGATCATCCTGGCCGCCATCGCCGACGAAAAAATCCCGATTCAAACCATTGCGCCGAAGTTCACCGGCCGTTTCAACAAGGGGGTGGATTATGTGGGGGACATTGCGCAATTTGAAAAGGAATTCAATGCGGACCTCGCCGTGATTGCCTTTGCGGTGAAGCAATACGGCCTGCCGGGCACGTTGAAATTGAGCGTCCATTCCGGCAGCGACAAATTTTCCATTTACGCGCCGATGCGCCGTGCGCTGGCGCGGTTTGGCTCGGGTCTGCACCTCAAGACGGCGGGCACGACCTGGCTGGAGGAAGTGATTGGACTGGCGGAAGCCGGGGGCGATGGACTCGCGCTGGCCCGGGAAATTTACGCCGGCGCACTGGAACATGCGGAGGGGCTCTGTGCGCCGTATGCCTCGGTGATTGACGTTGATTTTAAAAAATTGCCGCCCGCGGAAACGGTCAATGGCTGGAGTGCACAACAATTCACCTCCGCGCTGCGCCATGACCCGGGCAATCCGGCCTATAATCCGCATTTGCGGCAATTGATCCATGTGGGTTATAAAATTGCCGTCCGCATGGGCGACCTCTATCTTGACGCTTTGGAAAGGCATAAGGATCTGGTGGCGAAAAATGTCACCGCCAACCTTTACGAACGTCACTTGAAACCCTTGTTTGTGGGCGTGAATCCGGTTTCGTCGCCAGCGGCGTCCGCCCCGGCGCGGGGGACAACGCCGGCGTTATGAAATTCATTCACAAGGATTTTTTACTGCCAACGCGCACGGCCCGGCGCCTTTACCATCAATTTGCCGAGGCCGAGCCGATTCTGGATTATCACTGTCATCTTTCGCCCAAGGACATTGCGGAGAACCGCCGGTTCGAAAACCTGTTTGAAATCTGGCTGGAAGGCGATCATTACAAATGGCGGGCGATGCGTTCGAACGGCGTGGCGGAACGCTTCTGCACGGGGAACGCCGCGCCGCTGGCAAAATTCCAGGCCTGGGCCGCGACCGTGCCATACACGCTACGCAATCCGCTCTATCATTGGACGCATTTGGAATTGAAACGCTATTTCGGCATTGACCGGCTGCTGGACGAGACCAGCGCGGTCCAAATCTGGAAGGAAGCCAACGAGCAACTCGCCTCGCCGGAACTCACCGCGCGGGGCATCCTGAAAAAATTCAACGTTAAAACGGTATGCACGACGGATGATCCGGCGGATGATTTGCGCCACCACAAGGCCATTCGGGACTCCGGTTTGACGACGCGGGTGCTGCCTACGTTCCGTCCGGACCAGGCGCTGACAGTGCATCAACCGGAGTCATTCAACCGGTGGGTTGGCCGGTTGTCCGCAGCGAGCGGTATTGAGATCAGCGGCTTTTCGGAATTTCTCGATGCCTTGCGTTCCCGTCATGATTATTTCCACGCGCAGGGTTGCCGTCTTTCCGACCATGGCCTAACCCGATGTTATGCGGATTTTTGTCCGGAAAAGACCGCTGCCCGGATTTTTGCCCGGGCGCAACAAGGGAAACCGGCCACACCGGAGGAACGGGCGCAATTTTCCGCCGACATGATGCTCTTTTTCGGACGATTAGACGCGGAAAAGGGTTGGACCAAGCAGCTTCATCTCGGGGCGTTGCGCAACAACAACACGCGGTTGCTCAACCAGCTTGGCCCGGACACCGGCTTTGATTCCATTGGCGATTTTCCCCAGGCCGGCGCCCTGGCGGCCTACCTTGACCGGCTGGACCAGGAAAAGGCGCTCCCCAAAACCATTCTTTACAACAATAACCCGGCGGACAATTACGTCTTTGCGTCGATGCTGGGTAATTTCCAGGACGGCACGCTGGCGGGCAAAATCCAGCTCGGGTCCGCCTGGTGGTTTCTCGATCAAAAGGAAGGCATCGAGTGGCAGCTCAACGCGCTTTCGAATCTCGGCCTGCTCTCGCGCTTTGTCGGCATGGTGACGGATTCCCGCTCGTTTATGTCCTATCCGCGCCACGAATATTTCCGGCGTGTGTTGTGCCATCTGATCGGGCGCGATGTGGAAAACGGTGAAATGCCCAATGACGACTTGCTGCTGGGGCCGATGATCCGGAACATTTGTTACACGAACGCAAAGCAGTATTTGCAACTGCCAACCGATGAAACCGGCCGGGAGGGCCGGAAACCGTCCGCGGCGCGGATTCACAGCTCGCCCCGCCGGAAAAGCTGAAGCCATGATCGCCAAACGAGTCATTCCGTGTCTCGACGTGCATGATGGCAACGTCACGCGCGGTGTCCAGTTCGGCAAGGCCGAGGCGGGCGAACTTCGCAACGTCGGCGATCCCGTCGCCCTCGCGCTCCGTTACAACGAGCAGGGCGCGGATGAAATGGTTTTTTTCGACATCACCGCCACTGCGCACGGGCGCAAGACGATGGTGGAGGTGATTGAGCGTGCCGCCGATCAATGTTTCATGCCGCTCACCGTCGGCGGTGGAATCAAGACCGTGGACGACATGTTCACCATGCTGCGTGCGGGGGCGGATAAAATCAGCATTAATTCCAGTGCGCTAGCCCGGCCGGAACTCATCCGTGAAGGCGCGGAAAAATTTGGCAGCCAGTGCATTGTCGTTTCGATTGACGCGAAAAAAATCGGGCCGGACAAATGGGGCGTATTCTCGCACGGCGGCCGCAAGAACACCGGCCTTGACGCCATCGAATGGGCCAAGCGCGCCGTCGCGCTGGGTTCGGGCGAGATTGTGTTGAACTCGATTGACGCCGACGGCACGAAGGCCGGGTTTGATCTGGTGATCACGCGGCGCGTCAGTGAATCCGTGGGTGTGCCGGTGGTGGCCAGCGGCGGCGCGGGCAGCCTGGAGCACATGGCCGAGGTGCTGCTCGAAGGCCGGGCTGACGCCGTGCTCGCGGCGAGCATTTTTCATTTCGGCACCTACACCGTCGGCGACGTGAAACAGTTTTTAAAGGAGAAAAATATTCCAGTGAGGCTTTGATTGCCGTAGCGGCGTCTCGGCAGAGCGCCGCCGTTTGAAATGGATAAATGCGGCGGTCTGCCGACGCGCCGCTACGCCGTCGGCGACGTGAAACGGTTTTTGGCGGAGAAAAAGATCCCGGTACGGATGTGAACGAACCCGCAAAACAGTCGAAAAGTGTAACCGCCAAGTCGCCAAGAACGCCAGGCAGGGATTCAGAAAATTCCTAATTTAAACTTGGCGCGCTTCGCGTTCTGACAGTGGGAGAACGTTCTGTTTGATGGGCCTTGTCGAGAAAATGCCGGCTACTGGCTCAACCGGTAAAACTTTTGCGTGCCGGAGATGGGATTGGTCACGGTGTATTGGCCGCTGACAACGACCGGTGCCGTCGAATTGGTGCTCCAGACCGCCGGGGGCGTCAGGTTGGTGGTGAACAGCAACGTGAACCCGGAGGCCGTGTTCGTCCACGTCAAAATCACATTGGTTCCGGCAGGGGTTATGGTCAGTTGCGGCGCTGATCCCAAAGCAAGGCTGAACACGGTGCCATTGCCCGCTGTGCCATTGCCCGAACCGCCGCCTTCCGCCGTCCCATACAGGGTGTTGCCCGATAAAACCAAAGTACCTTCCGGAAAAGCTCCGTCGCTGGCACCGGAGAAATTATAAAAATTCGTAAAGCCCGTGCCATTGGTGCTGACGGCGTACACTGTGCCATACCCTGAATTGCCCTGTAACGTTGCCGTCCCGTATAGAGTGTTGCCCGATAAAATCAAACCGGCAAACGGTTCACCTGCGTTGCCAATAAAACTATGCAGGTTGGTAAAGCCTGTGCCATTGGTGTTGATGGCGAACACCGTGCCACTGCCATAATCCGAATTGCCGCCTGTGCTCGCCGTCCCATAAAGGGTGTTGCCGGATAATAGCAGAACGGCATACGGATTGGCTCCGTCGCTGTTGGTCATGCCGCCGGTGGCGCCATTGTAATTTTTGGCCGTAAAACTATACAGCTTCGTAAAACCGGTGCCGTTGGTACTGATGGCGAACACCGCGCCATTGCCATTGGTGCCGCCGTAGAACGTCGTTCCATACAGGGTGCTTCCCAACAACACCAATCCGCCTTCTGGATTGGCTCCGTCATTGCCGCCGGAGAAGTTATAAAGATTCGTAAAACCGGTACCGTTGGTGCTAATGGAGAACACCGTGCCATTGCCCGAACTGCCGCCATCCACCAGTGTTCCATACAAGGTTTTACCCGATAAAATCAAAACGGCATACGGATGGGCTCCGTCGCTGTTGGTAAAATTAGGGCCAGTTGTCGCCGTAAAACTATGCAGGTTTGTAAAGCCCGAGCCATCGGTGTTGATGGCGAACACCGTGCCAACGCCCGAACCACCGCCGGCCTGGGCCGTCCCATAAAGGGTGTTGCCCGATAAAATCGATCCGCCGTGCGGATTGGCTCCGTCGCTGTTGGTGGGAGGAAAAGGACCAGCCAGTGCCGTGAAGCTATGCAAGTTCGTAAAACCCGAACCGTCGGTGTTGACGGCGAACACCGCGCCATTGCCATTGGTACCGCCAATAAACGCCGTCCCATACAGGGTATTGCCTGATAAAATCAATCCGGCCAATGGTTTGGAGCCGTCGCTGTTAAAGCCTGAAACCAAAGCCGGAAAGCTATGCAGGTTCGTGAAGGTCTGCGCCGCCGCCCGGCCCACCAGCAGCGAGCCCAGGACAGCGATCAGCGCGGGCACGAGGAACAGTTTTCCAATAAATTCTTTCATAGGTGAACCGTTTGACTATTGAATTAACCGGTAAAATTTCCGTGTGCCGGAGATGGCATTCGTCACCGTGTTGGTTCCGCTGATGACGACCGGCATCGGAGAATTGGTGCTCCAGATCACCGGCGGAGCCAGGTTAGTGGTGGATTCCAAAGTGAAACCACTCGCATTGTTCGGCCACGTCACCACCACATTGGTTCCCGAACGGACGATGGTCAGCTTTGTCCCCAACGAAAGGCGGAACACCGAGCCGACACCATACCACCCGCCATTCTCGGCGGTGCCAAACAGGGTGTTGCCCGACAAAATCAACCCGGCAACCGGATTGGCTCCATCGCTGTTGGTAAAGGTATTGGGATCCACCACGGCGAAATTATGCAGTGTCGTGAAATTTGTACCGTTGGTGTCGAGGGCGAAGACGGTGCCCGCGCCATTCACACCGCCATATTCAGCCGTGCCGAACAGCGTGTTACCCGATAAGACCAGATTGGCAACCGGAGTGGCTCCGTCGCTGTTGGTGGCGACTCCGTTGGTATCGGAGCCGAGTGTCGAAAACGTATGCAGGACGCTAAAGCCGGTGCCATCGGTGTTGACGGAGAAAACGGTTCCATTGCCCGCATTGCCGCCGCTGCTCGCCGTCCCATAAAGGGTGCTGCCAGACAAAATCAGACTCGCTGCCGGACTGGCTCCGTCGGCCCCGCCGGTAAACGAATAAAAATTTGTAAATCCGTTGCCGTTGATGTTGATGGAAAAAAGAGTGCCAGATTCCTGAATGCCTTGATCCGAAAGACCCGTGCTCGTGGTCCCATACAGGGTGCTGCCCGATAAAATCAAACCGGCCATCGGGGTATATCCGGTGTGGTCAAAACTGTGCATCGTCGTAAAAGTTCCGCCGGTGGTAACGCTGAACATTGTGCCGACGGTGTTGGAACCTCCTTGCTCTGTCGTCCCATACAGGGTGTTGCCCGATAAAACCAAACCGGCTTTCGGATAGGCTCCATCCCCGTTGAGCAGCGGGCCGGGTTGGTTCGTAAATCCCGAGAACGTGTGCAGAACCGCAAAATTCCCGCCATTGGTGCCGACGGTGTACACCGTACCATTGCCGTTCATCCCTCCATTCTTCGCCGTCCCGTAAAAGGTGCTGCCTGATAAAACGAGGCCGGCGAACGGATTGACCCCGTCGGTATTGGTTTGGTAATCAGGGTACGATCCGGGATCCGTGAATGCCAGAACGGGCGTAGTCACCGAGCCATCGGTCTTGATGGCGAAGATCGTGCCGGGGCTGTTTTGCCCGCCGCCAGAATCGGCTGTCCCATACAGAAGGTTGCCCGATAAAATCAAACCGGCTTCCGGGTACGCTCCGTCGCTGCCGCCCGTGAAACTGTGCAGGTTCGCAAAGGTCTGCGCCGTCGCCCGGCCCGGCAGCAGCAAGCCCAGACTGGCGATCAGTACGGGCAGGAAAAGCAGATTTTTAATGTGCGTGTTCAAGAATGAGTCTTTTGATTACCGGCTCAACCGGTAAAACTTTTGCGTGCCGGAGATGGGATTGGTAATGGTGTTCTGCCCGCTGATGATGACGGGTGCCGTCGAATTGGTGCTCCAGATCGCCGGGGGCGTCAGGTTGGTGGTGAATTCCAAAGTGAAACCAGTGGCATTCGTTGTCCAAGTCAAAATCACATTGGTTCCGGCGGGGATTATATTCAGTTGCGGCGCTGATTCCAACGCAAGGCTGAACACGGTGCCATACTCCACATTGGTAGCCGGATTGCCGCCATTATACGCCGTTCCATACAGGGTGTTGCCCGATAAAAGTAATGCGGCATTGGGATGGGCTCCGTCGCTGTTGGTGTAAGGAGCAGTGCTGTTGGCAGTGAACGTGTACAGGTTTGTGAAACCGGTGCCGTTGGTGTTCATGCTGAACATCGTGCCCGAGCCGAACAGACCGCCATTATACGCCGTTCCATACAGGGTGCTGCCCGACACAATCAAACTGCCCCGCGGATTGGCTCCGTCACTGTTGGTGGGGGGAGAACCGGAGGTGGCCGTGAAAGTATACAGGTTAGTGAAGCCGGTGCCATTGGTATTGACGGCGAACAATGTGCCAGAGCCAAACCTGCCGCCGGAAGGCGCCGTTCCATACAGGGTGTTGCCCGATAAAACCAATCCGGCGTTCGGATTACTGCCGTCGCGGTTGGTGTACGATGGAAAACCGGAATTGGCCGTGAAGCTGTGCAGGTTCGTAAAACTTGAGCCATCGGTATTGATGGCGAACACCGTGCCAAAGCTGGCATTGCCGCCGGACGTTGTTCCATACAGTGTTTTGCCCGACAGAATCAAAACGCCGCCCGGATCGGAGCCGCTGCTGGCGTTGGTGAAACTAAACAGGTTCGTAAACCCGGTGCCATCAATGTTGATGGCGAACACCGTCCCATTATTCGCGCCGCCGCCATACGCGGTCGTTCCGTACAGGGTGTTGCTGGATAAAACCAATGCGGCATCCGGATAGCCTCCGTCATTGCCGCCGGTGAATGTGTACAGGTTTGTAAAACCGGGGCCATTGGTGCTGACGGCGAACACGGTGCCAGCGCCAAAAGCACCGCCGTCGTAGGTCGCTCCATACAGGGTGTTGCTTGACAAAATCAATCCGGCAAACGGCACACTGCCATCGCTGTTGGTATAGTATCCAGGAGGATATGCCGTAAAAATATACTCGTTCGTGAAGCCTGAGCCGTCGGTGTTGACGGCGAACAACGTGCCATTGCCGTTATAGCTGCCCGAATTGCCGCCGGCACTCGCCGTCCCATAAAGGGTGTTGCCGGCTAAAACCAATTCGGAATAGGGAGTGGCTCCATCGCCGAATGTAAAACTATGCAGGGTCTTGAAGGTTTGCGCCGTCGCCCGGCCCGTCGGCAGCAAGGCCAGAGCGGCAATCAACGCGGGCACAAGGAACAATCTTTTCATGTGAGTTTTCAGGGGGGTGATGCTTTTAATCAGTTGATGATTTCGAGGAACGCTCAGCGAGCTTGCTTGAGCCAACAGCAGCGCCTTGACTCTGAAGCAAGCGCACGGCGCCGTCAAGTTTATTGTGTTATTGTGTCAAGAAGAGATTCTCATTTGACACCATTCGCGGACAAATTCATTTTTGCGCCATGAATCTTACCGAATCCCGCTGGCTGCCGATTGTGCTGCTGACCTGTTCCAACATTTTCATGACTGTCGCGTGGTACGGCCATTTGAAATATAAAGGCTCACCGCTATGGCTGGTCATCATGGTGAGCTGGGGCATTGCGTTTTTCGAATACTGTTTCCAGGTGCCGGCCAATCGCTGGGGCAACGCGGTTTACTCGCCTTTCCAGCTCAAAATCATCCAGGAAATCATCACGCTCACGGTTTTCTGCGTCTTCGCCTTCCTGTATTTCGGCGATAAAATCCGGTGGAACCATCTGGCTGCATTGGTATGCATCGTGGCGGCGGTGGCGTTCGCCTTTTTGCCAAAGGAATAAATTGGTCGAGGGTCGAAGGACGAGGGTCGAGAGTAGAACCATGCCGCGAAACGGCTGAATCCGGCTTTTGACCATCCTCCTTCGACTCTCGACAAGTTCATTTCATTTTGTTTAATTGGCCGCGCCGAATGATAAGAGCGCCCGCCTGCGTGGCCGTAGCCAGCGTTACGTGCATGCAACCTGAAACCAACCACGATTCGCGTGAATCCGTGCCGGTCAGCACTCCGGCCCTGGCTGCGCCGGAGGCTTCGCCGAGGCGAGCGCGGCGAAGGCCCGCCATCCTCCTGCTCATTTGTTTCGCCGCCCTTTTTCCCGCCTTCGTCCGGGCGCAGGAACAGCCGGTGACTGAAGAGTTTGGGGTGCTCAATCAGATTATTCCCGGCGCTCCTTCAGGAAGTATCGAAATGCAGGGAGACCACGTCACCGCGACCAACGGCTTTTATGTGAAATACGGTGACACCTTGTTGATGGCGGACAGCGGCACGTATGATTTGAAAAGCCGCGAAACCACGGCCGACGGCCACGTGCGCATCGAGTCGGGGGGTATGACCTGGGTCGGCGAGCACATCCGCTACAATTTTCTGACGCACCAGATGCGGAGCGAGGAATTCCGCACAGGCCGGCCGCCGGTGTTTGCGGCGGGCCGTGAATTATCGGGTGACATCAGCAACCAGACATACAACGCGCGCCATGTTTATGTCACCACCGATGATGTCAGCAATCCGGCCATCCGGGTTCGCGCCAGCCGCATCAAGATTGTTCCCGGAAAATATGTGGAGATGTGGAACGCGGTGTTGTTCATGGACGGCGTGCCGACGTTCTACTTTCCGTTCTACCGGCGCCCCCTGGGTGAACACGTGAATAATTTTAATTTCCTGCCCGGATACCGCAGCGCCTATGGGCCGTATGTGTTGGGCACTTACACCTGGTTTCTGGGCGACGCGGCGGATGGCCGGTTACATCTGGATTATCGGGAGAAGCGGGGCGTTGGCTCCGGGCCGGAATTGAACCTGCATCTGGACCGCTGGGGCGAGGCCGCGTTCAAATATTACTATGTGCACGACCAGGATCCGGACCAGAGCACCAATAATCTGCCGCTGTTCGGGAACATCTCCGCCAATCGCCAGTGGTTTTACTCCGTTTACGAGGCCACCCCGTTCACCA